>Ga0187773_10000320_pt1 | contig 19385 bp, 28 predicted proteins | sample 0216_BV02_MP05_1_FD_133133 | JGI IMG/M metagenome (GOLD analysis project Ga0187773, IMG submission 133133) | Tropical peat soil microbial communities from peatlands in Department of Meta, Colombia - 0216_BV02_MP05_10_MG | ecosystem: Environmental > Terrestrial > Soil > Wetlands > Peat | place...
GAGCCGCGGCCGCTGCACGTCGTCTTCGGCGCAGGGCAGGTCGGCGCGCCGCTCGCGGCGAAGCTGATCGAGGAGGGCAAGCGGGTGCGCGTCGTGCGCCGCTCGCACGGCGAGGTGGCGCCCGGCGCCGAGCTGCTGCCGGGCGACGCGCTCGACGCGGGCTTCTGCGCGCGCGCCTGCGAGGGCGCGCAGACCGTCTACCACTGCATGAATCCGCCGTACGACTCGGCCGTGTGGGCCGAGGTGGTGCCGCGCGTGCTGGACAACCTGATCGCCGCGGCGGGCGGCGCGGGCGCGCGCCTCGTGGTGCTCGACAACCTGTACATGCTCGGGCGCCCGAAGGGGCGCCCGCTGAACGAGGACACGCCGGTCGACCCGTGCAGCAGGAAGGGCGAAGTCCGCGCGCGCGCCGCAGAGCGGCTGCTCGATGCGCACAGGAAGGGCCAGGTGGTCGCGGTCGCCGGCCGCGCCTCCGATTTCTACGGCCCGCGCGGCACGCTCACCTGCCTGGGCGATTTCTTCTGGAAGCGCGCGCTCGCCGGCAAGGAGGTCTGGTCGCCGGTCGACCCCGAGGCCGTGCACACCTATCACTACATCCCCGACGTGGCCGCGGGGCTGGCGCAGCTGGGGCGCGCGCATGCCGACGCCCTCGGACGCGCCTGGATGCTGCCCTGCCAGCGCGCCGGCACCTTGCGCGACCTGGTCGCGCGCTTCGCGCACGCGCTCGGGCGCCCGATCCACGTGAGCAGGATCCCCGGGGTCGCGTTGCGCGCAATCGGACTGTTCGTCCCGCTCGTGCGCGAGATGAACGAGATGATGTACCAGTGGAACGAGCCGTTCGTGGTGGACGACCGCCGCTACCGCGAGCGCTTCACGGCCGCGCCGATCGCGGCGGAAACTGCAGCGCGCGCCACCGTCGTGTGGGCACAGCAGCATTACGGTGCGCGGCGAAGTTAAGGAGACGCGGGACGATGGGAAAGGTCTACGCAGAAATCGCGCCGGAGCTAGCCGCCTGGCTCGCGCATCAGAAGGTGTTCTTCGTCGGCAGCGCGCCGCTCTCGGCGGACGGGCACGTGAACGTCTCGCCCAAAGGCCTGGACACGCTGCGCGTGCTCGGGCCGCGCCGGGTGGCGTACCTCGATCTGACCGGCAGCGGCGCCGAGACGATCGCGCACCTGCGCGAGAACGGCCGCATCGTGCTCATGTTCTGCGCGTTCTCAGGCCCGCCGAAGATCGTGCGCCTGCACGGGTCAGGAACCGTCGTCACGCCGGCGTCCGGCGAGTGGCCCGAGCTGCACGCGCGCCTTCCCGCGCACCTCGGCGCGCGCGCGATCATCGACGTCGAAGTGAGCCGGATAAGCGACTCCTGCGGCTACGGGGTGCCGACCTTCACCGCGGTCGAGGAGCGCGCGGCGCTGCCGCGCTGGGCCGAAACGAGAGGCCCGCAAGGGCTGGTTGCATACCGCCGCGAGAACAATGCGCGCAGCGTCGACGGACTGCCTGCGCTCGCCGCCTCGGACGAATCGGATTCCTAAGCACGCGGACGGGCGCAATAACGATGCAGATTTCGGGAAGCTGCCACTGCGGAAACATCAGGTTCTCCCTACGTTGGGAACCCGAGCCGCCGCGCATACCCGCACGCGCCTGTACCTGTTCGTTCTGCACGAAACACGGCGGCGTATGGACGTCCTGCCCGACCGGCTCGCTCAAGGTCACGGTGGCGGATCGCTCTCTGGTCAGCACCTACGCGTTCGGCACGAAGACGGCGGACTTCTACGTCTGCTCGAGATGCGGCGTCGTGCCGGTCGTCACGAGCAGAATCGACGGCCGCGTCTACGCGGTGGTCAGCGTGAACGCATTCGAGGGCGTAGACCCGGCGCTGCTCGGCCGAGCGCCGGCGAGCTTTGACGGCGAAGGCCTGGACCACCGACTTTCTCGCCGGAAGCGGAACTGGATTCCCGATGTCGAGATCGTCTCGAGCGGCGCCTGAGCGCGCCCGACTCCTCGCGCTGCTGCTGCTTGCGGCCGTTGCGCCTCCGGCGTTCGGCGACGGCGCCGGCGGTGAATGCGGCCCCGCTCCGGACCCGAGCCGCTCCCAGTACATCGTCGGCTACGGCAGCCTCATGCAGGACGAATCGCGCGAGCGCACCTCGCCGCACGCCGGCCCGGCCCACCCGGTGGAGATCGAAGGCTTCAAGCGCGGCTGGTTCGCGCGCGGCGCGTCGGTCGGGTTCAGCACCACCTTCCTCGGCGTCCTGCCCGACCGGCAAAGCCGGCTGAACGCGGTGATCTACCGGGTCGATGCGGCGGAGCTCGCCGCAACGGACAGGCGCGAGCGCTCCTACTGCCGCGCGCGCGTCCCGTCCGAGGACGCCAAGCCGCTCGAGCAGGGCGTGCAATCGGCGCCGGACGGACAGATCTGGATCTACGTCAACCGGCCGGCAAGCATCGCGCGGCCGGACGAGAAATACCCCATCGTGCAGTCGTACGTGGACGTGTTCCTATCGGGATGCCTGGAGCAGCAGGAGCGCTACGGCCTCACCGGATTCGCCGAGCAGTGCGTCGCCACCACCGCCGACTGGTCCGAGCACTGGGTGAACGACCGCATCTATCCGCGCCGCCCGTTCGTGTTCCAGCCCAGGGCCGGGCAGATCGACCGGCTCCTGTCCACGCAACTTCCGCAGTTCTTCGCCCGCATCAGGATCGAAGGAGGCGGTTGAATTCCGAAGGGAGGGCACTTGGCTTGGTTCATTCTTGTCGTTGCGGGACTGTTTGAGGTCGGCTGGGCCATCGGACTGAAATATACCGAGGGATTCAGCCGCTTGTGGCCTACCATCGGGACCGTCTTCGCGATGGTGATGAGTGTCTGGCTGCTGAGCGTTGCCATGAAATCGCTACCGGTCGGCACCGCATACAGCATCTGGGTCGGGGTTGGGGCCGCGGGCACCGTGGTACTGGGCATCGTGCTCCTCGGAGAACCCGCCAACGCTGCCCGGCTGATCAGCGTCGCGCTCATCATCATCGGCATCGTGGGCCTGAAGCTTGCGACCCCCACCTAGTACCGGGGCCTGAGCCGACAATGATTCTGGAGATCGCGATGCTGAACGTGATTCCGGACCAGTCCGCCGCATTCGAAAGCGCGTTTGCCAGGGCCAAGGACATCATTTCGTCGATGCCGGGGTTCGAGTCGCTGGAGCTGCAGCGGTGCGTCGAGGCGCCGAACCGCTACGCCTTGCTCGTGCGCTGGGCGACGCTCGAGGACCACGTCGTCGGGTTCCGCGAGTCGCCGCGGTATCAGGAATGGAAGGCCCTGCTGCATCATTTCTACGACCCGTTCCCGACGGTGGAGCACTACGAGCTCGTGGTCGATGCGTAATTTGCATGAAGAATGATCGTTGGCTGTATGTGGCCGCTGTTCTCGCCGGCGCCGCGATCTGGATTGCCGTCGTCTGGGCGTCGGGACGAAGGGAAGCCTGGGACTCGGGCCTGTATTTTGCGGTCGGGATCCCGGCCGTCTGCCTGGTTTCGGCCGCACTCGCGTTTTTCCGCCCGAAGCACTCCTGGCGCTGGGGCGTGTTGCCCGTCATCGGGCAGTTCGCATGGATGCTCCTTTCGCAGGGACCCGGGAACCTCGTGCCACTCGGCATCATCGTGTTCGGCGTGCTCTCGGTCCCGTCGATCGTTGCGGCTCGGCTCGCGGCGGCGCTCGTGACAAAATGGCTGCGACGCGACGAGCGGTGATCGCTGACCGGGCGCTAAATCCCGGCGAGATCGTGGCGCTCTGTCGGTTCGTGGACATGGCCAGCACGACTCCGAGGCAGCTGTGACGCTCCGCCTTGTGAAAGCGCGCTCCGCGGAGCAGTGGCGCTTGGCACGCGCGCTGATCGAGGAGTATGCGGCATCGCTGAACGTCGATCTGTGCTTCCAGAACCTGGGGCACGAGCTCGCTCATCTGCCGGCCGAGTACGGTCCGCCGGGTGGAGCCTTTCTGCTGGCGAAGGAGAACAGCGGCCATCTCGGCTGCATCGGATTGCGGCGGATCTCCGACGGCATCGGCGAGGTCAAGCGCCTCTATGTCAGGCCATCCGCGCGCGGCCGAGGTGCGGGCCGCTTGCTGGCCGAAGGCATCGTTGCGGCCGCGCAGCGCCTCGGCTACGCTCGCCTGCGGCTGGATACGCTGCCCGACATGAAGGAGGCCCAGGCGTTGTACGCGTCGCTCGGCTTCAGGGAGATCCCGGAATACCGCTTCAATCCGGTGCCAGGTACCGTATTCCTCGAGTTAAGCCTGCCGGGAGGGAAGTCCCCTTGAGGATCTCGATGCAGATGGCCGTGGTGATCGCGACGGTGTTCGCGGCGATCTGCTTCGCGGGCGCCATCTACGGCTTCGTGTCGCTTGGCGACATCGCCGACCCCGCGCAGAGGGCGGACGGGAGGGGCTTTGTGTGGTTCTGGACGTTCCTCGGCGGCGTGGCCCTCGCTCTCGCTCTGCTGGGCACGTGGCTCCTGAAGACGGACAAGGCGGGCGGAAACGGCTGAGCGCGCACGAGGGACGGATGGGCAAGCAGAGGATGGAGGCGTTCAGCGACGGCGTGATCGCGATCCTGATCACGATCATGGTGCTCGAGCTGAAGGTGCCGCACGGCGACAGCTTCGCCGCGTTGGCATCCTCGCTGCCCGTGTTTCTGAGCTACGTGCTGAGCTTCGTGTACCTGGGCATCTACTGGAACAACCACCACCACATGCTGCACGCCTGCGGCAAGGTGACCGGCGCGATCCTGTGGGCCAACCTGCACCTGCTGTTCTGGCTGTCGCTCATTCCCTTCGCCACCGGATGGATGGGCGAGAACCATTTCGCCGCGGCGCCGACGGCGCTGTACGGCGCGGTGCTGCTGATGGCGGCGATCGCCTACTGGATCCTGCAGCAGCTGATCATCTCCGCGCAGGGCGATGGCTCGCTGCTCAAGCGAGCGGTAGGCGGCGACTGGAAGGGCAAGCTCTCGCCCGTGGCCTACCTCGCCGCCATCGCGGCGGCACCCTGGTCGCAGTGGCTGTCGCAGGCGCTCTACGTGCTCGTCGCGCTCGTCTGGCTGATCCCCGACCGGCGCATTGAGCGGGTGCTCCCGCAGTGAGGGCAGCGTGAGCCGCAAGCTCATCTCCTCCGGCTCGAGCTTCGAGCGCGACATCGGCTACTCCCGCGCAGTGGCCGACGGCGACTGGGTCTTCGTGTCCGGCACCACCGGCTTCGACTACGCCACCATGACGATCGCCGAGGACGTGGTCGCGCAGGCCGAGCAGTGCCTGAAGAACATCGCGCATGCGCTCGGGCAGGCGGACGCGACGCTCGGCGACGTCGTGCGCGTCACCTACATCTTGCGCGAGGCCGCGGAGTTCGAGCGCTGCTGGCCGGTGCTGCGCCGCTGGTTCGGCGAGGTGCGCCCGGCGGCGACTATGATCGAGGCGCGCCTTGCCGACCCGCGCATCCGCATCGAGATCGAGGTCACCGCGAAGCGCGCGGTGCGCGGTTGAGCGGCGCCCGTCAGTTCGCGGCGAAGCAGTACAGCAGTCCCGCGCCGCCGGTCGAGCGTAGCGCCTCGTCGCTGCAGCCGCGGCTCGGGTGCGAGGAGTTCCACGAGCGCGAGGGTGCGTCGTCGCGCAGGCCCATTCGGTCGTGGTGGCCGAGCTGCACGCTGCCGTCGGTGCTGCTCGTCCAGTTGCGGCAGGTATGGTCCGCGGCGTCGGCGTAGGCGGTGCCGTCGGGCTGCGAGCCGGTGAGGATGTCGTGCCGGTTCGGCTTGTCGCCGCTCCCGTTGACCACCTCGCCCTTCTCGGTGAGCGCGGTCTGCTTGGTCAGGTTGTTCTCGCCGTGCAGCTCCTGCACGCTGCGCGCGACGACCACGCCTTTCGCGTTCTGCCACGGGCCCTGGCCGATGCGGCTGCGCGCGTCGACGGCGCCCGGGCCCTGCGTGCTCAGGTACGCGTGCCAGGTACGCTGGCCGGCGCCCGCGTCGGTGGCGAGCGCCTGGCAGTGCCGGTCGGCGCCAGCCAGGCCGCCGAAGTCGGCGCCTTTGCCGGAGCCGGAGCTGGTGACGAAGAAGCTCATGGCGCCGGGGTCGGCAAGGGCGGTGCCGGCGAGGGTGAGAGCGACGAGCGAAAGCGCGGTCCACAGGCGAAGGGAAGCGAAGGTCATGACGGTCCTCCTTTACGGGAATGTCAGTTTATATACACCCTGACGTCGAGTACCATTCCCCGGCCGCTCGTCCATAAAGAACATCGGAGAAGAGGGTATTGGACGTCTGCCGCGACCGAGGGCTCTGCCCTGGCTGCCTCTGCTGCTGCTTCTGTCGGCCTGCGCCAGCATGAACAAGAGCCAGTGCCTGAGCGCCGACTGGTACGCGATCGGCGTCGAGGACGGGGCGCGCGGGCGGCCGCTCGAGTATCTCGGCAGCCACCGGCGTGCCTGCGCCGAGTACGGCGTCGCGCCGGATGCGCAGCGCTACCAGACCGGCCGCGACGCCGGCCTGAGGACGTTCTGCACCTACGACCGCGGCTACGCGATCGGCCGGGCGGGTCAGGGCCGGCCGATCGTTTGCCCGGACCCGCTCGCGGCCACCTTCGACGCCGGCTACGGCGACGGCCGCCAGCGCTACGACCTGACGCGGCGGCTCGATGCGGTGAACGAGCAGATTCGGCAGTCCAAGGCGGCACTCAAGGCTGGCATCCCGAACCCGCGCGAGCGCGCGCGCGAGGTCGAGCGCCTAGAGAACCTCACGCGCGAGGCCGAGCAGCTCGAGCAGGCGCTCGCGCAGCTGCCCGGCCGCTAGACGTGCACGGCGCGCAAGCCGCGTGAGCCGCCCCCGCCGCAGCTGGCTGTTCGTGCCGGGCGCCGACGAGCGCGCGCAGGAGGCTGCCGCGCGCTCGGGCGCCGACGTGCTGATCCAGGAGCTGGAGGACTTCACCCCGCCCGCACTGCGGGAAAAGGCCCGCGCGCTCGCGCGAACGCTGTACGCGCGCTGGCGCGCAGCCGGCGCGCTCGCCGCGGTGCGCGTCAATCCGCTCGAGACCTGCGGCCGCGAGGACCTGGCCGCAGTGCTCGCCGGCCAGCCCGACATCGTGCTCATGTCGAAGGTCGCGCGTCCGGAGCAGGTGCAGGCGCTCGCCGCGCTCGCGCACGGCGTCGAGCTGGTGCCGAACGTCGAGTCGGCGGCCGGGCTGGTGCGCGCGGGCGAGATCGCGCGCGCCAGCCCGCGCGTCAGCGCGCTCCTCATGGCGAGCGAGGACATGGTCGCCGACCTCGGCGCCGAGCGCACGCGCGGCGCGGCCGAGCTCGCCTACGCGCGCGCTCGCTTCCTCGTGGAATGCCGCGCCGCCGGCGTCGAGGCGATCGACTGCCCCTATACGTTCTCCGACGCGAAGGGTGCCGAGGCCGAGGCGCGCGCCGCCAAGGCGCTCGGTTACCGCATGAAGAGCCTGGTCGCTCCGGCGCACGCCGCGGCGATCAACCGCGCGTTCACGCCCGCGTCGGCGGAGCTCGCCCGCGCGCGGCGCATCGTCGCGGCGTTCGAGCGGGCGCGCGCCCGCGGCGCGGAGCGCGCGCGCGTCGGCGGACGGCTGGTCGAGGTGCCGGTGTACGCCGCCGCTAGGCGGCTGATCGAGAGAGCCGCGAGTACGCCAGCGCCGCGGCGAAGAACGCGAGGCTGAGCGCAATCTCCGCGCCGGCGAGCGCCTGCGACGGGCCGCGCTCGGCGAAGGCGCGCGTCACGCCCTCGGCGAAATAACCGAGGATCAGCATGCCGGACCACTGATACGTGTAGCGCCGGCCGGAGAGGATCCCGGGGAGCGTCAGCGCGAGCGGCAGCGCCTTGAGCGCCATCAGCGAGCCGCCCGGGCGCAGCGGCGCGAGCCACAGCTCCCAGGCGAGGCACAGCGCGATGAGCGCGACCAGCGAGCCGCCTGCGACCCTGCGCGCGAGCTTCATCGCGACAGCTTGAGCGCGGCCTCGGCCAGGCGCTTGCCTTGCGCGATGCACAGCGCGCGCTCGGCCTCGGCGACCGGCCGGTCGTCGGCGGTGCCGGCGAAGTGGCTCGCGCCGTAGGGCGTGCCGCCGTCGCGCGTGATATCCAGCTCGGGTTGCGTGTAGGGCAGTCCGACGATCAGCATGCCGTGATGCAGCAGCGGCAGCATCATCGACACGAGCGTCGTCTCGTGCCCGCCGTGCAGGCTGCCGGCGGATGTGAACACGCAGGCCGGCTTGCCGGCGAGCGCGCCCGCGTGCCACAGCGTCGTCGTGCCTTCGAGGAAATGCTTGAGCGGTGCGGCGATGTTGCCGAAGCGCGCCGGGCTTCCGAGCGCGAGCCCCGCGCAGCGCTGGAGATCGCCGAGCTCGGCGTAGGGCGCGCCCTCGGGCGGCACCGGCGGCGCCGCCAGCTCGGTCGCCGGCGCGACGCGCGGCACGGTGCGCAGCCGCGCCTGCGCGCCCGGCACGCGCTCGATGCCGTCGGCGATCAGCTCGGCCATGCGCCGCACGGAGCCGCCGACGCTGTAGTAGAGCACCAGGATTTCGGCCACGGGCGGGTATCATACCGGCAGACCATGGCCGAGACTTCGACCGCCGCCGAGGCGCTGCCCGCGAGCGTCCCGTCGCAGAACGTGTTCAGGGAGGCGGGCGAGTTCCTCGCCGCCACCGCGCACCACTTCGTCGAGAGCCGCAGTCTGCAGACCGCCGGGAGCCTCACTTTCACCACCCTGCTCGCGCTGGTGCCGCTCGTCACGGTCGCGCTCGCTCTGAGCACCGCGTTCCCGGCGTTCGACGAGGCGATCGGTGCGTTCCAGGGCTACGTGGTCGAGCACTTCCTGCCCGACGCGAGCGGGGTGCAGATGATCGCGGACCAGATCAACGCGTTCACGCAGAAGGCGGGGCGCCTCACCGCGATCGGTCTGGGGTTCCTCGCGATCACCGCGGTGATGCTCATGCTCACCATCGACGAGGTGCTGAACCGCGTGTTCCGGGTACAGCGCCGCCGGCCGCTCGCGCAGCGCCTGATCATGTACTGGAGCGTGCTCACGCTCGGCCCGATCCTGATCGGCGCCAGCATCTCGATGACCTCGTTCCTGGTCGGCGCCTCGCTCGGCGTGCTTTCCCTCGGCGAGTTCTCCGAAGTCGTGTTGCGCCTGCTGCCGTTCGCGTTCACGCTGGCTGCCTTCACCTGGCTGTACGTGGTCGTTCCGTACCGCAGGATCGAGCTCGTCCATGCCCTCACCGGCGGGCTGGTGGCGAGCGTCATGTTCGAGCTCGCCAAGCGCGCCTTCGGGCTGTACATCGCGCATTTCCCGACCTACTCGATGATCTACGGCGCCTTTGCCACGCTGCCGATCTTCCTGCTGTGGCTCTATCTGTCGTGGCTGGTGGTGCTGCTCGGCGCCGCGATCACGGCGATGCTGCCCGGCTACCGCGCGGCGCGCGGCGAGCGAGCGCGCGCGCCCGGCCAGGACCTGCGCGATGCGGTGGCGGTGCTCGCGGCGCTGGCGCGTGCGCAGCACGACGGCGAGGTGCCGGGAATCGGGCGGCTCGGCGCGCAGCTCGGCCTGCTGCCCTACCGCTGCGAACGCGTGCTCGAGCGCGCCGCGGCGCTCGGCTGGGCCGCGCGCACCGAGAAGGACGGCTGGCTGCTCGCGCGCGAGGCGGACTCGATCAAGCTCGCCGACATGTACCGGGCCTTCGTGCTCGACCCGCAGGTGGTCGACGGCGCCGCCCCGTACGATCAGCACTGGCGACACGTCGATGCCGACCTCGCCCTGACGCTGCGCCAGCTCGCGCGGGCGGAGAGGCCCGCGTGAGGGCGGCGCCACCGCGCGAGGAGCGTCTCATCGTGGCGCTCGACGTGCCGACGGCCGCCGAGGCGCGCGCGCTCGTCGAGCGCCTGGGCGGCGCGGTGCGCTTCTACAAGATCGGCCTGGAGCTGTTCACCTCGGGCGGCTACTTCGAGCTGCTCGAATGGCTGGTGGCGCGCGGCAACAAGGTGTTCGCCGACCTGAAGCTCTACGACATCCCCGAGACCGTGCGGCGCGCGACGGCCAACCTGAGCGCGAGCGGCGCCGCGTTCCTCACCGTGCACGGGCACCGCTCGATCATGCAGGCGGCGGCGGGCGAGAAGGGCGCCATGAAGATCCTCGCCGTGACCGTGCTCACCAGCTTCGATGCAAGCGACCTGGCGGAGATGGGCGCGACCGGCGACGTGGCTTCGCTCGTGCTGTCGCGTGCGCGCCATGCCGCCGAGGCGGGCTGCGACGGCGTCATCGCCTCGGGACTCGAGGCGCCCAGGATCAAGGCCGAGCTCGGCGCGCGACTGCTGGTGGTGACCCCCGGCATCCGTCCGGCCGAGAACCGTCCGAAGGACGACCAGAAGCGCACGGTGGACGTTGCGCAGGCCTTCGCCAACGGCGCCGACTACATCGTTGTCGGCCGGCCGGTACGCGATGCGCCCGACCCGCACGCCGCGGCCGAGTCGATCCAGGCGACGATCGCGTCGCTATTCGCGCGCTAGCGCGGCGCACAGCCAGGGCCAAGGTCGGCACTTCCACGACAAAATATTTCCTTGGCGGGGTGACGCGATTGTAAACCTGCGGCGGACGTCCTGCGGAGATGGCGCAAGTTCGGCTATCCTTCGCGGCATTGCAAACTGCAGGAGGAGGTGCACCGATGTTCTTCAATCCCATCCTTGCCGACGATATCGGCAAGTTGCTGCTGCGGCTGATGCTCGGCACCGTAATGCTGTTTCACGGCGTCTACAAGGTGTTCCATCCCGCCGCGCTCGACTGGATCGGCGGCATGCTGGCGAAGATGGGCCTGCCGATGGAGCTCGCCTTCGCCGTGTACCTGGGCGAAGTGCTAGGGCCCCTGCTCGTGATCGTCGGCATGTTCTCGCGCATCGGCGGCCTGCTGATCACGATCAACATGGTCTTCGCGATCGTGCTCGTGGATCGCGCGGCGCTGCTGCAGATCGACAAGTTCGGCGGCTGGCAGGTCGAGACCGCGGCGCTGCTGCTCGTATGCGGCCTGGCGGTGCTGCTCGGCGGCAGCGGGAAGTTCGCCGCGCGCCCGGACTGATCCCCGGGGACCCGGCGCGATGGCGTCGCAGTGGGCGCGCGAGCACCGCAAGGCGGCCGCGCGCGCCGGGCTGCGCTACGTCACCGACGGCGTCGCCGGCATCCGTCGCAAGCGCTCGGGCAAGGGCTGGGCCTACTACGCGCCGGACGGCGCGCGCATCGCCGACGCGAAGCTCAGGCGGCGCCTGAACGCGCTCGCCATACCGCCCGCGTGGACCGAGGTGTGGATCTGTCCCGATCCCGACGGCCACATCCAGGCTACGGCGCGCGACGCGCGGGGCCGCAAGCAGTACCGCTACCATCCGTCGTACCGCGAGGCGCGCGACCGCTCGAAATTCCGCCGCATGCTCGAGTTCAGCGAGGTGCTGCCGCTGGTGCGCGAGCGCGTCGAGCGCGACCTGCGGCAGGCCGATCTGTCGCGGCGCCAGCTGCTCGCGACGGTCGTGCGCCTGCTCGACAGGACGCTGATCCGCGTCGGCAACGACGAGTACGCGCGCGAGAACCGCTCGTTCGGCCTGACCACGCTACGCCGCAAGCACGTGCACGTCGAAGGCGCGCTGCTACGCTTCGGCTTCCGCGGCAAGAGCGGCGTCGAGCACTCGATCTCGCTCGCCGACCCGCGCCTGGCGCGCATCATCCAGCGCTGCCAGGACCTGCCCGGGCATGAGCTGTTCCAGTACCTGGACGAGGCGGGCAAGCGCCAGACCGTGTCCTCCGACGACGTGAACGCCTACCTGCGCGAGATCACGGGGCGCGAGGTGACGGCCAAGGATTTCCGCACCTGGGGCGGCACCATGCTGGCGGCGATCGAGCTGCGCGCGGCGGGTCCGGCGGCGAGCCGCCGCGAGGCCGACCGCAACGTCGTGCGCGCGATCGACGCCGTCGCCGAGCGCCTCGGCAACACGCGCGCCGTGTGCCGCAAGTACTACGTGCACCCGACGCTGGTACGCGCCTACCTCCTCGGCCTGACCGTGCCGCAGCCGCCCGCGCAGAGGATACGTCGCACGCGGCGCGCGGGTCCGGCGCTGCGCCGCGACGAGGTCGCGGTGCTGCAGTTCCTGCAGCAGAAGCTGCCCGGCGAGGGCTAGGGAACGGGTACCGCGGCGAGCAGCTGCGCGCCGACGTCGACGCGGCGCGCCTCGTCGTGCGCCGGACGCAGCCGGTGCGCGGCCACGCCCGGCAGCACCGCCTGAACGTCCTCGGGAATCACGTTGTCGCGTCCCTCGAGCAGCGCCCAGGCGCGCGCCGCGTGCACCAGCGCGAGCGCGGCGCGCGGCGAGAGGCCCGCGGCGTAGTCCGGCGAGCGTCGCGTGTGCGCGACGATCGCCTGCACGTAGTCGAGCAGCGCGGGGGCGACATGCACCGCGCGCGCCTTCGCCTGCAGGCTGGCGAGTTCGGCGGGCGTCATGCACGGCCCGAGCGCGGCGAGCAGGTCGCGCCGGTCGGTTCCGGAAAGCAGCGCGCGCTCCGCGTCGCGCCCGGGATAGCCGAGCTCGATCCTCATCAGGAAGCGATCGAGCTGCGATTCGGGCAGCGGGAAGGTGCCGACCTGCTCCGAAGGGTTTTGCGTCGCAATGACGAAGAAGGGCTCGGGGAGCTTGCGCGTCTCGCCTTCCGCGGTCACCTGGTGCTCTTCCATCGCCTCGAGCAGCGCGCTCTGCGTCTTGGGCGTCGCGCGGTTCACCTCGTCGGCGAGGATCAGCTGCGCGAAGATCGGTCCGGGGTGGAACTTGAAGCCGCCCGACTCGCGCTCGTACACCGACACGCCGATGATGTCGGCCGGCAGCATGTCGCTGGTGAACTGGATGCGCTGGAATTGCAGACCGAGCGACTTGGCGAGCACGTGCGCGAGCGTGGTCTTGCCGACCCCGGGCAGGTCCTCGATCAGCAGGTGGCCGCGCGCCAGCAGGCAGGCGAGCGCGAGGCGCAGCTGCACGGTCTTGCCGAGGATCACGCGGCCCGCGGCTTCGAGCACGCGCTCGGCCGGCGCGTGCGCCGCGGGCTTGAGCTGGCGCTGGAGCAGCATGCGAGGATTGTACTCGAAGCCTTCGCGCGCTTTCGCAGCGGCGGTGCGCTTTCGGCTAAGATTCCGTGAAGGATTGCACGCATGACCACCGCATTCATCACGCATCCGGACTGCCTCAAGCACGACATGGGCGCGCACCACCCGGAGTCCCCGGAGCGGCTCGGCGCGATCGAGGACCAGCTGATCGCCTCGGGCGTGGCGCAGTATCTGGCGCGCTACGAGGCGCCGCTCGCGAGCGACGATGCGCTCGCGCGCGTGCACCCTCTCGAGTACGTGCGCGCGATCCGCGAGGTGGCGCCGGCGCACGGCACCGTGCACCTCGATCCGGACACGGCGATGAACCCCTACAGCCTCGCGGCGGCGCTGCGCGCGGCCGGCGCCGCGGTGCTCGCGACCGACCTGGTGATCGCGGGCGAGGCGGAGAACGCGTTTTGCGCGGTGCGCCCGCCCGGGCACCACGCCTGCCGAGCGCGCCCGATGGGCTTCTGCATCTTCAACAACGTCGCGGTGGCTGCGCGCCACGCGGTGCGCGCGCACGGGGTCGAGCGCGTGGCGATCATCGACTTCGACGTGCACCACGGCAACGGCACCGAGGACATTTTCGCGCACGACGAGAACGTACTCATGGCCTCGACTTTCCAGCACCCCTTCTACCCGTACTCGGGCACGGAGGACCCGGCGCCCAACATGGTGAACGTGCCGCTCGCCGCGGGCGCCGGATCGAAGGAGTTCCGCGAGGCGGTGAGCGAGGCCTGGATCCCTGCGCTGGAAGCCTTCCAGCCGCAGCTCGTCATCTTTTCCGCGGGCTTCGACGCGCACGCCGAGGACGACATGGCGATGCTCAGGCTCGGCGACGCGGACTACGGCTGGGCCACGGCGAAAGTGAAGGAGGTCGCCGATCGCACCGCCGGCGGGCGCATCGTCTCGGTGCTGGAGGGCGGCTACGCGCTCTCGGCGCTCGGCCGCAGCGTCGTACAGCACCTGCGCGTGCTCGCCGGGCTGAACGCCTGACTACCTTTGGAAAGAATCATGAATACTGAATTGATCGCCCGGACCTGGGACAGCATCGGCGACCACGTGGCGTTCGTCGAGGCGTTTTACGCCCGCTTCTTCGAGCGCTTCCCGGGATACCGCCGGCTGTTTCCGCACCGGCTCGATGCCAAGCACCTCGACAAGATGGTGCGCACGATGGCGCTGTTGGCGCGGCTGTCGGAGGACAAGAGTTCGATCGCACCGCACATGCACAAGGTTGGCGCCGCCCACAAGCCGTACGCGCTCGAGGCGAAGGACCTGGACAACTTCAGGGCGGTATTCATCGAGACGCTGAGCGAGCACCTTGGCGCGGCCTGGCCGCCCGGCGCCGATGCGGCGTGGGACGCGGCCTTCCGGCAGGTCCTGATTCCGTTGATGCGCGAGGGCGGCGGCTGAGGCCGCGCCGCACGCCGCAACGGCCTTCATGGCAGCCAACCGTCAGATCGTGGTGCGCGCGCTCCCCGAGGGGACGCTGAGCGAAGCGAATTTCGAGATATGCGATGCCTCCCGCCCCGCGCCTGCGGAGGGCGAGGTCCTGATCCGCACGATCCTGATGTCGATCGACGCGGCGAACCGCGCCTGGATGCAGGGCGCGACCTACCGCGACGCGGTCAAGGCGGGCGACGTCATGCCGACCTATGCGATCGGCGAGGTCGTGGCGTCGCGCGACGCGTCGCTCGCGCCGGGCGACATCGTTGCGGGTGAATCGGTCTGGGCCGAGTTCGCGGCGGTCAAGGCGCGGCGCGCGCGCAAGCTGCCGCGCGCGCGGCCGCTGTCGCATCTGCTGTCGGTGTACGGCATCGCCGGCAAGACCGCGTACCACGGCCTGCTCGGCGTCGGGCGCGCGCGGGCGGGCGAGACGGTTGCGGTGTCGGCCGCGGCCGGCTCGGTCGGCATGTACGTCGGGCAGATCGCCAAGGCGCTCGGTTGCCGCGCGGTGGGCATCGCCGGCGGCGCGGACAAGTGCGCGTGGGTGAAGGATGCCCTCGGCTTCGACGCCTGCGTCGACTACCGGGCGGGGAATCTCTTCAAGGACCTGAAGGCCGCGTGCCCCGCGGGCGTCGACGTCTACTTCGACAACGTGGGCGGCAGCGTCCTCGAGACCGCGCTCTTCCAGATGAACCAGAAGGGCCGCGTCGTGTGCTGCGGCGCGGTCAGCCAGTACGACAGCGCCGCGCCGGCCGGGCCGCGCAACGTGCCCGGCATGATCGTGGTGAAGCGCCTGCGCATGGAAGGGTTCATCGTGATGGACTTCGCCGCCCAGGACGCGCAGGCCGAGGCCGATCTGCGGCGTTGGGTCGCGCAGGGGGCGATCAAGGTGTTCGACGACGTCGTCGAGGGCCTCGAGCACGCGCCTGCGGCGCTCGTCGGCCTGCTCGCCGGCAGGAACCGCGGCAAGCGCATGGTGCGCGTGGCACCGGATCCGGTGTAAGGGCGGGTGCCGTGCCCGTCAGGATGACGGCCGAACTCGTGCGCCTGCATCCCGTGGCGACGGTCTGGGAAACCAGCCGCACCGGGCTGTCCGACGTGGAGCTGTCGCGTCTGACGAGGCGGGTGGGGCCGCGAGAAGTGCGCCGGCAGCTGGATCAATCGACCGACGACGCGGCCGGCGAACTGGTGTCCGACCTGTTGTCCGGACTCCAGGCTTCGGTCGCCGTCAGGCCACCTTCCGAGCGGGATTGGCGCTGACGCCCGCAGCGCCGGCTGTCTTTAATCGTCGTCGTCCTCGTGTTCGTGCTCGTGCCGCCACTCGCGCCTCTCGTGGTACCGCCGGTACGACGGACCGTAGTAGTGCGAATAGCCGGGCGCGGCGTCGTAGTACGCCGGGTCAGGCGCGCTGTAGTACACCTGCGGCGGCGGGGGCGCATCGTAGCTCGCCGGAGGGACTGCGTAATATCCCGGAGGCGGGTAATACTCCGGTGCGGGGGCGACATAGACCGGAGCGACGGGAATCCCGATCGATAAGCCGAAGTGCACGTCGCTGTGGGCGAGCGCGCTTCCGCTCATCAACGCGAGCAGCGCGCTTCCCGCGATCAGTTTGTGGTGAATTTTCATGGCTCGTCTCCTTTCGCTGCCTATCGTGCCTGCTCCCATCGCAGACAGCTGTGGCAATAAGTAACAAGAGGTTTCCGCCGCGCCCGCGCGCGCACGTGAACGTGATCGATTTCCCGGGCTGAACTGTCCCCGTTGTCAGGAGCGGTTCACGCGCCTTTCGGGACGCTGTCTGCATTGCCCCATAGCCGTGGGATGGCCGTCGCCGATTCGCCGCTCTAGGATGGATTGCCGAGGAGCCGCAATGCGCCGCCGCGATCTGCTTCCGATGCGCTTGGGGAGAATGGACGATTCAATGCCGCGCGCGCTGCGCGCGATCGCAGCCGTGTTGTCGATTTCGTCCTTGATAGGCTGCGTGACCGGCACTCAGTACCCTGCCGGTTGGCCGCCTACCGAGCAGGCCATGAGGGGTTCGTGTCCACTGATCGAAGGTCGATACGATAACGTCGGCCAGACGGCGCGCCCTTGCGAGCGTTGGCACATCCATTATGCCTACGACTGGTACTGCGAATCCGATTTGACTTCAAACATCCTGGCGTGGCGCACGCCAGGGATCATCCAGGGCCACGGTTGGGTAGCCATCAAACAGCCCGACGACAACACCCTCGTCATCACGGCGGAGGATGGAACCGCGCCCATCACTCTAAAACGGGACCAGGGGGATTTCAGCTGCGACAGCGATGGAGTCGATATTTCCCGTACCGGGTCAGGACTTCGCAACGCATCTCAGTCCGACGCGCAGGCGATCGGATTGACGACATTGGAAGCGGGTCTGGGCAACTGGAGCATCGCAAGGCTCTCCCGGCACTTCCTGCGGGCCGACGACGGCTCACTCGTCATGAGAGTATCCGAGTCCACGGTGATCACGTTTCTGTACGTCGTTCCGGCCTTCGGCGGGCGCCACGACAATTTTGTTCGCTGGCCCGCTTTCGTCGCCAACGGACAGGACGAGCCGGCGGTCCGTTGAAGCGGCGGTCCCGGGCAATACCGATCTGCGCGGCGCTCAGGTCTTCAGCCGGTAGCCGGTCCTGAAGATCCAGGCCACGACGGCGAGCGAGCCGGCGAGGAAGGCGAGCGTCATCCCCAGGCTCACCGCGACGCTCACGTCGGCGAGGCCGTAGAAGCTCCAGCGGAAGCCGCTCACCAGGTACACGACCGGGTTGAACAGCGTCACCGTCTGCCAGAGCGGCGGCAGCATGTGGATCGAGTAGAAGCTGCCGCCGAGGAAGGTGAGCGGCGTGACGATCAGCAGCGGGACGAGCTGCAGCTTCTCGAAGCCGTCGGCCCAGATGCCGATGATGAAGCCCAACAGGCTGAAGGTCACGGCGGTGAGCACGAGGAACAGGATCATCCACAGCGGGTGCTCGATACGCAGCGGCACGAACAGCGCCGCGGTGGCGAGGATGATCAGGCCGAGCATGATCGACTTGGTGGCCGCTGCGCCGACGTAGCTGAGCACGATCTCGAGCGTGGACACGGGCGCCGACAGCAGCTCGTAGATCGTGCCCGTGAAGCGCGGGAAGTAGATGGCAAACGAGGCGTTCGAGATGCTCTGCGTGAGCAGCGAGAGCATGATCAGGCCGGGCACCAGGAAGGCGCCGTAGCTCACCCCTTCGACGTGCTGGATGCGCGAGCCGATCGCCGCGCCGAACACGACGAAGTAGAGCGAGGTCGAGATCACCGGCGAGACGATGCTCTGCATGAGCGTGCGGCGGGTGCGCGCCATCTCGAAGCGGTAGATCGCGCGGATCGCGTGCAGGTTCACGGCCGCTCGCTCACCAGGTCGACGAAGATGTCCTCGAGCGAGCTCTGCGTGGTGTGCAGATCGCGGAACGCGATGCCCGAGCCGGCGAGCGTCTCGAGCAGGGCGGCGATGCCCTCCCGGCCGGCGTCCGCGTCGTAGGTGTAGATCAGCTCGCTGCCGCCGGCGGCGAGCTCCAGACGGTAGCCTTCGAGTCCGGGCGGGATGCGCTCGAGCGGCGCGGCGAGCTGCAGCGTGAGCTGCTTCCTGCCGAGCTTGCGCATCAGCTCGGCCTTGTCCTCGACCAGGATGAGCTCGCCCTTGTGGATCACGCCGATGCGGTCGGCCATCTCCTCGGCCTCGTCGATGTAGTGCGTGGTGAGGATGATCGTCACGCCGCCGTCGCGCAGCCGGCGCACGAGCTGCCACATGTCGCGCCGCAGCTCGACGTCGACGCCCGCGGTCGGCTCGTCCAGGAACAGGATCCGGGGCTCGTGCGACAGCGCCTTGGCGATCAGCAGCCGCCGTTTCATGCCGCCCGAGAGGGTGATGATCTTGCTGTCCTTCTTGTCCCACAGCGAGAGATCCTTCAGCACCTTCTCGATGTGCGCGGGATCGGGCGGCTTGCCGAATAGCCCGCGGCTGAACGAAACCGCGTTCCACACCGACTCGAAGGCGTCGGTGGTGAGCTCCTGAGGGACCAGGCCGATGAGCGAGCGCGCGGCGCGGTACTCACGCAGGATGTCGTGGCCGTCGACCAGGATCCTGCCCGTGCCCGGCGTGACGATGCCGCAGATGATGCCGATCAGGGTGGTCTTGCCCGCGCCGTTCGGCCCGAGCAGCGAGAAGATCTCGCCGCGGCGGATCTCGAGGTTGACGCGCTTGAGCGCGCGGAAGCCGCCCGCGTAAGTCTTCGACAGGTCGCTGACGGAGATGACCGTGGACATCGGCGCAAAGATACCCGATGAGGCGAGCTCAGGCGGGCGGCTCCTGCCCGAAGGCGATGCCGTCCTTGCCGCGCGACTTGACCTGGTACATCAGCGCGTCGGCCGCCGACACGGCGTGCTCGGCGTCGGGGGTCGGCTCCATGAAGGTGACGGCGCCGATGCTGAAGGTCGGCCGCGCGCTCTCGGTGCGAAAGGCGTGGTACAGCGCCTCGCGCGTCTTGGCGATGAGGTGCTCGGCGCCCGTCCGGTCGGTGTCGGGCAGCAGCAGCGCGAACTCGTCGCCGCCCAGGCGCCCCACGGCGTCAGTGCGCCGCAGCGACTTGAGCAGGGTGCGCGCGACGAGGCGCAGAACCTGATCGCCGACGGCGTGCCCGTGCGCGTCGTTCACCCCCTTGAAATCGTCGACGTCGAGGTAGGCGAGCGTGAGCGGGCGGCGCTCGCGCGCCGCGAGCGCGAGGACGTACTGCAGCCGCTCGACGAAGGC
>Ga0187773_10000322_pt1 | contig 19349 bp, 15 predicted proteins | sample 0216_BV02_MP05_1_FD_133133 | JGI IMG/M metagenome (GOLD analysis project Ga0187773, IMG submission 133133) | Tropical peat soil microbial communities from peatlands in Department of Meta, Colombia - 0216_BV02_MP05_10_MG | ecosystem: Environmental > Terrestrial > Soil > Wetlands > Peat | place...
TCCGTCGGCTTATCTGCTTTGGTTATTCGTCATCGCTATTGACACGTATCTTCTCTATCAATTTTTTACAAAAGGCAAACTGTATCAATCACAGAAGGTAAAAACCGTCTAAGATGAGGATAATCGAATGAAAAGGGAGCTGTCCTCCACACAACAAGTAAGTATAGGGCATACTGTCAATCGGGAGACGGTTGAGACCGATGTTTTAATCCTCGGCGGCGGAACGGCCGGCTGTCTCGCCGCCACTGAACTGCGCGAGCGGTTTCCGAATCTTAAAGTGACCATCATGGAGAAAGCTCATATTGACCGAAGCGGCTGCCTGGCCGGTGGGATGAATGCAATCAATGCCTATCTAAACCCTGGAGAGACACCGGAAAGTTTTGTAAAGTATGTCCGCTTTGATTCCTGCGGCCTAATCCGTGAAGACCTCGTGAAAAGTCAGTCCGAATTATTCGAATACTGCGTCAAGAAGGTGGAACGCTGGGGGCTGCCGATTCTAAGCGACGAGAAGGGCAATTATATTCCAAGGGGTCGTTGGAACATTAAGATCAACGGCGAATCTCTAAAACCGATTCTGGCTAAAGCGGTCCGGGATGCTGGCGTCCAGATTTTAAATTGGACGGTTGCAACCAATTTCTTAAGCCGGGGCCAACGCGTCGTCGGCGCAACGGGCTTCAGCATTCGCAACGGAAAATTCTACATTGTTAAAGCAAAGGCCGTAATCGTGGCCACCGGTGGCGCTGCCGGACTTTACCGACCCAATAATACTCATGACGCTCAACATAAAACCTGGTATTCTCCCTACAACACCGGCGCCGGGTATGCCATGGGCATTCGCGCCGGGGCCGAGATGACCAGCTTTGAAATGCGTTATATCGCCTTGAGGACCAAGGATGCCATTGCGCCGACCGGTACCATCGCCCTCGGAGTTAATGCGCCTCAGATCAATGGAAAAGGCGAAAAATTTATGGCGACACGTTACGCCCATCTGGGCGGCGACAGCGCGCCAACTCCGTACCGGGCTTATGGACCGATCATGGAGTTAAAAGAAGGGCGGGGGCCGGTTTATCTCGATACCCGTCATATCAATTCCGAACAGGTCAAAAAACTGAAGGCCGCGTTTTTGGACATGTATCCCTCTCAGGTTCTCTACTGGCTTTCCAACGATATCGATCCGAGCAAAGAACCGGTTGAAGTTCAGTTGACAGAACCGTACATCGTAGGCGGCCATTGCCAGGCCGGTTATTGGATTAATATAGACCGACAAACCACTTTGGAAGGGCTTTATGCGGCAGGGGACGTGGCCGGCGGCGCGCCGTTCAAGTTTGTAAGCGGTTGCTGGGCGGAAGGCGTCATCGCTGCGCGGGCGGCCGGAAAGTTCGTGGATCAGGTTCAGCGGGTCGAACCCGACACCGACTGGATCAATCATGAACAGGAACGGGTCTTCCACCCACTGCATCAGCATGGCCGATTTTTTGCCGGGATCCGGGCCGACGAGGTGGAGTCCCGGCTGCAAAAAATCTTGGAGGAATATGCCGGAGGCGCATCTCGGTACTTTGAAATGAACGAGGCGCAATTATTAGTCGCCCGAAAGCACCTGGCGCAACTGCCGAGTCAACTGGGTCTCCTGGTCGCCGAAGACCTTCACGAGCTGATGAAGGTCCACGAGATTCTGGACCGGATCGACGTGGCCCAAGTCCTCGTCGAACACTTATTATACAGACAAGAAACCCGTTGGCCCTCTTACCAAACGCGGATGGACTATCCGGAGCGGGACGACAAAAACTGGCTGAAATTCGTTAACTCCCGTCGGAATCCCAAAACAGGCGCCATTACGATGCTCGAACGACCGTATGAACAATTGGTTCCAGGAGACCGATACAGACCTTAAAGGATAACTCGATTAGAAAGGATGTTTTATGCCTGTCATTGTCGACCCTGTAAAATGTGACGGCTGCGGAAACTCTGTACAGCCGCCTTGCGTTCGAATGTGTCCGGGTGACCTCATCGTGAAGGACATGGGAACAAACAAGGCTTATCTCAAATATCAGGATTGTTGGGATTGTCTCGCCTGCGTGAAAGCCTGTCCGGAGGAGGCCATCCTTTTTCGGCTTTCGTTCCAGCTGGGCTATCCGAATGCGAGTCTTCACCCTCATGTCCAGCTCGCACAGAACTTAATTACATGGGATGCGGTCGATACCCGCGGCCATAAAGAGACCTTTACCATTCCGACAAAAGTTCTTCCGGTTGCATTGGATGAAAAGGTGGAAGGAACCGGACAGCCCGATTTTTCGATATAATCCAGTCATCTTTTGGATGAGCGGATGGGAGGAAGCGCCATGGAAACGTTAACCTCACAACAGAAAACGCCGGTGGATCTCTCCAAAATCCCGGCCGAGATCTTAAAAGAGATCGAGATCTTCGAGGGGGAGGTCGCCCGCCTAAAAAGGGGCGAAATCACGGCGGATCAATTCAAACCGTTTCGACTGCAACACGGTATCTATGGACAGCGACAGCCCGGCGTCCAGATGTTTCGAGTCAAGATCCCGCAAGGACGGCTCGATCCGGTTCAGCTGAGGCGTCTGGCGGATCTGGCCGAGACCTACGCCTCGGGCGTCTGCCATCTCTCAACACGTCAGAACATCCAGATGCATTTCGTGAAACTCGAAAATGTCCCGACAATGATGCGGTTGATCGCCGAAGTCGGACTGACCACGCGAGAGGCCTGCGCCGATACGGTCCGCAACGTCACGGCCTGCCCTATGGCAGGAATCAGCCCCACGGAAGTGGAGGACGTCACCCCCTACGGTCTGGCGATCACGCAGCATTTCTTGCGAAATCCGATCTGTCAGAAGCTGCCGCGGAAATTCAAGATCGCCCTCGAGGGTTGTGCGGATTACGATCATGCGGCCACTTCAATCCATGACATTGGAATCACAGCTCGGAAACAGGACGGGCGATTGGGCTTCCGCATAGTCGTGGGAGGCGGATTGGGTTCCACTCCACGGACCGCAAATGTTCTGACCGAGTTCGCGCCACCCGAGGACTTGGTTGCGACCTGCGAGGCTGCCATTCGTGTATTTGACCGGCACGGCCCACGGCAGAACCGGTACAAGGCTCGTATGAAGTTCCTAATCGAAAAATTGGGATTCGAAAAATTTTATCAACTTTGGAAAACCGAGTTCGAATTGATCAAAGCGCAGAACGGCCATTACCCTCTTCCGGCCATTGAGGAGGTTCCGTTAAAGCATCCAGCCGCACCCCGGTCCTGGAGTCGCGAGCGGGCAACGGGTTCGTTTGCCGCCTGGCTCAAATACAACGTCACCCCTCAGAAACAGCCCTTTTTTAATCTCGTCACGATCAAGATTCCCCTGGGAGACATCAAAAGCGCGCAGATTCGTGCCGTCGCGGATATCTGCGAACGGTTCTCGGACGGGCACATCCGGGTCACCGTCCAACAGAATTTCGCGATGCGATGGGTGCATGAGGCCGATCTGCCAGCCGTCCATGAGGCCCTGACCGGGATCGGCCTGGCCGAGGCCGGAGCGGAACGGATCGAAAACATCGTGGCCTGTCCCGGAACGGACACCTGCGGCCTTTCGCTCACCTCTTCCAAGGGTCTGGCAAGGACCCTGACCGGACTGTTTACGCCGGGTGATCCGGCCAACGATGATCTTGCCGGAATGTCGATCAAGATTTCGGGCTGCCAGAATGCCTGCGCGCAGCATCAGCTTGCCTCAATCGGTTTTCACGGCGTCGGCAAAAAGGTGGGCAGCCACACTGCGCCGTTCTACGAGATTCATCTCGGCGGATCGAACAACCGCCTCGGGCCGTACGTCATCAAGATTCCAGCCAAACGCGTTCCGGACGCGGTTCAGCATCTTCTCAAGTGGTATCGCGAAACCCGTCTCGACAGCGAATCGTTCGAAGCCTTCGCCGCACGATTGGGCAAGGAAAAACTCAAAGAGAGCCTGATGCCGTTCACTTTTCTGCCTTCCTATGACGAGGACCGCAGCTTTTATGTTGATTGGGGTGACGATAAGGACTTTACAACCGAAGACCTGGGCCCAGGTGAGTGTGCCGGCGGGGCCTATGAAATGATGGAGGGTTTTCTGTTTGAAGCCGATCAGGAACTTCATTTGGCCGGCGTCATGGCCGAAAAGGGGCAGACCGGTCATGCCGTGAACAAGGCTTACCGTGCGATCGTGGCCGCGGCCAAGGGGCTTTTAGTTCTGGAAGGGGTCGATTCCTCGATCGATGCCGAGATTCTGTTTAAAGCCGAAACGCTCCTGGTCGGAAAAGAAATCTTGCCTCGTACGTTTGCACGTCTGACCGATCAGGTTAAGGATCTCGGACCCAAATCGCCCACGGTCGAGTTTACACGAGAAAAGGTCACCTATGCCAAATCGTTTGTCGAGGCGAGTCATTTGGCCTTCGACAAGCACGGCCGCGCACTGAAACAAGGAAAGGCCCTTGCCGCCGTAGAACCGGAAGCGGCCGAACAGTCCGCAGGGACGCCGACGATAACAGCGGCTCCCATTCGACTCGATCTAAGCGGCGTGGCCTGCCCTATCAATTATGTGAAAACCAAACTCAAGCTGGAGGAGTTGGAGGTCGGTCAGCACCTCGAGGTGATTCTGGACGAAGGCGAACCGATTCGAAACGTTCCGAAGAGCCTTCAGGGCGATGGACAGAAGATCCTGTCCCAGGAAAAAATAGACGAACAGCACTACCGTCTGCTGATCGAGAAAGTCACTTAAACTGGAGAAGGCCATGACCAAGAACACACCGCACCATGAAATTCCGGCGCACGGCGGCCGGTTGATCAACCGCATCGTTCAGGGAGCCGAACGCGAACGATTAACTAACAAAGCGAATGAGATGAAAAAACTTCCGCTCACACGGCGAAAACTATGCGACCTGGAGATGTTCGCTGTGGGCGCTTACAGTCCACTTGAGGGGTACATGGGCCGGAAGGACTATGAACGCGTCGTCACTGAGATGCGTTTGTCCAGCGGACTTCCCTGGAGCATCCCGATCACCTTCCGGGTGGATCATAAAACAGCCGCGTCGATCCGTGAAGGTCAGGAAATCGCTCTGACGGACGAACGTCAAACCCTTCTGGCAGTCCTGCATCTTGAAGAAAAATTCGAGTACGACAAGAAACTTGCCGCGAAGGCAGTCTACCGAACCGACAGCGCCGAGCATCCGGGCGTCGATATTCTCTACAAACGGGGGGATGTGCTGTTGGCTGGAAAGGTCAGCGTGCTGCGGCTGCCGGAAAACCGCGAGTTTCTTCCCTACCGCCTCGCACCGGCCGAGACGCGTCAAATTTTCAAAGACCGCGGCTGGAAGACAGTGGTCGGCTTTCAGACGCGGAACCCGGTTCATCGCGCCCATGAATATATCCAAAAATGCGCGCTCGAGATCGTGGACGGACTTTTGCTTCACCCGCTCATCGGCGAAACGAAGAGCGACGATATTCCGGCGGATGTTCGAATGAGATGTTATGAAGCGCTTCTCGAAAAATATTATCCCAAGGATCGCGTCTTGTTATCGGTCCTCCCGGCCCCGATGCGGTATGCGGGTCCGAGGGAGGCGATCCACCACGCGATCGTCCGGAAGAATTACGGCTGCACCCATTTCATTGTCGGGCGGGACCATGCTGGCGTCGGAAGTTTTTACGGTTCGTTCGACGCGCACCATATCTTCAACGAATTCGCTCCCGGAGAGTTGGGCATTACGCCTCTATTTTTCGACAACACCTTTTATTGCAAGGCCTGCGGAAGTATGGCTTCGGTCAAAACCTGCCCGCATGACAAGGCAGAGCATGTAAGCCTGTCCGGAACCAAAGTCCGCGAGATGCTCCGGGCCGGCACCCTGCCGCCGCCCGAGTTTTCGCGTCCGGAAGTGGCCAAGATCCTGATCGAAGCGATGAAGAGCCGCGAATAAAAGGCTCATGCCGGGCGTCGGTGCGACAAAACTTCCTCTATTGACTCCTTTCCCCGTCTGGCTTATAGTAATTTCTTTCTTGGAGGATCGCGATGAAACAGGATAAATCAGAGGGACGGACCCTCACCGAGGTGGTCAAAGACCTCGAAGAACAGCAAAAAAAGAACAAGGTGGTCAATCCCATCGTTCAGCAGGTGATGGAACAGGTCGCGGCCGTTCAGACACGGATGGGCCGGATCAAACACAAGATCGCGGTGATGAGTGGGAAGGGCGGCGTCGGCAAGAGTTCGGTGACCGTCAATCTCGCCAATAGTTTTGCCGCGCGGGGTTACAAAGTCGGTATCCTGGACGTGGATTTGAGCGGTCCGTGCATCCCGAAAATGATGGGCGTCCGCGAACGGGCGCTCAAGATCACGGCCGAAGGTGCCCAACCGGCCGTCGGCTTGAACGGAATCAAAGTCGCCTCGATGGAATTGATGCTCCCCAACGAAGACAGCCCGGTGATGTGGAAAGGGCTTTGGGAAGACTCGGCCGTCTGGCGAGGCACGGTCGAGATGAGCGTCATCCGCGAGTTCATCAGCGACGTCAACTGGGGTCCCCTGGATCTCCTTCTAATCGACATGCCGCCGGCTTCCTCCGATAAGCCACCGATCATCTCCCAGATGATCCCGGACCTGGACGGGGCCGTAATCGTGACGATTCCTTCCGAGATTTCTCAGTTCATCGTTAAAAAATCGGTCGTGTTTTTGAACCGGGAACTTCATATCCCCATCATCGGACTGATCGAAAACATGAGCGGGGCGATCTGTCCTCATTGCGGAGAGGCCTTGGAACTTTTCGAAGACGCGTCACCGGGGGAAAGTTCTCTTCAGAAAATGGGCCTGCCGCTTTTGGGCCGAGTGCCGTTCGACCGACGGATCGCCGGCTGTGCGGACCACGGCCGGTCGTTCGTGGATGATCATCCTCTCACCCCGGCCGCACAGGCCTTCCGGATCATCACCGACACATTACAACAGCATATCGAATCAAGGAGATCGTCATGAAATTTCTGTGCATCAAATGCAACAACTTCATGGATTACGAATCCAAAGAGCAAGTGGATACGCTGCGGCTGGGCATCACCTTCGCCTGTACGCAATGCGGCTATAAAGTCGCGATGGTCACGAATCCGGGCGAGACCCAATTGGTCAGCGGACTAGGTGTCAAGATAGGCGGACGGACCGTTCCGGCCGAACCAATGGAATTCACCCGAGAAGCCCTGAAGCCGGAAGGCCAGTCTACCGCAACGATGACGGCCGACATGGGAAAATGCCCGTTTCCGGCGATGCTGGCAGGCTCCGCATTCAAAGACAGCGGGATCGCAGCCGGTCTATCCGGCGCCTCCTCCGAACCAGCCGTTCGCTGGACCGAGAATGCCGAGAAGCGACTCCAGAATGTCCCGTCCTTCGTTCGCTCTCTGGCCCGCGCGGGGATCGAACAGTATGCGCGTGATAACGGGTTCGCGGAAGTGAATGACCGGGTAATGGATGAATATCGAGAAAAAGTGGGAATGTAGCAGAGGGTCACGGGACCATCAGACCGTTCTTGCCGGGCACGATCTTTCCCATCACGACGGGTCGTTTGGCGCCGGTTGCCGACGGAACGTTGTTCGGCACGCCTTGAATGGTTCCATAAGCAAATAGCGCAAAGGCCATCGCCTCAAGCGCCCGGCTGTCCAGATCGAACTTTTCAAAGTTGAAGACCGGGACCCCGCCGAAGGCCTCCTGTAGAAATTGCATCAAGGTCGGGTTTCGGGTCCCGCCGCCCCCGACTATCACCTCGACAACCTCTCCTTTTGGAAGTATGAACCGCTCATAGGCCTGGGCGATCGCCCGAGCCGTAAAGGCAGTGACGCTCGCCATCAGATCCCATTGACTTAATCTTAAAACCCTCGCTCTCCGAACTACCCGCTCGATCATCGCCCGACCGAATAATTCGCGTCCCGTTGTCTTCGGGGGCCTGTGTTGTAGAAAGGAGTGTCGAAGCAAATCCGATAATAAACGTTTATGAACCCGGCCACGTCGGGCCATCGTCCCTCCCCGGTCCATCGTCTTCCGACCCATCGTTCGATCCTGCACGATTCCGTCGATCAACATATTGCCCGGACCGGCATCAAACGCGAGTACGTTTTCCAGACCGGGATCACGAGGGAGATATGTCACGTTGCTGATTCCCCCGATGTTGACGACAAGGCGAGGGCGAAGCGGATTGTGGAAAAGGATGTAATGCAGATAGGGGGTCAACGGAGCGCCTTCCCCGTTCGCCGCCATGTCCCGCGGACGGAAATCGGCCACCGTAGTCACGCCGGTCCGCTCAGCAATGACGGACGGCTCTCCGATTTGGAGCGTGGAACGGATGTTCAGCCCGCCCATTTTCAAGGGTACCGGCTGATGACAGATTGTCTGGCCATGAGAGCCGATCAGATTGATTTCGTTCAAGGGAACACCGGATTCCCGTGTGATCCGCACGGCCGCCTTGGCAAATAATTCACCGACATAGACATTCAGGCGGCTGAGATCTTCGACCCGGCCGGCATGGGTTAATCGCACAAGTCGGGCACGCACTGCATGCGGATAAGGATAGGTTGCAAACCGTAGCAGAATCAATCGGCTCTCCAATCCGCGGCCCGTGATGTCAACGAGGGCGGTATCAATCCCGTCTGTGGAAGTTCCTGAGATCAACCCGATCACCTTCATGGCTGGTTAGCCTATAGCAATGCCGCTGGACCGTCAAGAAAAATTTGAGAGGCTCCATGAAAAGCAAACGGCGAATTGTTTGTTTGACTTCTCCATTATAAAAATGGTATGTTGAACATCATTTGCTCTCCCAGCCTGTCCATTATTATTCCCCTTTAACCTGTCTTGGGCAGACGGAAGCATTACCAGGGGTTATTCTTGACTGTCCAGGAAACAAGCGCTGTTACCAAACAATGGACCTTTCATGGCTATACGATCTGCCTTGAATTGTGGCCTGGACGGGTTTTTGTCCCGACCACGACGTCAGAATTGATCGCCGATCAGTTTGCGTCTTGCGCGGGTGAAACGGTAATCGATCTGGGCTGCGGCAGCGGCTTTTTTTCCGTGCTGGCCGCCAAGATGGGCGCTACGCGGGTTTACGCGCTGGACCTCCACAAAGAGGCCTGCGAACTTACTCGACGGAATGCCGAAAAAAACGGTGTGGCCGACCGCATCGACTGCCGGGAGGGGGATTTATTTGATTCCCTGAATGGCTTAGTGGCCGACACGATCATCGACGATGTCTCCGGCGTGGCCGACGCGCTGGCGCGGCGCTCCGGATGGTTTCCGGAGCCGGTCCCAACCGGCGGACCGGATGGCGCGGACCCAACGGTCCGGATGTTCCAATCTGTCCGATCCCATCTGGTTCCGAACGGCCGGTTAATCTTCCCGGTCATTTCACTCGCCAATGAACAACGCATTCTGGATGCCGCCCGGAAAACATTTAATGAAGTCCGGTTGGTGTTCGAAAAATGGCTTCCGCTCCCGGCCTCGATCTCCCCGGAAAACCCGCCGCTTCGTCAATTAGTCTCGAACGGTGTCGTTCGACTGATCAAAAAAGGCAGCCGCTGGCTCTGGGATCTGCGTATCTACGAAGCCCGAAACGGGTGTTAATCCGTTCCCTCCGGTCAGATCTTCAAGGTCAGGTCCTTTAATCCCACGATCTCCCGAACTCGTCTTCGTAACTGTTTCTGATTGCCTTTCCGCATCAATGCGAGGAGATCGGACCCGGCCAGCCGTTGAAGGATGCGGCGCCGACGAGCCATGGAAGGAACCCGCGATTGAACCTGTTGACGGACGGCACCCAACAGACGGAGAAATTTTCCGTACTCCGCTCCAAACGAACCGTCCAGTTCGCGGCGGATGCGGCGGGCAAGCGACGGACTTTTTCCGCTCGTCGAGACGGCAATGATCAAATCCCCTCGTTTAATCACCGACGGCATGATGACATTGCATCGGGCGGGGTCGTCCGCAATGTTGACGAGACGGAAATTCGAATGTGCCCGACGGGCGATCTCGGCATTGGCCTTCCGATCGTCCGTCGTTGCCATGATTAAGATGGCCTCTTTGAAGTCTGCAGGGCGCCAACTGCGGGAATAATGACGAATCCCCCCCGCCCGAGCGAGATAGGTGAGTTTTGGGGTCATGCGGGGACTGATCACCGTGACCCTTGCCCCACAGGCCAGCAAGGTGAGCACCTTGCGCTCGGCCACCCGGCCTCCGCCGATCACAACCACAGACCGGCCCTGGAGATCAAGAAAGGCCGGGAAATATCTCATGACTGCGGCACATGATTGAGCCGGCTCAAAATCTGTTGGGCTTTTTCGTGATAAGGACTGTCGGGATATTTCGCAATTAGGTCCTGAAGGCGGCTTGCAGCCTGCTCGGCCTTCCCCGCCCGCTCATAGGCAAGCGCGAGGTAGTATAGGGTATCCGCGACGACCGGCTGATTGGGATATGTGGTCAGGATCTGCTCAAACCGGTGGATTGCAGCCGGGTAAGCCTCTTGCTTATAGTAGAACTGACCGACATAGAATTGGTATTGGGCCAATCGTTCCTGACAAATGGAGATTCGTTTCTGGGCCTCGTCGGCATATTTTGTGTTGGGATACGTGGTCAGTAATTTTTGAAACGACTCCAACGCCTTTCGATCGGGCTCGGGGTCTCGATCGATCGTTGTAAATTGCTGAAAATAGCTCAGACCCAGTTTTAACTGTGCATAGTCGGCCCAATCATGAAGGGGATGCAGGTCCAGAAAGTGTTGGTATTCGCCGACCGCCTCGATATAGTCTTGTTGTTGATAAAGGGCCTCGGCGCGTTTCAGGATGACCTTGGGGTCATAGTTCCGCTTGACATCGTCCTTCGTTTCCTCGGCGCTGTTCTTGGTCACACCGAGTTCTTTACGAATGTCCGCCCCCAGTGGGTCGTTCGGCGTGGAACAGCCGGTGCCGGCCAAAATCACGGCCAAGGCAAACCCGGCGATTATTTTTCGAGTTTGGGTCTCCATTCCGATGATCATGCTACCGTCGGATAGCATACCAGATAGCGGTGGAAATGGCAAGACGCGTTCGTTGACTTCCCGGAGACCGTCTCATATAATTCCCTTGAAAAAAGGAGATTCACATTGATCGCACAAATCGCCAGCACCGGGTTTTACGTTCCGGACCGTCGCATGACAAATCAGGCGCTGGCTCCCTTCGTTCATCTGGACGATGCCGGGATTCGAAAACGTACCGGCATCCGGGAACGCCGATGGGTCGGAACTGACCAGGCCGCTTCCGATCTGGCAACCGAGGCGGTCCGGGCGGCTTTGGAGCGAGCCGGCTGCACGCCCGTGGATCTCGACGGCATTGTCCTGGCCACCACCTCCCCCGACATGTGGTTTCCATCGACGGCCTGCCTCGTCCAGAAAAACCTTCACGCCCATAATGCCTTCGCCATGGACGTCGCGGCATCGTGCTCCGGCTTTCTGTTCGCGCTCTCGGTCGCGGAGCAGTTCATTCGATCCGGTCAGGCCAAAACGGTGACCGCCGTCGCGGCGGAGATCAAATCAAAGTTTTTGAACCGATCCGACCCGGCAACCGCCATTCTGTTTGCCGATGGCGCGGGCGCGGTCGTTCTCAAACCGAGTGCGGGCGATGCCGGCCTGCTCTCGGTCCGTCTCTACTCGGACGGGTCAAGGTCGGGGATGATCCAGATCCCGGCCGGGGGTTCGAGGCGGCCGATCAGCTCGCAAAGTCTAGCCGAACAACAGCATGTCATCCGAATGAAGGGGGGCCCCCTTTTCAAGGCCGCCGTTCAACGGCTGACCGATGTGACGCACGAGATCTTAAAATCCCGTGACCTCCAACCGTCCGACATCCATCACTTTGTCTTCCATCAGGCCAACGCCCGGATTCTCTCGGCCGTGGCGAAACGGCTGAATGTTTCGAGGGACCGTTTCGTGATGACGCTGGACCGATACGGCAACACCTCTTCCGCTTCGCTCCCGATGGCTCTGGATCATCTCCTTCGAAGCGGCCGGGTTCAGCCCGGGGACTTGATTTTCCTGGGGGCATTCGGCGGAGGACTGAATTGGGGCGGAGCCCTCGTTCGCTGGTAGGCTACTCGCGCACATCTTAAAACGTCATTAGGAGACCTTCGATTCCAACCTTTCCATCACGCCAGGACATCCTCAAGCGGATCGAGAAGCAAACCGCCCATCCCATGCTTCTCCGCGAACTGATGCGCTCGCTCGGAATCCCGAAGAATCGTCGGGCGGGGTTTCAGAAGTTTTTGGACGAGATGATCCGGGACGGTGAACTGATCGCGATCAAAGGAAACCGGTACGGCATACCCGGAAAAATGAATCTGGTAACCGGCCGGCTTGAATGTCATCCGAACGGGTTCGGCTTTGTCATTCCGGATAAGGCGGGCGAGCCGGATCTTTTTATCGGCCGGCGAAGTATTATGGAGGCGATCCACGGCGACCGCGTCGTGGCCCGAATCGAGGCCACAAAGCCGGACGGTCGACGGGAGGGGCGAATCATTCGCGTACTGGAGCGAGGATTGGCCCAGATCGTCGGGCGGTTTGAATCAGGACGAGAGTTTGGATTCATCGTCCCGACCGAAAAGAAAATCTGCAGAGATCTGTATGTGAGCCCCGATCACACGGGCGGCGCCAAAACCGGCGATCTGGTTGTGGCCGAGATCACGTTTTATCCCACACCCCACCGGAATCCAGAAGGAAGGATCCTTCAAGTCCTGGGCCAGGCTGGGGATCCCAAGATCGACACCGAGATGGTCATCGCCGAATTCGGTCTTCCAAAAACCTTTCCAGAAAATGCCTTGGTCGAGTCCCGCGACGTTCCCGAATCGGTTTCAACGGACATGATCCGGAGAAGACGGGATCTTCGGGACCTCAACACCGTTACGATCGACGGCGAGCGGGCACGCGATTTTGACGACGCCGTTTCGATCCAACGACTGCCTCATGATCGAATCCGGCTCTGGGTCCATATCGCGGATGTCGGTCATTACATCCCCTGGGATTCGCCCCTCGATCTGGAGGCCCGTCGGCGGGGAACCAGTGTTTATTTCCCCGACCAGGTCGTTCCGATGTTTCCCGAACGATTGTCGAACGGGATCTGCAGCCTTAACCCGAAGGTCGACCGGCTTACCCTGACGGCCGAGATGGTGTTCGATCCCCAAGGGCAGCGGTTGGAGTACGATATCTATGAAAGCGTCATCCGGAGCAATGAACGGATGACCTACACGGCCGTCAAAAAAATCCTGGTGGACAAGGCCCCCGATCTGCGCCGACAGTACGATTATCTCCTGAATGACTTTCAATTGATGGAGGAGCTCTGCCGGCGGCTCATGGCCGTCCGCGCCCATAACGGGAGCATCGATTTCGACCTTCCCGAGCCGGAGATTATTTTAGACCTTCAAGGCCAGACCACGGATATCATCCGGGAGGAACGGAATATCGCCCACCGGATGATCGAGGAATTCATGCTGACGGCCAACCGCACCGTGACCGAGCATATGACGGGACGGAACATCCCGTTCATCTACCGCATTCACGATGCGCCGGACCCGGAAAAAACTCAAGACTTCATCCAGTTCATCGGCAGCTTCGGCCTGCGGTTCGCCGCTTCCAAATCGGGCCACGTTTCTGAAAAGATCCGGCCCAAAACATTTCAAAATGTTCTTGAGCAGGTGAAAGGCCGCCCTGAGGAGCGCCTGATTAATCACGTACTGCTCCGTTCCATGAAACAGGCCAAATACTCGACACAAAACGTCGGCCATTTCGGGCTGGCGTTCGACCACTATACGCATTTCACCTCTCCCATCCGACGCTACCCCGACTTGATCGTCCATCGGCTCGTCAAGGAGTTGCTCCATCACAAAGGGTTTTCGGCTCACCGCCGGGAGGTGCTCGAAAAACTCCTGTCCGAAATCGCCCAGACCAGTTCGGAGCGGGAACGTGTCGCGATGGAGGCCGAGCGTGAAGCGGTTGATTTAAAGAAGGTCCGCTTTTTGGCGGACAAGGAGGGGGAGGAGTTCTACGGGTTCATCACGGGCGTGACGGCGTTCGGATTTTTCGTCGAGCTGGAGGAGATGTTCGTTGAAGGGTTGGTGCATATCAGTTCCATCCCGGACGATTACTACGTTTACGAGGAAAAACAGCACCGGCTGATCGGCGGACATCACCGACGGATATTCCGACTCGCTGATCGCGTCAAGGTCCGCGTGGAGAAGGTGGATCTGGTCAAACGCCAGGCCGACTTTCGGTTGGTCGAAGAAAGGCTGCAACAATCTATGAGCAAAAGCCCTGTGCCCCGCCAACAAGACAGGGGTCGTAAAAGACAGCGCAGACGATAATTAGCGGGAGCGGTGCAGTTTGCTTCGCGAAGTGCAGGGAGAGCCTTCGGCTTTATTTAATTCCGTTCCCTTAACGGGAGCGATGCACCTTCATCATGCATTTGTCCATGATCACGGTCAGGCCGGCGGCCTTGGCCCGCTCGGCCGCGGCGTTGTTCACGATCCCTTCCTGCATCCAGACGACTTTCGCACCTATGGCGATCGCATCCTCGACGATAGAGGGAACATCCTTCGGCGGACGGAAAATATCGACGATCTCGATTTTTTGCGGAATCTCCTTCAGACCGGCATAAACCTTTTGGCCTAAAATTTCTCCCTTGGCCGTCGGATTCACCGGAATGACGGTGTAACCGTGATCTATAAGATACTTGGGGACATAATGGCTGGGTTTTTCGGGATTGGTGGAAAATCCGACGACCGCAATGGTATTATAACGGCTCATCACTCCTCGGGCCTCTTCGTCCGAAACCCGGAAGGCCGGCAGCTCGCACATTTCTTCGTTGGTCATCATTTCACCCTTTCACGGTTTTGAGGCTGCGATTTTTTCAACCGCGACGGTGATGCGATAAAGCAGCCACAGGCTAAACAGGACGATCGCCGCCTTCACAAGGCCGTACAATCCCCACCACCAGAGATACCCGGTCATCATTCCGTAACGGTGGCCTTCATCGCCCATTGGATACCCGCCACTCGTCTGGGCCGTTACCCAGGAACCGACCACGACGATTGAGACCAAGATCAGACTTGCAAGGATCATTTTCATGACTGACTCCTTTCGCACGGAATTGAGCAGCGGGCACGATGCCCTTCCGACCGGTACTATAGCACTCCGCTGGTCTGAGACGCAAACAGGCCGGGGTTGATTTACAGGGCTTCCGTTAACGGGGTGACGATGTAGGAACGGCTCTTCGCGTCGTGGGTGATCTTGATCAATTCATGCTTCGCCGCGTCCTCAAGCAGTTTGCTGAAAGAACTGTAGCCATAATAGGATTCGTTGAACGAGGGCTGCTTGCGTTTCATCGTCTGCTTGACCATGGAACCCCAGATCACCTCTTTATCTTCCCGCTGAAGCGCCTCGATCGTTTCGAGCAGGAGCTCGAAGCATTCCTTCTTTTTCTCGGGCAGCTGGGCCACGGCCTTGGGTTTCGGCTTCGCCGTGCGGACAAGGTCTTCGTAATAGATGAATTCGTCACAGTTCGAGGCCAACAGCGTCGAGGTGGAATTTTTCACTCCGACCCCGATGACGTGCTTGTCGTTTTCCTTCAGCTTCGAGACCAGCGGCGTGAAGTCGCTGTCGCCGGAAGCGATGACGAAAATGTTCACATGCTCCTTTGAAGCGGCCAGCTCCATCGCGTCCACCACCAGTTTGATGTCCGCGCTGTTTTTCCCGCTGTAGCGCTTGTGCGGGATGTCGATCAGCTCGATCCCGGCTTCGTGGAAGGCGCGCTTATATTCCTTGTAGACATCCCAATCGGCATAGGCTTTTTTCACAATCAGCTTGCCCTTCTCCACCAGACGCGCCAATACCTTGCCGATCTCAAAGCTGGAATATTTCGCCTCGCGCACGCCGAGCGCAATGTTCTCAAGATCGATGAAGAGTGCCAGTCTTGATTCTTCCGATACCGCCATTCGCCGTTACTCTCCTTTGAGAATCCCGGCTTCTTCGCCGGGATTGTTGCGCACCCGGACAGAACATAACATCATTGAACCGAATGCGTCAACCAATTGGGATAACCATACCGGATATAGTAGTGCCAGAAATCCAAAACCACTCAATATTGTACTTTTCTCTTTACTTCATCATTTGGATATGTTATACGTTTTCGTCAAACCGGTGCATTCAGACCCGGTTTTCCCCTAGATAACCAAGGAGGCCTATGTACCTTAAAAAACTGGAGTTGATCGGGTTCAAGTCGTTCGCTGAGGCAACCGTTGTAAGGTTTCAGCCCGGAATCACGGCGATCGTGGGACCGAACGGCTGCGGAAAGAGCAACATCGTGGACGCCGTCCTCTGGGTCCTGGGAGAACAGAGCACCAAGGCGCTCCGTTCCGACCGGATGGAGGATGTGATCTTCAACGGCAGCGAAACCCGCCGGCCGCTCAATCTTTCCCAGGTGATTCTGACCGTCGGGGATGTCACCGGAGAGGTCGCCGGCCAGTTCGGCGATTATCAGGAGATCGCGATCAGCCGTCGATTGTTCCGAACCGGCGAGAGCGAATACCTGATTAATAAAACCCCTTGCCGCTTAAAAGACATCCGAGACCTTCTTATCGATACCGGAGCCGGTCACAAAGGCCACACGATCATCGAACAGGGAAAAGTCGATCAACTCTTAAATGCCTCGCCGTTAGAACGCCGCGAATTGATCGAAGAGACGGCCGGCATTTCCAAATACAAATTGCGGAAGGCCGAGGCCGAACGCAAGCTGGAATCCACACAGCAAAATCTCCTTCGCGTCCGGGATATCATCGGCGAGGTCAAACGGCAGATCAACGCGCTCGACCGGCAGGTCAAAAAGACCGAGCTTTATCAGGGGCTCCAGACCGAAGCCCGGACACTCGAACTGAACCTTCTGATTTCAGAATACCGGGATCATCGAACGACACTTTCGGAAGTCCTTCGACAAATTGCCGAACTGAAAACCGACGAATCCAGGCTTCTGGCCGAGCTGTCAAAAACCGAGGCCGAGCTGCAGTCCGTAAAAACCGGCGCCATCCAGAAAGAGACGACTCTTTCCTCTTTGAAACAGGGCGTCTACGACACCCAGACTCTGATCCATCGACAGGAAAACCGGATCGAGCTTTTACGGAACCAGATCCATTCCTGGGATGAGCAACGGACCAAGCTCGGCCAGGAACAGTTGCGTCTCGAGCAGACTCTGACACAATCCGCCACACAAGGAGAGGAAACCGAACTGCAACAACACAATGTCGCCACGGTTCTTTCCGAACGGCGGGGGCGATTGACGGCCCAGGAAACCGCGCTGGCCGAAGTGGAAGAGCAACGCGCTTCTCAAGATGCCGGGCTCGAAGAAAACAAGACGCGGCTCTTTGAGACCATGGCTGAGATGACCGAAGTGAAAAACCGCGTCGCCTCCCTAGAATCCCGCAAAAAAGAGATCCAGCGAATCCAGGATAAAGGCCGATCCGAATTGTCCTCGGTGGATCAACAACTCGATCAGAATCGGCAAGCCTTGGAAACCGAGCAGTCCCACTTGAGCATTCTTCTGGACAACCTGAACCGGATTCAGGCCGAAGGAACCCGCCTGGCGGAGGAGTCCACCCAGAAGCAGGACGCACTCGCGACACAAACCGAGGAGATTTTTGGGCAATGGGAGGCGCTGACACTGGCACAGGCTCGCCTCACATCGCTGCAAGAGAATGAAAAGGCGATGATGACAACCCAGACCGGTATTTTGTCCTGGTTATCCGAGCGGCCTGAGCTCCGAAACCGGCTTCACGGCATTGTCGCCGATTTCTTGGAGGTGCCCAAAGCCCTTGAGTCGGCGATCGAGGCCGTTCTGGGCGACCAACTCCAGGGTTTATTGATGGACGACCATACGACGATTAAGGAGGTCATTTTCTCCCTGAAATCGACCTCGCTCGGCCGCGGCGTATTCTTACCCCGGCTCCCGCGCCTGACACGCTCCGCCCAGGTTCATTCCTCCGGCGAGCCGTTCGAAGGCTTCATCGGACCGGCGCTGCATCAGGTAAAAGTGAAACCCGGTTTTGAAGACGCGGCCCAAGCCCTCCTAGGTGATGTTCTTTTGGTTCGGGACCTTGACGCCGCCCTGAGGCTCTGGAGCCAACTCCGGATCGGGTATACGATTGTGACCCTGGAGGGAGAAGTCCTCACCCCAAGCGGGCTGCTCTGGGCCGGGCGGCGCCCCGGATCACAACACGGGCTCTTAATAACCCGGCGTGAAATCCGAGAGGCCGAAGAACAAACAAGACAACTGGAGACCGCCTTGGGCATGTCCGAGGCCGAGAAGGCTGCGCTCGCCGCAGATCTGGAGCGGCTTCAACAACAGCAGCAGGAAACGATTGAACACCGCCAGAAGGAGGAATCCGCCGTCGCATCGCAGCGACAGAAGATCGCCCTTCTGGAAGCAGACCGTCTCCGACTGGAAGAACGTCAGGGGTTGTTGCAGATCGAGCACGCCCAGGAAGCTCAAGAAGCCGGCTCAGCGGAGAAGGCGCTGGACGAGGCCCTCCATCGATTAGAAGTACAACGGCAAGAACAGGAGCGGATCGAGACCGAGCTTGCGCGCCTCCAGGAAACGGCCAGGAACTTTTCCGAGCGACAGGACCTGCTTCGGGTCGAGGTGACCCAGCTGAAGGTGGATGTCTCGGCGCTGGCCCAACAGGAAGAAGCGTTATCTAAAGAGCGGCTCCGCCTAAGAGATGAAGAGGCCTCATTAAAGGAACAACAACAGCGTCAGGCGACCGAGATGATGACATTGGAATCGAAAGGGCTCGCCGCCCGCCAGGACATTGAGGAAACCGAAAAGGCGATCGGCACCTTGAGCGTCCAACTTTCGGAGACGCAGCAGCGCTTGTCGGTCGAGACCGAATCATATATGGCCGATCTGGGACAGATCAAACAGTTCGAAGACCATTTGACTCAGATCCGGGCCGAACGAGGCCGTGTGGAAAAACTTCACAATGAACTGGACGTGCGCCAGACCGAGTTGAACCTCCGGATCGAACACTTGGTCGAACAGGCCTCCAGTCTCCACCAAACCGTTCTTGAGGAGGCGGCCCAAGCGATGACGGACCCGATCGATCCCCCCTCGGTCCAGGAACGATTAACCGAACTGCGGGCCAAATTAGAGCAGCTTGGACCGGTGAACCTGGCCGCAATCGATGAATACAAAGAGCTGGACGAACGGTACCGCTTTCTGACAACGCAGGAGACCGACTTGACTCAGTCGATCGAGGACTTGGAGTCCGCCATCTCGAAGATCAACCGGACCA
>Ga0187773_10000323_pt1 | contig 19342 bp, 13 predicted proteins | sample 0216_BV02_MP05_1_FD_133133 | JGI IMG/M metagenome (GOLD analysis project Ga0187773, IMG submission 133133) | Tropical peat soil microbial communities from peatlands in Department of Meta, Colombia - 0216_BV02_MP05_10_MG | ecosystem: Environmental > Terrestrial > Soil > Wetlands > Peat | place...
CGACCCGATCAAGGATTTCGAGCCGATCTCGCTTGCGGCAACCATCCCGTTCGCATTGACCGTGAACTCGAAGATGCCGGTGCGCACGCTGAAGGAATTCATCGACTACGCAAAGGCCGCGCCGCGCCCCTTGACCTACGGCACGGCCGGCGTCGGAGCGCCGCACCACATGGCCGTGGAACTCCTACGATCGATGACCGGGATCAGGGTCGTTCATGTTCCTTACAAGGGCTCTGCCGGAATCATCCCAGCGCTCCTTTCGGGCGAGATTGACTTCACCATCGCCGCGGTGAACTCACTGGTCCCGCATTTCAAGTCCGGCAAGCTGCGCCCGATCGCGGTGGCGAGCGCCTCGCGCACGGCACTCCTGCCGGACGTCCCGACGATCGCGGAAGCGGGGCCGTTGCCGGGCTATGCGGTGGACGTCTGGCTCGGTGTCATGGCGCCCGCGGGAACGCCGCGATCGATCATCGATCGGCTGAGCGGCGAGATCAATCGCGTCGTGAAGGACCCGCAGGTTGTCAGGGATAGACTGACGCCGGTCGGGCTCGAGCCGGTTGGCAGCACACCTGAGCGTCTTCGCGAGGTCATGATCGAGGAGTTGGCGAAGTACACCAAGCTCGCGCGCGACGCTCATATCCGTCCGGAGTAGGACGATCCCAAGCCCGGGTTCAAACGACGGGGCGGCTACTCTCCAAGCAGGACGGCCCCGTCGTCGATTCTCACCGAATACGTGCGGATGTCTTCGGTGCAGGGGGGAGCGACGGCTTTGCCCGTAGCGATGCGAAACCGGCCCTGATGAAGGGGACACTCGATTTCCTCGCCCTCGACGAAGCCATCCGCAAGGCTGGCCTGACCGTGGGTGCAAGTGTCGTGTGTCGCGTAGATCTTTCCGCCGACGTTGTAGAGGCAGACGGGCTCGCCGTGGAAATCGACGAGCAATGTGCCGTCCTCCGGCACGTCGGAGGCGCTGGCCACCTTGCTCCACTGCTCAGTCATCTCACAAGGGGAAGATCAGGCTGTTGGGGACGAGCATGCTGTCGAATATGCAGAGCTTCTCTTTGAACTTCAGCTGCCCCTGGTGGACGACCACGGTGTCCCGATATTGGCCGACGTTGAAGACCCGCGTCAGTTCGTCCTGCAGAGTCTCGAAGGCGGCGTAGCTCGCGCGCACTTCGAGGGCGTCCTTTTTCCAGCCGGCAGCACGAATGCCGCTCACCATTCGTCGTATATGTCGTGGAGCGTAGACCGCAGTGTTGCGTATCGCGGTAACGCGGTCGAGGAGGTATCCCTTGCTCTCGCACAGCCAGGTTGCCAGAGGCAACCCGCGCTCGAAATTCTCGCGCGGTATGATCTTGTAGATGCAATCGTCGACGAAAAAATCCGGCCATTCTTCGAAGCGCTCTTCATCCAGGCAACCGGTGTAGGCGGCATACAGCTCCTCGAGCTCGGCCCGTAGATCTCGTGCGCCCAGCGCAAGGTAATGTTCAGCGCTACTCAAGCCATCTCCGAAATAGCACGATCGTTCGTAATCTAGTCTTATCACTAGGATTCCAGACTAGATCTCCATAACCTCGCGGTAGTAGTCGTAGAAGCCTCGGATCACGGACTCGGTCACCATGTGCGGCTCATTCCGCCATTCCCGCCCGCCCATTTCCATGACCCCCGCCGCGTCCGGGTAACACTTCACGCCGTCCTGAGAAAATTTCATGACCTCGCTGTCATCGATCGAGACGAATCCCGACGGCCCCATGAGGTTTGCCTGACGCAGGCGCCGCCGGGTCATCTGCTCGTCGTCGTCCGCGTAGCCGAAAAACGTCCAAGCTAGCTCGAACGCGCTGGGCCCGCGAGTGATCAATTGGCGTGTCGCAAGAGTGTTCGACTGCTGCTGGATGATGAGATTGGGCCAGAGCGTCATCATCACGACCGTGTATTCAGGAAACTCCCGGACTGGATCGAGCATCGCAGGGTCGTCGAGCTTGAAACTCTCGACGAGCGATTTCATGTCGGCGGTGTCCTCGGTCCTCTTCTGCTCGCCCTTCCAGGAGATCAATGCGCCGTGGCGTCCTGTCGCGTCCATCTGCACCTTCGACGGCTGGTCGGCCCGGAAGAGTCCAAAACTCACGAGAAAAACGTGCAACAGGCTTGCGTGATACGGATCCTTGATGTTCTCGAACATCAGCTTCCAGTTGGCCGGGATCAGCTGCCGGGAGTAGCCGAGAATGCGCAGCTCGCGGCCGTCGAGAACCCTGTCGAACAACGATAGCATCGACGTCCCGAGATAATCTGCAAGCGGCTCGACGTCGTCCGCGAAGGAAGCGAAGACCACCCCGTTTCTCGACGCGACCTTGAGCTTGCGCAGGCCGTGGTTCCGGGGATCGAAATCGGAGGGCATCCCACCCTGCTTCTTCACGCCCCGACGAAACGGCACTCCGATCAGGTTACCTTTGAGATCATAAGTCCATTGATGGTACGGACACATGAACTCGCGCGCGTTGCCTAGGTGCTTTTGGCAAAACTGCACGCCCCGGTGGGCACAGCGGTTTTCGACGACGTTGAGGCCGCCCTCCATGTCTCTGACGGCCACGACAGACTTGTCGCCAATGAAAGTGCGCTTGAAATCGCCTGGGAAGGGAATTTCGGCTTCGAGGGCGACGTAGTTCCAGCTGCGGCCGCCAAACACACGCACCATTTCGCGCGCGTATATTTTGGGATCGGAGTAGATCCAAAAGGGGATACGCGCGATGCCCTCTTTGGGCCACTCGCGGGGCGTGCTCACTGGGTGCCTCCCGGCAACTGGAGCGAGGCCCACTGGTGCTCACCTTTCTGATGCGGTCTTGGCTTCGACCCGAGGTTCATCGGCTTACAGGTCGAGCGACGTCCGCTAGCGCCGAATCCTGCTCAAAAGGTCTTCGAGATGCCCCAAATTGCTGTAGCTGATGAGGAGCTTTCCTGCGCCCTTCTTCCCGGGTCGGATTTCGACGGTTGTCCCGAGATCCTCGGAGAGCTCCTCTTCGAGCCGAGCGATGTCGCGGTCGGATCGCCCTTTCCGTCTCACGCTCGGTTTCAAGTGTAGCGTCCTGTTGACGAGCTGTTCGGTCATACGCACCGAAAGCGCACGTTCAGCAACTTTCCTCGCAACGATCTCCTGCCGCTCGCCCTCGAGCGCCAGAAGCGCGCGCGCATGGCCCATCTCGAGCTTACCGTCGAACACCAACCGCTGAACGGGTTTCCGAAGATTCAGCAGGCGAAGGAGATTGGTGGTAGCGGTGCGCGAGCGTCCGATTGCCTCCGCCGCTTCCTGGTGGGTAAGCTTGAACTCGGAGATGAGACGTTGCACACCGCCGGCTTCTTCCAAAGGGTTCAGATTCTCCCGTTGAATGTTCTCGATGAGCGCCATCGCGAGCGCAGCCGAATCGGGCACTTCGCGGATTAGCGCGGGGACATCTGAAAGGCCAGCGATTTTTGCCGCGCGCCACCGCCGCTCGCCCGCGATGATCTCGTAGCGGCCGCCGTCGACCGGGCGGACGAGAATCGGCTGCATGAGACCCTGTGCCCGGATCGACGCGGCGAGCTCTTGCAGGGATTCCTCGTCCATTTTCGTGCGAGGCTGATATCGACCCCGCTGCAACTGGTCGATCCGCAGTGTCAGCTGCCGCTCGCCGCCGGCGCCGCGGTCTGCCGCGTCGGCTTCCAGCAGTGCGTCCAGACCCCTCCCGAGCCCTTTCAATTTCATGTTCCTCGTCGCGGCTATGCCGCCGCGGTCAAATGGCGCCTGCTCAGAACTTCGCCTGCAAGCGCGATGTACGCTTGTGATCCTTTGCAGTCATGGTCGAGGCTTACTGCAGGTGCGCCGAAGCTGGGTGCCTCGGCAAGCCTGACGTTTCGAGGGATTACCGTCGCGTATACCTTCTCGCCGAAATGTTCCTGCAGTTCTGCCGATACCTGCTGGGCAAGGGTGTTCCTCGGGTCGTACATCGTGCGGAGCAGCCCTTCGATCTCTAGATTGGGGTTCAGGTGCTGACGGACCCTCTTAATTGTGTTCACAAGATCGGAGAGGCCTTCGAGGGCGTAGTACTCACATTGCATGGGAATCATCACAGCATCAGCGGCGACCAGACCGTTTACAGTCAGCAGGTTGAGCGCAGGAGGGCAGTCTAGAAGGACGAAGTCATACTCGTCCTTGATTGGCGCCAGCGCAGCTTTAAGGCGCGATTCCCGGTGCTCAAGTTGAATAAGCTCGACTTCCGCACCCGCTAGGTCCCGGTTGGCGGGAATAACGTCGTACCCGCCTGATCCGGACTTCTGCAACGCAGCGGTCGCCGTAGCGAGACCCAGCAACACTTGATAAATCGATACGCTCAGAGAGCGCTTGTCGATGCCGCTCCCCATGGTCGCGTTGCCTTGCGGGTCGAGATCGATGAGCAAGACGCGCTTCTCAGCCCGCACCAAGCCTGCGGCGAGATTGACGCTCGTAGTAGTCTTACCGACCCCGCCCTTTTGATTTGTGATGGCGAGGATTCGCGTCATATGCGTTCCATCAAGATCAAGTGGCGCTCTGCCGCCAGATCCGGAACCGCGATCCGACGTGTCTCTCTGACGCGGAATCCCCTCGGCAAATTCTCGATTTCGTCGCGCGGAAATACGCCCTTCATCGCTGCAAAGACGCCACTCGGTGCCAGCAGATGCTCTGTCAATTGAACGAAATCAGCCAATCCGGCGAACGCGCGAGAAACGATGCAATTGAACGTCCGGACAGGCTGCCAACTTTCGACCCTCTCGCATACGACATTGACATTCTCCAGCGACAGTTCGCCGACAGCTTGTCGGAGAAACGCTGCTTTCTTGCCGTTGCTGTCCAGCAGCACAAAGTGGGATCCCGGTTCGGCAATAGCCAAAGGAATCCCGGGAAAGCCAGCCCCACTGCCTACATCAAGAATCCAGCCAGCCGGGATATGCGGTGCTACCGCTAGAGAGTCCAGTAAGTGAATGCTGACACCCGACCATTCATCGCGAAGGGCCGTCAAATTGTAGACTCGGTTCCACTTACCAACCAACGCAAGGAACTGAAGGAGTTGATCAACCTGCCGTGTGCTCAATGTGAGCCCGATAGCCCTCAGCCCTTGGTGAAGCTCTGTATGGGCACTTTCGCAGTTACGATAAACAAGTGTTGTCATGCTACGGATCGCTCGGTACCAAACTTGCCGCGTTTCAAGTGAATTATGAGCAATGAAACGGCTGCCGGAGTTATCCCAGAGATTCGTGATGCCTGACCTACCGTTTCAGGTCGGAGGAGATTCAGTTTTTGTTGTACCTCGACCGATAATCCGCGCACCGTACGGTAATCGAGATCTTGGGGCAAAACGAGACCTTCGTATTGTCCGGACGCATCGACCTCCCTACGCTGCCGAGCAATATACCCTTGGTATTTCGCTTGGATTTCCACCTGCGCTGCGACTTGCGTATCGACCGCGGGACCGCCGCCGACCGCGTCGGACAACGCTGCGTAGGTGATGCCCGGACGCTTCAGGAGGTCCATCAGCGAATACTCTTTGTCGATCGGTTTGCCCAAAAGCGTTTCCGCCGCGCCGCCGAAAGCCGTAGGGTTCACCCAAGTCGACTTGAGCCTTTCCTGCTCTCGAGCAAGCGCCTCGCGCTTGCGGTTGAAAGCATCCCACCGCGCATCGTCCACGAGACCGTACTCACGGCCTATCTCCGTAAGCCGTAGGTCCGCATTGTCTTCGCGCAACATCAAGCGATATTCGGCGCGACTCGTGAACATCCGGTACGGCTCAGAGACTCCGCGCGTGATCAGGTCATCAACCAGGACGCCAAGGTAAGCTTCGTCCCGCCGAGGGCACCACGGATTCTTCTCGCGGACAAAGAGTGCAGCATTGATGCCGGCGAGCACTCCCTGCGCCGCTGCTTCTTCATAGCCTGTGGTGCCGTTGATCTGCCCAGCAAAGAAGAGCCCGCCAATGGACTTGGTCTCGAGCGAGGCTTTAAGCTGACGGGGATCGAAATAGTCATATTCGATCGCGTAGCCGGGCCGCAGAACGTGCGCCCGTTCGAGGCCACGAATACTGTGCACGAAGTCGAGCTGCACATCAAATGGAAGGCTCGTCGAGATTCCATTCGGGTAAAACTCATTGGTGGTAAGGCCCTCTGGCTCCAGGAAGATCTGATGAGTCCCCTTCGAAGCGAACCGATGGATCTTGTCTTCGATCGAGGGACAATACCGAGGACCTATACCCTCGATGACGCCCGTGTACATCGGCGAACGGTCCAACCCCGCGCGAATAATCTCGTGCGTACGCGGGTTGGTGTGAGTAATCCAACATGGCACTTGTCGCGGGTGCATCTTCTCTGTGCCCATGAAGGAGAAAACTGGCGTCGGCTCATCCCCGGGCTGGACTTTGAGACCGGAAAAATCGATGGTGCGCCCATCCAGCCGCGGGGGCGTCCCAGTTTTCAACCGACCGACTGGGAGCTTTCGTTCCCGAAGCCGCACGGCCAACTGGAGGGAGGCAGGATCTCCGGCTCTACCCCCTTGATAATTCGTGAGGCCGACGTGAATACGCCCAGATAGAAAAGTTCCAGTCGTTAAGACGACCGAGCGCCCAAAAAAGGAGATGCCAAGCTCGGTGACGACGCCCGCGACGCGATCGCCCTCGAGCAGGAAATCCTCGACCGCTTGCTGAAATAAGGTCAGATTAGGTTGGTTTTCCAATCGAGAACGTATTGCTCGTTTATAGAGCGATCGGTCAGCCTGAGCGCGGGTAGCCCGGACAGCCGGGCCTTTCGAAGAGTTCAAGATCCTGAATTGAATGCCGGCCTCATCGGCACACACTGCCATGGCGCCACCGAGTGCATCAATCTCCTTGACGAGATGGCCTTTCCCTATACCCCCAATCGAGGGGTTGCACGACATTTGTCCCAACGTCTCGATATTGTGCGTCAAAAGGAGCGTCTTGCAGCCCATGCGCGCGGCCGCAAGCGCAGCTTCGGTTCCCGCGTGGCCACCACCGACGATGATTACTTCAAAACGCATAGGAAGACGCATTCCCGAGAACTGCTGCCAAAATCGATTGTACGGTAAAGAAAAGGCTGTTTCACGTGGAACCAAGCCGGAAGCGGCGGGCTACGGATTGCGGCTGGCCGCTAGTCAAGGACATCCAATTGTCAGGGGGCGCCTCTGTGCTCCGATCGCTCTGGCCTGCGGTTGGTTCGAAGCTCCATCGCGCAGATCTGTGATCAGCTCAGCCAAGTTTCGAGGGCCTTCCGCCGAGAAGCCAGGGCCTTCGGCAATCTATCCCCCAAGGCTTGGAGCAACTCGTCCTGGAGTTTCAACTCCTGCATCCACTCGGCCTGATCAATCGAGGTCACCCGTTTGAATTGTTCCCCGTCGAAACTCTCCAGCCCCGTCCACTCGATATCCCGAAAGCCAGGTACGAAGCCGATTGGCGTTTCGATCGCGTGCGCTTTCCCCTGGCAGCGCTCAACTATCCACTTCAGCACACGCATGTTTTCGCGAAAGCCCGGCCATATGAAATTGCGATTTGCGTCCTTGCGAAACCAGTTTACACAAAAGACTCTGGGCCGCTTTGGCACTGATCGACCTAGACGGAGCCAATGATCGAAGTAGTCACCCATGTTGTAGCCGACGAACGGGATCATTGCCATCGGATCGCGCCGCACAACACCCACCTTGCCGGTAGCGGCTGCCGTGGTCTCCGAGCCCATCGTGGCGGCCATATAGACACCAGAGTCCCAATCGAGCGCTTCCATTACCAATGGCACCGTATCCGAGCGCCGACCGCCAAACACGAATGCGGAGATGGGTACGCCCTCCGGGTTCTCCCATTCCGAGTCAATCGACGGACATTGCGTTGCAGGGGTAGTGAACCGGGCGTTGGGGTGCGCCGCCTTCCTCCCACAATCGGGAGACCAGTCTTGACCTTGCCAATCGGTGAGTCTTGTGGGGGGGATCTCAGTCATGCCTTCCCACCAGACGTCGCCGTCAGGGGTTAGGGCCACGTTCGTGAAAATTGTGTTGCGGCTGATCATCTTCATGCAATTGGGATTCGTCTTTTCTGAAGTGCCAGGCGCGACGCCAAAGACCCCTGACTCTGGGTTGATTGCGTGGAAACGACCATCTTTCCCGGGCTTGATCCAGGCGATGTCCTCGCCAACTGTGGTAACTTTCCAGCCCCCAAGATTTTCCGGCGGGATCAACATTGCGAAATTGGTCTTTCCGCAGGCGGATGGGAATGCTGCGCTGACGTACATCTTGGGTCCGGTCGGCGGCGTGACGCCGAGAATGAGCATGTGCTCGGCGAGCCACCCCTGATCCCGCCCCATGACCGACGCGATCCGGAGCGAGAAGCACTTCTTCCCGAGCAGCGCGTTTCCACCGTACCCCGATCCGAAGGACCATACTTCCCGGGTCTCCGGAAAGTGGACGATGTATTTGTGTTCCTTGCTGCAGGGCCAAGCAACGTCTTTCTGCCCCGGGGCGAGAGGCGCACCAACCGAATGCACGCAAGGAACGTAGCTGCCATCCTCCCCGAGGATGTCCCAGATATTGCTCGTCATCCGAGTCATAATGCGCATGCTGACGGCCACGTACGGCGAATCGGTGAGTTCCACGCCGATATGCGCGATGTGTGAGCCAAGGGGACCCATCGAAAATGGCACAACGTATAAAGTGCGTCCTCGCATGCAGCCATCGAACAACTTGCTCAGGGTCGCCCTCATTTCCGCCGGGTTGGCCCAATTATTGGTCGGTCCGGCGTCCTCCTTCTTGTTGGAGCAGATAAAAGTCCGGTCCTCAGTGCGAGCCACATCGCTTGGGTCAGACAGGGCAAGGAAGGAATTCGGTCGCAGTTTGGGATTCAGCCTCTTCAAGGTTCCGGCGCTCACCATCTCCTCGCACAAGCGCTCATATTCTTCCTGAGAACCATCACACCAAAATACTCGTGCGGGCTTTGCCAGTGCCGCGATCTCGGCGACCCATTCCTTGACGCCGTTATGTTGCACGTACCGCGGCACCCCAATGTCAATTCCCGGAACATATGGCTGATTCATGTGAACGCCTCGCGAATATGATTGATCGGGCGAGACAAGCTTGCACACGCCGATCGCTACAAGGTGGTGAAGGCGCGAACTTTACCACGATCCTACAGTCCGCCGTTTAATGCACGGAGCAGAACCGGCTACTTTTTCAGCTCTATCAGCGGCTTGTGCACGAATCGCGGAAGGAAGTTCGCCGGAGCGACGAATAATTGGCCTCCCGGCTAAGGTCGAATGCGCGCCCGTTGTACTGGCAGCCTACTTTCCGATGCAAAAGCGCGAAAAAATTTCGCCCAGCAGATCGTCCGTGCTGAACTCGCCGGTGATTGTGCCAAGCTCACGCTGTACAAGACGCAGCTCCTCCGCGAGGAGTTCACCCTGCGCCACGTGTTGTCGCGCCTCCGCGAGCGCCTCGGAAACGCGCTCCAACGCGGCCAGGTGTCGCTCGCGCGCTATGAAGACGTCTTCGCTGTCGATTCGCCATCCAGCAGCCGCGAGCAAAGCATCGCGGAGTCTATCCATTCCTTCCCCCGTTTTTGCAGAAAGGTAGATTCGTGCACCGGTCTCGTCCTCCGTCGTGCCTGGGGCATGTCCGGAAACGTCGATCTTGTTGAAAACGACTACACGGGCGAGATTTCCCGGGAGACGAGCGATGACCGCATTGTCGGCGGCTTCAACGCCGGTCCGTGCGTCGATGACAAGGACGAGCACATCAGCTTTTTCGATGGCTTCCCAAGCACGTGCGACGCCAATAGCCTCGACCCTATCGGCGGTATTGCGCAGGCCCGCGGTGTCGGTAACGTGGATAGGCACCCCTTCTACCTGAATCACTTGCCGCACGGGGTCGCGCGTCGTGCCGGGAATCTCGGTCACAATAGCGATTTCTTCGCCAGCGAGGCGATTGAGAATTGAGGATTTCCCGACATTGGGTTGCCCCGCCAAGACGACCTGTAACCCGTTCCGCAAGACACTGCCCTGCCGACCGCGCATTAGTGCTCGGGATACTCTATCGCTGAGGCTTGCGAGTCGCTTAAGGACGTCCGCCTGGTGTATCGCGTCGATCTCTTCCTCCGGAAAATCGAGTGTCGCTTCCACGAGCGCGCGCAACTCAATGAGCCCATTCGCCGCTTCTTGGATCGTCGCCGAGAAATCGCCGCGCAACGACCGTAGCGCACAACGCGCTGCCCTTTCGGTCGCAGCCTCGATAAGGTCAGAGATGCCCTCGGCCTGCGCCAGGTCAATCTTGCCGTTCAAGAACGCGCGGCGCGTGAATTCACCAGGCTCGGCCAGACGCGCGCCAAGCTCGACACACCGCCTCAGGAGCATCTGCAGTACGACCGGCCCGCCGTGACCCTGCAACTCCAGGATGTCCTCCCCAGTGTACGAGGCTGGCGCTGGAAAGAACAGTGCTATCCCGCTATCCAAGGGCTCGTCTTCCGCGCCAAGGAAATTGCAGTGCGTCGCGACGCGAGGCGCCGGCAACTTTCCGAGCAGCCGGCTTGTGAGCGAGGTGAGGTCTTTCCCTGAAACGCGCACGATGCCGATTCCGGCACGTCCCTGTGCCGTGGCCACCGCAACGATTGTATCGGCAGGCGTGCCCAGAGAGTTCACCGAGTAAGAATGTTTCGGCGCGGTCTCAGCGCTTTTCGCCGGCGGGCTTGTTCCCCCCGATCATGCGGGTGATCTGCCATTGCTGCAGGATCGACAAGATATTGTTGACAAACCAATAGAGCACCAGGCCCGACGGAAAGAAGAAGAACATCACCCCAAAGGCGAAGGGCATGATCATCATGACCTTCGCCTGGACCGGATCAGGCGGCGTCGGGTTCATCTTCGTCTGGACTAGCATCGAGATCATCATCAGGCTGGGGAGCACATACCAAGGATCCGCCGCCGAGAGATCGGTAATCCAGAAGTAGAACGGGGCGTGCCGCAACTCGACGCTTTCTAGGAGCACCCAGTACAGTGCTATGAATACAGGGATCTGAACCAAGATGGGCAAACAACCACCTAGCGGATTGATCTTCTCCGTTTTGTACAACTCCATCATCGCCTGATTCATCTTCATGCGGTCGTCGGCGTACTGCTCACGGATCTTCATCATCCGCGGGGTCACGAGTTTCATCTTTGCCATGGAGCGGTAGCTCGCAGCCGACAAAGGGAAGAACAGTAGCTTGATAACCACCGTGAGCAGGATAATCGCCACACCCCAATTGCCAACCCATCCGTGAAAGAATTTCAGGACCCAAAAAAGCGGCCGAGCGATTATCGTAAGCCAGCCGTAGTCGACGACAAGCTCAAGCCCAGGAGCGACTGCCTTAAGATGGTCTTGGTCCTGCGGGCCAGCATAGACCGAGACGGCAACGTTTCTGGTTTCGCCCGGAGCGATTGGCGCCACCGGCACCTTTACGCCTACAGAATAAAAATCGTCGGCAAGCCTCTGGCCGTAGAACTCGCGCGGGGTCTTATCCGGCGGCAGCAATGCAACGACAAAGTAATGTTGCACAAACGCGATCCAGCCGTTGTCCGCTGCTTTCGACGAGAGTTTCCCTTTGTCGACGTCGGAAAAAGAGATCTTTTGAAACTTGTCTTGCTCCGTATAAACAGCAGGCCCGGTGTACGTCTTGACCATATGAGGATCCCCCGCCGGGGGCTTATCATCGCGCGTGAGCTGGAAGTACGCGTACGGCGCCAATGGCCCTGCGGTGCGGTTCTTCACTCCTTCGCTAACATCAATCTTGTAGCTGCCACGATGAAACGTGAAGGTTTTCGTAACGGTCGCTCCCCCTTCGCTGGCCTCGAGATGCACGGTGACATTGTCCTGTCCAGGCGCCAAGTCGAATTCCGTCGCCTTCGTGGCGAAGACCGTGCGATGGTAGGGAAGTCCGCCGGTTAACCCGCTCTGCAATACGAAGCGATGGGCGGGTCCTAGAAGAATGAGATTCTTTTCCTTGTCAAGCGCGTCCTTGTGCTTCAACAACTCCAGGTAAGAGAGATTGCCGCCCAGCGTGTCTATTTCCGCTGCGAAAACGTCGGTGCGGACATGCAGAAGCCGATGTGGTACACGCTCTTCGATTGCGACTGGCGGCAATGCGCCGGCGTTCCTCACGACAATCGGACTTCCCATGGACACACTCGGCGTCCCGGTAGCCGGGGTCGGACTGGGCGTTACGCTCGCAACAGGATGCTGTTCTTTTTGCCATGCGTTCCAAAGGAGCAATAAGGAAAACGAAAAGACGAAGAACAGGATCAGGCGCTGGGTATTCATTCAAGACAACCGGAAAGTTCAAGGCACCGGATCACAGCCGCCACCACCCCAAGGGTGGCATCGCCCCAGCCGCTTAATCGCCAACCAGATGCCGCGCGCCGCGCCGTGGCGTTCGATCGCCTCAAGCGCGTATGCGGAGCACGAGGGATGAAAGCGGCAGTTCATCCCGAGAGCCGGACTTATCGCGTACCGGTAGGCTCGAATTGCCGCTGCTAGTAAATTGGTCACAATGTTTCAAATATCTTCGCAAGCTCATGGGCAAGCAGCGACCTGCCGTTGACGCGAACTGAAATGTCTTGACCACCGAGCAGTCTTTGATGACTGCGAAGCCATTCCCGTAACCGACGCTTCATTCGATTGCGGTCGACCGCGCGGGGCATTATTCGCTTAGGAACGATTACGGCGAATCTAGGGATCCCAAGGCTATTCGGCTTGAGCACTACTGTGAATCCGGAACGCCTCAAGACCCGCCCACCTGCCGACAGTGCTGCGATATCCGGGGTCTTCAGCCGCTGACCTCGACGAAAACGCTTGCGATCGTTCAAACGCTGAGCCGAGCCCGACCCTTTGCGCGCCGGGCCCGGATCACTGCCCGTCCTCCGCGCGTTCGCATGCGAACAAGAAAGCCGTGGGTGCGTTTTCTACGAGTGGTCGAAGGCTGAAACGTACGTTTCATGAAGCTAGTTCCTTAGTTCGGACAAAACGTTGAATTAGACGATAATTCTAGTGGAACTGTCAAAGAATTAAATGCCTTGAGTCTGTGGATAACTCGTGTCAAAGCAGGTAAAATTTTGGCAGAGAATTTTCCGCCTCAGACACTTATAAGACGCTATGCAAGGCTTTTGGGCATCTTGCCTAACTCGCTTCGAGAAAGAACTCCCAGCACAGCAATTCAATACCTGGATCAAGCCGCTTAGACTTGATGCTTCCGCCACACCTTCTGGGGAACTCCGGCTTTTTGCTCCCAACAGGTTCGTATTGCAATGGGTCAAGGAACGGTTTGCATCGCGCATTGAAGCGATGGCCGCGGAGTTCTTCTCGTCACCGATTCGAGTCTTGCTGAGCTTAGACGCACCAACTCCGCTCGGGCCAACGACGCCTCCGGCACCCTCAAGACCCCCCCGCTCCCCCAGCGCTCGCGGTCCGCATATAGAGCGGTCGAGTCTGATCTCCGAATTCACTTTCGACAACTTCGTCGCTGGCAAAGCGAATCAGCTCGCTCGTGCCGCGGGACTCCAGGTGGCCGAGCACCCTGGAACCTCATACAACCCACTGTTCATCTATGGTGGCGTGGGACTCGGCAAGACGCACTTGATTCATGCTGTCGGTAACTATGTTCTCGCACAACATCCGAGCACGCGTTTGCGCTACCTGCACGCCGCTCAATATATCTCCGACGTTGTGCGGGCTTACCAGCAGAAATCCTTCGACGAATTCAAACGCTATTACCATTCATTGGATTTGTTGCTCATCGACGACATTCAGTTCTTTACCGGCAAGGACAGGACACAGGAGGAATTTTTTTACGCATTCAACGCGTTGATCGAATCACATAAGCAATTAATTATCACGTGCGACACCTATCCCAAAGATCTTGCAGGCATAGACGAACGTTTGAAGTCTCGCTTTTCGTGGGGTCTAACTGTAGCGATCGAGCCTCCCGAACAAGAGATGCGCGTAGCGATCATCTTGAAGAAAGCCGAGGCAGTGTCGCTGCGACTGTCTGAGGAAGTCGCATTCTTCATAGCGAAACACATCCGCTCAAATGTTCGCGAGCTTGAGGGCGCGTTGAAAAGTGTCATCGCATATTCGCGGTTCAATGGCCGCGATATCACCCTGGACACCGCAAAGGAAGCGCTGCGAGATCTTCTCTCCGCGCAAGACCGTCAGATTACGATCGAAAACATCCAGAAAACCGTCGCGGAATATTACAAAATCAAGATTTCAGACATGCATTCAAAGAAACGCAGCCGCAACGTAGCCCGTCCCCGGCAACTCGCAATGGCCCTCGCAAAGGATCTCACTCAGTTGAGCCTACCGGACATCGGGGACGCGTTTGGAAACCGCGACCACACTACCGTTTTGCACGCCTGCCGGACAATCGCGACCTTACGGGAGAAGAACCATGATATCAATCGCGACTATCACGTCCTGGAACAGGTGCTGAAGGGATGAGTAAGGTGCCGATTTTCTGGCAGCGGACTGTGACTAACCAGCGATTTCTCGCAGCGCAGCAAGAATTGTCCAAAAACGATCCACTTCACGTCCAGAAGTTTGCTAACAAATTATCAACAGCAAATGGACGTTCGTTGCGAGAACAGTACGAGCTTAATTCACGTGAAGAGGCACGTTCATTACCAATATTAAGGATAACAAGATGAACTTACTTAAGACCAAGCGTGAAGCGCTTCTCGAACCGTTGCAGGCAGTGACTGGGATAATTGAAAGACGGCATACATTGCCGATCCTCTCGAATGTATTGCTCTCGGTGGGTGGAACACGCGTAGAGTTTGTGGCAACGGATATTGAGGTCGAGATTACGGCAACAACGGCGATCGAGGGGACGAGCGACGTAAAGCAAACAACGGTTGGGGCGAGGAAATTCTTCGATATCTTGCGTGCACTCCCGGAGGGATCCGAGGTGACGCTGGCACTTCAGGACAAGCGATTGCAGGTAAAATCCGGAAAGAGTCGTTTCAATCTTCAGACCCTTTCTGCCGAAGACTTTCCGCGGCTCGTGCCGATCGACGAGGGCGCGACGCGTTTCTCTGTGCCGCAAAAGCTGCTGAGGTCCCTCTTGGGACTCGTTCAGTATGCCATGGCCCAGCAAGACATTCGGTATTACTTGAATGGGTTGTTGATGGTAGTTGAGGAGGGACAACTGAGACTTGTGGCCACTGACGGACATAGGCTCGCTTTTGCCAGCAAGGAAGCGGGAGCCAAGAACCTGGCGCGACAAGAGGCGATCCTACCGAGGAAGACGATCATAGAACTGTCGAAATTGCTCGAAGACACCGACGATCTCGTGGCAGTCGAGCTTTCGGCAAATCAGGCCAAGTTCAGTTTTGGGAGAGTGGTACTGATGTCGAAGCTTATCGACGGAAAATTCCCGGACTACGCGCGGGTGATCCCCCAGAGCCAAGCGAAGAAGCTAAGGCTTGACCGAATAGCGCTTTTGCAAGCGCTTCAGCGCGCGGCGATCCTAACCAGTGATAAGTTTCGAGGTGTGCGCTGGGTCCTGGGGGACGGGACATTGCGGATAAGCTGTAGCAATACGGAACAGGAAGAAGCTCAGGAAGAGCTAGACGTGACTTATAAAGGCGAAACGCTTGACATCGGATTCAACGTCAGTTACCTCCTCGACGTGCTCACACATCTTGACGTCGCGGAAGTCGAGTGTGGTCTGGGGGACGCCAATTCGAGCGCCCTCTTCACCGTTCCTGGAAGAGCTGATTTCAAGTACGTCGTGATGCCGATGCGAATCTGAACGAAGAGACAACCGATGGCCGAATTACCTAAGAACGACCACCCCAGCGATCAGTACGACTCCGACAGCATTAAAGTGCTGAAGGGTCTGGACGCGGTCCGGAAACGCCCCGGTATGTATATCGGTGACACGTCAGATGGGACCGGACTTCATCACATGGTGTTCGAGGTAGTAGACAACGCCATCGACGAAGCGCTGGCAGGTTACTGTGACGACATCGTAGTTACGATCCATACCGACAATTCGATCAGCGTCGTCGACAACGGTCGAGGAATTCCTACAGAAATTCACAAGAGCGACGAGCATAAACGCTCGGCGGCGGAAATCGTGATGACGGAACTCCATGCGGGGGGGAAGTTCGACAATAATTCCTACAAGATTTCCGGAGGCCTGCACGGCGTCGGGGTGTCGGTAGTCAATGCGCTTTCCGATTGGTTGCGGCTTACGATTCGTCGGGACGGCGAGACCCATTTCATGGAATTTCGGCGGGGCGTTCCGGTCGCACCTCTCAAAGTGATCGGCAAAACCGAACGACGCGGCACCGAAGTGCATTTTCTCGCCAGTGCCGGAACGTTCGGGGCGGTCGAGTATCACTTCGATATTTTGGCGCGCCGGTTACGGGAACTGTCCTTCCTGAACAACGGTGTCAAGATTAAGCTAGTCGATCAGCGCGCGGGCAAGGAGGAGAACTTCGCGTATACCGGGGGTGTAAAGGGATTCGTCGAATTCATTAATCGGAACAAGAACGTCTTGCACGGCACCGTATTCCACTCAGTCGCACAGAAGGAAGGCATCACAGTCGAAGTGGCAATGCAGTGGAATGACTCATATCAGGAGCAGGTTCTGTGCTTTACGAACAATATTCCGCAGCGTGATGGTGGCACGCACCTGACGGGATTGCGCGCGGCAATGACCCGCAGTCTCAACCAGTACATCGAGGCGCACGAGATCGCGAAGAAGGCGAAGGTTGAAACCACCGGAGACGACATGAGGGAAGGACTCTCGTGTGTGCTTTCTGTGAAGGTGCCCGAGCCCAAGTTCTCCTCGCAGACCAAGGACAAACTTGTGTCGTCGGAAGTGGGTCCCGTGGTACAGGAAATCGTCAGCGAAAAGCTGAAGACCTTTTTGTTGGAGCGGCCCAATGACGCCCGCATCATCTGCGGCAAGATCGTCGATGCGGCACGTGCGCGCGAGGCCGCGCGCAAAGCGCGTGAAGTGACCCGCCGCAAGGGAGTCCTCGATTCGTTCGGCCTTTCGGCGAAGCTCGCCGACTGCCAGGAGAAAGACCCCGCCTTGTGCGAGCTCTACATCGTCGAGGGCGATTCGGCCGGCGGCTCGGCCAAGCAGGGCCGGGACCGAAAATTCCAGGCGATCCTTCCTCTGAAAGGAAAGATCCTGAATGTGGAGAAGGCTCGCTTCGACAAGTTGATCTCATCCCAGGAAATCGTCACGCTGATACAGACTCTAGGCACCGGCATCGGCAAAGACGAGTACGACATTTCGAAGCTCCGTTACCATCGCATCATCATCATGACTGACGCGGATGTCGACGGGGCTCACATTCGCACCTTGCTTCTGACCTTCTTTTATAGGCAGATGCCCGAACTGGTCGAACACGGCCACGTGTATATTGCCCAGCCGCCGCTATACAAAGTGAAAGTCGGGAAGCAGGAGCGCTATTTCAAAGATGATCACGAGCGCGCTCAGTTCATGCTCGCTCAGGCTCTGGTGGGAACGTCATTGATACCGAAACGGGACGCCTCCGCGATCGAAGGCAAAACGCTCGAACAGCTCGCAAAAGCGTACTTGTTCGGGGAGGCAGTCATCTCCCGGCTCTCCAAGATCATAGACGGCGAGGCACTCGCTGCCTTAATGCGCGGGGTCACAGTGGATCTGTCGAGTCCGCAATCCGCGGGCGCGAGCGCTCTCGCGCTCAAGCAGGCCATGACGCCGAACGGCAACGGCGTCGATGTCAGGGCGCGCTACGACGAAAAAAACGAGCGCCATCAGCTCGTAATCGAACGCAATCACCACGGCAATGTGCGGACCAGCGTGCTCGACGAGGATTTCCTTCTTTCGGGCGACTATCAACAGCTCAACAGGATCGCTCAACTCTTGCAGGGCTTGATCGGTCCGGGTGCTTCCATCAAGCGCGAAGACAAGGAGGAGCAGGTCGCGGATTTTCCCCAGGCGATGAAGTGGTTGCTCGCGGAAGTCGAACGCGGAGCCGCCGTCCAGCGCTATAAAGGCCTCGGGGAAATGAATCCGGAACAGCTCTGGGAAACCACCATGGATCCGCGCTCGCGTCGATTGTTGAAGGTGCAGATCGAGGACGGAATAGCCGCCGACGAAATTTTCACTAAGCTCATGGGCGATGACGTGGAGCCGCGGCGAATCTTTATCGAACAGAACGCGCTGATCGCAAGGCTGGACATCTAGGGTGCCGCCCGCGAGGTTTTTCAGGCCGCCTTCTTGCCTCGAGCAGGCCGTATCCGTCGTGGATTAGTACCTCCGCTTCGACCGCGGGAGCGCTCCGTGGTGTCTTTTGACTTGGTCTCGCTCTTAACGGTCGGTCGCGGCCGGCTCTTCGTTGCGCGCGGAGCGAATTCAAAACCGACTCTTCCATCCGACCCGCGCACAAGAAATGCCGAGAACGGTCTGCCCTTTCGGGAAATGAACCGGTGCAGAAGATCGGTTCTTCCCGTGGCGAGCAGCTTCTCCAGTTGCTCGCGCTCGATCGGCCGCTGTAGGATCACTCTTCCCGAACGGAAATCGCATCGCTTGGCCGGACCGACGCTGTTCTCGCACACGTAGGCCATCGGTTGCTCGAACACCCGCCCGCCGCACTTGGGGCAGGGTCCAAGCGGCGTCTGGCCGGCGAAATCGGCGGCCTCTGCGGCGCCCTCTCCCTCTGCGGGGCGGCCGAAGTCAAATTCAGCCCGAAATTCTTGGGTCAGACGCACCACCGCAGCGAACGGTTTGCCGAGCCGGCTGCGGAATCCGGTAAGTGGTCCTACGGTGTGCTTGGTGATCAGTTCCTCGATCTCCTCGGGCGCGAATTCGCGGCTCGAAACTACCTTCCAGACGAAGAAGTCGCAATTCTGGCACTGAAACTTGCGGTAGTTCTCCTGAACCTTGCCGCCGCACTTGGGGCATGGCGCGCGCAGAGTCAGGAAAGCCGTCTCCGGAATGCGACCGTCCTTGATGCGCGAAACCATTTCGCGCGTAAGATCGACGATGTGGCTCATGAACTCGTCGCGCGGCAATTGTCCGTGCTCCATCTGCTTCAACTTGAATTCCCAGTTGCCGGTGAGTTCCGGTGAGCACAATTCGTTGACGCCGAAATGCCGCAGAGCGAAAAGGAGGGAGAACGCTTTTGGTGTAGGCTGCAATTCACGTCCATTGCGGTGCAGGTAATCCTCGAAGATCAACCCCTCGATGATCTGGGCACGCGTCGCTGGCGTCCCGAGCCCCTTCTCGCTCATGGCCTCGCGCAGCTCCTCGTCCTCGACCAG
>Ga0187773_10000324_pt1 | contig 19325 bp, 14 predicted proteins | sample 0216_BV02_MP05_1_FD_133133 | JGI IMG/M metagenome (GOLD analysis project Ga0187773, IMG submission 133133) | Tropical peat soil microbial communities from peatlands in Department of Meta, Colombia - 0216_BV02_MP05_10_MG | ecosystem: Environmental > Terrestrial > Soil > Wetlands > Peat | place...
GCAGGTAGCGTCCGACCCACGCGAGGATCGCCAGCGTCGCGCCGTAGCAGGCCATGACCGCCGCCACGTCGAAGCGCCCGAGGGTGAGCGCCGCGGTGCGGATGCCGATCTTGCGGTCGTCCGCGCGGTCGACCATGGCGTACTCGGTGTCGTAGGCGATCGCCCAGCACACGTTCGCGGCGAGCAGCGCCCAGCAATCGAGCGGCAGGCGATTCAGCACCGCGGCGTACGCCATCGGGATGCCGAAGCCGAAGGCGATGCCGAGGTAGGCCTGCGGCAGCGAGAAGAAGCGCTTGGTGAACGGATACGTGGCGGCGATCGCCAGCGCGAGCACCGACAGCAGGATCGCGAAGCGGTTCAGGAACAGCACCAGGGCGAAGGCGAGGCCGGCGAGCACGGCGCCGACCGCGAGCGCCTCGCGCGGTCCGATCTCGCCCGCGGCGAGCGGCCGCGTGCGGGTGCGCTCGACGTGCGGATCGAAGCGGCGGTCCGCGAAGTCGTTCACTGCGCACCCGGCCGAGCGCATGAGCAGCGTGCCGACCCCGAACACGACCACCACGGTGAACGTAGGGTGGCCATAGGACGCGAGCCACACCGCCCACAGCGTCGGCCACAGGAGCAGCAGCGTGCCGATCGGCTTGTCCAGCCGCACGAGGCGCTCGTAGGCGTCCAGCTTCCTGGCGATGAGGGCGAGGTCCACGCGCGTAGGATAGCTCAGACCCTGGCGAAGTCCCGCCGCGCACCGAGCCAGCGCGCGACGTGGCGCTGCGCGCGCCCGGGCTCGCTCGCGAGCAGCTCTTCGGCCGCCGCGCGCGCGGCGGCGAGCAGCCGCTCGTCGTGCTCGAGGTCCGCGAAGCGCAGCAGCGGCGCGCCGCTCTGGCGCTCGCCCAGTACCTCGCCCGGCCCGCGCAGCTGCAGGTCGCGGCGCGCGATCTCGAAGCCGTCGCTCGTCTCGAAGATCACCCTCAGCCGGTCGCGCGCGCCCTGCGAGGCCGGCGCGGCGTACAGCAGGATGCACACGCTCTCGCGCGCGCCGCGCCCGACGCGGCCGCGCAGCTGGTGCAGCTGCGCCAGGCCGAAACGCTCGGCGTGCTCGATCACCATGAGCGAGGCGTTCGGCACGTCGACGCCGACTTCGACCACGCTGGTGGCGACGAGCAGCTGCGTCGTCCCCGCGGCGAAGGCCTGCATGGCGGTCGCCTTTTCGGCTGCGGCGAGACGCCCGTGCAGCAGGCCGACGCGCAGCCCGGTCAGCTCGCGCGAGAGCGTCGCGAAGGTGTCGAGCGCGGTCTGCAGATCGCCCTCCGTGGATTCCTCGATCACCGGGCAGACCCAGTAGGCCTGCTGACCCTCGGCGCAGGCGTCGCGGATGCGCGCCAGCACCTCGCCGCGGCGCGCGTCCGAAACCAGGCGCGTCTTCACCGGTTGCCGGCCCGGCGGCAGCTCGTCTATCAGCGACAGGTCGAGATCCGCGTAGTAGCTCATCGACAGCGTACGCGGAATCGGCGTCGCGCTCATCATCAGCTGGTGCGGCACGAGCGTCGCGCCTTTCTTGCGCAGGCTGAGGCGCTGCTGCACGCCGAAGCGGTGCTGCTCGTCGATCACCGCGAGGCCGAGGCGCGCGAACGCGACGTCCTGCTGGAATAGCGCGTGCGTGCCGATCGCGATCGCCGCCTCGCCCGAAGCGATCGCCGCCGCGGCCTTGCGCCGCTCGCGCGCGGCGAGGCCGCCGTGCAGCCAGGCGACCGGCACCCCCAGCGGCCCGAGCCAATCGCCGAACTTGCGCAGGTGCTGCTCGGCGAGCAGCTCGGTGGGCGCCATGACCGCCGCCTGCCAGCCGGCGTCCACGGCGGCCAGGCAGGCGATCGCGGCCACGATCGTCTTGCCGCTGCCGACGTCGCCCTGCAGCAGGCGCTGCATCGGGTGCGGCGTCGCGAGGTCGCGCAGCACCTCGGCGACGACGCGCTCCTGCGCGCGCGTCAGACGAAACGGCAGCTCGGCGCGAAAGCGCGCGAGCAGCGGACCGTCGCCCGGCAGGCGCGGAGCGGAGCGGCCGCGGCGCGCGCGGTAGGCGAGGCGCATCGAGAGCTGCTGCGCGAGCAGCTCGTCGAACTTCATGCGCTGCCAGGCCGCATGGCAGCGTTCGGCGAGCGCCGCGAGGTCGGCCCCGGGCGGCGGCCGGTGCAGCAGCCGCACGCTGTCGGCAAATCCCGGCAGGCCGTAGCGCCTGAGCAGCTCTTCGGACAGCGTGTCTTCCAGGTCCTCGGCCTCGAGCGCCTCGAGGATCCGCTTGCGCAAGGTCTGCTGCGGGAGTCCCGCGGTGGTCGGATAGACCGGTGTGAGCGACTGCGCGAGCGCCTCGCCTTCGCCCACGAGGCGGTAGCGCGGATGCGCCATCTCGGCGCCGAACCAGCCCGCACGCACTTCGCCGAAGGCGCGCACGCGCCGGTGCTCCTCGGCGGCGCGCTGCAGCTGCTTCAGCTGGCTGCCGTAGAAGTTGAAAAAGCGCAACGCAAGCGGCTCGTCGCCGCTTTTCGCATGCACGACGAGCTGGCGCCTGGGCCGGTACACGACCTCGGCGCGCAGCACCTCGGCCTCGATGAGCACCGGCCTGCCCGGCGGCGCGTCGCGCGGCGCGGTGAGCGTGGTCTCGTCCTCGTAACGCAGCGGCAGGTGCAGCACCAGGTCGAAGCGCGACCGGATGCCGAGCTTGGCGAGCTTCGCCTGTGCGATCACCCCGCGTACAGGATGGCGTCGATTTCGACCAGCGCGCCGCGCGGCAGGCTCGCGACGCCGACCGCGGCGCGTGCCGGGTAGGGCTCGCGCAGGTACTTCGCCATGATCTCGTTCACCTTCGCGAAGTGGGCGAGGTCGGTGAGGTACACCGTCATGCGCACGCTGTGCTCCAGACCGAGTCCCGCGGTGCGCGCCACCGCCGCGAGGTTGCGGAACACGCGATCGATCTGCGCGTCGATGCCCTCGGCGAGCTGCATGCTCGCCGGATCGAGGCCGATCTGCCCGGAAAGGTAGACGGTGTCCCCCGCGCGCACCGCCTGCGAGTACGTGCCGATCGCCGCGGGCGCGTCCTGGGTCTGTATCGCGTTCCTCATGGTCGGGGCGCGGGTGAAATAGCCAAGCGATTGCGCTAATCTTAGCCGGAAATGGCTGCGCCGCCGATCGCCAATCTCGAGAAGATGCTCGGTACGCCGCGCGACGGCGCGCTGCTGCGCTATTCGCTGGGCTGCGAGTACTTCAAGGCCGGCGAGCACGCGCGCGCCGTCGAGCACCTGCGCGAGGCGGTGGCGCGCGACCCGCGCTACTCGGCAGCGTGGAAGATGCTTGGCAAGGCGCTCGCCGAGGCGGGGCGCGCCGGCGAGGCAGCGCAGGCCTACCGCAGCGGCATCGAGGCCGCGCAGGCGAAGGGCGACAAGCAGGCCGAAAAGGAGATGAGCGTCTTCCTGCGCCGCCTCGAGCGGGGCCGGCCGGGTTGATCGTGCCGCGCTAGCTAGGGCGCGCGGCGCAGCCGGGCACCGAGCGCATCCGCTGGCATCGGGCGCGCGAACAGGAAGCCCTGCCCCAGGTCGCAGCCGTGGCGGCGCAGGAAGGCGACCTGCTCCTCGGTCTCCACGCCCTCGGCCACCACGGTGAAGCCGAGGTTGTGCGCCATGTCGATCACGGCGCGCACGATGCTCGCGGCTTCGCCGCTCGTCTGGGCGTCGCGCACGAAGCTGCGGTCGATCTTGAGCGCGCTGAGCGGCAGGCGCGTGAGGTACGACAGGCTCGAATAACCGGTGCCGAAGTCGTCCACCGAGATCCTGACGCCCATGGCGCGCAGGCGCTCGAGCATGCGCACGGCCTCGCCGGGCTTTTCCATCAGCGAGCTCTCGGTGATCTCGAGCTCGAGCAGCTCGGCGGTCATGCCGCTCCCCTGCAGCGTGCGCTCAACGACCGCGTCCAGGTCGCTGCGCTGGAATTGCTTGGCCGAAATGTTCACCGCCACCGGCGTTGGCTCCAATCCCTGCTCGCACCAGCGGCGCAGCTGCGCGCAGGCCTCCTGCAGCACCCATTCGCCGACCGCGAGGATCTGGCCGGATTCCTCCAGCGCGGGGATGAATTCGGCGGGCGACACCATGCCGCGCTGCGGGTGGTTCCAGCGCAGCAGCGCCTCCGCGCCGATCAGCGCCCCGCTCGCGAGCTCGACCTTGGGCTGGTAGTGCAGTACGAACTCGCGCCGCTCGATCGCGCGTCGCAGGTCGGTGTTCAGCTGCAGGCGCGCGGCCGAGCGCTGGTTCATCTCGGCGGCGAAGAAGCAAAAGGCGTTGCGCGTGGACTCCTTGGCGCGGTACATGGCCAGGTCCGCGTTGCGCAGCAGCGTCTCGGCGTCGTCGCCGTCGCCCGGAAAGACGGCGATGCCGATGCTGGCGGTGACGTAGGCCTCGGTCTCGCCGAGCGAGAACGGCAGCGCCAGCGCGTCGAGCATCTTCTGCGCGATGACCGATGCGTCGTCGGCGTGCGCGAGCTCGGCGAGCACCACCACGTACTCGTCGCCCGCCACGCGTCCGACGGTGTCGCCCGGACGCACGCAATCCTGCAGGCGCTGCCCGGCCTGCACGATGAGCGCGTCGCCGAGCTGATGCCCGAGCGTGTCGTTCACCAGCTTGAAGCGGTCGAGATCGATGAACAGCACCGCGCCGGCGCGCCGCCTGCGGCGGACCTGCGCCACGGTCTGCTGCAGGCGGTCCTGCAGCAGATTTCGGTTCGGCAAGCCGGTGAGCGTGTCGAACTGGGCGAGATAGGCGAGCCGCGACTGGGCTTCGCGGCGCTGTATCGCGGTCGAGACGACGTTGCCGACCGCTTCCAGGAAGCGCACGTCCTCTTCGCGAAAGGCGTTTTCGCGCAGCGAGTACATCGCCAGCACCCCGAGCGGCGCCGCGTCGCCGCGCAGCGGCGTGTAAACCGCGCAGCCCATCGATTTCAGCCAGTGCGAGCCCGGCTGACCCGTGGCGCGCGCCAGGAAGTACTCGCGGTCGGAGACGATCCGGGAGGTCCCTTCCAGCACCGCGCGCCAGTGGCTGTCCGTCGTCACGTTCGCCACGTGGCCGACCGTATCCTCGGCGCCCGCGCCGGAAGCGGCCCGCACCAGGAACTCGCCCTCGGTCGGCCCCAGCTCGGCGAGCACCGCCGCATCCGCTCCGCTCGCCTTGAGCAGGCGCACGGCTTCGGCGAACACCGTCTCGAGCGCCGCGCGGTCGAGCGCCAGTTGCCCGAGGCGCGCCACCGCCTCCTGGCGCCGCGCGTGCGTCGCGAGCCGCTCCTCGGCCTGTACGCGTTCGGTGACATCGGTCATCGAGCCGATCATGCGCGCGGGAGCGCCGAGTTCGTCGTATATCAGCAGGCCGTGATCCTCGACCACGGCGTAGCTGCCGTCGCGGCGCTCGAACCGGTAGCGGGCGTACCAGCTCTTCTCGCCGGCCGCGACCGCCGTGCTCACGCCGCGCTCCACCGCATCGCGGTCCTCCGGATGGATGCGCCCCGTCCACGACTCGACGTACGCGCCGACCTCGCGCGCCAGCCAGCCGAAGACCCGCTGGAAGTTCTCGTTCCACCAGATCCCGTCGGTGCGCAAGTCCCAGTCCCGGATGACGTCGTTGGTGGCGCGCGACACGCTCTCGAAGCGCTCGATGCTGTGGCGCAGGCGTTCCTCGGACTTGAGACGCTCGGTGAGATCGCGCGCCACGGCGACGACGTAGGCTCCGTCCGCCGTGCGCAGGGCACGGCGCGTGATCTCCACCGGCATCAGCGAACCGTCGCTGCGCCGGTAGCTGGCGCGATAGGGCTCGGTGCGCGCGTCGCCCGCGAGCAGCGCTTCGTAGGCCGCGCGCAGCTCGTCGTCGCTGCGGTCGACGAGCACCATGGTGGGACTCCGGCCGAGCAGCTCCGTGCGCGGCCAGCCGAGCGCGCCGCAGGCCGAATCGTTCACGTCTATGATGCGTATGCTCGCGCAATCGACCAGGAAGATCATGTCCGGCGAAACGTCGAGCGCGGCGCGGAAGCGGCGCAGCTGCTCCGCGTCGTGCCGGCGCCGGGTATCGTCGCGGCCCGTGCCGCGGTAGCCCCTGAACTTTCCCGCGGCATCGAGCACCGGCTCGCCGCTGATGCTGAGTACCAGACGCTCGCCGCTCGCCGTGGTACGCAGATACTCGAACTCGCGGAACGGCAGATGCCGTTCCAGCGTCGTGCGATGCTCGTCCCAGCCGGCGCCGAGCGGCGCGACGCCCGGGGTCTCCCAGCGGGGCTTGCCCAGCACCTTGTCCGCCGTCGTGCCGGCAAGTTTCTCGAACCCCGGCGAGACGTAGCTCACGCGCAGGTTCTCGTCCAGCTCCCAATACCAGTCCGAGGACAGCGCAGTGAGGCCGCGGAAGCGCTCCTCGCTCTCGCGCAGGCTGTCCTCCGCCTGCCGCCTGCGCGCGTCGCGATAGAAGCCTTCCAGCGCGAACGAGATGTTGTCGGCCAGGCGCCACATCAGTGCGGCCGTTTCCTCGTCGAACGCGCCCTTGTCGACGTGCAGCAGGGCGAACACCCCTACCACCGCGCCGTCGCAGCGCAGCGGGAACGCGCATCCCGAGCCCACGCGCATGCCGAGCTGCTCCTCGATGCGCGTGGCACTGGCCACTTCGGCGCGGAAGTCGTTCGAGATCTGCGCTTCGCCGGTGCGCGTTGCGTGCCCGACCATGCCGCGGCCGCCCGGCAGTGACGCATCGGCACACAGGCCGAGCGCGTCAAGGCGCGCCGTGGCGAGGCCGCTCGCCGCGACGCACTTCAGCGCGCGCGTCTGCGCGTCGAGCAGCAGCACCGTGCAGACGGAAAAGTCGCCGCTTTGCAGTGCGATGTCGCACGCGGCGCGGAACACTTCTTCCTGAGAATCCGCGCGCAGGATCGCCTCGTTGGCAGCGCTGACGGCGGCATACAACCCGGCCAGCCGCTTGACGTTCAGCTCGCTGCGCTTGCGGTCGCTGACGTCCTTGCCGATACCGCGGTAGCCGAGGAAGGCACCGTCCTCGGCGTACAGTGGGTCGCCGCTGATCGAGTAATGGACCACCTCGCCGCTCGCCACGCGCCGTGAGAATTCGAAGTCGCGTACCGGCAGATGCGCGTCGAGCGTCGCGCGGTGCCAGCGCCAGCCTTCGGCATCCGGCGACTCGTAGGGGATTTCCCAGCGCGGAAGGCCGCGATGACGCGAGAGGTCGATCGCGCTGCGGTGCTGCGGCCCGTACACCAGCTCGCGCAGGCGGTGCGCTGCGTCGGTTTCCCAGTAGAAGTCCGACGACATCTCGGTGAGGCTGCGGAAGCGCCGCTCGCTGTGCTCCAGTGCCGCCTGCGCCGCGCGCCGCTCCGAAATGTCCTCCAGGACGACGATGTAGTAGCCGGACGCCTCCCGTGCGTCGCGCACCAGCGATACGGTGAGCCGCACCCAGATCGGCGCCCCATCGCGCCGCAGGTAGCGCTTCTCCACCGTCGCGTGCGCGATTTCCCCCGCGGCCAGGCGCCTGCGCTGCTCGCGCGTCGACTGGGCGTCTTCCGGATGCGAGAAAGCGCTGATCGACTTGCCGATCAGTGCGTCGCGCTCGTAGCCGAGGATTTCGCACAACCGTTCGTTGACGAGCAGGAAGCGGTCGCCCATGTCGAGGTGCGCGATGCCCACGGCCGCCTGGTCGAAGGTCGCGCGGAAGCGCTGCTCGCTCGCCTGCAGCGCCTGTTCCGCGCGCCGGCGCTCGGAAATGTCCTCGAAGACCGCGATGTCGTAGCTCGGCCTGCCCTCGGCATCGCGTACCGCGGAAACCGTGAGCTGCACCCACACGACGCTGCCGTCCTTGTGCAGGTAGCGCTTGACGGTGGAAAAGCGGTTGCGCTCGCCGGCATGCAGCCTGTTGCGCTCGCCGAGCGTGAGGTCGATATCCTCCGGATGCGAGACCTCGCGCACGCTGCGCTGCGTGAGCTCCTGGCGGGTGTAGCCGAGCATCGCGCACAAACGGTCGTTCACCAGCTGGAGACGGCCGTCCAGCGCCACGTGCGCGAGCCCGACCGCAGCCTGCTCGAACGTCGCGCGGAAGCGCTGCTCGATCTCGGCCTGGCGCGTCAGGTCGACGATGTTGACCACCAGCGCCGCGACGTCCGGATCGTCCAGGCGGTTATGCACCACCGCCTCGAGCAGGCGCCAGCCGCCATCCTTGTGCCGGAAGCGCGCGCGCAGCGTCGCCTTGCTGCCCGGGGCGGCCACCGTCGCGTAGAAACGAGCCTCCGCGGCCTCGCGCTCCGCCGGGTGCAGCAGTGCGAGCGCATTGCGCGTGTCCTCGTCGCCCAGGCCGTAGCCCAGGATGCGTCGCATCGCAGGGCTGGTGTAGCGGATGCCGCCGGCGGCATCGACCAGCGCGATCGCCTCGCTGCTGTTCTCGATCAGCGCACGGAAGCGCCTCTCGTTGCGCCTGAGCATCTGGCGCGCGCCATCGGGCTGCGCGGGTCCCGCGCGCCGCGCGCCCGTCATGCGGCTGACGACTTGCATCAGGCTCTCGGCATCTAGGCGGTTCTTCGGCAACACCTCGTCTGCGCGGCGCAACAGGGCCTCGCGGCGCAATGCGGGATGGTCGTGCCCGGTGACCAGCACCACGGGGCAGCGCGCGGTCTCCCGAAAGCGCTCGAGCGTGCCCAGGCCCGCGCTGTCGGGCAGATCGAGGTCGAGCAGCGCGAGATCGATCTCGTGCGTGGCCAGGATGCCGAACGCCTCCTCGAGCGTGCGCGCGTGCAGGACCTCGATGCCGCTCCGAATCGCGTCCTCCAGGTAGCCGTGCGCCAGCTCCGCATCGGCAGGATCGTCCTCGACGAGCAGGATGCGCGCAACGGCCGCGGCGCGCCGGGCATGGGATTGCTGGCTCACGGACCCTACGCTGCCGCGCGCGCCCCGGTCGCGCCATCGGGGAATCCCCGATGGGCCGGGAATTCCTCACATATCCGCGGCCACCAGCCCCGTCCGGATGGCGTAGCGCACCAGCCCGGCGACGTCGCGTATGGCCAGGCGTTCCATGATCTGCGCGCGGTGCGTCTCGACCGTCTTCACCGACAGGTTCAGCTCGTAGGCGATCTCCTTGGTGCTGCGGCCGCGCGCGATCATCCTCAGCACCTCTAGCTGACGCGGTGTCAGCGCGTCCTGCTCGGCATCGGCGCCCATGCGCCGGGCGTAGCCATCGACCGTCTGGCGCGAGATCGAAGGGCTGAGCCAGGTCTCGCCGTTCACCACGCCGCGCAGCGTCCGCTCGAGCTCGGCGGTCGCCGCGTCCTTGACCAGGTAGCCGGCCGCACCGGCGCGCAACGCCTGCAGGACGTATTCCTCGCTCGAGTACATCGAGAGCACGATGACGCGCACCTCGGGCAGCTGGTCGCGCAGGCGCGTCGTCGCCTCCAGCCCGTTCATCCCCTTCATGGCGATGTCCATCACCACGACGTCCGGCCGCAGCTGCGCGGCGAGCGCGAGCGCCTCCTCGCCGCTGCCCGCCTCGCCGACCACCTCGACTTGCGCCATGGCGTCGAACAGCGAGCGGATGCCGGCGCGCACCAGCACATGGTCGTCCGCAAGCAGCACGCGGATCGGGCGCGGCGCCACTCAGTATCCCGGTCCCGCGGCCGCGCGCTCGAGCGCGAAGGTCGCGACGAGCACCGTTCCCTGGCCGACCGCGGACCGCAGCTCGAGCGCGCCGCCGGCGAGGGTAGCGCGCTCCTCCATGCTCGCCAGGCCGAGGCTCGCGCCTCCCGCCGCGCCGCGCAACGCCGTCTCGGGATCGAAACCCCTGCCGTCGTCGCGCACCGAAAGCGCGAGGCTGTCCCCCGCCACGAACAGCCGCACCCAGATGTTGGCCGCGGCCGCGTGCCGCAGCACGTTGTTGATCGCCTCCTGGGCGATGCGAAAGCACGCCGTCTCGACCTCCGGCGCAAGCGCCCGGGGCACGTCCTCAGACTCGAAATGCGGCGTCAGGCGGCCCACCGCCGCTTGCCGGTCGAGGTGCGAGCGCAGCGCGGCGACGAGGCCGAGGTCGTCGAGCTGCGGCGGGCGCAGGCTGAGCGAGAGCAGCCGCACGCGCTCCAGCGCGTGGCGCGTCGTCCCGGCGCTTTCGGCCAGCCGCTCGCGCAGCGCCCCGGCGCCGCTCGCCATGGCAAGCGACTCGAGCTGGATCTTGAGCGCGGTGAGCGCCTGGCCGATGTCGTCGTGCAGCTCGCGCGCGAGGTGCCGGCGCTCGCGCTCCTGCACTTCGAGCAGCCGCCGGGACAGCTGCTGCAGGCGCAGCTGCGTCGCCAGATGCCGCTCGCGCGCCCGCCTCTCCTCGAGCGCGCGGCGTACCGCCGAGGGCAGGCGTGCGAGGCGATCCTTCAGCACGTAATCGGTCGCCCCGGCGCGCAGTGCATCGACCGCACGCTCCTCGCCGAGCGCGCCCGAGAGCAGGATGAACGGCAGCAGCGCATCGCGTCGTCTGACGTGCTCGAGCGCCTCGAGCCCCGTGTAGCCGGGCAAGCTGTAGTCGGCGAGCACCAGCTCGAAGCCGCCGCCCGCCAGGGCACGCTCGAACCCGGCGCGGTCCGCCACCACCGTGGGCGCGCAGGCGATGCCCGCGTCGAGCAGCATCTGCAGTGCAAGCTCCGCATCCGCCGGCTCGTCCTCCAGCACCAGGATCCGCAGGGTCTCCAAGCTCAGCCCGCCACGGGTTCGATAGTAAAGTGGAACGTGGCTCCCTGGCCGGGCCCGCTTTCCGCCCAGATGCGCCCGCCGTGCCGGTGCACCACTCGCCGCGCCGTGGCCAGCCCCACGCCCGTTCCCTCGAATTCGTCCTCGCCGTGCAGGCGCTGGAAAACGCCGAACAACCGGTCGCGCTGGCGCATGTCGAATCCCACCCCGTTGTCGCGCACGAACACTGCGCTCTCGCCGCCCGGGAGCCGCTCGAAGCCCACCTCGACGATCGCGGGGACGCTGCGGCGCGAGTACTTGACCGCATTGGATATCAGGTTCTGCAGCACCACGCGCAGCAGCGCGCGGTCGCCGCGCACGACGGGCAGGCTGCCGACGCGCCACTCGATGCGCCGGCCGGCGCATTCGGGGGCCAGCTCCTGCACCACCTCTTCCACCAGACGGCCGAGCGGCACGTCGCGCTTCTCGAGCGGTGCGCGCGAGGCGCGTGACAGCGCGAGCAGGTCCTCGATCAGGACCGACATCTTGCGCGCCGAGCGCACGATGGTGCGCAGGTAATGCGCCGCCTTGTCCGTCGCCGGCGGCTGCTCGCGCTCGAGCAGCCCCACGAAGCCCTCCACGTGGCGCAGCGGCGCGCGCAGGTCGTGCGACACCGAGTAGCTGAATGCCTCGAGCTCGGCGTTCGCGGCCTCGAGCTGCGCTGTACGCAGGCGCACGCGGTCCTCGAGCTCGCGGTTCAGGCGCGCGAGCTCTTCCTGCGTCCGCTCGCGCAGGGCCTGCTCGCCGAGCTTGTCCAGCGCGAACGACACGTCCCCGGTCATGCGCGTCAGCAGTCCCTCGAGCTCGTCGTCGAAAAAGCCGGGCGTGCGCGCGTGTACCGAAAGCACCGCGACCACCTCCCCGCCGCGCAGGATGGGAAAGGCGGCGCTCGAGCGCGAATTGTGCCGTACGGCGCTTTCCCTCCAGGCCTGTTTCGCGGGGTCCGCGTCATCGTCGTTGCAGATCCGCGGCGCGGCGCTGCGCGCGGCCGTGCCGACGTTGCCGCGCGCGCGCGGGTCGTCCGCGTCGAGCGGGATCACGAGGCGCGCGATCTGGTCGCAGCCGGGCCCGGCGCAGGCGACCGGCTCGATACAGGCGCGCGCGCGCCGTACCGCGCCCACGTAGGCGACCGCAAATCCCATGTGCTCGACGCAGATGCGGCACACCTCCTGGTACATCGCATCCTCGCTGGCGGCCCGCACCATGACCTCGTTCGCCTGCGACAGCGCCGCGTAGAAGCTCGTCAGCAACTTCAGGCGCTGCTCGGCCCGCTTTCGCTCCGTGATGTCGCGGCCGCTGCCGCGATACCCGCGAAAAGCGCCCGCCTCGTCGTACACCGGTTCGCCGCTGATCGACAGGTAGCGCTCGCGGCCGTCGGGCAGCGCGCGGCGCATCTCGAAATCGCGGAACGGCAGGCGCGCTGCGAGCGTCGCCTGATGGGCCTGCCAGCCGCCAGCGAGGGGCGTCGTGTCGGGCAGTTCCCAGCGCCGGCGGCCGTGCGAGCCGCTAACGCTGCGACCGGATTTTTCCTCCACCTCCCCGGAATAGGACGTGAAGCGCAGCTCGGCGTCCTGCTCCCAGTACCAGTCCGAGGACAGGTTTGCCAGGCTGCGAAAGCGCGCTTCGCTCTCGCGCAGGCGGCGCTCGTTCGCATCGCGCTGGTCCAGCATCCGGCTGAATGCGCGCGCCACCGCGAGCAGGGCGGCGATCACCGCGGCGATGATGAGCAAAGCGACCGCGATCGCGCCGGTGTGCAGGCGTAACAGCACCCCGAGGCTGACGGCAGGCACGCCGGCGATCGCCGTCCAGCTCGATTCGGGTATGCGCCGGAACGCGAACACGCGCTCGACGCCGTCGGCACCGGCGGCGCGCAGCATACCCTCGCCGCGCTCGAGCGCCAGCCGCACGATCGGTGCGTCCGAGCGGGAACCCACACGCCCGTCGGCCGGCACCCGCCCGACGATATAGCCCTGATCGTCCACCATGCCGAGGACGCTGTTCTCGGGTAGAGCGGCGAAGCTCGCGAGCGGCTGCCAGGCCGAGAGATCGATCGTGGCGAAGACCACGCCTACGACGGCCCCCGCCCCGTCGCGTATCGGCTGTCCGGCCGCGGCCACCCACCTGCCGCTGCGCACGCCGAGGCGCGGGCGGTCGAGCAGGAAGCGGCCCTCGCTTACCACCCGCTTTATCCACTCGTCACGCTGCACCCGTCGGCCCTGGGCGAGCAGGTGGGCCCCGCACACGTACTCGCCGCCGCGGCGCGCCACGACAAAGTTCGTCACCTCGGGGTCCGTCTCGTCCAACGCCTCCAACGCCGGATCGCAGGCTGCCGGGTCGAGACGGCGCACGAGCGGGCGCTGCGCGACCAGCTCGAGCTTGTGGCGCAGCGAGGAGAGGTGGTAGTGCGTCTCCGCGACCGTCGTCTCGCGCAGGCGCAGCGCCGCCTCCTCGGCGCGCCGCGTCTCGCCGCGCCAGGCCTCGTACAGGGCGATGCCGAGCAAGCCGCACATGGGCAAGGCGACGAGCGCGACCACTCGCAGGAGTTCCGACCGTACGCCTTGCAATGTTTTCGGCCTCATGCGGCCAATCGGCTTCCCTAGACTGGACGGATTCTGCAGCGTAGCCGGATCACTGGCCAATCAAGGTTTCCCCTCGCGCCATAACGGCCGGCGGCGTCCAGCGTGGAACACGGGAACCCGAAATTGGGGATTTCCAGACCGCGCGACCTGCCTATAAACTTGCCCTTGGCTATAATTTCTCCGGCTCCTGGCTGCGGGGCTGCATGAGGACTACCAAACGGGTGAGGCGCAGCCCCATCGCCCCAGGGAGACCGAAAATGAACATCAGAAAAGCGGCGGCGGTGCTTGCAGCGTGCTTTGCCTTGCTCGCGGTCGGTTGCCGCATTGCTCCGATCTATAACGTGAACGGCGACGCCATATCGTCGCCCAAGCCGGACCTCACCATGAGCGACGTGGACAAGGCGATCAAGCGGGCGGGCGTGACGCTCGGCTGGCAGATGCAGGACGCCGGCCCCGGGCATATCATCGGCACCTTGCACCTGCGTGACCACGTGGCGGTAGTCGACATCACCTACGATACCAAGTCGTACTCGATCAACTACAAGGACAGCAGCAATCTGCAGTACAACGCGGCCAAGGGTGAAATCCACAAGAACTACAACGGATGGATACAGAACCTGGAAAGCGGGATACGTACCCAGCTGTTGCACTTCTAGGCGACGCCGTCCGGTCGATGATTAGCAGGGGGAGCCTGGCGGTCACAGCCGGGCCCGGGAGGGAGTGGTAGGTGTCCAAGATGGAGAGATTGTTGCCGCAGACGCACCTCGAGCACGAGGTGGCGGCGCTCATCGTTGACGCCGTCAACCTCGACTGCGCACCAGACGAAATCGAACCGGAGGCGCCGCTTTTCGGCGAAGGACTGGGACTCGATTCGATCGATCTGCTCGAAGTCGCGCTCGCGATCTCGCAGAAGTATGGCTTCAAGCTGCGCTCGGACGACGAGAACAACAAGGTCACCTTCTCCTGCCTGCGCGCGCTGAGCGGGTACGTTGAAAAGCACCGCACGCGGTAGCGGCGCGTCATGATCCGACGCACCGGTCTCCTGGTCGCGGCCGCGTGCTGTGCATTTCCCGCCCTCTCGCATCTGACGGTGGTCACCGGAAATGCGCGCTGGGCTGCGCTCGGCCTGGCGCTGCTCGCCTGGAGCGCACTCGCAGCGCGCGTGCGCCCGGCGCGCGCGGTCCTGCTCGGCCTGGTCCTGACCGGGCTTGCGCTCGGGCTCGGCGCCCTGGCGCCGGCAGCGGTCCTGTTCGCGCCGCCGCTCGCCATTTACCTCGCGCTCGCCGGGACCTTCGCCGCCACGCTGCGCCCGGGACACGAGCCCCTGGTCGGGCGCTTCGCGCGCATCGAGCGCGGCGGCGAGCTGCCGCCGGACCTCGCGCGCTATACGCGCGTCCTGACCGGTCTCTGGGTGCTGTTCTTCGTCGTGATGGCGACCGTTTCCCTCGCCCTCGCGCTCGCGGGACCGCGCGAGTTCTGGTCGCTGTTCACGAACTTCGCCAGCTACCTGCTGCTCGCCCTGGTCTTCCTCTGCGAGTATGTGTATCGCAGGATCCGCTTCCGCCACCATCGGCACGCCGGGCTGGTCGAGTTCCTGCGCCGACTGCCGAGCTACAGTCCGTGGGCCAGACCGCCGCGCGGCCGATTGGCTGATGGCCCTTGAATTCGCTCTGATCGAACGCTTTCGCGCCGACGACGCGATCGGCTGGCGCGGGGGCGAGGCGGTCGATGCGGCCCGCTTTTGCGACTCCGCGATTGCGCTCGCGGCGCTGCTGCCGCGCAAGCGCCACGTACTCAACCTGTGCGAGGACAGGCTGAACTTCATGCTCGGATTCGCAGCCGCCATGCTCGCTGGGCAAATCAGCCTGCTGCCGTACTCGCGGGCGCAGGGCGCCGTGCGCGATCTGTTCGCCAGCCAGCCGGACACCTACTGCCTGTCGGATGGGGAGGTGCCGGCGGGCCTTCCGGTCGTCCTGACGCCGGATTTCCTGCAATCGGGCGGTGCCTTCGAGGTGCCGCGCTTCGGCGCCGACCGGCTCGCGCTGATCGCCTACACCTCGGGCAGCACGGGTCGCCCGCAGCCGCATGCGCAGACCTGGGGCTCGCTGGTCGCCGATGCGCGCGCGCTCGGCGCGTACCTGGGGCTGGCCGCGGGCGGTGCATGCTCGATCGTCGGCACGGTTCCGCCGCAGCATATCTACGGCATGGAGACGACCGTCATGCTGCCGATGCAAAACGGTGTTCCGGTGCACCCCGGCCGCCCTTTGCTGCCCAGCGACATCGCGGCGGCGCTGGCCGCGATGCCGGGTGAACGCTGGCTGGTGACGACGCCGGCGCATCTGCGTGCCTGCGTCGAGGAGGCTGTCCGGCTGCCGGCGCTCGCCGGACTCCTGAGCGCAACCATGCCGCTGGCCGCGGACCTCGCGCGGCAGGCGGAGCAGCGCTGGTCTGCGCCCGTGCACGAGATCTACGGCTGCACCGAAGGCGGCGCCCTCGCACTGCGCCGCCCAGCGCTCGAGGAGAGCTGGCGGGTGCGCACGGGCATGCGGCTGCGGCGCGCCTGCGGCGACACCTGGGTCGAGGGCGGCCACCTCGCCCAAGCGCTCAGGATTCCGGACCGTGTGGAAGTCCTGAGCGAGACGCAGTTCAGGCTCCTCGGGCGCCCCGAGGACATGGCCAAGATCGCCGGCAAGCGCGCATCGATCGAGGCGCTCAATCGCGAGCTGCTGCGCGTGCCGGGAGTCAAGGACGGGGTGTTCTTCGATCCCGGAACTGCCGCGGGGCGCACCCCGCGCCTCGCCGCGGTGGTCGTTGCACCGGGGATCGAGCCGGAAGCGATCCTGCGCGCTTTGCGCGCTCGCATCGACTCTGCCTTCTTGCCGCGGCCGCTGATCATGGCCGACGCGCTGCCGCGCACGGCGACGGGGAAGCTGCCGCGCGCCGAGCTCCTCGCGCTGCTCGAAACTGCCGCCGCGCGCAACCGGAACCTTGCGTAATGCGCGTGCGCGACTGCATCGCCGCGACGCATCCTTCGCTGGCGGGCCATTTTCCGGGAAATCCCCTCGTTCCCGGGGTCTTGCTTCTCGCGCGGGTCGCGCGCGCCGCGGCGCCGCTCCTGGACGCGCCGCTCGCGGCGATCCCCACGGCGAAGTTCCACGCGCCGCTGCGGCCGGGCGAGCATTTCGACATCGAATTGACGGCCAGAGGCGAGGCCTCGGTCGGCTTTCGCGTGCGCCGCGCCGAGATGCTGGTCGCCTCGGGCACGCTTCGCTTCGGAGCCTGCGGCGCTGCCTAAGTACGCCGCTACGACGGCCTGGGACGTCGAGCATGAGCGGGGCGGCTCGTTCGCGGTCGCGCTCATCGCTTGGCTGAGCCTCGCGCTCGGACGCAGCGCGACGCGCTGGCTGCTGCACCCCATCAGCTGGTACTTCGTGGCCTTCTCGGCGCGCGCGCGGCGCGCTTCCAGGGCGTTCCTGCGTCGCGCGCTCGGCCGCGAACCGCGCCTGGCCGAGGTGCTGCGCCACTTCCATACCTTCGCCTCGACGATGCACGATCGAGTGTTCCTGCTGACGGGGCGAGAGGAAATGTTCGACGTGCAGGTGCACGGCGCCGAGCGCTTGACCGAGCTGCTTCGTTCCGGGAGCGGCTGCATCCTGCTCGGCTCGCACCTCGGCAGCTTCGACCTGCTGCGCGCACTTGGCAAAAACGCCGGGGTTCGAGCCATCAACGTCGTCATGCACCCGCCGGACGCTTCCCACACCACGCAGGCGTACTCGCGCATGGCGCCCGATCTGAGCCAGCGCGTGATCGCGCCCGGCCGGCCCGATACCATGCTGAAGGTGACCGAATGCCTGGAGCGCGGCGAGATCGTGGGATTTCTAGGCGACCGGCCGTTGCGCGGCGCGCGCGCACACGCGACCAACTTCCTCGGCGCGCCCGCGCACTTTCCGCTCGGCCCCTTGCTGATCGCGGGCGCCGTGGGCGCGCCCGTGGTCACGTTCTTCGGCCTATACAAGGGCGGAGCGCGCTACCAGGTGTTCCTCGAAGAGCTGTCGGATGGGACCGCCGTGGCAAGAGCCGGGCGCGAGGCCTGGGCGCTACAGTGCCTCGCCCGCTACGTCGACCGACTCGAGCGCTACGCACGCCGCGCGCCCTATAACTGGTTCAACTTCTATGACTACTGGAACGAGGATCCTCGCTGAGGGCGCGGCGGCGGTGCTCGCGGCGGGCCTGCTCTCGGTTGCGGTAGCCGCACCGCGCCTGGACGCGAGCCGACTGATGCAGACGCTCGCGGGCGTGCGCAGCGCGAGCGCGAGCTTCGTCGAGACGCGCTACAGCCCGCTGCTCAAGTCCCCGCTGGTGTCGCACGGCACGCTGTCGTACCGGCGTCCCGATCGCCTCGAGAAGATCGTCGTCTCGCCGCACCAGGAGCGCATTGCGCTGCATGGCGATCGATTGACGATCGACAGTCCGCCCGCCGGCCGCAGGGAAATCTCGCTGGACGCCGGCACGTCGGGCATCGCGACGCTGATCGAAGCGGTGCGCGCGACGCGCGCGGGTGATCTCGCTCGCCTCGAGAGAGATTTCGACGTCGTCGTATCCGGGACGCTCGACGACTGGCAGCTGCGACTCAAGCCGCGCGCAGCCGACGTCGGACAGTACGTCAGCGCGGTCGGCGTCTGGGGCTCCGGCCCGCGTCTGCAGCGCGTCGAGGTATGGGAAGCGAGCGGTGATCGGACCGTGATGGAAATCGACGAGGCGACCGATTGACCCGCCGCGCGCGCCTGCTCGTGGCAGCCTGGCTGCTGTTGCTCGGCGCCTGCGGTCTGTGGCTGTACCGCAACCTGACGCTCACGACCGATCTGTCTGCCTTCCTGCCGCCGTCGGCAACCCCGGCGCAGCGCATCCTGCTCGGACAGCTGCGCGACGGCGCGGCATCGCGCCTGGTCCTGATAGGCCTGGAAGGCGGTTCCGAGGACACTCTGGCGCGAGCCAGCAGCGAGATCGCCCACCGGCTTGTCGCGAGCGGCCTGTTCGCGTACGTGAGCAACGGCGCAGCCGGGGCGAACCGCAGGGACCAGGCCGTGCTCTTCGAGCACCGCTACCTGCTCAGCCCTGCGGTCGGTCCCGAGCGCTTCTCGGTCCGGGGCCTCGAGGCGGCGCTCGCCGAAACCTATCGCCTGCTCGGCACCTCGGCGGGGGTGCTGGTGCGCGCTACGCTGCCGGCGGACCCGACTGGGGAAATGGCGCAGGTTTTGCGCCAGTTAGTGCCAGAGGGCGTACCCGACACCCGGCGAGGCGTCTGGTTTTCTCGCGACGGGGGCCGGGCGCTGCTCGTCGCGCAGAGCCGCGCGCCGGCCTTCGACGCCGATGCTCAACGCCGCGTGGTGCGGACGATCGAGCAAGCCTACGCCGCGACGCGTCCGGCCGCGGGCCGCCTGCTGCTCGCAGGTCCGGGCGTATTCGCGGCGAACATTCGCGCCACCGTCGACTCGGACGTCTGGCGCCTGTCGCTGCTCGGCGCCGCGCTCGTGCTGGCGATCCTATACGCGGCTTACCGTTCCGCGGCGATTCTCGCAGTGAGCTTCATTCCGGTTGCCACAGGGCTGGTGGTCGGCGTGACCGCCGTCGGCCTCGGCTTCGACGAGCTGCAGGGGATCACGCTCGGCTTCGGCGTGACCCTGCTCGGCGAAGCGGTCGACTATCCGACCTATCTACTCATGCAAGCGCGTCCGGGCGAGGCGCTCGGCGAGGCGCTCGCGCGCATCGCGCCAACGCTCAGGCTCGCCGTGCTGACCACCGTGCTCGGAGCTCTGGCGATGGCCTTGTCCAGTTTCGCGGGGCTCGCCCAGCTCGGCGTGTTCACGGTCGCCGGCGTGGCCGCTGCCGGCCTCGCGACGCGCTGGCTCGTCCCGGCGGTGCTTTCAGTGCGACCCGGCTCGCTCGCTGCCGGAAAAGGGCTTGCCTGGCTGGATCGC
>Ga0187773_10000330_pt1 | contig 19127 bp, 12 predicted proteins | sample 0216_BV02_MP05_1_FD_133133 | JGI IMG/M metagenome (GOLD analysis project Ga0187773, IMG submission 133133) | Tropical peat soil microbial communities from peatlands in Department of Meta, Colombia - 0216_BV02_MP05_10_MG | ecosystem: Environmental > Terrestrial > Soil > Wetlands > Peat | place...
ATGAAGAAGAAGGTCGAAAACGATGCGGCCGCATACATCAAATCGATCGCCGAGAAACACGGCCGGAACGTCCAATGGGCCGAAGACGCCGTGCGCCAGAGCGTCTCGGCCACCGAGACCGAGGCCTTGAAGCTCAAGATCATCGATCTGATCGCGCCGGACCTGCCGGCCCTGCTGAACGCCGTGGACGGCCGAACGGTCGAAACGGCCGCAGGCTCGCGTATCCTCAAGACCAAATCGGCGGCGGTCAAGACGATCGGAATGCCCGGCCGACTGAAAATCCTAAACGCGTTGAGCGATCCCAACATCGCCTACATTCTGATGCTTCTCGGAATTTACGGACTGATCTTCGAGCTGTCGAACCCGGGCGCGATCCTGCCCGGCGTCGTCGGCGCGATCTGCATCGTCCTGGCCTTCTATTCCTTCCAGACCCTCTCGATCAATTACGCCGGACTGCTCCTGATCCTTCTGGCCATCGTGATGTTCATCGCCGAGCTCAAGGTGCCGAGCTACGGGTTGCTGACCGTCGGCGGGGTGATCGCGATGGTCCTGGGTTCGCTGATGCTGATCAAGACCGACATGCCGTTCATGCAGATCTCCTGGTGGGTGATCTTTCCGACGGCCCTCGTGACGGCCGGGTTCTTCGTGGGGATCATCGGCATGGCCTGGAAGACCCGCCATCAAAAATCGGTCGCCGGCATCGAGGGCATGATCGGAAGCACAGGAACCGCCCGGACCGAGATCAACCTCCGGGGTCAAATCCGGATCCGGGGGGAGATTTGGGAGGCGGTCAGCTCCGAGCCGATCCGGGAGGGCGAGCCGGTCGAGGTGACCGGCATCGAGGGACTGAAACTGCACATCAAACGGTCGAAAAAATAACGCGGGGGTCAATCATGATTCAACTACTCGTCAGTCTTCCGGGCCTGATCCTGATCATTTTTCTGTTCCTGTTCATCTCCCTCAAGATCCTCAAGGAATACGAGCGGGGGGTGATCTTTTTCCTGGGCCGGTTTCAGAAAGTGAAAGGCCCCGGCCTGATCATCGTCATCCCCGGCATCCAGAGCATGGCGAAGGTGAGCCTCCGGACGATCGTGATGGACGTCCCGCCGCAGGACGTGATCACGCGCGACAACGTCTCGGTCAAGGTGAACGCCATCATCTACTTCCGCGTGATCGACCCTCAACGGGCCATCATCCAGGTCGAAGATTATCTCTATGCGACGTCCCAGCTCTCGCAGACCACGTTGCGCAGCGTCCTCGGCCAGAGCCAGCTGGACGATCTCCTGTCCAAGCGGGAAGAGATCAATTCGAACCTCCAGCAGATCATCGACCAACAGACCGAGCCGTGGGGGGTCAAGGTCTCGGCCGTCGAGGTGAAGAACGTGGACCTTCCGCAGGAGATGGTCCGCGCCATCGCCAAGCAGGCCGAGGCCGAACGGGAGCGGCGGGCGAAGGTGATCCACGCGGAGGGCGAGTACCAGGCCGCCGAGAAGCTGACGCAGGCGGGCGAGATCATCAGCCGGAACCCCACCACCCTCCAGCTGCGTTACCTCCAGACCCTGACCGAGATCGCGGCCGAGAAAAATTCCACGACGATTTTCCCCGTCCCGATCGACTTTCTCGAACCTTTCTTCAAACGTCGAGAAGGCGAGAATAAATAATCCCCTTTTCTTTTCCGGGGAACGGGTGTAGAATAACCGCCGGGGTTATTTGCGATGGGCAAAGCGCGTCAACAGAGTCACCGTACGGCGAAACAACATTCCAAGGCCGGCCCAAAACCGACGATTCCGCCGGCCGTCCCGCCAAAGGCTCCAAAGAATCCGTATGAAAAGATCGATGTCTTAAACACGATCTCGGCCACGATCAGTCAGTCGCCGCATCTCACCGCCGCGCTGGACGCCACGCTGGAAGGCCTTCTCAAGTTGACGGAGGCCGATATCGGCTCGATTCACCTCGTGGACCCCGCGAGCCGGGACTTGGTCCTGTGCACCACCCGCGGCGTCACGCAATCTTTCGTTTACAACGAGCACCGGATCCCGATGGGGGCCTGCCTCTGCGGTCTCGCTGCGCTGCTGGGGGAAGTCGTGGTTTCGGACGACCTTTCCAAGGACGACCGGTTGAGCCGGTCGGCGTGTCGCGACGAACGGTTCGGTTCGATGATCAGCCTTCCGCTTCGCGCGCGCGAAAGGACGCTGGGGATTCTCACCCTTTATTCGAGACGGACGCATGCCTTCGGTCTTTCAGACCGACCGCTCCTGATCTCGATCAGTCATCATATCGGCGTGGCGGTCGAGAATTCGCAGCTCTCCTCCAAAACCAAGGAAACGGCCCTTCTGGAGGAACGCTGGTTCATCGCCCAGGAACTTCACGACAACATCGCGCAGTCCCTGGCCTACCTCAATATGCAGACGAAACTTCTCGAAGACCGCTTTCAAACCGAGTTCAAGGCCCCCGTCCTGGAAGAGTTCCATCAAATCCGGAACGTCATACAGGACACTTATCAGGACGTTCGGAATATGCTGATCGATTTCCGGATTCGGATGAAAGAGGACGAAGGGCTGGAGGCTGCTCTTCGAAGGTACTGCCAGGACTTCAGCGGGCGAACCGGAATCGAAACCGAACTGACCGTCGATGCCGATCTGCCGCTGATCGAGCCTTCCGTCCAGACACAGGTCTTCCGGATGATCCAGGAATCCCTGGCGAATGTCCGAAAGCATGCCCGGGCCAAGAAAGCGACCGTCGCGGTCCGGAGCATCGGGTCCGGACTGGAGGTCGCGGTTCAGGACAACGGCGACGGTTTTGATCTCCTCGCCGTCGAAGATTCGGCCCGGGAGCATATGGGCCTGTCGATCATGAAAGAACGCGCCGCCAACCTCGGCGGCACGGTCCGGATCACCACCGCACCCGGTCGGGGAACCTCGGTCCGGGTCGAAATTCCCATCACCCGGCCCCACGGATTGTAATGGAAGCGAAAGCCGCACCCCTCATCAAGGTACTCGTTGTGGATGATCACACCCTTTTCCGCAAGGGGATCATCAATCTGCTTCAAGAGCGCCCGGGGATCGAAGTGGTGGGGGAGGCCAAGGACGGCCGGGAAGGCATTGCGCTGGCCAAGCAACTGCGACCCGACGTGGTGCTGATGGACGTCCAGATGCCCGGATGCAACGGCATCGAGGCGACCGAGGCGATCCGACAGGAGCTGCCGGATATCCGGATCATCATGCTCACCGTCTCGGAACAGGACGAAGACCTTTTCTCGGCGATCAAGGCCGGCGCGCGGGGCTACCTTTTGAAAAGCGTGGAGCCGGACCATCTGCTGAAATCGATCGATCTCTTAATGAAGGGAGAGGCCGTCATTCCGCATAACATGGCCTCCAAGCTGCTCACGGAATTCTCCACCCTCGCTAAAAAACCGGTCGCGTCGCCCGATCTCTCCAAGAATTATCAGCCCTTGACGAGCCGGGAGAAAGAAATTCTCCAGACATTGGCCAACGGCGCCAGCAACAAGGAGATCGCCAACGCGCTGAATATTTCCGAGCATACCGTGAAGATCCATCTCAAAAATATTCTGAAAAAACTCCAGGTGAATAACCGAATCCAGGCCGCGGTCTACGCCCACCGGCAAGGCCTCGTCGCCGACGCCCCCAAAGGTCGCACAAAATAGCCGGCGCCAATCGAATCCTCAGCGCATACGAAAGTACCGGAAGATTCGCGCCTTTAAAAAATCCAGCGCGATAAAAAACCCCACCACCAGCGCCAGCAAGCCCCCCACCAAGGCGGGCGGGATCGGAGCCGTAAAAATGCCCTGCGTGGCGAAGAACCCGACAAGGATTATGTCTAGAAGCGTGCTCAGCAGCAGCCAGGGTCCGGGCATCGAATGCCAGAAGCGGCGGCGTTCGCGCACCAGGTAGACCATGCCCTGACCGGTAAACACCAGCATGACGAAGATCAGGGTCTGCAGTTGAGGCAGAGGCAGTTCCAGCCAATCGCGCGCGGCGAAGAACACCGTAAACGAAAGGATCAGAACCGGCACGGCCAGCATCCCGGCCGTGAGCATCAAGGTGGGAATGACCCAGCGGTCGGGCCTGGGGGAAAAGGAGACGCGGTCGCCGGCGATCGCCATGGTCACGAAGTCGTTGGTGAAGAGCAGCAACACCATGAGCAACGGCGTGATCACCAGGACTCCGGTGAGCATTACACCCAGACTCAGGAAAATCGCGAGTTCCATCGTCTTGACGATCTTGTTTAGCGTATAGGTCAGCATGCGTTGATAGATGCGCCGGCTGGTCTCGACCGCAGCCACGAGATCGGAAAGCCCGGACCGGGTCAGCACGAGACTGGCGGCCGACTTGGCCACATCCGTGGCCTCTGCGACGGCGACACCCACCTCGGCCTGTTTGAGCGCCGGCGCGTCGTTAACCCCGTCACCGGTCATGCCCGTCACATGTCCGGCCCGTTGCAGGGCGGTCACGAGACGGAACTTGTCCTCCGGTAAGACGCGCGCAAAGCCGTCGCAATTCGCCACCACCGACGCGCCGTCCTGCGTGCGCAGCGCTTCCGCCGGGAAGATGCGGTCGCCGACCCCGACCCGCGAAGCCACCGAACGCGCGGTGATGGGATTGTCGCCCGTCACCATCAGGACACGCACCCCCAGCGCCCGTAGGCGCTGAACGAGCGATGCGGAGTCCTCGCGAAGAGGGTCTTCCAACGACACCAGACCCGCCAGTTTAGGGAACCGCTCGAGACCGGCCGCTACAGCGAGAACGCGATGGCCTTCCGCGGCCAGTCGCTCCACTTCCGCATTAACATCGGGCGGGTTTTGAACCTGAGCGGCGATCGCGCGCGGCGCCCCCTTGAGCACACGCAGCCTTTGTCCGTCCCGTTCGAAGACAGCCTCTGTGCGGCGGGTTTCCGGATTAAACGGAAGAAACTCCAGCCGTCGTCCTCCGGATGGAAGGAAACCTCGTTCTCGTGCGGCGCCGAGGATCGCGAGATCGATCGGATCCTGACTTGCGTCATCGCAGGCCATCGCGGCAAGACGCAGGAGTTCTTCCTCGGTGTACGGCGGACAGGGATGCAATATTCCAAGGCGAAGCCGGTTCTGGGTTAGGGTTCCGGTCTTATCGCTGCACAGAACGTCCATCGCGGCGGCCTCCTCAATGGCCGAAAGCCGCGTGACCAGCACGCCGCGCGTTGCCAACTCCTGCGCGCCTAATGCCGTGGCCAGCGAAAAGGTGGCCGGCAGGGCGACCGGAACCGAGGCGATCAAAAGGATCAACGCAAAGGGGAGGACATCCGACGGAGGCATCCCGGTCGACCAGGCATAGATCAGCAGCCCGCCCACCAGAATCGCGTCCAGTGCGATCAGGTGTTTGACAATCGTGAAGATCAGAATTTCGAGATGGCTGACCGCTTTTGCGGTGCGAACGAGTTCGGCGGTCCTGCCGAAATAGGTCCGCGGACCGGTGGCGGCGACCCGACCGGTCGCCTCGCCCCGCTTGATCACGCCGCCGGCGAAGGCCGTGGCCTCGGGACCGGCCTCGACCGGGAGCGACTCCCCGGTCAGCGCCGATTGATCGAGCAGTAGAGAACCCTCCAACAAGCGGATATCTGCCGGCACCAAATCGCCCAGGCGCAGATGCACAACGTCTTCAGGGACAAGGTCCTTGGCGGGGACCCGTTGCCAACGGCCGTCGCGCCGCACCCGTGCCTGTACGGTGAGACGGTTGCGTAACAGGGCGAGCGCCTTATCGGCGCGGTTTTCGTGAACGAAACTGACCGTGGCGTTAAAGATCAGCAGAAGGGCGATGATGATCGCCTCATCGACCTTGCCCAAAAAGAGTTGCAGTGCGACGGCCGCTTCCAGCATCCACGGCACCGGCGCCCAAAACTTGCTTAAAAGGGCAAGCCACGGCCGATGTCGGGCCTCGGGAACCTCATTCGGACCGTACCGTCGAAGTCGCTCCTCCGCCTGACCGCTCGTGAGTCCCGGCTCCATCCAAAGCTCTCTTAATCATTAAAACCGCGATCCGGCGGGCTACGCCGGCCTCCTCCTGAAACGCGGCACGCTCATGGAAATGTTCGCGGCGGGGAGGACGGGCGGCGGGACGTCATTGTTGTCCCCCCGCATCGCCGCGCTCCGAAAGGACCTGCCGCCCCAGCGCGCGATCCAGTCGGGCCTTGGCCGATTGGAAATCGTAGACCGCGTCGGTTAGGTTGGCCTGAGCCGAGATCAGGAGACTTTCGGCGTCGAGGACTTCGGTATTCGTCGTGACCCCCGCCTTGAACCGTTCCTGGGTGATCCGATAATTTTCCTTCGCCTGATCGACCGCCGTCCGGGCCACCGCGATCTTCTCCTTCGCCTCGACCGCGCCCAGGTACTGCTGGCGAACCTCCAGAACGATTTGATCTTCGAGTGACTGGAGATTCATCTCGCTTTGACGAAGCCGCAGCCGGGCGCGCTCGACTTCCTGCTCCGTCTTTCCCCATTCCCAGAAGGTCCAGCGCAGAACGCCGAGGACCTCCCAGTTCTCCGGGATCACGTTGGAGGTCTCTTTGGCCCGGTCGTAACTGGCCACCGCGTTCAAGGTCGGGTAATAGCCGCTTTGGGCCCGACGCCGTCGGACGTCCATCGTCTGGACTTCGGTCCGGCCGGCCGCCAGCTCCGGTCGGTGCTCCTGCGCGATCTTCACGGCCTCCTCATAGGCGATCAGTTCGGAGGCCTTCGGCTCCTCCTCTCCGGAGCCCAGCGCCAACGGCATCGTGAGTTCCTGTCGAAGCAGGTTGTTCATCGCCATCTTGGCCAGGTCGGCGTTGTTTCTCGCCGTCAGACGCCGCTGTTCGGCCTCGGCCTTGTTGACGGTCGTCTTCAAGACTTCATTGAACGGAACACTGCCGGCGTCGTATGACGCCTTCACCACGCGCAGATGCTCCGTCAGATCCCGAACCTGCTGTTCGGCCACGTGAAGCAATCGTTCCGTTTTCAAAATATCCCAATAGGCCAGCTCCACCCGAAGGAGGAGATCCTGAAGGTTCTGCTGGTGCTGCAAGTCGGCCAGGGTCGATCCCAATTTCGCATCTTGATACCCATAGTAGACGGCGCCGCCGGTAAACAACGGCTGCTCGAGCGCCACATGCAGACCGTAGTTGGTCAAATCACCGAGCAGCAAATCCGATTGCGTCGGAGGAAGCGGGGGCGACGCATTGAAACTGCCAGCCGGGATCTGGACGCGCTGGAGGTGTTCATCGCGGCTCAACCGGGCCTCGGCCGACAGCTTTGGGAAAAATTCGGCATACCGGCCCCGTACCTCGGCCTGCGCGCTCAACACATCGGCCTCGGAGGATTTCAAGCCGAGGTTCCGCTCCAGCGCCAGCCGTTTCAGATCCTCCAGCGTCTGGATCGTCGGTGCCGTTTCCTGCGCCGACCCCGCCGACGGTGCCGTCAAAAACAAAAACGAAACAGACAAGAGAACAAATCCCGTTCGTAGTAGGGGCGTATTGCAATACGCCCCTACCCCATTCCGTTGAACCCCCGTTGCCTGCCTCCTCATGGGATCACCACCTTTTCTCGTTCCTTTAATCCCTGAAGGACTTCGGCATCCCATCGGTCCATCGCGCCCAAGACCACCCGTCGAATTTCGGGCCGGCCGTCGCTCCGATCGTCCTTCACGACCTCCACATAAGAACCGTTCTCGTCCTGCCGGATCACCCGGCGCGGGATTTTCAAGACATGATCCCGCCGAACGACGTCGATCCGGACATCCACCGTCATCCCTTGTTTCAGGTCGGATTTCACCGACGGCGACAGCTCGATCTTCGCCTCCAGGACCTTGGTGTCCGAGATCTTGGAAGGGTCCTCCAGCTTGATCGACCGTTTGCCGACCCGCTCCCCGATCTCGATCACCTTCCCGGCGAAGACGCGTCCGGGATAGGCGTCCGAGGTGATCGAGGCCTCCTGGCCGAGCGCCAGTCCCCCGACGTCGTCTTCGTCGATCTCGGCCCGGACCCGGATGGCCGAGAGATCCGCGATCGTGAGAATGGGCAACCCGGCCTTGACCGACTCGCCCGCCTCCCGGTATTTCGCGATCACCTTGCCCGATACGGGGGAGGCGATATGCATGTCCTTTAACAGCGCCTCGGCCATTTCGAGATGGGCGCGGGCCAGATCGCGTTTCGCGTCGGCGTCATCGAACTGGGCCTTTGAAGCGGCGTTGGACTGAAGAAGCCGTTTGCTGCGCGAATAGTTAAGCTCCGCGTCCTTCAATTCGGCCCGGCCCTGGTCGACGGCCGCCTTGGCGTACTCATCGTCCATGGTAATGACAACCTGATCCTTCGCGACCTCGTCGCCCTCCTTGGCCGCGATGGATTGGATCCGTCCGTCGACCTTCGCGGCGAGGTCCACGGTCGTCCTGGCCTCGACCTTCCCGCGGGCCGCGATGCGGTCCAAGAGATCGCCGTAGACCACCGTCACCGTTGGACCGGAGTCGGCCGGACCGCGGAGCATTCGTACGCCGATCGCCCCCATGCCAGCGGCCAGGATCAGCAAGATAATCCAGAATGCGCGCTTCATGACACCAGCACCCCGTCTTCCAGGCGATAGACCCGATGAACCAGATCGATCATGCGCGTGTCGTGCGTCACGACCACGACGGATCGGCGCTCCTTCACCACGAGATCCCGCAACAGTTCGATGATGGCATGGCCCGTTTTGGAGTCGAGGTTGCCGGTCGGCTCATCCGCCAGGATCAACGGCGGACGGTTCACCAGCGCCCGGGCGATCGAGACGCGCTGCTTCTGCCCGCCGCTCAGATCGCGCGGGAGAAAATCGATGCGGTCGCCGAGGCCGACGGCCTCCATCATCTCCCGCGCCCGTCGCTTCGACTCCGGTCCCCGGCTTCCCCGAAGGTCCAGGGCCACCTCGACATTTTCCAGCGCGGTCAGCGCCGAAAACAGGTTGAAGCTTTGAAACACAAACCCGATCGATTCCAGACGAACCCGCGACAGATTGTCCTCCTCCCACCGCACCGGACGGCCGTCGATGATCACCTCGCCCTGGGTCGGCCGGAGGATGCAGCCGATCATCGAGAGCAACGTCGTCTTGCCGGACCCGGACGGCCCCATGATCGCGATGCTCTCGCCCGGCTTGACAAGAAGCGAGACGTCGCGCACCGCCTCCACAGTCACCGGCCCTTCTTCATAGACTTTGCGAAGCCCCCGGGCTTCCAAGATATAATCGCTCATACGCGAAACACCATGACTGGATCGAGCGTCCGCACCTTTCGGATCGAGACGACCGAGGCCGAAAGACACATCACCAGCGTCAGCACCGAGACGGCGCCCATTAGCGGCGCGGGAATCAGCATCGCGATCCCCAGCGCGTCATAACCCTTCTTGATCAACAGCACCAGCCCCAGCCCGACGATAAAACCAATGACCGCATTGATCGCGGCCTGCTCCAGAATAATTTTGTAGATCGTCCAGTTCGTCGCCCCGATCGCCTTGAGCGTTCCGAATTCGCGGATATGCTCGATGGTGGAGGAATAGATCGTCTGGCTGACGACCACCATTCCGACCACGAATCCAACAAAGGCGGTCAACAGAAACCCCATCCCCATGCCAGTCGCGACGGTCCAGTACCAACGGGTCTTGGCGCTCAGTCCGGTCTGCGTGTAGACATCCACGTTCTGAACGTGTTCCCGGATGCGTTGAGCGACCTCGTCGACCGATTCTCCGGGGACCGTTCTGACGAGGATGAAAACCGGCTCGCGAAAGTAAGGATTAAATAGCGCGGCCGTGTCGTAGGAGGTGAGGACATAGGGCGCGGTCGTGATCGACTTGAGCCCGTGCGTCAGCCCGACGATTTTGACCCGGTAATCGTTGATCTCGCGGACATCCCCCACCTTGAGCCGGCCCAGCCGTTTGACCGAGGATTGATCCACGATCACGAACTCGCCCCCCTTCACGTCCGTCGGCCGGCCTTCCGCCAGGTGCCAGGGGAACCCGAACGGTCCTTCGGGATCCAGTCCGAGGATCTCGACCTGCTCCGTCCCTCCGCTGAACAGCTTCATCACCCCCCAGGAATGGATCATTTTTTGGACCTCGGCGACGCCCTTCACTTCTTTGACCTGCTCCAGCTTTCGCTCCGAAACCGGCCAGGCAAAATTAAAGTTCTGAAGATTTTTTGAGGTGACCCAAATATCGGCCGGGATCGACTCCACGATAAACGAGGCATCCTGCATGAAACCGAGATACACCCCGATCGTCGTGAAAATCAGGACGACCGAGAAGGTGATGCCGATCAGGGTTATGGCGAATCGTGTCCGGTCGTGAAAAAGATTTTTTCGCGCGATGGAAGGCATGGGTGATGACCCGTGCGTTATGTAGGGGCGTATCGCGATACGCCCCTACGATCCGATTATTTAACGAAGAACCCGGTCGCGAACAATTTCATCAGGGTTTCTTTCGCCTCTTCCAGCGTATAGGGCTTCTCTTCCTTGAAAAGGTCCGGATGGGTCTTGCGCAACAACCAGCCGAGAACGGTGTTCTCGACCGCGCCGAACAGCAAACCGCGCGCGATCTTCGTGTTGATGTCGCTCCGAATCACCCCCCGTGCGATCCCCTCTTTCAGGATGGCTTCGAGCAGGTCGAGAAATTCGAGGATGACGGACATCGGCTGGTTGGAAAAACATTTTCCGCTCTGGCGGAGCTCGACCAGGAATACTTCAGTCAGCATGGGGTCGGCCTCAAAGAGATCCAGGACCGTCATCAGCACCACGGCCAGTTTCTGGACGGGGTCCTCCATCGGGTCGAGTTTCCCTCGCAAGGCGTGTAGGAGGTCGCGCCAGGTCTGCTCAAAAATGGTAAGGATCAGATCGTCTTTGCTCTTGAAGTAGTTGTAGATCGTGCCCTCGGCGACGCGGGCCTCGCGCGCGATCGCGGCCGTCCGGGCGCGGGCAAAACCGTACCGGGCGAACACCTTGATCGCGGCCTTGAGAATGAGATCTTTGCGGTTAACTTCGGACCGGGCCATGAAAATCGGCTCCAAATATTATGAGTGAGCAATCACTCATAATATTAACGGCATTATCTTGCCGATGTCAAGGCCGGGGTCTGACCAAACTGTGGGTTTGATTGTGATTTTATATGGAGGGTCAATGGATGGTTGGGTTTAAACCCCAGGGCGATTCGGACAACCACCGGGAGAGTTCTGCTTGGGTAAGCGGAGGGGCCATCAAATAGCCCTGGGCTCTATCGCAGTTTAAGGCGGCCAGTCGATTCAATGTTTCCGTGTTCTCCACCCCTTCGGCGACCACCTTGAGACCCAGACCGTGGGCCAGGTTGATAATCGAGAGCACGAGCACCGTATCATTCTCATCGGCCATCATGCCCGTGACAAAGGGTTGGGCGATCTTGATCTCGTTAATCGGGAGTTTCTTGAGATGGCCCAGCGATGAATACCCGGTGCCGAAATCGTCGATCGAAAGCCGGATTCCCATTCCGTGGAGTCTCCCCAAAACTTCCAACGCACGCGTCGGGTCGCCCATCATCACGCTCTCGGTGATCTCCAGCTCCAACCAGCGGGGTGTTACACCGCAGGTCTTAAGCAGCGCGTTAATCTGATCCGGAAGGTCCGGATCCTGCAGGATCGACGGCGACAGATTCATGGCGACACTGATCTCTTTGCCGGCCTGATGCCAGCCCTGGCATTGATGCAACACAGCATTCATGACCCATTGCGTGAGCGGCTTGATCATCCCGCTCCGTTCCGCCAGCGGGATGAACTGGTCCGGCGTAATGAGACCGCCGAGCGGGTGTTGCCAGCGAACCAGCGCCTCTACGCCGATGACGCGTTTGGTTCCTAGATCGATCTTGGGTTGATAATGCATCAGCAGTTCGTCCCGCTCAATGGCATACCGCAACTCACGCATCAAGGCGAGATGGCGTGGCTTCTGTTGGTGCTGCTCGGGGCTGTAGACAGCATATCCATGGCCGACATGCTTGGCCACATACATCGCCACGTCGGCATGGCGCACGAGTGTGGAGGCATCCTCGCCGTGCTCCGGGAATAAAGCGATGCCGATGCTCACTTGGACATCGACACTCACCCCCTCCAGTGTGTAGCGCGCCTGGAGCGAGGTCAGGGTTTTCTGGGCGGTCAGGATCGCGTCCTCGCCTTTGATATTCGATAACAAGATCGAAAACTCGTCTCCACCCAGGCGCGCAACGGTGTCAGACTCCCGCAGTAAACCCCGCAGCCGGGACCCGATTTGCTTTAATAACTGGTCGCCATTAGGGTGTCCCATCGTGTCGTTTACCTCTTTGAAACGGTCCAGGTCGAGGATAAGAAGGGCCAGCGTCTTATTCTCACGAATTGCGGCCAGGATCGCCTGATGCAGCCGATCGTAGAACAGGGTGCGATTAGGGAGTTGAGTCAACGCGTCGTGATAAGCCAGAAACCGGATTGTTTCCTCGGACCGCCAGTGTTTAATCGCTGCCGCCAGTAGATTGGCAACCGCCTGGAGGAAGTGGATATCGTCCTGTGTGAAAATCCGTCGTGTTGTCGCGTGTGCACCCAAGACCCCAAAAGGTCGGTCTTGGCCCGGGATAATGACGCTTATCCCGCTCACCACCCCGTGGTCGTGCAGCAACGGCCCGCTGAATCGGGTCTCGGTCCGGAGGTCTTCGACAATCACCGGTACTTTGGAGAGGAGGGCATAACCCGCCTCCGATTCTCCCGTGCCCACCGTCGCCTGCCCCACAAGTCCTTCCTTCCAGCCCACGCCCGCCCGCAATAGCAAGGCATTACGGTCCGGAAGGAGCTCCAAAATCTTGCAGTACTCTACTTCGAGGGTCCGGGCGACGAGGGCGACGGCTTCGTTCATCAATATAGAAAGGTCTGTACAGGCGAGCGCATGCTGCCCCAGTTCAGCCACAACGGCCTGTTGACCCACACGGGCTTTCAGCAATTCTACCGTCCGTTTCCGCCCGGTAGTCTCATCACGTAGTGCTTCCTCCGCCTGTTTTCGTCCACGGCGAACTCCCGCCTCACGCAACTCCCGCTCAATAGCAGGGATCAGTCGCTTCAGATCACCTTTTATGATGTAGTCATGGGCGCCGGGCTCCATAGCGGCTGCCGCGGTAGCCTCACCGATACTATCGCTCAAGATAATGAACGGCAGATCAAGCCCGCTTTCCTTGAGCTGTGTCAGGGCACCGTTCGCGCTGAAACCGGACAGGGTATAATCGGTTAAGACGATGTCCCAGGTCTGCCGATCAAGTGCGGCCTTCAGCGTCCGGGGTGTGTCAACGCGCTGGTACGTGGGTTCATATTCGCCGCCCCTTAATTCGCGCAGCAACAACGCCGTATCGTCTTCTGAGTCCCCAACGATTAAAACCCGAAGAGTTCTGCTCATCGGGCGTGTCCCCCACCCGATTGCCGCGTATGTTCCTGGATTCCATCGACCGCCGGCCGGTATTGTTCTCGAAATGAGTTCACCACTCGCCTTCCCTTCAACGCTTCCTGCACCTGCCTTCAATCCCGTCACATCTCGGTTTGAGAGGATCACCCATGTACGGTTACCTTCCTTCGTTTTCTCAATTCTATTCGACGGACTCAACCACGCGCGCGGCCTAAGGGGCTCTGATGATTGTGCTCGGGGGCGTAGACGGCGGATCGATGGCCGACCTGCTTGGCCGCGTACATCGCCATATCGGCGCAACGCATCATCGTCTTGATGTCATCCCCGTGCTGGGGAAACAGCGCGATCCCGATGCTCGTCCTGATATGGAATCTCAACCCCTCCAAAATAAAAGGGGACTTGAGTGAACCCAGAATCTTCCGTGCCGTCATATTGGCTCCGTCCCGGTCGGTGTTCGGCAAAATCACCGCGAACTCATCCCCGCCCAGTCGTGCCAGGACATCGGATTCCCGCAGCGCGCTCTGCAGCCGCGGGCCGATCTGTTTCAAAACAAGATCTCCGTTGTGGTGTCCCAGTCGATCGTTGACCTGCTTGAATCGGTCCAGATCCAGAAAAAGCAATGCCAGCGTTGTTTTGGTTCGCTGCGCCGTAAAAATGGCCCGTTCCAAACGATCGTAGAAGAGGGCGCGGTTCGGCAGATCCGTCAGGGCGTCGTGAAACGCCCGACGCCTCAGGGCGGCGGTGTAGGCGTTCCGCTCGGTAATGTCGCGCGCGATGGCGGACACCCCGACGATCCTCCCCGATGCGTCCCTCACCGGAGAAACGGTCAGGGAAACATCCACCCGGACGCCGTCTTTTCTCACCCGCACCGTCTCGAATGGTTCGATGCACTCTCCGCGCTTTACCTTTTCCAGGATGTGAGCCACCTCATCCGGCCGGTCGTCCGGTGTTAAGATATCAACCGGGCGGCGGATGATCTCGTCGGCGGAATAGCCGTACAATTTTTCCGCGCCGGCATTCCAGCTTAGAATAATTCCATCCAGCGTCTTGCTGATGATCGCGTCATCCGAAGACTCCACAATAGCGGCGAGCCGTGAATGCGCCTCTTCCACTTCTTTTCGCTCGGTGACGTTTCGCAGATAAACCGACAGCCCCCCTTCGAAAGGGTAAGCCCGGACGTTAAACCAGCCGTCAACCGACGGGTAAAACTCCTCAAATTCGAGCACGATCCCTTTCGCCATGGCTCGATGCAGCTCCGTATTGAGCTTGAACTCCCCGGCGGCCGGAACCTCATTCCACAGGTTCTTTCCGATGAGCCCTCCCCTCGTCTTACGCATCCTCCGCAAAAACTGTTCGGCCTTACGGTTCAGGTAGGTGATCCGCCACTCGTGGTCCAGAGCGAGAAACACCTCGGTGATGCTTTCAAGGATATCGACGGTCCGCTTCCGTCCCTGGTCGGCCTCCACCCGGCCCTGCCGCTCTTGGACGAGAAGTCGGAGGCGTTCCTCATCGGAACGCCTCCGCTCGGAGATCACCGCGCCGAGCGCGAGGGTCATCACCGCCATGACACCCATAAACGCCTGCAATAATAGGAGCGACTCGTTCGGCGTTTCCCTGACAAATGGGCCGTAGCCGGCCAGTGTTCCCCGGATCGCGATCCCGGACAGCATCGCGATGCCCGGAGTCGCCACGCGCGGGCCAAACCGGTAGGCAATCCAGATCAGAAACGGAAAGCTTAAAAACTCCAACGGATAGTTCTTGGCATCGGAAGGGAAAAACCCCCCGAACACAATCAATCCGACCAACAACAGACACAGCAGTGCAGCGGCCACCTCAAGGGTCTGTCTGGGTTTCAGCCCCACAAGAGGATTCCGGCTCCAGCCTATAAAAAGGGGCGCGACGACTAAGTCGCTGACCGAATCTCCAAGCCACCACGTCAACCAGATGGCTCCGTAGTCGGTCCAATCGGCGAACCCGCCCAGAGCAAGACTGGTGACCCCGATCGTGGCGCTCACCGTCGTGCTGACGAGGGCGGCCGACACCACAAATTTAAAAAAGTCCGGGGCCCGATCGAACGCGTTTCGCCCATTGGCGAACCGGTTGACCAAATAAGCCCCGATCAGCCCCTCGAGCATGTTCCCCGTCCCGATGCCGATCGAGGTCGCCACGGTTCCCATGGTCGTGAGGTTTACCAGGAACGCGCCGAGAAAGACGGCGGGCCAGATACGATAGCCCGCCACCAGGAAAGCCGACAATGCAAATCCCGTGGCAGGCCATACCGCCGTGGCGCTGGCATGCACAAAGGCCAGCATCAACCCCAGTTTGCCGACCACGAAGTAGACGGCGGTCAGAAGGGTGATCAGGGTCAGATGTTTGACGTATCGCGTCTTGAGCCGGCGCATTTCGATCGGAACCCCCGCAATAAAAAAGCCGCCAAAGAATATCCTCCTTTGGCGGCTCGGCGGGCTTGGCCTTGTTGAGGCTTTAGCCCCGTTGCTCTGCGTCCCGGGGTTTTCCCCGGTTTGCTCTGAGCAAAGGATCGTAAAAACCGATTACGACTTGAGCGCTACTCATCTGTAGATAAAATTATCCACCACCCCAACCTAATCTGTCAATACATTTTATTAGGCATCCAACTCGAGACGACCCCGTGCAATGCCGACGGCCCCGCCGCTTCAAGGAATTGGACAAAATTGAACGGCCTCCGGGCAAGGTCGCAACGAAGCCGAAATGTTGCGGCGGATAACAGGGCCTCTTGAATTTCGACAAGAATTATCGCCGGTCAAAACCGGAGTCTGACGAGTATCCGCCGGTGGGTCCCTTTGACGGAGTGCTGACGGAAGTTGAGGATAAACCCCACGGTGATTCTTGCAACCATCGGGTGCAATCATCGGCCGAGATGGGTTTGCACATCAAATAACCCTGCGCGGCATCACAGCCCAGGGCCGTTAACCGATCCCAGATATCCTGCTGCTCGACGCCCTCCGCGATCACCTTCAGGCCCAGATTGTGGGCCAAATCGATCGTGGACCGAACGATGACCGCGTCGTTCTGATTTTCGATCATGTTAATCACGAACGATTTGTCGATCTTGATCGCGTCCACCGGCAATCGTTTGAGATAGGCCAGGGAGGAATACCCGACTCCGAAATCGTCGATCGCAAACCGGATGCCCATCGTCCGAAGCCTTGTGATCGCCTCCAACGCGCGGGCCGGGTCGTTCATGATGGCGCTCTCGGTGATCTCCAGCTCCAGCCGGTCGGGCTTCCCGCCCGTGACCTGAAGAATATCGGAGATCTGGTCCGGAAAGTGCGGATCATGAAGGTTCCGGGTCGATAAGTTCACCGACATCGAAAGGTTGATCCCGGCCTCCTGCCACGCCAACCATTGACGCTGGGCCGCATTGAAGACCCAAAGCGTCAGCGGCTTGATCAGACCGGTCTGCTCCGCCGGCTCGATGAATTGATCCGGCGGGACAAACCCGTGGTCGGGGTGTCGCCAGCGGACCAACGCTTCCACCCCGATGACCCGGCGGGTCTTCAGGTCGATCTTCGGCTGGTAATGCAGAAAGAGTTGGTTTCGCTCGATGGCCTGACGCAATTCCCCGATGAGCGAAAGGCGACGGGGACTGTGCCTGTCGTATTGAGTGTTATAAACGATGCAGCCGCTGCCGGTCCGCTTCGCCGCGTACATCGCCACATCGGCCCGCTGCATTAAGATATTCGGATTCGATCCGTGATCGGGACAAAGGGCGATGCCGATGCCGGCTTCGACCGCGACGGGCAAGCCGTCAATCATAAAGGGCGGCTCCAAGGCGGTCAGGATCTTTTGAGCCACTTGGGCGGCGTGCTGGGACGCCGTCAAAGGCAACACCACGGCAAACTCATCCCCACCAAGGCGGGCCACCAGATCGGTGGGTCTTAACACGGCTCGCAGTCGCGATCCGACCTGCTGCAACAGGATATCGCCGCGATGATGTCCCAGGGTATCGTTAACCTCTTTAAAGCGGGCTAAGTCCATCAAAAGAAGCGCGACGGATTTCTTGAGGCCCGACCCATCCGTGATCGCGAGATGCAGCCGGTCGAGAAGCGAGGTCCGGTTGGGGAGGCCGGTGAGAGGATCGTAATAGGCCAGGTATCGGATTGTTTCTTCGGCCTGCCGATGCTCGCGCCGCACCGCGGCTTCCTTCAGCTCCCGGTCAACGACCGGGAGCAGCCGTTTCAGGTTTCCTTTGATCACATAGTCGTTCGCCCCGGCCTTCATCGAGGCCACCCCGGTATCTTCACCGACCGTTTCCGATACAACAATAAAGGGCAGATCCAGACCCCTTTCCCTCAATAACTGCAAGGCCGTTCCGCGGGTAAATTGCGACGTGGAATAATCTCCGAAGACAATATCCCATACTTGCCGGTCGAGCGCCGCGTTCATGGCCTCGGGCGTCTCCACGCGTTCGTAGGTCGGATCATAACCGCCGTTGCGCAGCTCGGACAGCAACAGTTCCGGATCGTCTACCGAACCCGCAACGATCAAAACACGAAGGGGCATCGCCATGACTGTAGACCTTTCAACTGAGGGAACTCGGTGGAGGAACGAGCCCGTCCTGTCTCAACCGCCCCGCCGACCCGATGAATCAAACCAAATCGAACAGCTTCCAGATACGGGTGGAAACATACCATTAATTATAGCTCTATTCTTTCTAATGATCGGTCGAATCGGGTGATTTCTTTAGGGTCCCACCCCGATCTTCCAAAACGGGGCCGCGTGTTTGACCTCCCCGATACGGGACTGCTATAGTTACTCCCGATGATTATCGGCGTTCCCAAAGAATCCTTCCCGGGTGAGCGGCGTGTCGCCCTGGTTCCCGCCGTCATTCCAATTCTCGCCAAATCAGGGTTCCAGGTCTTGCTCGAAGCCGGGGCCGGCGAGGCGGCCGGTTTCCCGGACGGGACCTACCGCGAGAAAGGCGCCCAGATCGCCGCAGGACGCACCGACATATTTCGTTCGGCCGATATCATTTTGCAAGTCCTCGGCCTCGGAGCCAACCCCGAGGCCGGACAGGCCGACCTCAGCCATGTACGCCCCGACCAGATCTTTATTGGATTACAGGATCCTCTTTCCTCTCCCCGGGCCGTAAAAGATCTGGCCGAACGACGGGCCGTCGTGTTCGCCCTGGAACTGCTGCCCCGAATCACGCGAGCGCAGAGCATGGACGTTTTGAGTTCGATGGCGACCATCGCCGGATACAAAGCGGTGGTTCTCGCAGCCGAGGCGTTGCCCCGACTGTTTCCGATGATGATGACGGCCGCCGGAACCGTCAACCCGGCACGCGTCTTCGCGATCGGCGCGGGGGTGGCCGGACTGCAGGCCATCGCGACCGCACGCCGGCTGGGCGCGGTCGTGCAGGCGTACGATGTCCGCCCCGCCGTCAAAGAACAGGTTCAAAGCGTGGGCGGGAAGTTCGTCGAACTGCCCTTGGACACCTCCATCACGGAGTCCGAAGGCGGTTACGCCAAAGTCATGGATGAGTCGTTCTACCGCCGGCAGCGCGAAACCATGGCGCGGGTTGTGGCCGAAAGCGACGTGGTGATCTGCACCGCGGCGATTCCCGGCCGACGCGCTCCGGTGCTGGTTACCGAGGAGATGGTATCCGGAATGTCCCCCGGCTCGGTGATCGTCGATCTGGCCGCCGAGAACGGCGGCAATTGCGAA
>Ga0187773_10000332_pt1 | contig 19079 bp, 18 predicted proteins | sample 0216_BV02_MP05_1_FD_133133 | JGI IMG/M metagenome (GOLD analysis project Ga0187773, IMG submission 133133) | Tropical peat soil microbial communities from peatlands in Department of Meta, Colombia - 0216_BV02_MP05_10_MG | ecosystem: Environmental > Terrestrial > Soil > Wetlands > Peat | place...
CTGGCGCTGGCGGAAAATGCCCGCCGGTACCTGCTGTCTGATGTTGTCAGTTGGCTGCAGAAGTGGATTTGCGACTTAGCCTACTGCAAAATTACCGGCAACGTCCGTTACCACCTAGATTTTGCGGAAGCGCTGCGAAATCTGTCGACAGTGGTAGATGCATCGCGCTTGATGCATTATTATCGTGAGCTCCTCGCCGCACAGCGGGCGTTGCTGCACCCGCTAAATTCCCAACTGGTGCTCGCGCAGTTGGCGGTGTCGTACCATAGGTGGGTGCTTAATAGTAAAGAGGTATACCATGGTTGATACGCAAAAAAACCCGGGGGGGCGAATCGAGGCCCGATGTGCTTTCCCTGAACATCAGGGAGAAATCCGCGTTATACGCTGCCTATATGCCCGCACTAAAAGGCGGCGGAATTTTCATTCCCACCAATAAAAACTATCACATCGGCGATGAGGTATTCATGCTCTTGAACCTCCTGGGCGATCCCAACAAGCTGCCGGTAGCCGGTCGTGTAGCGTGGATTACACCGGCGGGAGCACAAGGCAACAAAGTCCAAGGTATCGGCGTGCAATTCAACAACGACGAAAGTGGAACTGCGGCGCGCAGCAAAATCGAAAGCCTATTGGGCGGCTATCTTCATTCCAGCCGACCTACACATACTATGTGAGCGTTCGTTTCCGATCTTCAGCATGTTCGTCGATTCACACTGCCATCTCAATTTTCCTGAGTTCGCTGGCAAAATCACTGAGGTCTTAGCAAAAATGCGTGAGAACGAGGTGAGCCACGCATTGTGCGTAGCTGTCAATCTTTCAGAGTTTCCGCAGGTCCAAGCGTTAGCTGAAGAGTATCCAAATATTTACGCCTCGGTTGGGGTCCACCCCGATTACGAAGAGGGAGGGGAGGTCGCAACTGAAGAACTTTTAAATCGCGCAAAGCACCCTAGGGTCATCGCGATAGGTGAAACCGGTCTGGATTATTACCGGCTGAAAGGGGACCTTGCCTGGCAAAAGAAGCGCTTTCGAAACCACATACGGGCAGCCAGACAGTGTGGCAAGCCCTTGATCGTCCACATGCGCGAGGCCGCTTCTGACACCATTCAGATCATGGCCGAGGAAAAAGCGGAAGAAATCGGTGGCGTGATGCACTGCTTTACCGGAACCTGGCAAACGGCGCAAGCCGCTATGGCCCAGGGGTTTTATATATCGTTTTCGGGGATCGTGACGTTCAAGAATGCGGCGGGGCTTAGGGAAGTGGCCAGCAAAGTGCCGCTGGAGCGCATGCTCATCGAAACCGATTCTCCCTTTCTTGCGCCGGTCCCGTTCCGGGGAAAAACCAATGAGCCGGCTTTTGTCCGGCATGTTGCTGAGGAGATCGCGCGTCTTCGTGGTTTGGCTATAGAGGAAGTGGCTGGCGCAACAACAAAAAACTTCTTCCGGCTTTTCGGGCTAGGGTGAAGCGACCGCTGGAATTTGACCCAGCGGTGAAATGCGAATGACTTCGTATAATGTATATTATGTTAAATTATAACTTCTGAAGCCTAAACAGGGGCTTCCCCGTTCTTATTAATCTAGATACCACCCCGCTTCGCTTTAGGTCTTGCCCCCTTGGCCCTCGGGACATCCCGGTCTCCGGCTCTAACCAATACCACCGGACAGTCGAGTTCGTTAATCAAAGTGCCAAAACCTTCGGCACTTCTGAAGCGGCCATCGCCGCCCAGCAGCAAAACTGCAGGCCGTTCGCGCCCTAATTCCTCAGCCAGCTCTTTCGTACCACCGATAGAGAGCCGGCGATAAATTTCAGATGTGATCCCGGCGCGTGCTAACAGCTCCTTCGCTTCCTTCGCCAACGACGAGAATTGTTCGTTCCTAGACGCCGGCACCAGCACTTTGAGATCGAGGTTGTTAGACAGAGCCAATCCTTGGGCCAGTTCCAACGCGCGCCGCGCGCTAGCCGAGCCGTCGTATACGGCTACCACGGGCCGAGTTTCCAGAGAACGCTGGATTTCCCCGGCCAAGCCCTCAACGAACCAATAACCTAGCGACCGTAATCCCTGGCGCGCACGACTGCCCAATACAACAAGATCGAGTTCGCTGGCAGAGGCAAATAGCTCGTCAGCGATATGACCGCGCGCAACGTGAAACGACCACCGCAACTTGAGCCGAGAAGCTGTCTCGGCAAGCAGGCGTTCCGCTTGTTCCGCCTCCCGTCGTAAGGCATCCTCCATTTCTATGATGCCAATGGAACGAGGGACGCTCGAGAAAAACCCAAATTCGCGGGTGAATGGCAGGCCGCCTACCCGCAGTACATTAACGTCCTCGACAAACAGTCCCGCCAATTCCGCACCCAGTTGCGCTGCCAACGCAGCGGCCATCTCGAGCGCAGTCCTGCTGCGCGGCGAAATGTCCATTGCCAGCAGTACCTTGCCTGCTTTAGGATTGTTCCGCATCGCCTTCCTCTGGCGGGTGCGCACGTTTGCCGGCTTCTTCCCTGTTGTAGGCGCGCCGCAGTTCGGCTAACTGCTTCAAACGGTCCGCGACTCTGCGATTGACGCTACATTCGGGAAAATGCCCTTGAGAGTCAGCTTCGCCCGCTGTCGACGAGGTAAGCATTTCGATCGCTTGATCCACGGTTTCAATAGCGTAAATTTGAAAGCGACCCGCTGCCGCGGCATCTACGACGTCCTGCCGCAACATTAAATGTGGCACGTTGGCGGCGGGAATGAGTACTCCTTGATCACCGCTCAAGCCGCGTTTACTGCAAATATCGAAAAAACCCTCGATTTTTTCGTTCACCCCGCCAATTGCCTGCACCCGTCCAAACTGGTCAACCGAACCGGTAACCGCGAGCTCCTGGCGGATTGCTTGCCCCGATAGAGAAGACAATAATGCGCACAGCTCGGCCACCGAGGCACTGTCGCCTTCTACCGGGCCGTAGGTTTGTTCGAATACAAGACTGGCTGAAAGCGAGAGAGGCAGCTCGGTAGCATAGCGGGAGGCGAGAAAGGAGGCAAGAATGAGCACGCCTTTGGAATGGATTGCACCGCCCAGCTTGACCTCGCGCTGGATATCGATTAGCTCGCCGCTTCCCAGGCGCGTGGTGGCGGTAATGCGCGAAGGTTGACCGAACATGAACTGGCCGAGCTGCAATACCGAGAGACCGTTAACTTGCCCCACGCGTGCTCCCGAGGTGTCGATAAGCAAGGTGCCGCGCAAGATGGCCTCGTAGGAACGAGCGCGCAGCCGGTCCGCACGGTGAATCTGGGCTTCAATCGCGCGATTCACATCCTCGCGCGTTACCTGTTGTTGGTTACCCTGCCCCGCCCAATAGCCAGCCTCGCGCACCAAGTCCGCCAGACTTTCGACATGTGTCGAGAGCTTCTCGGTATCTCCGGCACGACGCGCGCAATACTCAATCACGCGTGCCACGGCTTGGCGATCAAATGGCGGCAACTGCTCCCTGCGCGCCACGGTGGCGATTAATCGAGCATACAGAAGATCGTTCTCGTTGTTGCGTGAAACCTCGTCCTCGAAGTCAGCCGCGACTTTGAAGAGCTCCACGAACTCTGGGTCATATTCGGCCAACAGGTAATATAGCAACCGATCGCCGATTAATACCACCTTGACATCCAGCGGAATCGGTTCCGGCTCCAGCGAAACGGTGCTGACCAAACCATAGGTTTGGCCAAGTGACTCGATGCGAATCTCGCGCGTGGACAAGGCGCGTTTCAGCGCTTCCCAGGAAAACGGCTGCGTGATCAGCTTTAATGCATTTAGCAACAGATAACCGCCATTGGCCAGGTGCAGCGCACCGGGCTTTATCAACAGGAAATTGGTTACCAGCGCTCCCAGTTGCGAAAGGTGCTCTACCCGTCCGATCAAATTTGGATAGGTTGGATGTTCCTCGTCGATGACCGGCAATCCGGGCTGGGCGCTGTGATCGACCAGCAAGTTGACCAAGTAGCGGCTGAAATCGGGGCGCTCCGAAAGCCCCGCCAGGACTTGGCCTAAAGACCTTTCCTTAGACTCCCGGAAATCGTCTATGCTCTCAATGATATTCTGCTGTACTTCATCCAAATAGGTTCGTACCGGCGGGAAATCGGCGTATTCGCTTCTGAGAGCATCGATCAAGTGTCCCACTGCAAACAGCACGGCCTCTTCATTGAGCTTGCGCACACGCTCAAAATGCTCCCGCCGCCACCGCGGCACCTGATGGATCACTTTTTCCAGCATTTCCTGCAGCGTTTTGGTATCACGCTCGACGCGCTCTTTTTCTTCGTCCGACAATTTGGCAAAGTCCTCGGGACTGATGACTTCGTCGTTCTTGGTCGGTGCAAATGAAAAGCCGTTCGGGGTTCGCAGCAGGACTATCCCTCGCTGGGTCGCCACGTCTGCCACTTCTTCAAAAGCCTTGTTTTGTTGCTTGGCGAATTCTTCGTTAATCTGAGCGACCCTGCGACGGTACTCCTCGCCTTCGAACACGCCGGGGATAATTGCGCGCAAATCGTCCAGTAGTTGCTGCATGTGAGTGCGAAACTTTGCCCCCAAGCCCGCCGGCAGTCGGATAGCGCGTGGTTTATGCGGTTGCGAGAAATTGTTGACGTAGCACCAATCGAAGGTGTGGGTCCCTGTGGCTGTGCGTTTCTTGAGCAATTGTCGCACCAGAGTGCGCTTGCCGCTGCCGCTGGGTCCCATCACATAAAGGTTGTAACCCTCGCGGCGCATGCCAATGCCAAACTGTGCAGCATCGATGGCGCGTACTTGCCCGATAACCTCGCTGAGGTCGTCAAGTTCCGCCGTGGTTTCGAAGGTAAACTTCCCGGGGTCGCAGCATCGGTAAAGCAGTTCCGCCGCCAGTGGTTTAGATTTATCCATTTTCCTCGCTACAGTTTACCTAGGTAGCGCAAAACTAAAAAGTTGTTTATTTCCGAATCCTGGATTGCTTTGAGATTTTGTTCTCAAGGCTGGTTATTTGCTTTGCGTTGCAATTGAAACCGTTGCGCCAACCGCCGTTTCAAAACGGATGGGTAGAAATTGCTCGATTAACCAAATCGTAGTCTCGGCGTGACTGCTTAAAGTGCGTGCGGTGATGTGTGACCCGCCGCCAGCAAGTGCCAGATAAACGAGAAGCTGATCGCTTGCATGTATGTCGAGCGATACTCCGGCACTGAGATCGGTAGCTAGCTCGGTCCCGGCCTCTGTGCCGAGAAGCTCGGCACGAACTCCGCGCTGTGCCACACGCCCGGCGCCGAGGACACTGCACTCAGTTTCAGCCCAAAGTACGATCGCGCCACCCTGGCCATACGCTTGGTCTTTGCCCAGCACTTCTGCGGTGATGGCAGTTTCCGGAATGCCAAACTTTCGCAACGGTTCCGTCGCAGCCTTTCGCATGCGCTCAACTACATGCGCCGGTAAATTCGCGACATGCGCGCGGCCGGAGAACGATTGCGGTTTTCCAGCGCAATCCAATTGTATTGCGCGCAGTGTGCCGGGGTCGACGGTTACCCAGGCTTCGCCGCCTCCTCTGGGATAATAGCCACGGCGGCGAAGCTCACTCTGGACACGCGCTCCCATTCTCCGGAGCAGCGGCAGTAGCACGTGTTGAAAATACTCGAATGGCGGTGCTGCGCGTATGTCGGTGCCGCCAATTACACGCACGCGCCCACGTTCGCGGCTGTGAATCATCGCAGGCAATAGCGCTTGCAGGACTAGCGTTATGCTTCCGGCAGTGCCGACATTAAATTGAAATTCTCCACCGCGCAGCCGGCCAGGGCGAAACACCAGCCGCTGCGACTTCAATGTAAGCCCGTCGACCTCGGCACCGCACAACTCGGCCACCGCGTTTACTGCCGTCAGATGCTGTGCCGCAAGTCCTGGGTTTGCGCGCTTGGCACGAATATTGGCAACCGTGACCGGAATGCCAGTGATTGCTGCGAGCGCGACTGCCGTTCGCACCAATTGCCCGCCGCCTTCACCATAGCAGCCGTCAATCTCAAGCATTTACGCTGCAAGACTCCTTGGCAAAACCAGAAAAATATTGGCGGGGAAGCGATGGGCGCCGCCTCGCAGGCTCATGAGAATCGGTTGCGATAGTTCCATTTTAATGCCATCGAAACGATTTTAAACTCGGTGCCGACTTTCACCACGCGTAATTCCGCCGGCAATCAAATGCGCGGTGCGCAGCGGCTCGGGAATCTTGCTGTGGACCGCAAAACGCCGCAGCATTTCTTCGGTTTGTGCAGTGGTGGTGCCGCGCCGCTGGATGTAAACACCACCCAAGCGCTCCATTGGTCCGGCACGCTCAATGAGCTGCCATTTGCGTTTTCCTCCAGGCACATGATTCAGCAGCGCGCTGCGGATTTCTTCGAGGTTCGCCTTGCGCCGCGTTATCGAAATCACCGGAATCCCCAGCGCTGCGTGCAGCGCGTCCAGATCCACCACATTGAATCCTGCGAGGGCGACTCCCTGCAGCAAGACCGCGTGAGTCTGTGATCGAAAACGAGAGTGCCGTACGACATCGGTCAGCACACGAGTGGCATTGGCGCCATCGCGCCGAACCTTGCCCGAAAGCACGGCATCCAGCCGCAATCCTGCGTATACCGCCCCTACTACCAGCACGTCACCTCGGTAGTTTTGGTCAAAGGGTGCGTCATCGAAGGCGATTATGTGTGTGAGATTCTTGACCATGTTCTGCCGCAATGACAGCGAAGCGTTTGTTCCACACCAGACATGATTCTCAAATTAGCGAAAAAAAACAATCTGCGTCAAGGAAAATGCAACACGGATACGATGATTGCCGCGCGAAAAAAATTCTGCCAGCATAGACAGACTTCCATGCCAAAGGTGCTTCAGGCTTTTTGGTAACCACGCGTTAGATAAATCACATTTGAAAAAGCGAGGAGTGATATACGTGGGTACGAGCGGCTGGACCTACGGGGCCTGGAAGGACAGCTTTTACGCCGGCGTGCCCCGCCACGAATGGCTTGCGCATTACGCCCATCGCTTCCGCGCAGTCGAGGTGAATGCCACCTTCTATCATCAACTGAAGCAAAACACCTTTGTCAACTGGACGAAAACAACGCCGCCCGATTTCCGATTTGCGATCAAAGGCCACCGTTATCTGACGCATGTCCTGAAGCTGCATGTCTCTCGTGGGGTATTTTCACGGCAGAAGCGCTCCCTCGCCCCATTGGGCAAACGACTTGCCGTGGTACTTTGGCAGCTGCCCTCCGGACTGGAGCGCGATTTGCCGCGTCTCGAACGTTTTGCGAGCATTCTTGATGCTTGGCAAAAAACTCGACATGCATTGGAGTTCAGGCATCGTTCCTGGTTTGACGAGCCGACAGCTGCTTGCTTGCGGCAGCACCGACTTGCCGTCTGCCAGTCCGACGCGTCAGACTGGCCATTGTGGGATGCCGTAACGACAGATCTGGTTTACGTGAGGCTGCACGGACACCGTATCACCTACGTATCGAGCTATAAAGACCGTGAACTCGCGCATTGGGCGAAGCAGGCCCGGAACTGGTCTTCGGAAGGACGCGACGTGCACATTTACTTCGATAATACCGACGCTGGAAATGCTCCCCGCGATGCACAGCGTCTGGCTGCGATGCTGGTCTGAAATTTCGCCAGTGGCAACTGGCCTTAATTCCAGCGCAGTGAAAGAGCATTGCCCGCCCCCTGTTCGGCCCAAGTGCCCAATTTCTTGCCTTCGCGGTTGAGGCACTCGATTAACCAGCGCACACCCTCAGCTGGCGCGTAATTGACGCGCAAGCGGCGAATCTGGGTCGGGATGGCGCTAAATTCAAGCAACCTGCCTGTGGCTGCTTCCACGACCGGAAAATACATGAGTGAGAGATCGGCGCGGTAACTCTCATAGCCGCCGATGCCTTCATAGTCATTTAGAAAATCACCGCAGCCATAAATGACCGGTCTTTCCCGATAGACTTCAATACCTCTTACGTGGTGTGAGGAATGGCCGTGCACCACATCTATTCCGGCTCTGTCGATGAGGCGGTGCGCAAATTCGCGTTCTTCGCCGGAAACATCAAAGCGCCAATTAGCGCCCCAATGGATAGAGAACACCGCGACGTCTCCCGCGCGCTTTTTGTCGAGCACCTGGCGCGCGATGGAATCCACAGAATGCTCGGAAAAATCTCTCAAGAAATTTATCCCCGAACGTTCTCCGGTTGCTGCCCAATCGTGCCCTACCCCGCTGCTCGCCATGCCAAACGCGAATACCAGCACCCGGCCCTTCCCCGGAACCTCGATACATGCCGGCGCCGACGCTTCCTCGTGGTTGCGCCCCGCTCCGGCAGTGCGGAGGCCGGCACGGTGCAAAACGTCGAGAGTTTCACCCAGCCCACTGCGCCCCCAGTCGAGCACATGGTTGTTGGCCAACACGCAGCAATCGGGTTTTGCGGCAGTTAGGCAGGCTATGTTCGCGGGGCTCATGCGGTAATGGATCCCCTTTCCGGGCCAGGCGTCCTCGCTTGCTGTAACTGCAGTCTCTAAGTTGATTATGCGTACATCGGGGCCAACCCGTTCCAATTCCGCCAGTGCATCACCCCAAACATAAGCGAATTCGACAGGCTTTTTAAGCGTGCCACTGACCCGTTCGGCGAGCTCTACGTAGTCAGTCGCCAACCTGACATACGGCTCGAACAAATGGGGCTTGCTCGGGTGTGGAAGTATTTGATCGATTCCTCGGCCCGTCATCACGTCTCCACATAGAAACAGTTTCATTGGCAGCGGCAAGAACACTTCACGGCGGTTATCTCGCTTAACACCAATTTGGCCATCGGGGTAAAATTGTATTCCCTACTGGCAGATCTTTTCCAAGACATATCGCCAGCATGTTTCTTGGTTTTGGCCGGCGCAAGCGCTGCCGGGCTAGGAAGTCCGACGAGCATAAGAATCTTGGCATTCCCGTTCACGTCCGCGGATCACCCTTTTGCCGATCAATATTCCACGTGTCTCGGTGACTATGGTACGTTGCCGCTCCACGTGGTCACTATCGTAAAAATAAAGGACAACCCAATCGCGTAGCCTTCCCAGCTTATGTGCCAAAGCCGTGTTCGAGTAAAGCACAGTAAAGTGCCATCCGTCGCGCATGGTGTGCAGAACGGGCAGCCAAGCTTCATTTTTGGGATTAAACCGCTTTGGTGTGATTTTGGGCAAACGTCCCGATGCGGCTTTCTCACGATATTCACGGTCTACCTCCAAGAGCAATTTGACTGCTGGCTCCTGTGCTTTTTCGTCTGCAGTGCGCGGCGCGCGCGCTCGAAATCGGCCAAGCATTTTGTCGAGAATTGCGCGCCATGCAGCCGCGCGCCGCGAACCCACGCCAGGCACAGTTTCGAGTCGCCCGTCATGCGCCGCTGATTCCAGTTCTTCAAGAGTATCGATGTGCAAGGTATCGTGAATTCGTTTTGCCAGTTCCGGACCCATGCCTGGAACAGATTGAAACAATGCGGTCGGTTCGGTGGTTCCGCGCAGGCGTTCCAGTTGAGCCCAGCGTTCGGTAATCAGAATTTCAGCCACTGCTGAGGCGATGCCCCTGCCGATGTTGGGAAGTGCATCGAGACCTTCGATTCCCTCACTAATGAAAATTTCGCGCACACTCCGGGGAAGGTAGGAAATCGTATCGGCCGCCTTGCGATAAGCGTTAACCCGGAAAGGATTGGCTCCCTGAGTATTAAGGAGGTCCGCCGCTTCGCGTAACCTGTCGGCGATCAGCTGGTTTTCCGACCACGATGTCTCGGCTTGGATCATTCAGGAAAGATGCTTGGCAAGGTCTTTAGATCATTATATTTGTTTTTCCTTGTCTGGCGACCAAACAATGGATTGAAATCCTGGCTCGAGGTATAATTTCGCTAAGTTTGAATTCCCGCGCTGGCGCTTGCTTGGGATTAGCCGTCCGATTTTTTATTTCGGGTTTACCATGAAGCCTGCAGTCTTGTTGCTCTTGGCCGGTTTATTTTCCGCCTTCGCCTACGCTCAGACCGTGTATGAATCCAAGGACAAACAGGGGCCGGTATTTTCCGAGACGCCGAGCCCGGGCGCCCAGCCAATCGATCTTCCCCCCGTGAATGTGATCGATATTGGCAATCCGAACGTAGGACAAAAGCAGCAACAAGCCGCTCCGGATTACACCACTTTCACGATTCTTTCGCCACAAAACCAAGGTACCGTACATACCAACACCGGTGCGTTCCCGGTCAAGCTTGCCCTCGCCCCGGCTCTTCAGAGTGGAAATGCCATCCAGGTGTCCCTGGACGGGACGACATTGCCCAAGTTGCGCAAATCGTTACGGTTCAAAATTAACTCAAGCGAGTGGCAGAGCGCCGCTCAGAACAATCCCCTACATGAGATCCAGGTTGCAGTTATAGATGGCGCGGGCAACACTCTGATCCTTTCGGGTCCGGTAAAATTCTATGTAGACCGCGCGCACCGCGAATCAGGTGACGCTGGCGGATCAAGGCGCTGACCTGCAGACTCCAGTCGTACTCCTGCGATTCCAGGCGGATTCTAAGCAAACCTATTTGGGAACGGCACTTCAGTTCAATTGCGCGATTGAGCGAGCAATATATCGCTGCTTTGCAAACTGCCGTTTTGATACGACTACACTTGGGAAATTCTTACGTTTGCGAGGGCCAGGCGATCTACAAGTGTGCGCATCAGCGCGCGCGAAAAGCGGAGCTGGCAGCCGTCGCTCAAATGCTCTAAATCAGCGCTCTTGAGCTCAACGATTACCACTTCGGTCAAGGACTCGATGGTAGCTTGACGAGGCAGCACGCCGCTTCGAATGTAGCTCATTTCGCCGAAGCACTCGCCGCCCATGAGGGTGCCTAGGAGGCGTCCGTGCTTGGTCACTTTGACCTGACCTTGTGTCAAAAAGTACAGGCTCTGGCCCGGCTCATTCTCGCGCAGGATCACGCTTTGCGCGGGCAGACGGCTCCAGCGGCCCGCGTTAACCAGTTCCCAGATCTCGGCGTCGCTAAGCTGCTTTAATACCTCCATTGCCCTCAGAGAGGGAAATTTTTCGCTGTCTGGTATTTCCTGGTCGTAGACGCTTAACTGTCCAACTTTTGCCAACTCAAGTGCGAAGTCAGCCCAACCGGGGTAACGGTCCTGGGGATTTTTATTGAGCGCTATTAACAACACGCGATCCAAGTCTGGGCTAAGCGAAGGCCGCAGTGCGCTCGGAGGCAACGGCTCTTGATTGAGGATCATTTGAAAAAGTGACGATATGCTCCGTGCAACAAATGGCTGGTGGCCGGTTAGAAGTTCGTAAAGGACGACCGCCAACGAGAACATGTCGCTATGCTGTGTCAGAGCCTTTGCGCTGATCTGCTCCGGGGACATATACGCCGGCGAACCGATGTTCAGGATTTGCGTCGACAGAGCTTTTTGAAGATAGGCTGCGCCGAAATCGCTGAGCTTCACTTCGGTGTTGCTCACAACCATGATGTTTGCCGGTTTGACGTCTCGATGTACTATGCCTTGACGGGATGCGTAATCGAGCGCACCACAACATTTAAAACCAATTTCGATGACATCTTTGACGGCAAGCAAACTTTGTATGTGGGTAAATTTTGCTAGGCTTCCTCCCGGCACGTATTCCATTACCACGTAATTGCAATCCGTGCCAACTTCGGCGTCTAGGATTGAAACTATATGCGGGTGTGAAAGCTTTCCGGCAAGGGAAGCCTCATTCAAGAACTGCTTGCGAAGCACATTCCCTTGCGCGGGATCCCGGAAAACGTTGGGATCGATCAGCTTTACGGCAACTTTGGAATTGGCAAAGGGGTCAACTCCAAGATATACGGTGCCCAAGGTGCCTTTGCCGAGCAACTTTTTAATCTGGTACTTGCCAATGCGCCCCACTATCGTTTTCGCTTGGCTTTCTGCAAAAGCAGTCATGTGCTTCCCATCGAATCGGTATTATTGCGCATTGCGGTCGTCAAGACTCTTTGGCGCAGGGTTTTAACCTCTGCCTGCATTAACGGAGCGCGCTCTTGGGGCCGTACGGTTAATCTATCAGCGTGTGTTTTGGGAATACTGTGAAGTATTTCACATTGGGGCACTCCGATTTTAATGTTTTGCTGGAAATGACGTTTTTTCCGTTTCCCGGCTCTAATGATATTGAGTCAGTTTTCGAATTTCCCTGGGGTTTGCTCGCGTGCCGGGGACCCGCTCCGGACACACGGCTAACCGTTAGTTTTGGCGATGGCGTGAGCGGGCTGCAATCTTGGTGTGGCACCGATGCCTGCAAGCGGTCCTTAAAACGGTTGACATCCCTGTTGATCTGTGAAGAGGCCCGCGTTACCCTGACGCCATATACTTTTTATTTATACGGAATCTGTTTTCGGCCAAACCCGGAGTAAACACCTCATGCAGAACCGACCGATTGCGGAATCCACGCTAGCCGGCGCACGCGGGGATAAGAACGCAGTGCTCGTCCCTGCCCCGGGGGATGCGCTGCTCATCGTCGACGTACAGAATGATTTTCTGCCCGGTGGGTCGCTTGCGGTACCCAAGGGGGACGAAATCATCCCGGTGCTAAACCGACAGATTGCGCGCTTTGCAAAGCTTGGGCTCCCGGTGATCGCCACGCGTGATTGGCACCCCCCCGACCATTGCTCCTTCCATCAGGCGCAAGGCCCATGGCCGAGTCATTGTGTTGCGAATTCCGCGGGGGCGCAGTTCGCACCTGCACTTCGCTTGCCCACTGAGGTACGCGTAATATCGAAAGCTACCTATCCAGATCGCGATGCCTATTCCGGCTTTTCGGGTACCGACTTGGATCAATTCCTGCGCAGTCGCGGGATCCGCCGCCTATTCGTCGGAGGTCTCGCCACCGATTATTGCGTGCTCAATACGGTCAAAGATGCCTTGGCCCTTGGATATCAGGTCGTGCTGTTGCGCGACGCCATCCGGGCAGTCGACGTGAATCCCGGGGACGGAGCGTGCGCAGAGGAAGAAATGCGCAGACTCGGTGCCATTCCGGCGTACGCGCAAGGAGCTAGCGCTTGAAATCAAGCTCGCCAACCCAAGGCGCCAACGAATCTACCCTCGCCACCGATCCGGGTGCCAGTGCGCTGCTGACGGACCTCTATCAACTGACCATGCTCGCGGCGTATCACGAATACGGAATGCAAGATACTGCTGTGTTCGAGTTTTTCGTGCGCAAACTGCCGCAAGGCCGAAATTTTCTCATTGCCGCCGGTCTCGACCAAGTGCTCTGCTTCCTGGAAAACCTTAAATTTGCCAAGGAGGAATTGGGTTGGCTCGAAAAGGAATATCGCTTCCGTCCGGAGTTTCTAGACTGGCTGGCGGAATTGCGCTTCACTGGCGACGTAGATGCCATGCCTGAAGGCACGCCTTTCTTCCCGCAGGAGCCGATCTTGCGCGTGACCGCGCCGCTCCCCCAGGCGCAACTGGTAGAGACAAGAATCGTAGCGCTCCTTCAATTTGAAACAATAGTTGCCTCGAAAGCCGCGCGGGCGGTGCTGGCGGCGCCGGGAAAACTGCTGGTAGATTTCGGATTGCGCCGCGCTCACGGCGCAGAAGCGGGCCTGCTTGCTGCGCGCGCCAGCTATCTCGCGGGCTACGGCGGAACCGCTACTGTGCTTGCCGGAAAACGATTCGGTATACCGCTCTACGGCACCATGGCGCATTCGTTCATTGAGGCGCACGACGACGAATTCTTTGCTTTTGAGCGCTTCGCGCGCGCTCATCCCCAAAACACTGTGCTGCTAATCGACACCTACGACACCGAGGCCGCCGCTGCGAAAGTTGTCGAACTGGCCCGCAAGCTGGAACGTGAGGGCATTACGGTCCGAGGAGTGCGAATCGATAGCGGCAATTTCGCGGAACATGCGCAGCGCGTGCGACAAATCCTAGATGAAGCGGACTTGCAGCAGATCCACATATTCGCGAGCGGGGGTCTCGACGAACAACTCATAAATCGCCTGGTTTCGGAGGGAGCACCGATTGATGGATTCGGCGTCGGAACCAGCCTAGTAACCTCAGAAGATGCACCGGCGCTGGACTGCGCATATAAGTTGCAGGAGTACGCTGGACGTCCTCGCAGGAAACGTTCGGAGGGCAAGGCCACTTGGCCTGGTCGAAAGCAGGTATTCCGGCACTTCGATGAGCGCGGGCATGCAAGCGGCGATGTAATAACCGTAGAAGGCGATCAATGCAAAGGTGTACCGCTAATCGTCCCGGTAATGCGCGGGGGAAGCCGCCTTCCACCCGTGCCATCGCTTGCTGAGTCGCGCGCCCACTGCGGGGCTGCCCTGCAACACTTGCCCGCCGAATTGAAGGCGCTGGACCAACGTTCGCCCTACCCGGTAAAAATCAGCGACCGGTTGCGCAAACTTACCGATGAAACCGATCGTGCTGCGCGCGCTGCTATCGTGTTTCTGGCAACCCGTGTGCCTCCGGTACGAGCGTAAACAGTGAATCAATTGGCAAAGCATCTAACAAGAGCGGGGCGTTATCGCGCTCAATAACTCCACACGGGGAATTCGGTTTATTTGGACGCGCAGACGACCGGAAGATCTAAACCCTATTCGCGGCCGCCGCATCGGACTGGCGGCGAACTGACGGAGTCCACGACGCGATTCCTTGCCTCTGTGCCGAAAAGTCGGTCGAAGTGCGGCGCGAACACGAAGCCGTAGTTGCTTCGCGCCTGCCGGTGATGAGCCGTGTGGAAGTCCCGGACGAAGCGGTAATAGCGGGTCGCCGTAAGCCAGGCGCAGCTCGGCTGGTGCATCTGCACGTGGATCCACTGCAAGAAAATTCCGTGCGCGACCGCTGACAGCACGAATGTAACGGCTAGCGGCCTCGACCACCAGGCATAGACCGGCACCATGAGAAGGCCCGACCAAAGCAACGCGATCAGGCCGCGTACGTGCAGGGCGTCATACCAGGCCGGCACCTCGTCGCCCTGGAACCGATGGGCGTAGAGGCGGTGATGCACCTTGTGGTCCGATACGAATTCGAGGCGCCACGTATGCCGATTCAGCTCGTGCAGAGGCCATCGGTGAGCCACGTACTCGTAGAAGGCCAGGAACAGCAGACAGGCTGGCAGCCACAAAAGCATCAACAAAAGGAATTTTCCCATGGCGCCCTCTAGGTAGTTACTCCACTAGCCCTGGCAAAGGAGTTGTTCTACCACGTCTTCACCTCTGGCGGGATCAGATTGGGGAAAGTCCAATTCGGGCTGCGCGCTGAGCATGCTCGCGCGTTATCTCCCTGAGGAGCAGACGTGCCTGATCTTCCTCCGATACCGAAGACATGAGTTTTCCCGGAAAAATTTCTACATTGCCCATCAGCGACATATGCTGGTTCGCACATTCCTGGTACAAGCCGATATAGTGACTGATCACCTGCTCGAACGCTTCCGTCATCAGTCCTGAAAATTCCCTTATTAGAGCCTGCAGCCTTGATTTCTTGGCTGGATCGAGTCCTTTTATATGATCCTTGATGATTGCTTCTCCATAGGAAACATGGTGCACTTCATCGGCAAAAGCACCACGAATGATCCGACTTAAAGAGGGGTCGATCCTCGACCAGTACTTGATCTCATATCGATAGACCGGGTAGGACATGCCTTCCATCACAATGTTCTGCGCCAGGCAACCTGCAATAAAATCCCGTTTATCCACCTGCTCGAGCACCAAGTCGTAAAACTTCCTGATCGCGGGAGTCGCATAACGTCTGACAAGCGTGTTGCGCAGTTCGGGAGAAATACCAAAATCAGCCATGCGGCGGCAAAAGACCTCAAAATGCCGGCACTCGTCCATCACTTGGGTACCGAGATAAATTTTACTGTTCTCATCCGGAGCACAGCGCAGCAGACCGGCAACTGCCTCAAACGATGTCCGCTCCGCTTCGATGAACGTAGCGATATCGATCAAATAAACCTGTCGCAGCAGCCCGTCGCTGAATAGCTCGGGTAAGATGCCATTCTCTACCCTCGGACGCCCATATTCTGTATCCTTCAACGTTCGCCATGCGGTCCGTTCGAGCCACTGCTGAATATCCCACCTGCCATTGGCCCAATTTTGAACGCTATATGTCGGTGTCTCTCGACTGGGCACGGCCTCGGCGTCGAGCTGCCGGTCTGAATTGCTGGAGTTCATAATGGGTTCCGGATTCATTGGTAAGATAGGATCTATGTGCCCCACAGCACTAGGCTGATGGCGTCAAGCTTAACTTGGTCATTGTCGGTCGCAAATAATTCTAATTCTCCGTTAAAAAAAGCCTCCACCGGGTTGTATCGACCGTCAAAGATCGCAATTAATGTTTCCTCGGAAGATCGCAATCGGACAATATGCGAAGCGTCTTTGAAATCCGATGTAATCTCGGCAATGCGACATTCGTGAACGGGAAGATATCGCCTCCACCCTGCGTTGGGTACCTCGATCATGATCACTGGCTCCCAACCTCGCAAAATATTCGTCAAGCGAGAATCGCCGTTTACCGTCGAGCGAAATTTCTCAAGTGTTTCTGACAATGACGGCGCTGATGATCGTGCTGACATGGTGATGCCTCATCAGGTCCTTCGATATGCTGCGATGCGCCGTGACTTGGCGACGCGAATAGCTGCGGCACCGGACAGAAAGACTATCAGGGCGAGCCACGGAAGCCTAATTGGAATTTGATTCACTGAACCAAGAAACGTCGCAATGCCAAGCATTAACAGGAAAGCCGCTAATACATAATAAAGGCTGATCGGCAATGGGCTGCGAAACAAAGCCCTATCCACGGGTTGTCTGCGCAGCCGGATGTGTGACGCAAGAAACGCGCAGTAGACCAGGCAGTAGAGGCCAGCACATACCTGAGCAATGATCTGGGCAGCGTCCAGATAAATCTCCAATAGGCAAGACAGCAAGCAAAGACCGCACAGCAGCGCGACGCTGGCGGACGAAACACCTTTGGAATTAAGGATCGACAAGCGCTCATTTAACCACCCAAAGAATGATCGGTCTCGAGCTAAGAAATAAAGCAGGCGGGAAGCCCCAATGACTCCAGCGTTTAAAATAGTTACCAATGCCAGAACGGACAGGCACTGCATCATCAGCAATCCGTGAGCCGGAAACAGCCACGCGCCTAGCAATATATGAGGCGCCTTGGACTGCAGCAAGTCGGCATGTGGCAAGGCCAAATTCAGAGCCATCGCAAAAAGCAGGTAGGTTATCGCCAGTGTTGCAATTGCAATAATCATGCTTACTGGGATTAGCTGTCGCGACGCTTCCGGCGACTTGGCAATCGGCGTGACCCATTCGAAACCAATAAAAACAAAGAAAGATATGCCGATCGCAGATATCAACGATGCTTGCGGACCAATTGGCACGTAGCCAAGCGTCGTGTCAATTCTCGTCATGGTAACCCAGGATACCGCAATGGTCGCTGTCACAAGCGCCGAGCAAATAAGCACCTGAATCAGGCGCGGCAGCTCGCGCCCGGTGATATTCAGATAAGCCAATACGCCAATCATCGCGAACGTCGCTACTGCGTGCGCATGCGGTGAAGTTCCCGGCCACAAGGCGTCCCAAAACACCTTCATCTCGATGCCCGCAAAAAGAATAGTGACCAATAACGATAGGTAAGTAAAAAAGAGGCTGGCCTCGTCCCCGAATGCGCATTTAATGTAGGTGCGAATGCCGGGCGCCGAAGGAAAGCGGCTGGCCATTTCGCCAACGGCATAAGCAACAGATAGACATAGAGTCGCCGCAATGACGATTGCCAAGACTATGTCGCGGATAGAGTTGGATCCGGCGATGAATCCAAGGACCAAAAAACAGGAAGCCCCGAACATCATGCCGGTACTCACGGTTATGTACTCCAGTAGCTCGACCGTGTTTTGAATTCGAATTGCGCTAAAGGTCATATTGAATTTGCATTTAGTGCAAATGGCTGTCTTATTGCCGATAAACACGGTACCAAACCGTGACTTACCAATCGCTAACGTATCGGTTACAAATCGCTTACAAGCAGCGGTGGTAAACAAGTAAGCAATCTGTTACCGAATCGTTACCCATCCGTAATGCGCCATGCGACAGAGTAATGGCCAAACCCAGCGCAACCGCTGGCGGCAGAAAAGCCACAATATTAGGAGGAGCATGTTTTTATATTCTTTACAAACCGCATTCATTTGCTTGCGGCTGATGGTAACGGCTCAGTTCCGTTCTGAACTCTATAACTTTCGCGCGCGCCCTTTTGCTCTGCCGGCCAGCGGCCGTATCCGAAAAAAGCACATCTGCACGTCTGCACATTTTTGGACCGGAACTCTTCTGTAGAAGTCGACCACGATCGACCGAAACGAGGTCAACGAGGCGAGCTATCGTGCTTGAACGAGTACAAAGTGAGTCCAAAAGCCACAGTCGACTGAATCCCACACTTCGCAGGCTGTTCGCGCTGCTACGAATGGACCGTATATGGGAGCACGCCGATGGAGTCTGGTTGATCGACGCAGACGGCAGGCATTTCCTGGATTGCTATGCCCAATACGGAGTGCTGGCCTTTGGACACAATGCACCCCAAATAATAGACACAGCGCGAACCGCGCTGGACAGTGGCGAACCAGCCATGATTCAGCCATATCGTGCCCGTCACGCTGAAGCACTTGCCCGCAGGCTTGGCGAACTGGCTCCGGGAAATTTGTCCCGTGGCATATTCACAACTTCGGGGGCGGAAGCCGTTGAGGCGGCGATCAAGCTGGTCCGTAGGCGGGCCGGGCGGTCCATCATTCTGGCTGCAAGAGGGTCCTTTCATGGCAAGACCATGGGAGCTCTCGCACTTACCGGGCAGCGGCAATATGCCGACCCATTTGGTCCATCGCCATCGGGCGTTGAATTCCTTGAGTTCGGCGATGCCGATGCGCTCCAGGATCGATTGAGCCACGACGGGGACAAGATTGCCGCTTTTTTCATTGAGCCCATTCAGGGAGAACGCGGCGTTCATCTTCCACCACCTGGTTATCTCAAGCGAGTCCGCAATTTGTGTTCACAGTACGGCGTAGCGCTGGTCCTGGATGAAATTCAAACAGGACTCGGCAGGAC
>Ga0187773_10000333_pt1 | contig 19045 bp, 19 predicted proteins | sample 0216_BV02_MP05_1_FD_133133 | JGI IMG/M metagenome (GOLD analysis project Ga0187773, IMG submission 133133) | Tropical peat soil microbial communities from peatlands in Department of Meta, Colombia - 0216_BV02_MP05_10_MG | ecosystem: Environmental > Terrestrial > Soil > Wetlands > Peat | place...
CGGACCAGGTCTACGAATTCTGGTTGCTGCTCAATAAAAATTCCCTGCTCCCGTTGATTGAGCTTCTGGGCCGATTGACGCAGTTGAAAATGCGACGTGTTATTTGCGAAGCGCTCATTCATTTGGGAAAAGAAGACATCGAACCGCTCATCCAAAAACTGAGCGATCCTCGGTGGTTTGTGGTCAGGAATGTCGTTTATATTCTGGGCAAAATCGGACAGGATAAGGTCCTAGATAATTTCCGAAAATTAATCGACCATAAGGAAGTCAAAGTACGGAAGGAATTGCTTCATACCCTCGATGGAATGAAGGATAATCGTGCCCAGGAACTGCTCGTGGGTTTTCTTAACGATCCTGAAAGTTCACTTCGCATTCTGGCCATTCGCAGCTTGGCGAGCCACAATTATCGTGGGGCCCTGGAGCCATTAAAGAATATGATTGAGGAGCGAGAATTTTTTGTTCGGGATTTGTATGAAAAGAAAGAAATCTTTGAGGCCTTGGGAAAAATAGGTGGCTCATCCATGGTGCCCAAAATGCGAAAACTCATCCGGCAAGGGGGCTCGGCTTGGTTTAAGAAAGCCATCAAAGAAGAATTGGGACTTTGCGCAGTCATCACATTGAAACGCATTGGTACAGAAGATGCCGTAGCTGTATTACAAGAAGGGCAGAACCTGTCCAGCAAGATCATTCGGGAAGCTTGTATCAGAGCCCTTAGCGAAATCGGAAAGTCCCATGGCTAACAATCCTAAGCAGGCGGAGCCATTATCCACACGGCACCTTATATCCTCCAGGGGCCTAGATGAAGAAATGGCTAAGAAAGGCAAAGAACTAGTAAATCAGTTTTATATCCTTATAAAGACGGCTCAGATCCATGAACCTACCAATGTAGCAATGGAAACACCCATCGAGAATGTATTCCGGACTCTCCGAGGAGTTTGGCAATGGAGCGACGACGCCTATCTCCGATTGGAAGGGGATTATCTTTTCTTGGATGAACTCAAGCTCAAGATGGACATCGACGGTTTTACCAGCTTTACTTCTCTTATTGATGCCCTGAAGCAATTGCAGATCGGTGGAATCCTATTCAAAAAGTCCTCTACCGTTGAGGAGTTGAAGCGGTTCGTTTATATTCTCGTCCAGATGGATCCCAATAGCCAAGAGCCATTTGAAGAAGTCATACAAAGGATGAAGAATATGGGGATTGCCGGCATCGAAGTTGATCAATTCGAAGAAAAAAAGGAAGGTTTCGATGATATTCTCCAAGATACAAAAGAGATGGCCAAGAGCACTTATTTCAGAACGATGACGGCCGTTGCGGAGGTGATGGACAATATTAAATTAGGTCAAGCCGTGAGTGTGAAGCGGGCGAAGCGAGTGGTTCAGAGTATGGTGGATTTGTTGCTTCAGGAAGAGTCGACCCTATTGGGACTTACCACACTCCGAAGCCATGACGAGTATACACATCATCATTCCGTGAATGTCTGCATCTTATCGCTTACCATAGGGCAGCGCCTAGGGTACGCTAAAAAAGATTTGACCGAATTGGGGATTGCGGCCTTGTTTCATGACATGGGCAAGGCCAGTATTTCGCCCGAGATTTTGAACAAGCCGACGGATTTCACGGAGGAGGAGTGGCAGATTATGCGTCGGCATCCCATTCTTGGCGTGAAATATGTTATCAAGTTGAAGGGTATCAACGAAATGACCATTCGGATGGTCACAGGGATCTTTGAGCATCATTTAAATTATGACTCGTCTGGATATCCAAAATTGGATACGAAGTGGGAACTGAGTCTGCTGGGAAGAATCATCAGCCTTGTCGACTGTTATGATGCCCTAACTTCTTCCAGAGTTTACAACCGTGTTCCATATTCCCCGGATAAGGCATTAAAGTTTATGTTAAATAAAAGTGGACGAGCGTTCGATCCCATTTTGATGAAAATTTTCGTTAATAGCATCGGCATTTTTCCGATCGGGACCTTGGTTCTTCTGGATACAAATGAGCTGGGCGTTGTGGTTCAGACCAGTTCTTCTGCAGAGCGAATGGATAGGCCAAAGGTGAAGATAATTGCCGATCCGTCCGGCATGGAAGTTGACGGAGATGTGATAGACCTCTCTGAACCCAATGAAAAGACGGGCCGTTTTAGAGCGAACATCCTCAAAATTATTGATTCCACAAAATATAAAGTCGACGTCAGCCGATATTTTTTGTAAACCCCCTCATTTGATTTTCTAATCCTCCCACAAAAATTGTACGGTTTAGACTTGACAACAATAAAAAATATGTGATAAATTATATCCGACTAATTAAGTCGCAGATTAAAACAGTCGCGTTTAAATATTAATATTATTGAGTGTGATAATGTTGAAATTAAGCAAGAAAGTTGATTATGGGTTGATGGCGATTAGTCACATCGCCTATTGTGAAGACGAGAAAAAGATCGTCAACACCAAGCGAATCGCTGAAGAGTACAGTATTCCGGTTGAGTTGCTCGCAAAAATATTACAAAAAATGGCGAAGGGTGGATTGATTACAAGCCTAAACGGTCCAAAAGGGGGATATGTTTTAGCAAGACCTCCTCGAGATATTACCGTGGGTCAAGTGGTCTATGCCATTGAGGGACCCATCGAGCTGGTGCATTGCTATCGGGGAGATGAAGCAGATTGCCAACAACTTTCAAAATGCAGTGTCAGAAAACCCATCCGGAGAATACAGGACAGCATTGCACAATTACTGGATAGCATCACGATTGAGGAAATTACGCGGTTGCCTTAACGTCTTGAGAGGAGTAGATCATGAAACTGCCTATTTATATGGACAATCACGCGACGACCCCTATGGACCCGGGGGTTTTGGATGCGATGTTACCGTATTTTACCGAAAAATTTGGGAACGCTGCCAGCCGTAATCATTCTTTCGGGTGGGAAGCAGAAAAGGCTGTAGACGATGCACGGCGGCAGATCGCGACGCTCATTCATGCGGATCCGAAGGAGGTCATCTTCACGTCGGGCGCAACGGAATCGGACAACCTGGCCTTGAAGGGTGTGATGGAGATGTATCGGGAGAAAGGCAATCACATCGTAACTTCGGTAACGGAACACAGGGCGATACTGGATACAGCAAAGCGGTTGGAGAAGCAGGGAATGCAGGTGACCTATCTGCCCGTTGATAAAGACGGGCTTGTGAATCCTGATGAGATTAGTAAGGCGATCACGGATAAAACGATTCTGCTTTCTATTATGATGGCCAATAATGAGATCGGTACGGTGAATCCGATCGCTGAGATCGGCCAGATCGCAAAATCGAGGGGAGTCTTGTTCCATTGCGACGCTACCCAAGGCGTTGGTAAGATTCCGGTCGACGTCGAAGCGATGGGGATCGACCTGATGTCGTTTTCCGCCCATAAAATCTATGGACCGAAGGGAGTGGGTGCTCTCTATGTCCGTCGCAAAAACCCTCGGGTGCGATTGGCACCGATCATGGACGGCGGAGGGCATGAGCGGGGAATGCGTTCGGGGACGTTGCCGGTTCCGCTGATTGTGGGTTTTGGAAAAGCCTGTGAGATCTGTATGAAAGTGATGCCGGAAGAATCCAAACGCTTGACGGAGCTTCGGGAAAGATTGAAAGAGGGGATTCTTAAAAGTTTGGACGAGGTGTATCTTAACGGCCATTCCACGAAACGTCTTCCAAACAACCTGAACTTGAGTTTTGCTTATGTCGAGGGTGAATCGGTTTTGATGGGATTAAAAGATATTGCCGTTTCTTCGGGATCCGCCTGTACCTCGGCTACGTTGGAACCCTCGTACGTTATTCGGGCGTTGGGCGTCGGTTCAGACCTTGCGCATTCATCGATTCGGTTTGGGCTGGGTCGATTTAATACCCAGGAAGAAGTGGATTATGTCGTTAAGCGGGTGATCGAAACGATTCAAAAACTTCGGGAGATGTCTCCGCTTTATGAAATGGCCAAAGAGGGCGTCGATCTTAAAACGGTCCAGTGGACAAGGGATTAAGGCAAAGAGGAGGTCAATTCCATGGCATACAGCAATAAAGTCATTGATCATTACAACAATCCCCGGAATATGGGGAGTTTTCCCAAGGAAGAAAAAGAAGTCGGTACCGGCATTGTGGGAGCTCCCGAATGCGGAGACGTGATGAAACTCCAGATCAAGGTGGAATCGGGACGCATCGTCGATGCGAAATTTAAGACCTTTGGTTGCGGGAGCGCAATTGCCAGCTCCAGCCTGGCAACCGAATGGATGAAGGGAAAAACATTGGACGAGGCGGAAAAAATTAAAAACACCGAAATTGTCCAAGAGCTGTCGTTACCCCCGGTGAAAATTCATTGCTCCGTGCTGGCGGAGGATGCCATTAAAGCAGCCATCGCGGATTATCGTAAGAAAGCCGAAAGCAACGGTTCTGTTTAACCGAAATAGGAGGAAAAAGCAAATGATTACGCTTACAGAGAATGCAGCCAATGAAGTGAAACGATTAATGCAGGCACAGAATCTGACCGATGTCAATTTGCGGATGGGAGTCAAGGGGGGCGGATGTTCGGGAATGTCTTACACGCTGAACTTCGAATCGGATACCCGTGACCAGGATCAAGTTTTCGATGTCCATGGCGTAAAGGTCGTTGTGGATCCCAAGAGTCTGCTCTATCTGGAAGGGACTACGTTAGATTTCGTGAACGGCCTCGAAGGAACGGGTTTTAAGTTCATCAACCCGAATGCCACCCGAAGCTGCGGGTGCGGAAGCTCTTTCTCCGCCTAACCAGGGTCGGACAAACAACCTTTGGATCAGCAGGGGAAAAGAGCTGTGTCAGATGAAAAAGATTCATTGGCAAGAAGCCTTTGCTGGAATTGTCAATCTGAAGTGGGAGGGGAATATTTCTGCGACCACTGCATCAAGATTCAGCCGGCCCCCCCCGATGAAGATTATTTTCAACGGCTGGGTCTTCCCCGTCATCTAACCATCGATCTCCAAGACTTAGAACGACGGTTTCATGAGTTGAGCCGGAAAATTCATCCCGATCTTTTCCAACGAAGAACCGACAAGGAAAAGGCGATCAGTCTTCAAAACTCGGCTATCCTGAATACGGCCTATCGCACGCTTCGGGATCCTATACTTCGCGCGGAATATCTTATTAACCTGGAAGAAGGAGCGGTGAAAGATATTTCGGCGAAGGCCCCCCCCGACCTGTTGGAAGAGATCCTGGAGCTTCAGGAAGCCCTCGAGACATTTAAGCCCCTTCGAAAGTCGTCGACAGAGAAAGGCGTTGAACTCAAGAAAACCTTAATGGCCGAGCGAGATCGACTTGCCGCCCGCAAAGGCATTCTAGAAAAAGAACTCTTTGGTCTGTTTCAAGAATGGGACCGGTTTCAGGATCAACGCCCCGTCCATGCCGATGGCCCACAAGAGCGTCGGAGGTCGTTGTTGGGACGAATGAAAGACTTGCTCTCGGCCCGGGCCTATTTGAGAACCGTTCTGGAGGATCTGGACGAAGGACTTCGGGATAGTTTGTGAAAGAATAAGGTCGAAAAGCATGTCCAAGATTGTGGGAATTGATTTAGGGACCACTAATAGCCTCGTCGCGTATATGGACGGCAAAGAGCCTAAAGTCATCGCGGATCGCGAGGGCCGGACGCTCGTCCCGTCTGTGATCTCTGTCGACGAGCGAGGCTGGATGGTCGGAGAGCGGGCCCGACAACGGTTGATGACCCATCCGCAATCGACGGTTTATTCAGTCAAGCGTTTGATGGGGAAGGGGCTATCCGATGTTCAGGAAGAACGCAAATACTTTCCTGTTTCACTCACCGAGAAGCAACCCGGAATCATTCGAGTCGAATTGGGTCCATACCGATTGACCCCACCGGAGTTGTCGGCGCTTATTCTCAAGGAGGTTAAACACCGTGCCGAGGAATTTTTAGGGACGACCGTCACACAGGCCGTGATCACGGTGCCGGCCTATTTCAATGACAGTCAGAGACAGGCGACCAAGGATGCGGGTCGGATTGCCGGGTTGGATGTCTTGCGGATCGTGAACGAACCCACGGCGGCTTGCCTGGCCTACGGTCTCCAGAAAAAAAAGCAGGGCGTGATTGCGGTCTACGATTTAGGCGGCGGGACTTTTGATATTTCTATCCTGAAGGTCAAAGAAGGGATTTTTGAAGTACTGGCCACCAATGGGAATACACATCTGGGTGGGGATGACATTGACCAACGGCTTATGGAACTGGTTCTTCAAGAAATCCGGGCCGAATTCGGACAGGATCTCCGAGAGGATATAGAAGAGGTACAGCAAATTCGCCTTGAGGTGGAGAAAGCCAAGCGGCAACTGTCGACCGAAGAAGTAACCGAAGTTGTAATACCGTTAAAACAAGGGATTGTTTACCGCCGCTCGCTGAAACGGGGTGAGTTCGAATCCCGGGTCAAAGATCTGATCGAATTAACCATCGTCCCATGTCGGCAGGCCATGGAAGATGCGCATTTGTCGTTGAAAGATGTCGACGAGGTTGTTTTAGTCGGCGGCGCGACGCGCATGCCGTTGGTGCGTCGCTTGGTTCAGGAGTTTTTTCAAAAAGCGCCCCACTCCGAACTGAATCCAGACGAAGTGGTCGCTTTGGGTGCCGCCGTCCAGGCCGATATCCTTGCGGGCGGTATTCAGAACATGCTTTTGTTGGACGTGACGCCCTTGTCGCTCGGGATCGAAACTATGGGCGGGGTGATGAGCGTTCTGATTCCGCGCAACAGTACGATCCCGACCAACGCCAAGGAACTTTTCACGACATTTGTCGATGGGCAGCGTTCCGTAGACATTCACGTCTACCAGGGAGAACGGGAACTGGTCAAGGATAATCGCAGCCTCGCGAGATTCCAGCTTAAGGATCTTGATCCCTTGCCGGCGGGCATGCCGCGGATCGAGGTCGGTTTTACGATTGATGCAAATGGAATTCTTCACGTCGGGGCCAAGGATCTGCGCAGCGGCCGAGAACAATCCGTTGAAGTGAAACCCTCCTACGGTCTCAGCGATGACGACGTGACGCGAATGATCGAGGAGTCCTTCAAGTTTGCCAAAAGCGATATGGAAGCTCGGTTGTTAATCGAGGCTCGAAACGAGGCCGCGACGATTCTGGCTCATACGGAACGGGCACTACGACAGGCGGAGCAACTGATCGAACGGGAGGAACGGCGACAGATCCAAGAACGGATTAAGGAACTTCAGCGGTCGATGGAGGGAAACGACCACCGGCTCATCCGGGATCGAATCGAACAACTGGATAAGAGCACGGTTCATCTGGCAGAACGTTTAATGGATTCGACCTTGCAGAGCGGTTTGAAAGATAAAAACCTATCGGAACTGCCCTGAACCAATTGAAGAACAGGAAAGAATTTCCATGGAAACAAAACTAGGGGACGCTCTACAGAACAGTCCGGCCGCTGCGGAAGGGAACGGCGTCAAAAAGAAATACAAGGTGACCTTTCTGCCGGCTGATAAGACGGTGGAAGTAGATGAATCGCAGTTTCCTCTGCAGCATGACGGAAAGCCGGGTTCTTTACTTGACATCGCGCTGGCCCACGGGATTATCATGGGCCACAATTGCGGCGGCAACTGCGCCTGTACCACCTGTCACGTCGTTGTGAAACAGGGCATGCAGAATCTATCTCCCATGCAACAGGACGAAGAGGACCGTCTGGATATGGCCGAAGGCTTGACCCTTTCCTCGCGCTTGGGCTGCCAAGCGGTGGTCAAGGGTGATGTCGTCGTGGAGATCATGGAGGAAGGCGAAGGGGGTCATTAACCGCCCCGGAGAGAATCGGATGGAGTTAGGTTGGCAAGATGCGGAAGAGATCGCCTTGCGATTGATCGATCGCTATCCGGACCTTGACCCTTTGACGGTGCGGTTTACCCAACTGCACCAGTGGGTGACGGAATTATCCGAGTTCAAGGGCGATCCCAAGGCCTCCAATGAAAAAATATTAGAAGCGATTCAGATGGCCTGGTACGAAGAATATAAAGCGGCCCACGAATAGACGAGGGTTACCAAACGACGACGGAATGAGACGTTAGAATGAGATCGAGCATTTTTGCGTAATTAATCGGTTCGAAAGCGACTTTCATTCCTCTCTTTTTGGCATCTTCTTCCAAAACATAGATCTTGACCGGTAAGTCCGGTTGCAAGCGAACCGCCTCTTGAATGAGAAGGACGGACAAGTCTTGAACCGACCCGCTTGCTTCTTTAGAAATGACCCTCAAGGCCTCCGTAGGGTTGGCATCTTTGAGCACGTGAAGAACGCGGGCCATTTTTCTACCTCGATCAAAAGATAAAAAATCGATCAGCCTGTTGAACTCGATCGGCAATTTTGTCAACTGAAGCGGCCTGAATTGTGTAGTCCGAACCCTCGGACAAATGGGTTCTGAACGCGGTTTCCTCCACCAGGAAAATCTGGCCTAATTCTTTGAAGGTGGGAAGATATTTCTGTAGGATGTCGCCGTCGATCAGGTCTTCGGTGTCACGGGACAGTAGCAGGGGGGCCTGATTGAGAAGTATAACGGTCACGGAATGTTCGCCGCTGATCAAGCCCAGAGCGATTCGGATGGCCTCAACGGGTCGATGGCTTTCGAGCGGGTTACTTTTAATCAGGACCAGAATGGTATCGGACATGGGAGGAATCAGTTAAAGGAAATAAATTGGTCACAGCCCTTGACCAGATCGGATAGAACCACCAAGCCACACGGGGTGGCTTTACCGGACAGCGAAACATGGTGGTGCTCCGCTCCGTAAGCGCAAACGAATAATTTCAATCCCTGTTCAGCCAGCGCATTCAATCGGGGATGATCCATGGCGAGAGTTCCCTGGTCAATCAGATACAAATAAACCTTACAGTTGGCGGCCAAAGCGATTTCAGTCAGGCGAATGACGGTTTCAAGGTTAGGATGCTGTGGAGATGTCGACAAAAGAAGGCCGAGTTTCTTTTTTTCATGGGTCAACACAACCTCACTCTAACACCCGCTTGATCGATTTGTCAACGAACCGTCGATGCGGTTCCGAGTTGTAGAAAATCACCCACTTGAAATCCACAATCTTCCCCCAGGCAATCCACAATATATGGGTGGTTTTAGAAGGGTTAGGCCCTTCATATGGTATTTTTTTTCTTGACATGCATATGGACAAGTGATATATCACATGACACGTTTTCTACAACGTTGTTGAACCAACATTGTGCCTAACACAGCAATAACATTTCAGGTGGGTTCTGCAGTTCTCAAGACGTCCAGTCTGGATTAAAAACATGCAACGATTGCCTTCTTTTCGATCCTCGGCCCGGTTTTGAAAAATGGGGCCGAGCGGGATGTTTCGTTTTAGGCCGATTTGGAACGGCGGGTTTTCTCCCATTCAACATGGAGGTCCGATGGATCCCAGACATATTTATGATGTCGACGGTTATTGGGTGGCGTTTGTGGTGGGCACGGAGGTGTTTTTGCGGGGGGGAGAATGGCTGGGCCGGCTGTCCAGCAAAAACGAAATCCGTGATCACGATGGACAGCTTCGGGGCTTCATGGACGATGAAGACAGACTGTTAAGGGTCGAATCGGGATCGGTTCGGATGAATATCCCGGCAAGGGTTGTCCCGCACGAAGCGGAGCGAGGCACGGAAAAAGTCCGATAAGCACTCTTATCATCTTAAGGGATCAGGTCGAGTGGGAGATCAAAGGATAAAGGAGGATACTATGGAGATCGCAAAGAACGTTGGTCATGCAAAAACGCAGAGCTTCTCTCGACTCTCCAAACAATTCCCAGTGGCCGATCTGCGCAATGGTCAATCCCTTGACCCGCAGACCGTCTGGGAGAGACGGGGCCAATGGACCCCCAACGCCATCAAGGTGATGGAGGAACGGTACCTTCGGAAGGAGAACGGCCAGGTTCTGGAAACCGCCGAAGGGATGTTCAAACGGGTTGCGATGGCGATTGCGAAGGCCGAAAGCCATTGGGGCGCGTCTGCCGCAGAGGTGGAAGAAGTGGCCGCACAATTTTACGATCGGATGATTCGGGGGCAATTCATGCCGAACAGCCCGACCTTGATGAACGCGGGAAAGGAAAACGGGCTTCAGTATTCGGCCTGCTATGTCCTTCCGATCGAAGACTCGATCCGGGGCATCTTCGATGCGATTAAGAACGCAGCCGTGATTCACCAATCCGGGGGCGGAACCGGTTTTTCATTCTCCCGATTGAGAGCTAAAGGGTCCTTGGTCTCAACCACCCAGGGGGAGGCGAGCGGTCCGGTCAGCTTTCTAAAAGTTTTCGACGCCGCCACGAATTCCATCAAGCAGGGCGGCACCCGTCGGGGGGCCAACATGGCCATTCTCAATTACAACCATCCCGACATCATGGAGTTTGTGCTCTGCAAACGCAAACGCCAGATTACTAATTTTAATATCTCCGTGGCCGTGACCGAAGAATTCATGCAGGCGGTCTCGACGGGAAAAGAATATAACCTGATCTCGCCCCATTCGGGAAAAGCCGTGGGGCGGCTCAATGCCCGTGAGGTTTTCGATGAGATCGTGGAGTCGGCTTGGCTGACCGGCGATCCGGGTCTTGTCTTCATCGATCGCATGAATCAGGGACCGTCCAACCCCGTGCCCAAGATGGGTCCGGTCGAAGCGACGAATCCGTGCGGGGAGCAACCGCTCTACCCGAACGAGGCCTGCAATCTGGGGTCTTTGAACCTCCTGTCGTTCGTCAACAAGAAAACCGGGAAATGGGGGATCGACTGGGAGGAGTTGGAGCAAGCGGTCCGGGTAACGGTCCGGTTTCTGGACGACGTGATCGAGGTCAATCCCTATCCGTTGCCGGAGATCGATGCCGCCGTCAAAGCCAATCGTCGCATCGGTCTGGGGGTGATGGGTTGGGCCCATCTGCTTTTCCGTTTAGGGATTCCTTATCACAGTGAGGAGGCGTTGGCCCTGGGCCGGAAGATCATGGGCTTTATCAATTCGGTCGGTCATCACGAATCCGAAAACCTGGCCGAAGTGCGGGGGCCCTTTCCCAATTGGTCGGACAGCATCTACCGGAACAGCCGTCCGCTTCGGAATTCCACCGTGACCACCATCGCCCCGACCGGGACGATCAGCATCATCGCGGGCTGTTCATCGGGGATCGAGCCGGTTTTCGCGCTGGCCTTCCGTCACGTTTCCGGAGAACGAAAGCTGACGTTCGTGGACCCCGTCTTCGAGTCCATTGCCAAGGAACGGGGCTTTTACAGTCCGGCCTTGATGGACCGAATCAGCGAGCAGGGAAACATCGACGGCGTCGATGAGGTCCACTCGGATCTGCGCGATATATTTCAGGCCTCGCATCAGATCTCGCCCGAATGGCATATCCGGATGCAGGGGGCGTTTCAGGAATATACGGACAACGCCGTATCCAAAACGATCAACCTGCCCAACTCGGCGGCGCGCGATGACGTGAAAAAAGCGTACCAGCTGGCGTATCAAGTCGGTTGTTTGGGAATCACCGTATTCCGGGATGGTTGTCTGGAGGAACAGGTTTTGAACGTCGGGACGTTGGCCAAGTCCAAGGCAGGCTCCGTCGCTGCGTCGGGCAGGGAGGAAGGCAAAAAGGTCAAACCCCGTCCTTACAAGCGGGTCGGCGTCACCTTGAGCAAGGAGACCCCGTTGGGGACGGTGCATATCACGATGAATGACGATGAGGAGGGACCGGCCGAAGTGTTTATGACGATCGGTAAAGCCGGAAGCGATATCATGGCAATGGCCGAATCATTGGGGCGGTCGATTTCGCTCTATCTGCGCACGCCTTCTTATCTCTCGCGCTATGAAAAAGTTCAAGAGGAGGTGGAGCAGCTGCGCGGCATCGGGGGCGCGCATTCGGTCGGGTTTGGAGAGGCCCGCATCTCTTCGCTGGCAGACGCCATCGCCCGTGCAATGGAAGAGCACTGGCTCAAATCGCCGAACAATGGCAACGGTCACGGGAAAAGTGGAAGTTTTCGCCTCACCGGAAACCTCTGTCCCAAATGCGGTGTCCAGATGGCCCGGGAGGAAGGCTGCCAGAAATGCTACTCCTGCGGGTATTCGGAATGCTAATCGGGAGCTCAAGATTTCTGCGCGTCGGCCGCTGATTCTTTTCTTCATCGGCGTCGTGAATTTGGCCGGCCTGGTTCTTGCGCAGTCGCCCTGTGTCGGTTTAGAAGGCTGTCTGAAGGACCTGAAATCGCCTGACCACTCCAAAAAGTCCGAAGCCATTTTTATGCTGGGAACCTTAAAAGACAAGCGGGCCACGCCGGCGCTCGTGGAGCTTTTAAAGGAAGAACAGAATTTCGAGATCCGTTCGTCGGCCGTCAAGGCCGTCGGCGCCCTCCGTGATCCGAGGGCGGTGCCGGTCTTGGCCGGTCTTTTGGACGATAAGGGTCTGCAACAGGACGCGATCGATGCGTTGGTGAAGATCGCGGATAAGTCGGCGGTCGAGGCTCTGATTCAGGGCCTCAAACGTCCCGAGATCCAAATGGCGGCGGTGCGGGGATTGGGTGAAATAGCGGATCCTTCTGCGAAACCGGCGTTGAGGACGTTATGGCGCCAATCCGACAACGAGCGGGTGCGGGGTCTGTGCATCTTGGCCATTCAAAGGATCAATTCGATCTGGGGCCCAACCGACGAGGAAATGGGGGTTCCCCGTTATCCCAGATCCGAATTTATGCCGAATGCCCGGGGGGAATGGATTTTTGTCTCGGAGGACCCGCTGGCGAGGGTGTCCGATTTCTTCAGAATGAAGCTCAAGAAAGAGCCGTTGACCTTTCAAGGTTTTGAGGAAAGGTACGAGAGCGGGTTGGGTGAGACCAAAGAGGGAATTCCTTTCGGTCAGCCGAACCTGATCTTTGTGGCGGAGGAACAACAATTTCAGGGAAGGAACTATCCGGCGAAGCTGATTTTTCTTCAAGCGAACAAGAGCGAGACCGAGATCAAGATCTTCAAAGCCATAGGAGGGCCAGATTGAAACGGAAAATGCCGATTCTCTCTTGACATTGACAATGCCGATTGGTAGTATTTTCGCGTATATTAGTCCCATGCAATAAAACAAACCTTATTATATACGTAGCTGTTCTGTTCATTGGCGGTCGGGCGGGTTAACCCCGATCGTGGAAAGTGAGCTGACCCAGCTGTCTCGCCTCGGACTGGTGCAAATCCGAGGCGGATACCTGGGTCTTTTTTTTGTGGCGGAGCCCGAATTCAGAAGAGTAAACTGGAATAATGTAAACGAGGGACAGCATCCTCTTAACGGAATCAAGGATTCGCGATGAACCATAATGCGGGAACGTTCATTTTTGGAGGGCAGGCCCGACTGCCCAAAGAGCTCTCGGCCGTCGAGGTGTTCCAGGTTATTGCACACGTGGAGGTGTCGACCGGAAAGGTGGTGGAGGTCGATTTCGTACCCTGTCCGCCGCTTATCATCGGGATGTTAAAGCAAATGATGGTCGGCATGTCGCTGCAAACCGACGTCAATGATCTGCTCGTTCAGGTCGAACAGCGGCTTTTTCATAAATCGAAGAAGGCCGTGATCACGGCGATTAAGGACCTGGTCCGTGAATACCGTGAATTTCTTTACCGGGCTTCAAAAGCCACCCATCCTCCCTCGGAAGTCTGACGTCCGTCCTCCCAGGTCGGGTCTACGTTTCCAAGCCGGTGGGGCAAGGTGACCTTATCAACGCGCTACGGACGGTTCCGGCTTTGTCCGACGCCCCGCGCCAATAGATCCTGCTCCAGGTTGATCAGCACGTCCCGCCCCGCGTTTTCAACAACGCCACGGAACAGAGACTCATCGGCATACAGTTCATGGACCGATCGGCCGGTTGGAGAAGCCTGTTCCCAGGCCGTCTTGTCCCAGGCCCGTAGGCAGGCCCGTGCGATCAGGTGGCTTAAGGGCGGGGGATTGTAAAGCATCTTTTTAACCGCGACCGGATTCAGCGAAAGCGGATTGTAGCCGCTCGAAAGATAACCCTCCTGAATGAGGCGTTGCTCGAATCCGGTGTGGGGCTGTACGCCGAGGAAGAAAAGCATGGGGAAGACCCGGTCTTCGCCCAGGATCGCGGCTATTTTTTGGTACGACGCTACGCTTTCCATTAATGTGGTCTCGGTATCCCCGGGGGAGTTGAGCGAATAGTTCAGGATCAATTTGCCGGTAAACCCCGCCTCTTTCAGGTAACGACAGCCGTCATATAGATTGTCCAGGCGAAAGCCCATATGCAATTCATTTAGGACAGCTTGGGAGCCTGAGGTGATCGCCACTTCCAGATCGCCCACTCCCGATCGAACCATCCGACGGGCCAGGTCGGGCGTGATCAGGCTTGTCCGAATGTAACCGGACCAGGTCAGCACCAGCTTCTCGGCGATGATCCGGTCCAGGATTTCGTTGCATTGCGGCAGGGCCTCGCTCCCGGTGATGAACTGCGCGTCGGTGAACCAGAAGGCTTGCGTCCCCCATTGCCGGTAGTGCTGCAGGAGGTCCTGAACCACTCGCTCGGGCGCGCGGTAACGGACCCGTTTTCCCTCGATGTAAGGGTATTCGCAAAACTGACAATCGTAGGGACAGCCGCGTTTCGACTGGACGCCGACACAGTGATTCTTGTACGCGACATGCTGCGGAAAGATCGCGGTCAGATAAGGGAGATCGATGGTCATGTCCTGAATGGAGGTGATCGAGGTTTTAACACCGCGGAAGACTTGACCGCCTTTGCGCATTATCGATCGTTCATCAGAAAGATCTTTTCCCTCGATCACCTTCAGCAAGGCATCCTCGCCCTCGCCCAAAAGACCGATCGTGCCCTCCGGAAGCCGGTGGATCAATTGATCGGCGAAGACGCTGAAGGCCCCGCCGCCCACGAGAATCCGTTTGCCCGGAAATTGTCGGTCGATCATCCAGAAATAGGAAAGGATCTCCTGAATGCCCCGATAATAGGTCCAGAGGTATCCCAATCCCTTGATCGAGGCGGTCAGCCTCTTCAGCGGATTGGTGGAGTAATAAAAATTGAAGGCGTATTTTAGGGAGGGATCTCCTTCATGCGGCGCGAAGACCTGGATATCCCGCCACGAAAAACAGACCAGCTCCGGGTCGAGTTGACGGAGCTGTGCCAGAAGGGTTTTGCGGCGGTGGGCGGGCGGGATCAGTGACAAGTCGAGAATTTGCTGCCGGATGTCGGGGTGTTTTTGATGGACCGCATCGGCCAGATAGGTCACGCCGAGCGGGTAGACCGGCCGGCAGGGGAGGAAGATATAAAGGATGGAACGAACATCCGTCATGGCGGATTTACGATAACACAGGCGGAAAGGCTATGCAACCAACTATACCTATACGATGATACCCGGCTCGATTGGACCCTCCCTGCTCGGACGGCTTTTGTTTGACCCGGCATTTTATCCTGGCATTTTGTTCAACGATTGAATATCCTGTGCTATGACTTAATCATTGCATGAGTACAGGAGCATCGAAACATGGCCAATGAAGAAAAGTACGAACGCTTCTCCGCTACCTTGAGGATATTCGGAAAAATCGAGGAGATGAACGTGATCGGCATGCGTCTCGGACTCGAACCGACACGAGTCCGTCGCCGAGGGGAGGCGGTTGAAGGAACATCCGAACGACTGGAACTGGATTTCTGGGAGATGACGGCGCCGGTGACGAAGGATCGGCCGCTTGAGGACCATCTCGCCTGGCTGAGGTCCAGGCTGGTTCCTCGCGGGTACGTTCTTCGAGACATCAAGAACGCGTTATCGGTCGACCTGTTTTGCGAATATCGATCTAATCACGGCCAGGGAGGGTTCAGTCTCTCACCGGAAGCACTGGCGTGGATTGTGGAACTCGGGATCGGCCTTGATGTGGCGGTGATGTTTGAAAGACCGGTGTAGGGGCTCAGCATCCGGCCTGTCCGGCAGGCGGGGCTGCGCCACGACGTCAATCAGGTTTCACCCCGACATGAATCGCCACGATTCCGCCGGTAAGGTTCCGATACGATACGGGAGTAAAGCCCGTCTCTGCGAACAACGCCTTGAGCCGTTCCTGATCCGGAAAGGCCCGTATCGAGGCCGGGAGATAGTCGTAGACGCCGGTTTGATCGTGAGAGACGAGCCTTCCGATCCGGGGAAGGAGCGTGAATGAGTAGAGGTCGTAAAGTTTTCGTAACGGTGCGCTGGTGGGACGGGAGAATTCCAGGCAGACGGCCCGTCCGCCCGGTGTTAAGACGCGAAACATTTCACGTAGCGCCGCCGGGAGATCGGCCACGTTGCGGATTCCAAACGCCACGGTCACGATCTGAAAGGTCCGGTCGCAGAACTGGAGCGATTCGGCGTTTCCCTGGAGTAGCGTGATATTTCCGTTCGGTCTTAGCCGTTGGATCTTCTTTCGGCCATAATCCAGCATCCGTTCATTTAAATCCAGACCGATCACCTGCCCTCTAGGCCCGACCTGTCGGGCCAGCAAGACGGCCAGATCCCCCGTGCCGGTGCAAAGATCGAGGACGGTGTCGCCCTCGGCCGCGCCGCTCAGCCGGACCGCCTCCCGCTTCCAGGAATGGTGGAGACCGAGCGAAAGGAGGGTGTTGTTGAGGTCATACCGGTGGGCGATCGCCGTGAACATTTTTTGCACGGCCTGTTCTTTCTGGGGGGCGGGGGGTAGTGTAGAGATCGGCTGCATCGGGTTATTCGTAACATCATTGGAGGCGGTTGTCAATGTGGACGGCGGAAACCCGGACATGGTATACTACAAAATTCCAACCGGTGTTTGAGGAATCTGAATGCAACAAAAAGAGATCGTCATCCGCGGCGCGCGCGAGCATAATTTAAGAAACATCGACGTCGTGATCCCCCGCGACAAGCTGGTCGTGATCACCGGGCTTTCCGGCTCCGGGAAATCCTCGCTCGCCTTCGACACGATTTATGCCGAGGGCCAGCGCCGATACGTGGAATCCCTGTCGGCGTACGCGCGGCAATTTTTGGAGCAGATGGAAAAGCCGGATCTGGACTCGATCGACGGGCTTTCGCCCGCCATCTCCATCGAACAGAAATCCACCAGCCACAACCCGCGATCGACCGTCGGAACCGTGACCGAGATCTACGACTATCTTCGCGTCCTGTACGCGCGGGTCGGCCGGCCTCACTGTCCGCGATGCGGCCGCGCGATCGCCGCCCAGACGGTTCAGCAGATGGTCGATCACGTCATGACCTGGCCCGCCGGATCGAAGATCCAGATTTTTGCTCCGCTCGTCCGCGGCCGGAAAGGGGAATATCGAAAGGAACTGCTTCAGCTCCGCAAAGGCGGCTTCAGCCGCGTCCGGATCAACGGACAGATTCGGGACGTATCGGAAGAGATCGCCCTGGACAAAAAGAAAATGCAGACGATCGAGGTTCTGATCGACCGGCTGGTGGTCAAGGACGGGATCCAGAAACGGCTGGCCGACTCGATCGAGACGGCGTTGCGCCTTCCCGCAGGATTGGCCGGTTCGACCGAAGGGATCGTCCTGCTCGATCGCGACGGGGAGGAGGTCCTGTTCAGCGAAAAGCTGGCCTGCATCGAATGCGGGATCAGCCTTCCCGAAATGACGCCCCGCGTCTTCTCGTTCAACAATCCCCACGGCGCCTGCCCGGCCTGCGGCGGCCTCGGAACGACGATGGACCTCGATCCCGACCGGATCGTCCCGGACAAGAACCGCTCCCTCCGCGAGGGGGCGATCAAGCCGTGGGAAAAACGGTTCTCGGTCTATTATTATCAGATGCTGGAAGCGGTCGCGAAACATTACGGGTTCGACCTCCGGATGCCTTTCAAGGATCTAAAGTCGGAGCACCAACGGGTTCTGCTGTACGGCTCCGGAACGGAGGAGCTCACCTTCTATTATGACAGCGACGGGCACCGTCACGCCTACCATCGGCCGTTCGAGGGCGTGATCGGAAATCTCCAGCGGCGTTTTCGCGAAACGGATTCGAGCTATATCCGCGAAGAGATCGCGCGGTACATGGGCAGCCATTCCTGCAAGGTCTGCAGGGGCGAGCGGCTCAAGCCGGAGAGCCTCGCCGTGACGATCGGGGAGAAATCGATCGCCGAGGTGTCGCGCTTCTCAATTAAAGAAGCGGACGTTTTCTTTGCCGGCCTGAAGCTGACCGAGCGGGAGGCGTTTATCGCCCACCGTATCTTGAAGGAGATCAAGGAACGGCTCGGATTTTTGATGAACGTCGGATTGGACTACCTCACGCTCGACCGCGCCGCGGCCACGCTGTCCGGCGGCGAGGGACAGCGGATCCGGCTCGCGACACAGATCGGGTCATCGCTGACCGGGGTGCTGTACATCCTAGACGAGCCCAGCATCGGGCTTCACCAACGGGACAATCGCCGGCTTCTGGATACGCTGATCCGACTGCGGGATCTGGGTAACACCGTGCTCGTGGTGGAGCATGACGAGGAGACGATTCTTTCGGCGGACCATGTGATCGATATGGGACCGGGGGCCGGGATTCACGGCGGCGAAATCGTGGCCGAGGGAACACCCGAAGCGATCGCGGCCCACGAGAAGTCCCTGACGGGAAAATATCTCCGAAGGGATCTGGTGATCTCCCTTCCCCAACGGCACCGATCCCCCGATAAATTTTTAAAGATCATCGGGGCGCGTGAAAATAACCTGAAGAATATCGATGTTCCGATCCCGCTGGGACTTCTCACCTGCGTCACGGGGGTGTCGGGATCGGGGAAGAGCACACTGGTCCTGGAAGTGCTGTACAAAAATCTTGCGCAGCGGCTGTACCGCGCGACGGAACGGCCCGGGGCCTGCAACCAGATCAAGGGGCTGGAGCATCTCGACAAGGTGATCAACATCGATCAGTCGCCCATCGGCCGAACGCCTCGGTCCAACCCGGCCACCTACACCGGCCTGTTTACCTTCGTACGCGACCTGTTCACCCAGCTTCCCGAATCCCGGATGCGTGGCTACAAGGCCGGGCGGTACAGCTTCAACGTCAAGGGGGGCCGTTGCGAGGCCTGCCAGGGCGACGGC
>Ga0187773_10000334_pt1 | contig 19015 bp, 19 predicted proteins | sample 0216_BV02_MP05_1_FD_133133 | JGI IMG/M metagenome (GOLD analysis project Ga0187773, IMG submission 133133) | Tropical peat soil microbial communities from peatlands in Department of Meta, Colombia - 0216_BV02_MP05_10_MG | ecosystem: Environmental > Terrestrial > Soil > Wetlands > Peat | place...
ACGCCGCGGGCATGGACAAGCTGCTCGCGCGCGAGCGCTTCGATCTCCTCGTGCTCGACCTCATGCTCCCCGGCGAGGACGGCCTGTCGATCTGCCGCCGCCTGCGGGGAACGAAGAACACGATCCCCGTCATCATGCTCACCGCGAAAGGCGAGGATGTCGACCGCATCGTCGGCCTCGAGATGGGCGCGGACGACTACCTTCCTAAGCCCTTCAATCCGCGCGAGCTGGTCGCGCGCATCCACGCGGTGCTGCGCCGCCGCGCGGCGCCGCTGCCTCCGGGAGCGCCGGCCGTCGAGCCCGAGAAGGTGAGCTTCGGCCGGCTGACGGTCAACCTTGCGACGCGCACGCTCGAGCGCAACGGCGAGTCGATATCGCTCACCACCGGCGAGTTCGCACTGCTCAAGGTGCTGGTCATGAATCCGAGGACGCCGCTGTCGCGCGACAAGCTGATGGAGCTCGCCCGCGGCCGCGAGTACGAGGTGTTCGACCGCTCGATCGACGTGCAGGTGTCGCGCCTGAGAAAACTCGTCGAGCAGGACCCCGCTCACCCGGTGTACATCCAGACGGTCTGGGGATTCGGCTACGTGTTCGTTCCGGACGGCAAAGGCGGCGAACCGGCGGCAGAAGGCCGCCCGTAAGGCCTCCGGCCGCGCCCGCTCCACGCGCCGCGATCCGCGCTCATGAAACTGCTGCCGGGCTCGCTGCTGTGGCGGACGTTCCTGCTGCTCGCCGTGCTGGTCGTCGCGACCTCGGCGGGATGGTTCGAGATCCTTCGCGCCTCGGAGCTCGAGCCGCGCGCCCGCGCGATCACGCAGAATCTCGTCAGCATCGTCAACCTCACGCGCACGGCGCTCGTCGCTTCGCAGCCCGACCGCAGGCACGAGCTGCTCGCGGAGCTGATGGACCGCGAAGGCATCCAGATCTATCCCGCGGATCCGGGCGAGCACACGGCGCCGCTCGCCGACCGGCCGCTCGTTCGCCTCGTCACCCAGGGCATGCGAAACGAGCTCGGCGAGAACACCCGCTTCGCCTCGGAGCGCGAGGGCAAGCCCGGCTTCTGGGTGACCTTCCACATCGGCGACGACGAGTACTGGGTGCGGGTGCCGCGCGAGCGCGTCGAGCGCAGCGCCGCGCTGCGGTGGCTCGGCTGGGGCGCGCTCGCCTCCGCGCTTTCGCTGCTCGCGGCCTACCTGATCGTGTCGCGCGTGAACCGGCCCTTGCGCGCGCTCGCCTCCGCCGCGAGCGTCATCGGCCGCGGCAAGATGCCCGAGCCGATCCCGGAAAGCGGCCCCGACGAGATCCGCACGCTTTCGCACGCCTTCAACCAGATGTCTCAGGACCTCGCCCGCCTCGACTCCGACCGCGCCCTCATCCTCGCGGGCGTGTCGCACGACCTGCGCACGCCGCTGTCGCGCCTGCGGCTCGGCGTCGAGATGAGCGGCACCGAGCCGCAGCTGAGGGAAGGCATGACCGCCGACATCGAGGAGATGGACCGCATCATCAACCAGTTCCTCGATTTCGCGCGCACCGACGGCGGGGAGGCGTTCCAGAGCGCCGACCTTTCCTCCATCGCGGAGGACGTCGTCGAGCACTTCCGCCGGCGCGGAAAGACCGTCGACGCACGGCTCTCCCGCATGCCCGAGCGGCCGTTGCAGCGGATGGCGATGCGCCGCGTCATTTTGAACCTCGTCGACAACGCGCTGCGCTACGGCGAGAAGGACGTGACCGTGTCCACGCGCGCCGAGGCGGGCGACGCGGTGCTCGAGGTCGGCGACCGCGGGCCCGGCATTCCGCCCTCCGAAGTCGATAGGCTCAAGCAGCCGTTCACGCGCCTCGAGATCGCGCGCAGCGACAAGGGCGGCGCGGGACTCGGCCTCGCCATCGTCGATCGCGTCGCGCGCGCGCACCACGGCAGCCTCGACCTGCTCGCGCGCGAAGGCGGCGGGCTGATCGCGAGGATCCGGCTTCCGCTCGACGGAAAGACCGCGGCAGCGACTTGACGACCGTTCGCCCTGAGCTTGTCGAAGGGTGAACGGTTTCGAAGGCGTCCGCGGTTCGACAAGCTCACCGCGAACGGGATTGCGCCTTCCAGGTTCTCCGGATTTCGTAGCGGCTGCCTCCGCCCGAAGACGAGGGCAGCAGGACCGTCTGCACCAGCGCGAAACCGTCGAGGCGCCACTCGATCGGCGGCAGCTCCGGCATCGCCCGCGGCGGCCGCGCGTTCCTCACGAGCGTCACGTGCGAAACGAAACCCTTGTTGTCGTCGAAGGCGATGCCGGCGCGCAGCAGAGCGCCGCGCAGATCCGCGACGAACGCTTCGAGCTCGCGCGGCACGGCGGAAGCGCCCGCCCAGGCGATGCGGTTGTGTTTCCAGTAGCCCGGCTGGTCGAGCACGAGCGAGACCGGGACCGGCGCGACCGAATCCGCCGCGCGCTCGACGTCGGCGACACGCGCCTCCTCGACGTCGCCGAGAAAGGCGAGCGTGATGTGCATGTTTTCCGGGCGCGTCGGGCGCCCGCCGCACGCGTCGTGAAAGTCCCGCGACCAGCGCGCAAGCTTCGCGCGCACCGTGTCGTCGGGCCAGAGCGCGAAGAACAGCCTCACCGGGCCGCCACGCGAATCCGAGCGACGTCGTCCCCGCGAAAGCGGGGACCCAGTGATTGTCGGAAGACAGGACTGGATTCCCGCTTGCGCGGGAATGACACAGCAAGAGGAACGGAATTCAAATGGGCAAAAGCAGCGCGACCGCCTCGGCGGCGATGCCTTCGCCGCGGCCGAGCGCGCCGAGGCGCTCCGCGGTCTTCGCCTTGACGTTCACCTGACTCGTCTTCAGACCGAGGTCCGCGGCGAGGTTGGCGACCATCAAGGGCGCGTGCGGCGCCATCCTCGGCGCCTCGGCGACGATCGTCGCGTCGACGTTGGCGATCGCGAATCCCGCCTCGCGGATTTTTCTCGCGACTTCGCGCAGCAACGTTCGGCTGTCCGCGTCCTTGTACTTCGGATCGCTGTCGGGAAAGTGCCGGCCGATGTCGCCGAGCCCCGCCGCGCCGAGCAGCGCGTCGCACACCGAGTGGATCAGCACGTCCGCGTCCGAGTGTCCCTCGAGCCCCTTGTCGAAAGGGATCGTGACGCCGCCGACGACGAGCTTGCGGCCCTTCACGAGTTTGTGGACGTCGAACCCTTGCCCGATTCTCATGCGGTGGTCAGCTTGAGAAGGCCTTCAGCGATGTCGAGGTCGGAGGCGAACGTCACCTTGAGATTCTTGGTGCTGCCTTCGACGAGCTTCGGCTTGTAGCCGAGCGCCTCGACCGCCGCGGCCTCGTCGGTGGCGTGGACCGAGTCGCGCAGCGCGCGCATCAGCATCCCGTGCCTGAACATCTGCGGCGTCTGCGCCCGCCACAGGCCGTCGCGCGGCTCGGTCGCGAGCACGCGCTGCTCGTCGTCGGCGCGCTTGAGCGTATCGGCGACCGGCACGGCGAGGATCCCGCCGACGTCGTCCTTGCCGGCCTCCTCGATGAGGCGGCGGAGCTCCGCGCGCCCGAGGCAGGGCCGCGCGGCGTCGTGCACGAGCATCCAGTCGTTCGGATCGACGAGGCTCGCGGCGGCGATGAGGCCGTTCAGCACGCTGTCGCGGCGGCTCGCCCCGCCGCAGTAGAGCGGCGCGAGGCGCTCCCCGAACGCGCTCCAGTCGTGCCTGCGGAACTCGGTGTCGCCGGGCGCGAGCACGACGAACACCGCTTCGATCTCCGGCGCGGCGAGCAGCCGCTCGACCGCGTGGTAGAGCATCGGCTTGCCCGCGAGCCGCGAGTACTGCTTCGGCCCCGAGGCGCCGAAGCGCGAGCCCGAGCCGGCCGCGGGAACGAGTCCGAAATTTCTCGCAGTCATCGGCGCAGTCATCGACGCAGTCATCGATCAGGTCACTGAAATCGGATGGGATTCGTGGAGTTCGGCCCTATATAATACAGCGTCGTCCCGAGTTCGAACTCCGCTTCGCATCGCGAATCGCCGTTCAACTCGGGCTTTGCTATTTCCGTTTCAGAATCGATGAGCGAAGTCGTCCTCCCGGAAACCGAAAGAAGCGAAAGCGCGGCGCGCCTCGCGGGCTCCGCCGACGCGCTCGCCGCGGCGCGCCTCGCGCAAACCGATCGTCCGCTCGCGGTCTTCTGCGCCCGCGCGACCGAGGCGCAGCGGCTGGCCGACGAGATCGCCTGGTTCGCGCCGCAGCTCTCGGTCGTCGTCCTCCCCGACTGGGAGACGCTGCCCTACGACGGCTTCTCGCCTCACCACGATCTCGTCTCCGAGCGCCTCGCGACGCTCTACCGCATCCTGCGCGGCGATTTCGACGTCGCCATCGTTCCCGCCGCGACCGCGCTGGTGCGCCTCGGCCCGCCTTCGTTTCTCGCCGGCCACAGCTTCTTCCTGAAGAGCGGAGAGAAGCTCGCGCTCGACGCACTGCGCTCGCAGCTCACGCTCGCGGGGTACACACATGTCACGCAGGTCGTCGCGCCGGGCGAGTACTGCGTGCGCGGCGGGCTCGTCGATCTCTTTCCCATGGGGAGCGCTCTTCCCTACCGGCTCGATCTCCTCGACGAGGAGATCGAGTCGATCCGCAGCTTCGACCCCGACAGCCAGCGCACGCTCTACAAGGTGCCCGAGATCCGGCTGCTGCCCGCGCGCGAGTTCCCGATGGACGACGCGGGCCGCGCGCGCTTCCGCGCGCGCTACCGCGAAGCCTTCGAAGGCGATCCGTCGAAGAGCCGCGTCTACAAGGACGTGAGCAACGGCGTCGCGCCCGCCGGGATCGAGTACTACCTGCCGCTCTTCTTCGAGGGCACCGCGGCCATCTTCGACTACCTCCCGAAGGGCGCGACCGTGTGCATGCACGGGCCGGTGCACGAAGCGCTCACCGAATTCTCGCGCGACGCGCACGAACGCTACCGGCTCCTCGCCGGCGACCGCGCGCGCCCGCTGCTGCCGCCCGCGCAGATCTTCCTCTCCGCCGAGGAGTTCTTCGTCCGCGCGAAAGATTTCGCTCGCGCCGACCTCGAAGCCGCGGCTCCCGCGTCGAGCCCGCTGCCCGAGCTCGCGGTCGAGCGGCGCGCGCAGGATCCCCTGCACCGCCTGAAGGACTTTCTCGCGCAGACGCCCGCGCGGGTGCTGCTGCTCGCCGAGTCGCCCGGCCGCCGCGAGACGCTGTCGCAGTATCTCGCCGACTACGGGCTGAAGCCCGACGCGTGCGCCGGGTTCGAGGCGTTCCGGCAGTCGGGCGTGCGCTTCGCGCTCGCGGTCTCGCCGCTCCTGAACGGCTTCGTCCTCGACGCCGAGGGCCTCGCTCTCGTCACCGAGTCGGAACTCTACGCGGGAACCGCGCGCTCGCGCGCCGCGCGCGACAGGAAGGCGGTCAGCTCGGTCGAAGGGATGCTGCGCGACCTCTCGGAGCTTCGCGTCGGCGACCCGGTGGTGCACGTGCAGCACGGCATCGGCCGCTACCGCGGCCTGGTCGAGCTCGACGCCGGCGAAGGCCCCGCGGAGTTCCTGCTGATCGAGTACGCGGGCGAGGACAAGCTCTACGTGCCGGTGGCGCAACTGCACGCGATCGGCCGCTACTCGGGCGGGCCGCCCGAGCACGCGCCGCTGCACAAGCTCGGCGGCGATGCGTGGGAGAAGGCGAAGAAGAAGGCCGCGCGCGCGGTGCGCGACGCCGCGGCGGAGCTCCTCGATCTCTACGCGAAGCGCGCTTCGCGCCAGGGACACGTGTTCAAGCTGAACCAGCACGACTACGAGGCGTTCGCCGAAGGCTTCGGCTTCGAGGAGACGCCGGACCAGGCCGCCGCCATCAACGCCACGCTCGAGAGCATGAAGAGCACCAAGCCCATGGATCGCCTCGTCTGCGGCGACGTCGGCTTCGGGAAGACCGAGGTCGCGCTTCGCGCCGCCTTCGTCGCGGTCGCCGACGGAATGCAGGTCGCGGTGCTGACGCCCACCACGCTGCTGGCCGAGCAGCATTTCCACACCTTCCGCGACCGTTTTGCCGACTGGCCAATAAGGATCGCCGAGCTATCGCGCTTCAGAAGCGGCAAGGAAACCGCCGCGGCGCTCGCGGGCCTCGCGAAAGGCGAGATCGACGTCGCCATCGGCACGCACAAGCTGCTGCAGAAGGACGTGAAGTTCAAGCGCCTCGGCCTCGTGATCGTCGACGAGGAGCACCGCTTCGGCGTGCGCCAGAAGGAGACGCTGAAGCGCCTGCGCGCGGAGGTGGACGTGCTCACGCTCACCGCGACGCCGATCCCGAGGACGCTCGCGATGTCGCTGGAGGGCCTGCGCGATCTCTCGGTGATCGCGACCGCGCCCGAGCGGCGTCTGTCGATCCGCACCTTCGTGACGACGTACTCGCCCGGGATCGTGCGCGAGGCGGTGCTCCGCGAATTGAAGCGCGGCGGGCAGATCTTCTTCCTGCACAACGACGTCGCCACGATCGAGATCATGCGCGAGAAGCTGGAGAAGCTCCTCCCCGAGGCGCGCATCGCGGTCGCTCACGGGCAGATGCGCGAGCGCGAGCTCGAGCGCGTGATGCGCGAGTTCCTGCAGCAGCGCACCAACCTGCTGTTGTGCTCCACGATCATCGAAACCGGGATCGACATCCCGACGGCGAACACGATCATCATCGAGCGCGCCGACAAGTTCGGCCTCGCGCAGCTGCATCAGCTCCGCGGCCGCGTCGGGCGCTCGCACCACCAGGCCTATGCGTATCTCCTCACGCCGGGCGAGGAGGCGCTCTCCGGCGCGGCGAAGAAGCGGCTCGAGGCGATCCAGATGATGGAGGAGCTGGGCGCGGGCTTCTACCTCGCGATGCACGACCTCGAGATCCGCGGCGCGGGCGAGGTGCTGGGCGAGGCGCAGTCGGGCGAGATGCAGGAGGTCGGCTTCAATCTCTACGCCGACATGCTCGACCACGCGGTGCGGTCGCTGAAAGCCGGCCGCGAGCCGGATCTGTCGCAGCCCTTCGAGGTCGCGACCGAGATCAACCTGCACTTCCCGGCGCTCCTGCCCGCGAGCTACTGCGCCGACGTGCACGAGCGGCTCGTGCTCTACAAGCGCTTCGCGAACTGCGACACGCTCGAGCGCCTCGAGGCGATGCAGGAGGAGCTCATCGACCGCTTCGGCGATCTTCCGCCCGCGGCGCGCGCGCTGATCGAATCCCACCGCCTTCGAATTCTCGGGAAGCCCCTCGGCGTCGCGCGGATCGACGCCGCTCCTGAGTTCCTCCAGGTCCAGTTCGTCCCGCACCCGCCGCTCGATCCGACGCGCGTGCTCTCGCTCGTGCAGAAGAACCGGTGGAAGCTCACCGGCCCGGCGAAGCTGCGGGTCGAGCGGGTCACGAGCGAATTGACCGAGCGCGCGGCCGCCATCCGCCAGGTCCTCGACGCGCTCGCGGCGGCCGCGGTCAAGGAGACAGCGTAGGCTCCTGCCGGTCTTGCGGCTCCTGCGGTTCCTGCGGCTCCTGCGGCGGCGCCGCCCACGCTTCGTTCCACTCGGCGCGCCGCGTATGCGCGTACGCCGCGATGCAGACGTCGAAGGCGGCGCAGAAGACTCCATAGGCGAGCGGCACCGCGGTGAGCTGGCCCGGCTCGAACAGCGACCAGGCGACATGCGCGTGAACCTCGTGCACCACGTCCCACAGCCCGTGAAGCGGATACCCGACGATCAACGCGGCCGGCACGCGCATGCCGAACAGGCCGATCAGGGCGAACACGACGACGGCGGCGGTTTCCACCTGCCATGCCTCGGGGTTTCCGAAATACGCGACGAAGGCGAGGTAGAAGGCGGCGATCAGGACCAGGAACAGCCCGTAGAAGACCTGCTCGCCCCTCGGGCCGAGGTTCTCCCGCACGATGAAGACCGTGCCCGCCGCCGCGAGGACTCCGATCACGGCGTAGAGGATCAGGATCGCCACGAATCCGAACAAGGTGTATTGCGGTTCCATCGATGCGCCTCCGTCGTCTGAGAGACTACCCGTGCTGCGGTGCGACGATCAAGCCGGGCCTGCTATTCTTCATCCCTGATCCTGGCCTGACGCGAATCGGGAGGAGTCCTTGAAAGCGATCGTGCTGCGCGAGTTCGGCGGCCCCGAAGTATTGAAGCTCGAAGAAATTCCGACGCCGGCGCCGGGCCCGGGCGAGATCCTCGTCAAGGTCCACGCGGTCTCGGTCAACGTGACCCTCGACATCGCCGTTCGCAAAGGCGTCTATCGGCGCAAGCCGCCGCTGCCGCACGTGCTCGGCTGCGATCCGACCGGCGAGGTCGCGGCCGTCGGCGCGGGCGTCTCGCGGCCGAAGGTCGGCGCGCGCGTCTCGGTGCACACGGTCACGCGAAGCCCGCGCTGCACCCCAGGGCGCGAGTCCGAGGATCCGGTTCTCGGCGACCTGATCGGCATCAACCGCTGGGGCGGGTACGCCGAATACGCCGCGGTGCCGGCCGAGAACGCCTTCGTCGTTCCGGCGAGGCTCGATTTTCCGGAGGCGGCGGTGATCATGCGGCACCTGCCGACGGCGCGGCATCAGCTGCATTGCCGGGCCGGCTTGAAGGCGGGCGAGTGGGTGCTGGTCATGGGCGCCGCCGGCGGGCTCTCGTCGTGCTGTATCCAGGTCGCGAAGCGCATGGGGGCCACGGTGATCGGCGCCGCGGGAACGGACGAGCACGTCGCGACCGCGATCGCCTTCGGCGCCGATCACGGCGTCAACTACCGCACGCAGGATCTCGCCGCGGAAGTCATGAAGCTCACGAACGGCGAAGGCGTGCACGTGGTGACGGAGAACGTGGGCGATCCTCAGCTCTGGACCGGCGCCGTCAACAGCCTTCGTCACCTGGGGCGCCTGATCACGGCCGGCGCTCACGCCGGCGGCAACGTGGCGCTCGACCTGCGCACGCTGTATCTGAAGCGGCTGAGGCTGATCGGCGATCCGATGTGCGACTTCCCCGACATCGAGTGGGCGATGCGGACGGCGGAGGACGGGAGCATCCGCCCGCCGGTCATCGCCAAGATCCTTCCTCTGTCGGGAGCGGCCGAAGCGCACCGCATGGTCGAGGCCCGCGCGGTCTCCGGCAAGCTCCTGCTCGACCCGACCCGGGCATGACCTACCTTGTAATTCAAGGTCTCGAAGTCGAAACCCGCGACCTGAAGGAGATCGCGAAGCTCTCGGGCGCTTCGCGCATCGATAACCTCGGCAACAACGCCTTCCGCCTTTACGACTACAAGACCGAGAAAGGCGTCGCCGACTACTGCGCCAAGGCGAAGCTCGACTTCGCCTTCGTCGCCGATCCCCGCAAGCTCTCTTCCTTTCGCCTCCTCGTCCTCGACATGGACTCGACCCTGATCACCATCGAGACCATCGACGAGCTGGCGGACCTCGTCGGCCGCAAGCCGGAAGTCGCAGCCGTCACCGCAAGCGCCATGCGCGGCGAGATCGAGTACGACGAGAGCCTCAGGAAACGCGTCGCGGTGCTGAAAGGCCTGCCCGAGAGCGCTTTGGACCTATTGTATACAGAGCGGGTGCGGCTCTCCCCCGGGGCGGAGCGGATGATCGCGGGCGTGAAGAAGGCGGGACTGAAGATCCTGCTCGTCTCCGGCGGCTTCACCCGGATCACCGACCGGCTGAAGGCGCGCCTTTCGCTCGACTACGTGAAGGCCAACACCCTCGCCGTCCGCGACGGAAAGCTCACCGGCGAGCTCGTCGGCCGCATCGTCAACGCCGACGGCAAGCGCGACGCGCTCCTCGCGGCGCGGGAAGAAATCGGAGCGACGAAAGAACAGATCATCGCCATCGGGGATGGGGCGAACGACCTCAAGTTCATGGGCGAGGCGGGAGTGAGCATCGCGTATCACGCGAAGCCGGTGGTGCGGGAGAAAGCGGCTTACTGTTTTGACCAAGCCGGGTTGGATGGGTTGTTGACTCTTTACGCCTAAGTTCGCCTTTTCATGCGGTAGCAGGGGTTCGAATCCATTTCAGGACCACCCTATTCGGCTGCCGTATCGTGGCCTCAGCGTTTGACACAAGTCAAAGAAGCGAGCTCGATTCCGGAGTAAAAGCCAACGATGCGCGGACTCTCGCTCTTGCGGGTGCTAGTCCGGCGCACCATGCCGGCTAAAAGGAGATTCCCATGACTACACGAAAAGGAAATATCCTCTCATCCACATCGGCATCACTCGTTGTGGCTGGTGCGTTAGCGATTCCGATCTCAGCTGCTTTTGCCCAAGAGAAAAAATTCGACCTTGGCAAACATGAGTACGACTCCAATTGCGCCACTTGCCACGGAATCAAGGGTAAGGGCGACGGGCCGTACAAGCCATACCTGATTAAGAGTCCGCCTGACCTGACAGGACTGTCCAAGAAGAACGGCGGTGTATTCCCACTGGAGAAGGTAGAGTCGATCATCGATGGCCGACAGGAGATAGGGGCGCATGGCCCACGCAACATGCCTATTTGGGGAACGGAGTACGACCTAAAGGCCTTTCAGGCCTATTTCGGCTCGCCGTCGGCTTGGGCCAGTCCTTATGACCCAGAGAGTTACGTGTGGGCGCGCATCATGGCGCTGACGGAGTACATCTACCGCCTTCAAGAAAAGTAGCCCTTAGCTGGCATGCACGTTGATTGCAGCTAGGTGCTCACGCCGCGCGCAGCCACCCATCGCAGGGTAGGGCCAGCTGACTTATATACGGCGCAAATCCCCTTGAGGACGCCATGCGTATATAAACGTCCACTAGGGCGGTGGTCACCAGCGACACTGACGACAAGAAAGGATGGCACTACTCACGCGCCCGGGATTTCTAACCAGCGCCTTCACTTCATGTGCTCCTCAAACCCTTCTCGGAGAACGACGTGCGCGTTCTGCAACGTATCAATCAGGCCATCCATATCGTGCTCGATGCGTTTGATGCTGGCTAAATCCGCGTCGGGAGCGGCCGTCGATATGGCGTCGTTGTAATCGATCCATTGAGTCGCTGCCGATTCGAGTTCTCCGAGCCAATTTCTCAGTGGTTCCGGAAAAAGGAAATCGGCCTCTGCGCATGCTTCGCAGAAATCCTTGTAGAGGTCCCTACGGACCTCACGTGTAAGGTCCACGTCTCGCAACAACGCTTTGACCCTGCGATAGACTGCTAAGCGCGCCGCCCTTGATTCCCTCTCCTCTCTGCGCTGGTTCGTTCGCCATTGCTGGTAGGCGATATACGCAACGGCCGCTCCAATGGTTGGCGTGAGTAGCGCTGACGTCAAAGCTGAGACCTCGGACAGTTGCATCGATCAACCTCTGGATTAGGCAGTGCCATCCGGTTCGGCTAGCGCAAGTACACGCTTGGTGAAAGACTGTGGGTCAAAGTAAGGATCCTCGCCGAACAGAAGAGGGGCCGTCGCTGCCGTAGCCCAGACAGGTTCCGCGATCTGGACGGAGCCGTCTGCTGCCTTTGGCAGAACCCAGTGGGGAAGCACTCCAGATTCAAGGAGTTTGGTCATCGCGATAAGCCTGTACTCCACCGCGCGTGCTTTGTCCGGCTCGCCTTGAAATAGGCGCACCATCAAGTGCAGCCGCCCCTCCCAATCCCGATCCTCAGGAGCAAGTTTGTGAACTTCCCGAGAGGCAAGCAATAGATCATCAATCGTGACGCGAACACCGTTAACTTCAGCGGCTATCTTGGCGATGGCTTGGCTCATATCGGAGTCATAATATTCCCCGGAAATACAGCTTTCAGTTGGTCCCGACGCTGAATATCTCATTTGGCTCAACATGACCGCCCCCGCCCACGAAAGACCCGCCACCGTCTCCTCCATCGAACTCTTCTTCGATCTGGTCTTCGTCTTCGTCATCACGCAGATCACGCAGCTCGTCGAGCATGCGCACGCGCCGATGGATTTTCTCCGCGCGCTGCTGGTGCTGGTGCCGATCTGGTGGATGTACGCGGGTTACGCGTGGCTGACGAACAATGTCCGCCCGAGCTGGCAGATGCGCCTCGTCCTGATCGCGGCGATGGCCGGGTTCATGACGATGGCGCTCGCGATCCCCGAGGTGTTCGGCAAGGGCGCCCTCGCCTTCGGGCTTTCGTATCTCCTGGTGGTGCTGCTGCATCTGGGCGCCTTTGCGCTGAAGGGCGAAGGCGCGGCGGCGAAGGCGATTTTCGGCGTGGCGCCTTTCAATCTCGGCGCCTCGGCATTGTTGATCGGCGCGGCGTTCGTCGAGCCGCCCTGGGCGCTCGCGATGTTCGCCGCGACGACGTCGCTCTTCGTCCTCTCGACGATCCTCCGGCGCGAGCGCCGCTTCGCGCTGAACGCCCATCACTTCGCCGAGCGCCACGGCGGCGTGATCCTGATCGCGCTCGGCGAATCGGTGATCGCGATCGCGATGGGCGCGGGCGCTTCCGGGGAATGGCTCGGCGGCATGGTGCTCGCGCTCGTCCTCGTCGCCGCGCTCTGGTGGAGCTACTTCGACCGCGAGGACCGGCGCGCCGCGGACAGGCTGGTCGCCGCGAAGCCGGAACAGCGCGCGCGCATGGGCCTCCTCGGCTACTGGTACGCGCACCTCGCGCTGATTGCCGGCATCGTGCTGGTCGCCGCCGGGATCCGGCAGCTGCTCGAGGGACATCCGGGAATGAAGCTGCTCGCGGGCGGCATGACCCTGTTCATGCTCGGCGACATCTTCTTCCGGCGCGTGATGGGGATCGAGCCCATCGGCGTGCGCTTCGTCGGCGCCGCCGGCGCGGTCGTGCTCGGATTCGCCGGCGCCCGCTGGGGAGCCGAAGCCGCCCTCGCCGCGATGGCCGCGCTCGCGATCGCCGTCATCGCGCTCGAATGGCGGCTGGAAACGCGCTGAGGTCGGTATCAGTTCCCCGGAGTGGCGTCCCTTGAGCAGCGGGGCGGAGCGTGCTTCAATTACGCTCCTTTACCCGAAGTTTCAGGCCGACTGTGTCTTAAGGGGGGACAAGTATGGCTGCCTCGGACCACAGTACAGCAATAGTTGTCGCGGTCATCGGCGTTCTTGGGACGATTGGAACGGCGGTGATCACAAACTGGGACAAGATCTTTCCCGCCAAGCAAGCCACGCCCGCTGTTGTCCGTCCGGCTCCCAGGCCGGCCGCGCCACCAGCTGTCGCTGCGGCGCCTAAGCCGCCCCTGCCGACCGAAGACACGCTCCGCATCATCTCCACAAGGCCTCCTCTTGGCACGCGGCTTGGCGGCAACGTGACGTTCGATATCACCGTTGCGTACCAACTCAACACGGCCAATAAGGCGGTCTTGATATTCGGCTCGGCTTTGTACCAGTGGAAGTCCGGTGAATGCACCAGGCTCGTAAGCTACACCGGGCACGAGGTTCGCGAGCGCATCGCCCGCGGGTCCCATCAGTTGAGCTTCCGCTTGCCGAGCGGAACAGAGAAGCTCTCTCAATCAGGAGCCATCGGGTTCTACGCGTCGTTCATGGACGCCGACGCTTGGGACAGGGGCACCAAGTCGGTTATCGCCGAATTTCCAGAGCTGAGGGAGTATTGTTTTGACGTTCCTCGTAGCTAGCGGGTTCTCGCAGCGTCCGGCAGGCACTCTATAGAAATGATCGCAGTCTGAACCCCTCTGTCTCCTGGGACATGAATGCAGTAATTCGCCGGACGACGGCGGTAGCGCTTTCGGCGCTCCTCGCGACGCAGAACGCTGGTTGCGGTTCTGCTCCAGCAAAGACGGAATTGCAGACGGCGTGCGGCGAGGGAGCCACCGAGGTGCGCTCCGAGTCGAAGGACACGACCGGCGCCGGACACGCCACGTTCGAATACAGGACCGGCGATCAGACCCATTGCGCGCTGGTCGCGCCTTCCCGCCGCTACACGGTCACGGCCACGGTCGAATGGTCCAACGGATGGAGCAACCGTTACGAAATGACGACCGACCTGAACGCGGAACCGGATCAGCGGTATCTCGTTCGGGCTTACGAGAAGGATAAGGGCGAGACACCGGTGAAAGAGGTCACACTCGGCGGATACGTCACCACCCCGGCGAAGATCGTCATACTCGGGCTCGCAATCCCCATGGTGGCGGCCGTATTCGTGATGAGCGCGCCCTTCGTCATTCCCGCTGCACTCATCGACCGACACCGGACACCGCCCGACCCGCAGCCCAAGCCCACCGACGAACCATCGAAGGGCTGCTGCTTCACCTGGATCGAACGGGGCTCGACGGGCGAAGTGGTTGCCGGAGAGCGCCCCGACTCCAGCCCGACCCAGCCCGTTCACGCCCAACGGGGCATGCCGTAACACGGCGCCGCGGGTCTCCTGAATTCGCCGAGACTGCGCCGCCACCAGCGCAGCCGGTTGACGCGATCCCCATTATTTCGATATTCTTCGAAATATGGAAGCTCGTCCGGCCGTCCGCGCGCTCGGCGCACTCGCGCAGGAAACTCGCCTCGCCATCTTTCGCCTGCTGGTCGAGAAGGGCCCCGACGGCCTTTGCGTCGGCGACATCGGCGCGAAGCTCCGCCTCGCCCCGGCGACGCTGTCCTTCCATCTGAAGGAGCTGACCCACGCCGGTCTGCTTGAGTCCCGGCAGGAAGGGCGTTTCATCTACTACGCGCCGAACATCGATTACATGAACTCGCTCGTCGCCTACCTGACCGAGAACTGCTGCGGCGGGAAGTCCTGCGCTCCGCTCCGCCGGAAACGGGCGGTTGCGTGAGCGCAGCGATGAACGTCCTGTTTCTATGCACCGGCAACTCGGCGCGCTCGATCCTCGCCGAAGCGATGACGAACAACCTCGCCGTGAGCAAAAAGAAATTCCGCGCGTACAGCGCCGGGAGCCATCCGAAGGGAAAAGTGAATCCGTTCGCGCTCGAGCTCCTGCGACAGACGCACATCCCGACGCAGGACCTGCGGAGCAAGAGCTGGGACGAGTTCGCCGCGCCGGGCGCGCCCGTGATGGACTTCGTCATCACGGTCTGCGATCAGGCCGCGGGCGAGCCGTGCCCGTACTGGCCCGGGCAGCCGATGACCGCTCATTGGGGCATGCCGGACCCGGCGGCCGTCGAAGGCACCGACGAGCAGAAGCGCCGCGCCTTCTCCGAAACCGCCAACATGCTGAGGCGACGGATCGAGCTCCTGGCGAGCCTTCCGCTCGAGAAGCTCGACCGGCTGTCACTGCAGAGCAAAGTCAGGGACATCGGCAAGACTTCGCCGTGAGCCTCGGCAAGCGACTCGCGGCGGAGGCGTTGGGAACGGCGCTCCTGCTCGCGATCATCATCGGCTCGGGGATCATGGGCGAGCAGCTCGCGCAAGGCAACGCCGCCGTCGCATTGCTCGCCAATGCGCTCGCCACGGGCGCCGGGTTGTCGGTGCTGATCCTCGTCTTCGGCCCGGTCTCCGGTGCCCACTTCAATCCGCTGGTGTCGATCGCCGAGGCGCTGCGCTCGTCCCTGCCCTGGCGGGAAGTCCCGCTCTACATCGTCACGCAGATCGCGGCCGCCTTCGCCGGCGTCGCGGCGGCTCATCTGATGTTCGGCAAGCCGCTGTTCTTCGCCTCACAACATATTCGCGCCGGCTGGCCGATGCTGTGGAGCGAGGCGGTGGCCGCGTTCGGACTGCTGCTCGCGATACTCGCCGTCTCGAAGACGCGTCCCGCGGCGGTCCCCTTCGCAGTCGGCGCGTACATCACGGCCGCCTACTGGTTCACCGCTTCGACCTCGTTCGCCAATCCCGCAGTCACGCTCGCGCGCGCCGCGAGCGACACGTTCGCCGGAATCCGGCCCGACGATGCGCCGGGGTTCATCGTTGCGCAGGCGCTCGGCGCGATCGCCGCACTCGGCGCGTACAGGTGGCTCTTCGCTTCCAAGCACCCCGCTTGAGCGGCAAGTCCGTGGCTCGATCCGATAGCAACCGGAACCTCAGACGTTTCAGTTTCCCAGACGGAGGTGCGACATGAAACTTCGCCTATCGCTCGTTGCGCTCGCCTTCCTCCCGGCTCACGCCAACGCCTCCTGCGAAACCCTGCTCGCCGGTGCGAGCCTGGGGGAGGTGGTGCGGTGCGTGCAATCCCAGAGCTACACGATCAATTCCCAGTCGGTCCAGCTTCGCGCGATGGGGAAGGAAGTCGAGGCGCTGAAGCTCGACCAGCGGAATCTCAGGAGCGAAGTCGAGGCGCTCACCGCGCGGCTGTCGAAGCTGCAGAAGCAGGTGGCTGCGCTTCGAACTCCCTCGCGGTGACGTCGCTAGCGCGCATTCCGCGACGGCTGCTCGGCGGGCGTCACGAACCGATGGTTCTTGTAGCCCCACCATTCCGGAGCGATATCGTCCGGCCGGCAAGTGGCGGCGTCGAAGAACGCCCAGTCCGTGGCCATCGGCCGGCCGTCGGCGGTGAAGCGAGCGCGGAAGGACCAGAAGTAGCGTTGCGCGGGCGCGAGAGAGGACTCGATCCGGTGTTCGGGGACGGCGAGGCCGGTGCGCTCGTACACCAGCCGGCCGCGTTCGCATCGTTCCGCTTCCCAGATCCTCAGGTCGTAGGTCACGTCGCTTATCTTCTTCAGCAGTGCCGGATCGAGTTTCTCGCGGTCGAGCTCCCGCGGAAACGCGCTCCAGCGCAGCGTCGGGCGCAGCGAGTCCACGGTCCCGAAGCGGATCGGATTCATCAGACACAGGTCGTCGCGCCGGGTGAAACCGGTGGCCAACGCCTTCGAGATCGACGTCGGCTCGGCTTTCGGATAGACCGGGATGAGGCCGCACAGGCCGAAAAGGGGGTTGTCGGGGAGGGTTCCGAAACCTCCCACCAGGTTGGGCAGCTCGAACGGGGCGACGAGCAACAATTCGTCGTTGATCCGGTCGGCCAGCTCGCGGTAGGCGCGCTCGAATTCCTCGACGAGCATGCGGCCGTCGCTCGCGGCCCACTGCGCGAAATCCCGGTGCGGGCTCGCGTAGCGAAACTGCCGCGAAAGAAGTTCGGTCCCGTCGGATACGCGCACGAGCCTCGCGCGCGCAAGCATGTAGAGGCTGACCATCGGCTTGCGCCGGAAGTCGGGCGGACAACGCAGGTCGTTGGGATTGCCGTAGATATCCAGCGGCTCGCAGCGATCGAAGCCGATCTCCCGGATTGCGATCTCGACCACAGTATCGACGCCCGCCGCGCGTAAGTTCGCGTAGTCGGGAGTGTCCATTGAAGTTGCCGGGCCTATCGCATCCAAGGGGCGCAGTTCGATCCACGTTTCCCTTTCCACGATCGTGGTGAGACGCTCAGCCAGCGCGCGCTGCGCGTCGAGCTTCGCCAGCGTGCTATTGAGCGAGGACTCGATCTCCTGCGCCTTTTCGGCGGGAAGCGCCGTGTGCGCGCCCTGCGCCGCGGTGACCGCCGCAGCCGCGACGATGACATAGGGCGCCATGAAGGCGAGCGTAACGGCGGCATAGCCGGTTGCGCCAACGCTCAGACCGCCGAGAAGAATCGTGCTCCCCACCGCGCTTTCCGCAGCGCCTTTGGCCGCCCCGCCGGGTTTGCTCTTCGCGAAGGTGACGAAATTCGACTGCGGGACGTATCGCGCCGTGGCGATCGCGACGGCGCCGAGCCTTTCCCGCGCTTGCATCGACGGCGGCGGTGGTGCCACCGCGCAGCCGCTCGCGATTGCCCACGCGGCGACAAGAGCAAACCGTGATAGAGTAAGGTCGACGGCGAGCATGTAGTGCCTTGTCGGCTTCCATCCGATGCTATCCGCGCCGTCGCGGGCGGGATTGATTCAGGTCAAGCCGGTCGGACCTTCCCTCACACCGGCGTCGTGAAGTAGTTCGCGCGCGGCGCCCGGGGCGGCGGAATACCGTGCCGGCCCTCGATGTTCTCCGCGTGCTGGGCACCGACGCGCCTTTCTCGTCCGGGAGGAACCGATGGATAAACTGATGGTGATTGGAATATTCGCGGTGTTCGTCGTTTCGATCGGGGTGGTCGTCGACTACCTGCTCACGAGCGACCTGGCCTGCCACGCGGTTTCGCTGCTCTGCGCTTTCGGGTAGGCGTCGCGGAGACGCCGCCACCCGCACCGGCCGGACCCGCGGCCGCGAATTGACCCGCCTCCTTCCGTCCGAGGCTCCGCGACGGTAAGCTGCCGTTTTTTTGCCACCCGGAGCCCCCATGATCACAGGCGCGCAAGCGGTCGTCGATTGTCTTCGTCGGGAGGGGATCGATCACGTGTTCGGAATCCCGGGCACGATGAATCTCCCGATCCTCGACGTGCTGCGCGAGACGCCCGAGATCCGCTTCATTCTCACCCGCCACGAGCAGGGCGCGGCGTTCATGGCGTACGGCTTCGCACGCGCCGTGCACCGGCCCGCGGTGGTGACCGCCACCGAAGGCCCGGGCGTGACCAACCTGCTCACCGGGATCGCCGCGGCCTACAAGGCGTTCGTCCCGGTGATCTCGATCAGCGGCGCGCAGGAGCTGTGGATGCGCGAGCGCGACGCGAGCCAGGACATCGACCAGGTGACGATGCACAAGTCGGTCACCAAGTGGGCATACTCGATTCCGTCGGCGGCGAAGATCCAGGAGTCGGTGCGGCGCGCCTTCCGCGTCGCGCTCGCCGAGCCGCTCGGGCCGGTGCACCTCGACGTGTCGAAGGAGATCCTGCTCGAGAAGACGGAAGCCGAGCCGGTCCCGCCCGCGGCGTACCGGCCCTTCAGTCTGCCCGCCTGCAACGCGGCCGAGCTCGACCGCGCGGCGGAGATCGTGGCGAAAGCCGCCCGGCCGGTGCTGCTCGCCGGCGGCGGCGTGCTGCGCGAGGATTGCCTGCCGGCGCTTGCGCGCCTCGCGGAAACCACCGGGATTCCCGTTGCCGCGCTGCAATTCCATCCGGACGCCTTCCCCACCACGCACCCGCTCGCCCTCGGGCCGCTCGGGCGCAACGGCTACTCGAGCGCGAATCGCGCGGTGCCGCAGGCCGACGTGATCGTCGCCGTCGGCGCGCACATCGACGTCTTCTCCACCACGTTCAAGTACGGGATCATCGCGAAGGACGCGAAGAT
>Ga0187773_10000335_pt1 | contig 18957 bp, 15 predicted proteins | sample 0216_BV02_MP05_1_FD_133133 | JGI IMG/M metagenome (GOLD analysis project Ga0187773, IMG submission 133133) | Tropical peat soil microbial communities from peatlands in Department of Meta, Colombia - 0216_BV02_MP05_10_MG | ecosystem: Environmental > Terrestrial > Soil > Wetlands > Peat | place...
CCGACTTCTAACACAAGGAGGGTTCGCCATGCCGACTTATGTTTTGCTCAGCACGTTGACCGATCAGGGCCGGAAAACCATTAAGGCCAAACCCAGCCGTATTAATCAGGTGAACAAAGAGATCGAGGCAATGGGGGCCAAAGTAGTCGCCCAGTACGCCCTTTTGGGACCGTATGACTTCGTAAATATTATCGAGGCGAAAGACAACAAGGCCATTGCCAAAATTTCGGTGGAGTTAGGCTCGAGAGGCTCTGTACAATTTCTGACGATGCCGGCGATCCCGATCGATGAGTTTATCACGTCGCTCAAGTAGCATTGACCGATCGGGGAGTAGGACAATTCGGAGTCATTCGATTCTGGGCAGGATTCTGTCCGCCGGGTGCGCCGGATTCGTCGCGGTCGGCTGCGCGTCGTTTCCGCCCGCGTCTTATTCGCTCCAAGACAGCGAAATCTTTATCGCGTCTTACCCTCACGATATCAATGTCGGCATCGTGAATCTTGAAGACCGACGTTCCCCGGAGGAGATTGCCTGGGCCGCAAAACAAAAACTGCCGTCCAACCTCGCCGAAATTGTGACGGAACGGATGGTTCAACATCTTCGGGTTTCTCATCTCTTCAGTCGAATCCAGAAGCTGTCCGAACCGTTGAATCCGTCTTCAAACGATCGCATGCGTGAGCTCGGTTCGCAGGGGACCGACGCCGTCCTGTTTGGTGAGTTGGTTCATTACTACGGCCAAACCGGTCAGGACCGTCGGATCGAGGGGCATGTTCAGTTTGAAAACTTGAAGCTGGTCAGCACCCGGACCGGTCACCTACTCTGGGAGGGAACGTCGGATAAGCAACTTCGGCGTCAGGAAAGAGAACCGGGCCGAGACAAGGATTACGCCGCCGAGGCGCTTCGCGGGGCCATCAATCAGCTGGCGATTCAACTGGCGGATCAGTCCATCTCCCATTTACAAGTTTATGCTTCCGATCAGCCTGAAATGCGACGTTGGCGTGTTGGGGTCTTATTACCCGAGGATGCCCGGCCGCCGGAGGAAAGGGACACCCAAGCACGAATTCTAAAGGGCGATCCGAATTATTCGTTGTATAGCGATCCGGGCCGCGGAACCGATCTGCTTGCCGAGGTGCCGGACCAATGGGTGAAGAAACTTCGTGACGCAGAAATCTTTCGGGAGGTCCTCCGCATTCATCGACAAGGGGTAAAATCCGAGAATTTGCAAAAATGGTCTGAAGAGGGACTGGATGCCGTTCTGACGAGCCGTTTGACCCGTTTATCCGGCCTGGTGATCCCTCCTCACGATGAAAAACCTTTTATGCTCTGGAGCGGGGGGATGGGGTACCCTCGGGTCTTTAAGGCGACGGCCCTGACCCGAATCGAGGATGTTCGTCTGATCGAGACCCGAACCGGGAAAGTAGTGTGGATGGGAGAAGCCGAGGACGGAATCGATCGGACGATTAACTCCTGGGAATCCCCCATGAAATTGGTCCAGGAATCTCTGGACACAACGCTGGACCGGTTGGTGAATCAAATTTCGCAGATTGCGATTGGGCTTCCCGTTGTTGTGGTCGAAACCCAACCGGTGACGCCGGCCCCAAAACCAGAGCAACCGCAGGAGCAGATGCCGATCGCCAAAACCACCGACACCCCGGCTCCGGACGAAAAAACATTGGCCGATATCTATTTCGATTTCGACAAGTACCTCATTCGGAACGATATGCGCCAGACCTTGGAAGAGGACGCTGACTGGCTGTATGCCCACCCGGGCGTCAAGATCCGCATTGAAGGTCATTGCGATGAGCGGGGGACAACTGACTATAACCTGGCGTTGGGGGAACGACGCGCAAAAAAGGTGGAGGAACTTCTCAAAGTGTTGGGCATTGATGAAACCCGGCTTTCCACGATCAGCTACGGCGAGGAGCATCCGTTTTGCACGGAACAAAACGAAGACTGTTATGCAAAAAACCGCCGGGTCCATCTCGAGATTCAGTAATTAGATGGGTGTGGATTGCAATCGGTATAATGAGTGGGTCTAAAGACCTACCCGTGTCCCGGCCGATAGGTCTTTTTTTCTATTGAGGAACGTAATAAAACTGGTTATAATAAATCACTTTTTCTGCTGATACCGGGAGTTCCGACCCGATCGATTAATGCATCAAAAAAGCTGAAAGGGTAAGGAGACGATACCATGGCAAAAGTACTTGAAGGCCCAGGGATGGGCTTGCTGAAGAAGTGGGGGATGGCGGTTCCTGGCTATGTCGTTGTCACTTCCACAGATCATTTTGAGCAGGCATCTTCCGCTGCAACATGGCTAAAAGAATCCCGTCTGGTGGTTAAAGCCCATGAGGCGATCGGATCCCGGATGAAACTGGGCCTGGTGAAAGTGAATCTGGATTGGCCGGCTGCAAAGCAGGCGGTCAAGGAAATGCTCGGAAAGGCCCTCGGCGGTGAAATGAAGGTCTCTCAGGTTATCGTCTCCGAAATGATTCCTCACAAAGAAGAATATTACATCTCGGTCAAATCGACGCGGGAAGGGGCCGAGTTGCTTCTGGCCAATGTGGGTGGAATTGAAATCGAGTCGAATTGGGAGCGGATTCAGAAACTCCCGATTCCGGTCGGGGAGACTCCATCCAAAGAAGCGCTGGCGGATCTGGCCAAACGGGCCGGGTTCGGCAAAGATCTGGCCTTAAAAGTTGCGGAGTTTGCGGCCAAGCTTTATCAATGCTATGACCATGAGGACGCTCAATATCTGGAGATCAATCCGCTCGTAATGCGGTCAAACGATCAAGCGCTGGTGGCGTTGGATGCGGTGACCTTGTTGGACGCGGACGCCCGGTTTCGACATCCGGACTGGGACTTTTCGTTTGCGGCCGAATTCGGCCGGCCTTATTCCGCGCACGAACGGGCCGTCATGGAGGTGGATTCCAAGATCAAGGGGTCGGTCAAATTCATCGAGATTCCGGGCGGCGATACGGCCTTGCTTCCGGCCGGGGGCGGCGCCAGCGTCTTCTACACCGACGCGGTCGTGGCCCTGGGTGGGAAACCGGCGAACTACGCCGAATACTCCGGCGATCCTCCCGATTGGGCGGTCGAGGTTCTGACCGAAAAGGTCTGCTCGCTACCCAACCTTAAGCGGATCATCGTCGGCGGGGCGATCGCCAATTTCACCAACGTCAAAAAAACCTTTGCCGGTATCATCGCCGGTTTCCGCAAGGCCAAGGCCGAGGGAAAGCTCAACGGAGTCGAAATCTGGGTCCGCCGCGGGGGTCCCTTTGAGAAAGAGGGATTGGCCGCCATGAAGGCCCTGGAGGCCGAGGGATTTTTGATCCATGTATTTGACCGATACACGCCTTTGACCGATATCGTGGACATGTCGTTGAAGAAAGAATTAACGGCGAGCGGCTCCTCATCCCATAAAAAAACTGCACCGTCGACTTTGCGAAGCGCGAAGGCCGGGGAGGCACGGCAATGAGCATCGTAGCCGATCGCGATACGCGTGTGGTCATCCAGGGCGGACCGGCCGGAATCAATGCGGCTCGCCGGATGGCCGAGTTTTGTCATCTGGCGAAGACCCCGCTGACGGTCCAGGCGTTCGTTTTCCCTCCGGATGCCGGGAAGATCAACGAAGTACCCTTTGGAAGTGAAATCGTTTCAATCCCGGTTTATAAGACCGTGGCCGAGGCGGTCGCCGATCATCCGGACATCAACACCAGTCTCGTTTATGTCGGTCCAGACCGGGCCTTCGGTGCGGCCCGCGAGGCGCTGAACGTCGAATCGATCCGGCTGGTCTCGATGATCACGGAAGGAGTCCCCGAAAAGGACACAAAGCTTCTTTCACGCGTGGCCCGGGAAAAGGGGAAGATTTTTAACGGACCATCCGCCATCGGCATCATCTCGTCGGGCGAATGCCGCCTCGGCGTGATTGGGGGCGCGTTTGATAATCTGGTCTTGAGCAAACTCTACCGACCCGGCTCGTTCGGGGTCATCACAAAATCCGGCGGGTTGTCGAACGAGATCATCTGGATCTGCAGCCAATTCGCCGACGGCATTACGACCGCGATCGGGATCGGCGGGGATGCCTATCCGGGATCCGATTATGTGACCTACCTTGAGATGTTCGAAAAGGATCCAAACACCCATGCCGTCGTGATCGTGGGCGAGATGGGAGGTGACCTGGAAGAGCGGGCGGCCGACTGGTACGCGGCCAATAAGCGCCGGATCAAATTATTGGCGGTCATCTCGGGTTTTTGTCAGGAAGTGCTGCCGAAGGGGATGAAGTTCGGCCACGCCGGCGCGAAGGAAGGGATGAAGGGCGAGGGCAGCGCGCGGCATAAAGCCGACCGGTTGCGCGAGGCGGGGGCGATTGTGCCCTCCACTTTCGGGGGGCTCGGTCCCGCCATCAAAGAGGTCTATCAAGAGCTCCTCGCAAAAGGCGTGGTCAAAGAATCCCCCGCCGTTGAGCCGGAGGCTCTTCCCAAACTCCCAAAGACGATCGAGGAATCCCGCAAAAGCGGCGAGGTTTTTGTGGAGCCGCTCGTCAAAACCACGATCTCGGACGATCGCGGTGAGGAGCCGCTCTATTACGGTTATGCCGCCTCCGAGCTGATCAATAAGGGTTACCAAATTCCCCATGTCATTGGTCTGCTCTGGAATAAGAAACTGATCAGCCCACAGGAGGCCGAGATCGTCAAGCGGATCATCATGCTGTCTGCCGATCACGGCCCGGCGGTGTCGGGGGCGTTGACGACGATCATCGCCGCCTGCGCCGGAATTTCGATGTCCCAGGCGGTGGCGGCCGGACTGATCATGATCGGGCCTCGGTTTGGGGGCGCCGTCACGGATGCCGGCAAATGGTTTAAATATGCGGTCGAAAACAAGCTTTCGGTCGATGAGTTCTTAAGCTACATGAAATCCAATGTGGGTCCCGTTCCGGGAATCGGTCACCGTGTCAAAAGTGTAAAGAATCCGGATAAAAGGGTTAAGGAGCTCGTGAATTACGTGAAGAGTCAGAAGCTTTTCACCCCGCACCTCGACTTTGCGCTGGAAGTGGAAAAGGTCACCACGGCCAAAAAAGACACCTTGATCCTGAACGTGGACGGAACGATGGCCGCCATCCTCGTCGATCTCGGATTCCCGGTCGAAAGCCTAAACGGATTTTTCATCCTGGCCCGGACGATCGGTCTCGTCGGTCATTGGATCGACCAGAAACAGCAGGGCAGCCGCTTGATTCGATTGTTCGATTATTTGATCAACTACGCGGCTCCGAAAAAGAAAGAAGTCCCGCCGCTCAAATAGCGTTCTTGGAAGATGAGTTCCATCGATTGAGCCGGCTTTCCAAACTGCTTGACTAGTGGTGCGGCGGCTCTTAGAATAAAGTTCCCGCACAATGAAGAGGGAGGACCTTTCCATGTCGGTTGAAGTCATCAAGAAACTATATGGCTCCATGCCGGACAAGCTGGCCAAGGCCCGAAAGAAATTCGGCCGGCCGCTGACCCTGACCGAGAAAATTCTGGTTTCCCATGCCGACGATCTTGAAACGCAGGTCTGGGAGCGTGGCAAGGCACAGCTTCTCTTGCGGCCGGACCGCGTCGCCATGCAGGACGCGACGGCCCAGATGGCACTGCTTCAGTTTATTCAGGCCGGAAAGAAAAAGGTGGCCGTTGCCAGCACCGTCCATTGCGACCATCTGATTCGTGCCCAGGGCGGCGCGAAAGAAGATGTCCAGCGGGCGATCGACGAGAACAAAGAAGTCTACAACTTTCTCCGCTCGGCCGCCCGGAAGTTCGGGATCGGTTTCTGGAAACCCGGGGCGGGGATCATCCATCAGGTCGTTTTGGAGAATTATGCCTTTCCGGGTGCCCTTCTGATTGGAACGGACTCCCACACTCCGAACGGCGGTGGTCTCGGCATGCTGGCGATCGGCGTAGGCGGGGCGGATGCGGGGGAAGTGATGGCGGGGCTACCCTGGGAGGTGTTGCATCCTAAATTGATCGGCGTCCGATTAACCGGACAGCTGCAAGGCTGGAGCTCCCCGAAAGACGTGATCCTGTATCTCTGCGGCCTGCTCACGGTGAAGGGCGGCACGAACAAGATCCTGGAATATTTCGGACCGGGTGCCGAGACGATCAGCTGCACCGGCAAAGGAACGATCACGAACATGGGTGCCGAGCTCGGCGCGACCACGTCGATCTTTCCGTTCGATGACAAAATGGCGGCCTATCTGAATGTGACCGAGCGGGCCGAGTGGGCCAGACTGGCGCAGGCCAATCGCGGGAACCTGACGGCCGATCCCGAAGTTTTCAAATCCCCCGAAAAATATTACGACCAGATCGTCGAGATCAATCTGTCTGAACTCGAGCCTCATGTCGTGGGTCCGCACACGCCGGATTTGGCCCGGCCGATCTCCAGGTTGATGTCCGAAGCGAAAGAGAAAAACTATCCGGTTCAACTGAAGGCCGCGCTCATCGGGAGCTGCACGAACTCCTCGTACGAGGACATCAGCCGTTCGGCCCATATTGCGCAGCAGGGACTTAAAGCCGGACTGAAGGCTAAGACGAGCTTCCTCGTCACGCCGGGCTCGGAGCGGATTTATCACACGATGATCCGTGACGGCTTTATGAAGACCTTTGAAGACATGGGCGCGACGGTCTTGGCCAACGCCTGCGGCCCTTGCATCGGACAGTGGAAGCGGTCCGATATCCAACCCAAGGAGTCGAATTCCATCATCAGTTCGTACAACAGAAACTTTCCCGGCCGCAACGACGGGAACGCCGAGACGCTTTCATTTCTTTCCAGCCCCGAGATCGTGACGGCCATGGCCTTTGCAGGAACGCTGGACTTCAACCCGGTCTCCGGCACGTTGACCGCAAAGGACGGAACGAAGATCAAGTTTGAGCCGCCGCGGGGACAGGAGCTTCCGGCCAAAGGATTCGCGAAGGGTGAGGAAGGTTACGAGGCCCCGGCCGAAGACGGCGATAAGCTTCAGATCGAGGTTCCACCCACGAGCGAGCGGCTCCAGTTGCTTAAGCCCTTTCCCCGTTGGGATGGAAAGGATTTTGCTAAGCTTCCAATTCTGATCAAGGCTAAAGGGAAATGTACAACCGATCATATTTCGCCCGCCGGGCCCTGGCTCAAGTACCGCGGTCATCTGGACAAGATCAGCGACAATATGTTTCTCGGCGCGAACAATGCGTTCGGCACCGAGGCCGGCAAGGGAACGGACGTCCTAACAGGCGATCCCAATCTTACGATCGCCGCGATCGCCCGGCGGTACAAGGCCAAGGGGATCGGATCGATCGTGATCGGCGATGAAAATTACGGCGAGGGCTCGAGTCGCGAGCATGCCGCGATGTCCCCCCGGTTTTTGGGCGTCCTGGCCGTGCTGGTCAAGAGCTTCGCCCGGATTCACGAGACCAATTTGAAGAAACAGGGCATCCTTCCGCTGACCTTTGCCGATCCAAAGGACTATGACAAGTTCGAGCAGAACGATCGGGTGGGTGTCGTCGGATTGTCCGGTCTCGCGCCGGGAAAGCCGGTCGAGGTCGTCATCCACAAAGCGGACGGAAAAGAATTGAAGATTAAAGCGAACCACAGCCTGACGGAACAGCAGATCGGATGGTTCAAGGCCGGTTCGGCACTAAATGCATTAGGTTAATCCGTCGGAAGGATTCATGACTGAACGCGTGAATGAAAGCACGATCGGCGCACACGGGCGGATGATCATGGTCGAGATCATGGGTCGGCCTTATTCCGTACCGGAGGGACTGACCATGCTGCGCGCGATGTGGTACACCGGTCACGAGGTCGTCCGCGGCGCGGGATGTCTCGGCGGCTTCTGCGGTGCCTGCGCCGTCACGTACCGGACCCGCGATGACGTCCGTCTGCGCAATGGGCTGGCCTGCCAGACGGTGGTCGAGGATGGGATGTCCTTCTATCTGAATTTCTCCTACTATCCAGGCCGCAAGGCGCTTTACGACCTCGACCAACTCCCGGATCCCAAACAGGACCTATTCAAGATTTATCCGGAGGCGACGCTCTGCCGGAACTGCAACGCCTGCACCGAGGCCTGTCCCCAAGGCATCGACGTTCGGGACGGCGTCTGGAAATCGGTTTTCGGCGATTTCGAAAAAGTCTCGGAGATGTTCATGGACTGCGTGATGTGCGGCCAGTGCATTCCGGTTTGCATCGCCGATATCGCACCCAATTATGTCGCTCTTTATGCCAGCCGGGTGCAGGGGGCCCGGCTGTCCAAGCCGCCGGAAAACCTTTCCAAGCGGGTCGGGGAGATCGAATCGGGAAAGTACGCCTCGGAATGGAATCGGATCCTCTCATTGAATGAAGAGGATCTCAAAGCGGCCGCTCAACCCAAAAAATAAAAGAAAGCTTGTCCGATGACCGATATCATCACCGAATCAAAAGATCGGGTCCTCCAAGGACGCGATGAGCGCCGAAAACAGACAATCCCCAGCCAGTCGGCGGAGGAACGGGACCGGCTCGTCCATGCCTTTCACCCGGATTATAAAAAAGAAGAGTATCATCGCATCCGAATCGGCCCCAACGCGGGAGAACGGACTGTCCGGGAAGTGGCCGACCTCCTGGAATCAGACAGTCTGCTTCCGGATGATCTGGAATTGACGCCCCAGTATCGGGTCGATGTTCTTATCGTCGGGGGCGGCGGTGCCGGAGCGACCGCAGCCCTGACCGCCAAGTCGCTTGGCGCGGAGGTATTGCTCGTGACCAAGCTGCGACTGGGCGATTCCAATACGGTGATGGCTCAAGGGGGGATGCAGGTCGCGATCACGGACGACGACTCGCCTGTCACCCATTTCTTCGATACCCTTCGCGGCGGGCATCACAAAAACGATCCCAACCTGCTCAAGGTTCTGGTGGAGGAAGGCCCGATGGCCGCCCAGTGGCTGATACAACTCGGCGTGTTGTTCGACCGGGACGAAAAGGGGAATCTCAAGACGAAGAAGGGGGGCGGCAGCACGAAGCCCCGCCTGCTGACCTGCAGCGATTACACCGGATTGGAAATCATGCGGGTTCTGAAAGACGAGGTACTGAACCGGCAGATCCCCGTTTTGGAATTCTCCCCCGTTGTAGAGCTGCTCTCGGATGCGGATGGAAACTGCACCGGTGCGGTGCTCAAGAATATGGACAATGGCCAACTCATCGTGGTTGCGGCTAAATCGGTCATTCTGGCAACCGGCGGAAGCGGGCGGCTCCACATTGAGGGTTTTCCGACGAGCAATCATTACGGCGCGACGGGGGATGCGCTCGTTCTGGCCTACCGGCTCGGCGCACGGCTCAGCCATATGGATACGTTTCAGTACCATCCCACCGGCTCGGTTTATCCGGAACAGTTGGCCGGAGCCTTGGTGACGGAAGGTATTCGCTCCGATGGAGGACATCTCGTGAACCGCGACGGCCGGCGGTTTATCAATGAGCTGGATACACGGGACGTCGTGGCCGCGGCGATCATCCGGGAATGCGCCGAGGGACGCGGGGTGAAAACGCCGGCCGGCCGTGTCGGGGTGTGGTTGGACGTGCCGATGATCGACCTCCTCTTGGGCGAGGGGAGCATCGCAAAGCGGTTCCCGGCGATGGTACGGCAGTTTCAGCGCTACGGGATCGATATCCGCAAGGAGCCGGTCTTAGTCTATCCCACTTTGCATTATCAGAACGGGGGAGTCGCGATCGATGTGAACGGCCAGTCCCAGGTTCAGGGGTTGTTCGTGGCCGGTGAAGCCTCCGGCGGGTTGCACGGCCGAAACCGATTGATGGGAAATTCTCTGCTCGACCTGATCGTCTTTGGAAAACGGGCGGGCCAGGCGGCCGTGAAGCGCGCCAAAGAATCGCCAACCGGAAAACTTACGCTGTCCCATGTGACGCGTTTCCGTAACGAACTCGATAAACATAAAATTAAACCCCCCCGTGTCGCGCCGATCATCCTTCCCGATTACGTCCGTCGAGAAGAAATCGCCGCCACAGCGGTTAAGCTGTAATCATTTCCGACCGATCTAACAATCTGTATGAATAAAAGAGGAACTGAACCCAAGGTAACGACATTTTGCCCATGGACTCCTGTGATCACACCGCTGTCCTTTGCAATCCCGGTCGTGATGATCTATAGTTAGGATCCATCATTTTTCAACGGAGGAGACGATGACAAGGAAAAATCTCGTGATCGTGATGGTTGCCGTCTGTCTGAGCGTGGGGGTCTCGGCGAGGGTCTGGGCCGAGAAACAACCTCACATGCAAAGCGCATTGGAGGGTTTGAAAAAAGCCAAAGCCCAACTGGAAAAAGCCGAGCCCGATAAGGGCGGACACCGGGTCGAAGCCATTAAACTGATCGATCAGGCGATCCAGGAAGTCAAGGCGGGGATAGAATACGACAATGAGCATAAAGACCAGAAAGGTCGCTGAATGTTCATGGACCTTAAATAGAGCCATGATATATGCGGGCGAGACCGGAGCGGGGAACCGGACGGGGAAAATGCGCCGTTAACCCTTTCCAGCGCATTCGCATAGAAGGGACGCACCCGCTCCCCCCGCGCCCGCACGCTAAGATCACTCACGATCTTCTCCCCTCAACCACGTCACCCCCCAAATTGCACCGACCGGGCTCATCCATTTAGGGGAGATGTAATACGGTTCCGTATCGGTGGATCCGTAGCCCCTTCGTCCTGAATCCCGGTCCAGATATTGACTCCTTCGGCATAGGATTGTATGATGTTCTTGATCATACTTCCGGCGTGGGCCGTCCTGCCGTTTACAAAAACTTACACACGGCTCTATCCGCCGGACGGAAAAATGAGGCCTATGGTCCGCCCCGGTTCATTTAATCCCTGTACCCCAACAACCCCAAGACCGCCGCCTTACTCATGTCTCCAGATTAATGGAATATTGCCGCAATCGATGAAGGGGAGATTGACTACCCTTTTCTAATATCCATTAATATATAGGGAGGATTTCAATGGCTAAAGTAGCGAACGTTGCACCGATGAAAAAAGTCCAAGGACAAAAGCTCGGTTACGGCTGGTTGCCGGATCTGCCGGATCATCGGGACCTGCTTTATAGCGCGATCCGGATGGCGCCCGTCGTCCTTCCCCCGGCCGTCGATCTGCGACATCTCTGTTCGCCCGTTGAAAACCAGGGGGCATTGGGAAGCTGTACCGGAAACGCCCTGTCGGGTGCGTTGGAGTTCTTGGAGAAGAAAGATAACGTCCGCTTCATGAACCTGAGTCGACTTTTTATCTATTATAACGAGCGCATCATCGAACATTCGGCCAAATCGGATTCCGGAGCCATGATTCGAGACGGCATCAAGACGCTCAAAAAGCAGGGGGTCTGCTCGGAGAAGAAATGGCCGTACCTTATTTCAAAATTTGCCGTGAAACCGAGCCCCGCCTGCTATAAGGAGGCGTTGAATCATCAAATCACCTCATACCACCGCCTCCTGACCGTGAATGAAATGCAAGCCTGCCTGGCCGAGGGATTTCCGTTTGTATTCGGTTTTACGGTGTTTGAAAAGTTCGAGTCCCAGGAAGTCGCCCGGAGCGGTGTCGTTCCCATGCCGACGCCAAATGAGCGTGTCATCGGCGGACATGCCGTGCTCGCGGTGGGATACGACGAGTCCAAACAAAGGTTTCTTGTCCGCAATTCCTGGGGCTCCTCCTGGGGAATGGGCGGATATTTCACGCTGCCCTATGACTACGTCGGGGATCGAGACCTTTCGGATGATTTTTGGACCATCCGGCGCGGAGAGCATCTGTAGGAATCGGTAATAGCGAAGTGTTAACTTCATTCGGAGTGCGGTTCAGTCTAACGGCTTAATGATCTCTGTTTTGCCCGACGATCGCCTCCAACGGCATAGACGATACCGCCGGCGAGACTGAAACCCGCAATCGTCATGGCCATCGGGTAGGCCGTCCCGTTATGAAAACCGCCGACCAGTCCTCCGGCCAGCGCGCCGGCCGTGAACTGCATTATCCCCATCAGAGCCGATGCGCTTCCGGCGTGATGACCGCTGGCCGACATGGCGATCGCAACCGCGTTCGGATTGAGGAAGCCGAGAGTGGCGATGAAAAACCAAAGCGGGACAAGGAAGACGACGAGGCTACTACTGCCGGCAACGGCCAGCAGGATCAGGGCCGCCGTCACGTTGGCCGCGATCGCCCCACCGAGAATCGCTCGCGGCGGCCAGCGTGAAAGCATCACACGATTGATCTGAGAAGCCGTGACCAGGCCCAGCGCGTTCATCCCGAACAGTATCCCGAATTGTTTTGGGGTAACACCGTGCAGCTGGATGAAGACAAAGGGGGAGTTGGCAATATAACCGAACAATCCGGCCATGATCAGTGAAGCGGCCAGAGCCGGCGCGATGAAGCGGCGGTTGACCATGAGGCGGCCGTAGTTTCGGAACACACCGCCCAAGTCATCCCGACGACGCGCCTCAACCGGAAGCGTTTCGGCGAGGCCTGCCCAGGAAGAAACGAGGCTCATCACGCCGAAGCCGGCCAGCACGAGGAAGATGGCGCGCCATCCGGCCATCGTCAGGATATAGCCTCCGATCATCGGGGCGAGAATCGGTGCCAGTCCCATGATCAGAATCAGCGTCGAGAATACACGGGCCGATTCGCGTTCATTGAAAAGGTCGCGGACGACGGCTCGACTGATCACCAGGCCAGCGCATCCTCCGAGCGCCTGCAGCAGGCGTAGCGCGATCAGGCTGTCGATGGTCGGCCCGAACGGGGCGAGCAAGGAGGCCGCAACATAGATCGCGATGCCGATCAGCAGCGGGCGACGACGGCCGTAGCGATCGGCGAGCGGACCATAAATAGCCTGACCGAAAGCAAGGCCGATGAAAAAAATCGAAAGGGTCGCCTGGACCCTCCCGGGATCGACCGAATAGGATTTCGCCAGGCTTGGAAAACTCGGGAGATAGAGATCAATCGAAAGGGGCGCGATGGCCGTCAGCGCGCCGAGGATCAATATCATCCGGAGCAACGGAGTGGACGAGCGAACGGGAAGCGCAACGGAATTTTCATTCATGGGCAGCCGTTTATAGATTATATGTTATAAGATGGATTAATGAAAAGCAGAAAATTCGCTTCTCGAATCCGTCTATAGATCCCAGTTGCTTTCAGGTCTTCCAGTCTGATAGAATTCCCTCCCGTTAATTTATTTATAGGGGCTCGCGTCGCCAACGATTCTATCTGGGGGTCCGTGCGGGCTTTGCTCCTCCGATGCCTCCAGACCCCGCGCTCGGACAGGCAAAGCCTGATCCTCGCTTAACGCCGGCAAAGCCGGATGGAGGCTCCCCCTCTCGCTCCCCTTGCCCGCCGGGTAGATACTCACGGGTGACGGGAGTTAGGGAGCCACATCTTTAAACAGGATCCCATCCGATGAACATTCACGAATTTCAGGCAAAACAGTTGTTCAGCCAGTTTAATATTCCGGTTCCCCGCGGGAAAGCCGTCGCATCCGTTGAGGAAGCGAAGGCATGGGCAGAGGAGCTCCGTTCGTCCGTCTATGTCGTCAAGGCCCAGATTCATGCCGGCGGACGGGGAAAGGCCGGCGGGGTTAAGCTAACCAAGGATCGCAACCAGGTCGGAACGCTCGCCGGTGAACTTTTAGGAAAGCTCCTTGTCACGCATCAAACCGGCCCGGAAGGCCGCAAGGTGCAGCGCCTCCTGATCGAAGAGGGCGCCGACATTGCGAGTGAGCTGTATCTGAGCCTTTTAGTGGACCGCGCCTCCGGCTGGCCCGTTTTCATCGCGAGCCGAGCGGGCGGAATGGAGATTGAGGAAGTGGCGGCCCATTCGCCGGAGAAGATTCTTAAAGCCGCCATCGATCCGTCCTCGGGTTACCAGGCCTTTCACGGCCGGATGCTCGCTTTTCGCCTGGGTCTCGGGAAAGAAGTCCAGAATCCATTCGTCCAGATGCTGAGTCATCTCTACCGCCTCTTCATGGAAAAAGGGGCATCCCTCATCGAGATCAATCCGCTCGTGATAACCCGGGATCAAAAGCTGATCGCCCTGGACGCCAAAGTGACCTTCGACGACAACGCGCTCTTCCGGAACGACGAGATCAAGGCGCTCCGCGATCTCGACGAGGAAGATCCCCTCGAGGTCCGGGCCTCCCAGTACGGTTTGAATTATGTGAAATTGGACGGAGAGATCGGCTGCATGGTGAACGGGGCCGGACTCGCAATGGCGACGATGGACACCATCAAACTGGCCGGATCCTTTCCGGCGAATTTTTTGGACGTCGGCGGCGGCGCTTCGAAAGAGACCGTGAAACAAGCCTTCACCATTTTGATGTCCGATACCCACGTGAAAGGTGTCTTTATCAATATCTTCGGAGGCATTGTCCGGTGTGAACGGATCGCCGGCGGCGTGATCGACGCGGCCCAAGAGGTCTCGATCCGGGTCCCTCTGGTCGTGCGACTGGAAGGGACGAACGCCGAGGAGGCCCGGCAGATGCTGGCCGCGTCGGGGCTGAACCTCGTCGTGGTGCGAACGATGTGGGAGGGGGCTCAAAAGGTCGTCAGCCTTATCCGGCGCTGATGTCTTTTTCGTCCTTCGAGAAATGGATCGTCCCGGCCGTTATTTTTGGGGGGCTATCCCTTGTCGGGGGCTGCACGGTAAAATCACCGCCGATAAAAGAGTACAAGGTTTTTGCGCGCTTTGGAACGGGCGAAGGAACCGTGGTCCGTGCCTTAAAAGTGGACAGATCCTTCCTTTGGGTTGGGACCTCGGTCGGAATCCTCAAGGTGAACCGTCTCAACGGCGCCCTGGTTAAGACGTATACCAAGGCCGACGGACTAACAACCAACTACATCTTCACGATCAATGTGGATCCGAAGGGCACCCCTTGGTTTGGCACGGATGCCGGTGGGCTGCTCTGGCTTGAGGGGGATCGTTGGAGGGCGTACGGGACGTCGGACGGTCTGGCGGACCCTTGGGTATACGACATCGATTTCCATCCGGACGGATCGATGTGGGTCGGGACCTGGAATGGCGTGAGTCGCTATAACCCCAAGGCTCCGGAAGGGGCTCGGTTTGCCACTTACAATGTCAAAGACGGACTGGTCAATAAATGGGTCTATGCCCTTGCGGTGGACCGGGATGGATCGCTTTGGTTCGGCACCGAGGAGGGGGTGAATCGTTTTGACCCCGTTGCGCGAAAGGAGAAGGCCTGGATCACCTACACCCATAAGGATGGCCTGGGAGCCCCTAACGAGTTGGCGCTTGCGCATAAACAAACGGCCGGGGAAGCCCAGGAGGCTTCGCAGGCCGACAGCGGGGTCGAGTTGCCGCCGGGTCGAAGCTATGCCGGCCATTTTCATGACTTGAGCGTTCTGGATGAGAAGGGAAAGGAAACCTACAACGAAAATTATATTTTTTCCATCCTGATCGATTCGCAGGGTACCAAGTGGTTCGGGACTTGGGGGGGAGGAGTCAGCCGCTTTGACGGAAAACGTTGGACGAATTACACCACCAAGCAGGGATTGGCGGGGAATATCGTATACACCCTCGAACGCGACGCCTCGGACACGATCTGGGCCGGGACCAATCACGGCTTGTCTCGTTTCGACGGAAACAAATGGAAAAGTTATACCCGGGCGGAGGGCTTGGTCGGCGATGATGTTTACGCGGTTGCAACGGACCCGGATGGAAATGTTTGGGTCGCCCAACGGGGCGGCGTCGTTCAGCTGGGACCCAAGCCGGAGGAAATAGTGAAGAAGACAGTCAGCGAGCAACGCAAGCGAGAGGGGAAGGCTCCATCCGGCTTCGCCGGTGGAGGGGGAGACGTGAGCCCCTAAAAAACAGGTGGAAAAGAAATGAGCATCCTGGTCGATAAAAATACGAAGGTGATCGTACAAGGAATTACGGGCAAGGAGGGCTCGTTCCATGCCGCGGCCTGCCGGGAATACGGAACGAAAATCGTCGGCGGCGTTACCCCGGGAAAGGGGGGAACGACGTCTGAAGGGTTCCCGGTTTTCAATACCGTGTTCGAAGCCGTCGAGGCGACGGATCCCGACGTCTCGATGATTTTCGTTCCGCCAGCCTTTGCGGCGGATGCCATCATGGAAGCGGCCGATGCGGGCATCGGTCTCATCATCTGCATCACGGAAGGCATCCCCTTGTCCGACATGGTCCGCGCAAAACGATTCATCAACGGTAAGCCGGTTCGGGGCGCGACGAACCGCTCGGTCCGCCTGATCGGGCCCAACTGCCCCGGGATCATCACCCCGGAAGAATGTAAAATCGGCATTATGCCCGGCTTCATCCATAAAAAAGGCGGGGTGGGCGTGGTCTCACGCAGCGGCACCCTGACCTACGAGGCCGTCTGGCAGTTGACCGGCCTGGGATTGGGACAGTCCACCTGCGTCGGGATCGGCGGCGACCCGGTCAACGGGACAAACTTTGTGGATGTACTGGAGTTGTTTCAAAAGGACAAGAACACCGAGGTGATCGTGATGATCGGCGAGATCGGCGGGGATGCCGAGGAACGCGCGGCCGAATTTATCAAGGACCGGGGCACGAAACCGGTGGTCGGGTTTATCGCGGGGGTGACGGCCCCGCCCGGTCGTCGGATGGGGCATGCCGGCGCGATTATTTCGGGTGGAAAAGGAACCGCGGCCCAGAAGATCGAGACGCTGGAAGCGGCCGGGGTAACCATCGTTCAGAATCCGGCCGTGATCGGCGAGACCGTAAAACGTCTTATCAAGCGAGGTAAGGTCCGGCGAGCGAAGACCGTCCGGGTGAAGTCGAAGCGGCATAAATAACCTCCATTCCCAAGGACGAGAGGCCCATGGACCTCGTTGGACGCCGGATCATTGCGGCGGTTTTCGGACTGCTGTTAAGCGGAAACATCGCAAGGGCCGAGAACGTACCGCTGATGACGGGAAAAGGACATCTGGGCGTCGACCTCAGCGGGGAACTCTCCAGCCGGGACATGAAGGTGGACGGGCAGACAGACCGAGAGCGGGTGACACGGCAGGCGGTTCAATTGACTTACGGCATGTTGGATCAGCTTGATCTTTATGCAATGATCGGCATGGGAAATGTCACGTTTGAGGATGAAAACCTCGACAGTCATACACGTCCGTATTTGGGAGTCGGGTTTCGAAGCACCTTTCCCTTGCAGGGCGGCAATTTCGCGGGTGTTTCGGCTCAGTTCCAATTCGGGAAGGTCTCACAATTTGATCAAGCCAATACATCGGTCTCGATGGAGGATAAATGGACCGAGACGCAGGCTCGCTTATTTCTCGGAACGAAAGATCTGATTCGGGACCCCGAACCGGATCTTCGGTTCTACGGGGGGCTGAGGATTTCAACCCGCAACGACAAACTCTCGCCCCCAAATCAGTCCTCGAGCAATGCCAAACAGAAAAGTTCTTTTGGAGGAATCATCGGATTGGATTTTTCCGATCGCAAAATTTTTCGAATCAATGCCGAAATCGGCACCGGTGATTACACCAACCTTTTGATCAGCCTCGGCCTGCTGTTCTAGACGCACGCCTCTCAAGTCGAACCACCCCATAATCTTCTTGACTGCGCTTCGATGGCTGTGATATAAAAAGTCAAGACACAACGATGTGTTTACGACGAGGGCGTCTTCTTTGATCTTCGAGGAGGCGCCTTTTTAATTTTAAGCGAGCGACTGGCTCTTCCAGCGCGAGCGCGGGGTTCGGGGACATGTGAGGAAATTGTCTTTTGTTGACCGCAGCGGCCCCCGAATCTAATTGGAGGATTCGCATTGAAAAAGATCGAGGCTTACATTCGTTCCGAAAAGATCGGTGAGGTAAAGGAAGCCCTGACCCGCATCGGGATTCAGGGAATGACGATCATGGAAGTCCGTGGGTTTGGTCGACAGCGCGGCCATATCGAATTGTATCAGGGCGCGGAGTATACGCTGGACTTCGTCCCGAAGATGAAAATTGAAATGTTCACTCCGGACAAAGACGCCCCGCGCGTCGTCGAAGTCCTGATGCATTCGGCATCAACCGGACGGACCGGCGACGGGAAGATCTTCGTCCTCCCCGTGGAAGAGGGCGTTCGCATCCGGACTCAGGAGCGCGGCGAAGCCGCCGTCTCGATGTGAACGGCTGGACGGCATGAGCACGCAGGCCACCCCTCGCAAGATCGCGGAACTGACGGCTCTCTACGAGATCGGCCGTGCACTGGCCTCTTCCCTGGACCTGAAGGAAACCTCGCGAAAAATTATTGAAATACTGGCCTCCGTCCTCGATATGCGTCGCGGCACCCTGACCTTGCTTGATCCCGAAACGGGCGAGTTGGTGATCGAAACCGCGCACGGCCTCACGGCGGAGGAGATCGCGCGCGGCCGATTCAAAATCGGCGAAGGAGTCACCGGACGGGTTTTTGAAAAGGGCGAGCCGATGATCGTTCCGGACGTGGGACGTGAACCGCTCTTTCTCAACCGAACCCGCTCGCGCGGCGATCTTGCAAAAGAGCGAATCGCGTTTCTCTGCATGCCCGTGAAGACCCACGGGGAGACGATCGGAGTCCTGAGCGTGGACCGGCTTTTTAAGAATGGTTCGCCCGATTTTGACGACGACGTCCGCGTCCTGACGGTCGTGGCTTCCCTGATCGGACAGGCCGTCAAACTTCAGCAAACCGTCTCGCGTGAAAAACGCGAACTTCTGGAACAGAATATTCAGCTTCAAAGCGAGCTGAAAAATCGTTACCGCATCGGTAATATCGTCGGCCAGAGCAAGGTCATGGATGAGGTGTTTCGGTCGGTCCTCCAGGTCTGTAAATCAAAGGCCACCGTCCTGTTGCGTGGGGAATCGGGCACCGGCAAGGAATTGATCGCGCGAGCGATCCATTACAATAGCCCAAGGTCCGATCGACCCTTCATCAAGGTCAACTGCGCCGCCTTACCGGAGACGCTGCTCGAAAGCGAGTTGTTCGGCCACGAAC
>Ga0187773_10000337_pt1 | contig 18832 bp, 16 predicted proteins | sample 0216_BV02_MP05_1_FD_133133 | JGI IMG/M metagenome (GOLD analysis project Ga0187773, IMG submission 133133) | Tropical peat soil microbial communities from peatlands in Department of Meta, Colombia - 0216_BV02_MP05_10_MG | ecosystem: Environmental > Terrestrial > Soil > Wetlands > Peat | place...
GCCGCGGAGCATTTCCGCGCACGCGAGCAAGGTGCCGTCCATCACGAATTGCTGTGAGACGTGCTTTGCTTCGGCAGGCCAGATATGCTGGTGCAGCCAGTCCATCAGCGGCAGGTCATCTGCGAGCCCTCGCATCAGCGCCATCGCCGCATGGGTATGAAGGTTGACGAGCCCTGGAATGAGCGCATGGTTCTCCAAACGCAGCCGTCGTTTTGCATTGAAGCGCGCGTGCGCTTCCGCAGTGGGCAGTACCGCCCGTATCGTTCCATCGTGAATGGCAATGGAATGCCTAGGCAGAACTTCCTCCGGCTCAACCGGAATTACCCAGCCTGCATCAATCAGCGTGTCGACCTCTTTTGGCATCAAGCGCCCTATAAAATAAAAAAGCCCTGCGCAAGGCAGGGCTTCCATTGTAACTGTGTTTGTTTTTATTGTCCCTCGGGAACGATTGCTGTTACATCAACATCCACGCGCCGGTCAGGCTGAAGACATTCGATAAGCTGTTTGCGCTTCAGGTTTTTGCATTGATCCGGTGTGGTCACAGGGTTGCTCTCTCCTTTGCCGACTGCCTCGATCTTGTGAGCGTGGACGCCATGCGAAACGAGGTAATCTGCCACCACTTGGGCGCGCTTTTCAGAAAGTTTCTGGTTGTAAGCAGGAGACCCGAGACGGTCGGTATAGCCGGTGACGGTAACGGTTTCATATTCTGCGTTTTGCAATCTGCTGGCGAGCTCGGCGAGCCGTTCTTCGCCGCGCGGGCGCAGATCCGCTTTATTGAAGTCAAAGAAAGCATCCGCGGAAAGCGTGATATGTTCCGGAGCCGGTGGCGGGGGTGGCGGCGGCGGGGCAGCTTCTGGCTCCGGTTCGGGCGGAGGCGCCTCGGCCACAGGTGGCGGCGGTGGTTCGCACAATTCTTTCGGCATCAGATCTTTTTCGCATTCGCAGCCAATGGGAAACTCCGCTCCAGCCCGCTTGTATTCTTCAGCGAGCTTTTGTGTCCAGTAGCCGGTCCTCCAGCAAAGGCCGGTCCCGCTGCGGGCCAGCTGGCCACGTTGATCAATTACATAAGGCACGGGGGTACCGCTTGATGTTGATGACTGCTCCTGGGATGCGCAGGCAGCCAAGCCCAATGTCGCCAACGTAGCGGTCACGAAAATCGGTTTTGAAAGCCGGATGGTCATAATTCCTCCTCTTTTTTAACGACTTGATGCTAATCCTTGACCAACTGTGGATGAAACCGTAGTGGAAGCTCTCCGCCTGAGCAATACTAATTCAATCACGGCTTTTTGGCAATTTTATTACCGGCACCTAAATACCGTTAGCTTGGTGGCCGAGAGCATACGCTGCTTGGCCTTGTGCGCTTGCACATGATAAAATTTATGAATTTAATTTGCTGTAGTTTCAACTCTGAAACCCATCCAAAAAACCTTTTAATTCATGGAACAATTTGCTAAAGAAACCCTGCCTGTCAGCCTAGAAGAAGAGATGCGTCGCTCGTACCTGGATTACGCGATGAGCGTTATCGTGGGTCGCGCGTTGCCGGATGTGCGCGACGGCCTAAAGCCCGTGCACCGCCGGGTGCTGTTTGCGATGCACGAAGCCAATAACGTATGGAACCGTCCTTATGTGAAATGCGCGCGTATCGTGGGTGACGTGCTCGGGAAGTACCATCCGCACGGGGACGCCGCGACCTATGAAGCTCTGGTACGCATGGCGCAGGATTTTTCCATGCGCTACACCCTGATTGACGGTCAGGGCAACTTCGGCTCGGTGGATGGCGACGCGCCGGCAGCCTACCGTTATACCGAATGCCGCATGGATAGGATTTCCTCGGAGATTCTCGCAGACATCGACAAGGAAACAGTGGATTTTGCGCCCAATTACGACGGCAAAGAGCGGGAACCCGAAGTATTGCCGACCAAGGTGCCGAACCTGCTGGTCAATGGTTCATCCGGAATAGCGGTCGGGATGGCGACGAACATTCCACCCCACAACTTGAAGGAAGTAGTGGACGGCTGTCTTTCGCTCCTTAAGAACCCGCAAACCGATCTTGATGAGTTGATTGAGACAATTCCCGCCCCGGATTTCCCGACCGCCGGCATCATCTACGGCGTCAGTGGAGTGAGAGAGGGGTATCGCACCGGTCGCGGCAGAATAGTAATCCGCGCGCGGACTCATTTGGAAGAAATGGAGAAAGGCAATCGTCAGTTGATCATTGTCGACGAGCTTCCCTACCAGGTAAACAAGGCTGCCTTGTTGACGAGAATTGGCGAGCTGGTGCGCGACAAGAAAATCGACGGAATATCTGATCTGCGGGACGAATCGGACAAGTCGGGTATGCGTGTAGTGATTGAACTCAAGCGCGGCGAGAATCCCGAGGTGGTGCTGAATAATCTCTACAAAGAAACGCAACTGCAGGATACCTTCGGTATGAACATGGTCGCGCTGGTGGACAATCAGCCGCGCCTGCTCAATCTCAAGGAGCTTCTCGAGTCCTTCCTGCGCCATCGGCGCGAAGTGGTGACGCGGCGGACCGAGTTCGAATTGCGCAAAGCGCGCGAGCGGGCCCATATTCTCGAAGGTCTGGCGGTAGCGCTCTCTAACGTGGACGAAATCATCGGGCTTATCAAGGCGGCCGAATCCCCGCCGGTTGCAAAGACCCAGTTGATGGCGCGCCATTGGCGTTCCAAACTGGTCGAGGACATGCTGCGCCGAGCCAGCTCAGATGCTTCGCGGCCAGACGGACTCGGTGCCGAATTCGGTATGCGCAAGCAGGGCTATTTCCTGTCCGATGCGCAGGCGCAGGCAATTCTGGAATTGCGCTTGCAGCGGTTGACCGGGCTTGAGCAGGATAAAATCTTCGCTGAGTACAAAGAAGTAATGGAGAAAATCGCCGATCTCATGGACGTGCTGGTAAAACGCGAACGCATTACCCGTATCATGTCCGATGAACTGGTTGCAGTTAAAGAGCAATTTGGCGACGAGCGGCGCAGTGAGATCGTGGTGGACACCCAAGACCTGGCAATGGAAGACTTGATTGCCTCGGAGGACGTGGTAGTCACGCTGTCGCATGGGGGTTACATGAAATCGCAGCCGGTTGCCGATTACCGGGCGCAGAAACGCGGCGGGCGTGGCAAGCAGGCGGCGACTACCAAGGAGGACGATTTCATCGACAACTTGTTCATTGCCAACACGCACGACTACATTCTGTGCTTTTCCAACCGCGGTAGGGTCTACTGGCTCAAAGTTTACAATGTACCGCAGGGCAGCCGTGCCAGCCGTGGCAAGCCCATCGTCAATCTCGTGCCGTTGATGGAACATGAAAAGATAACTACGGTACTGCCAGTCAAGGAATTCGACGATCAACACTTCGTATTCATGGCAACGGCCAACGGCACCGTCAAAAAGACTGCCCTCTCGGCCTTTTCGCGACCGATGTCGAAAGGCATTATTGCAGTGAATCTGGACGACGGAGATTATTTGGTCGGTGCGGCACTCACCGACGGCAAGCAGGACATCATGTTGTTTTCGGATGGCGGCAAGGCAATGCGCTTCTCCGAGCAGGAGGTGCGTTCGATGGGCCGCAATGCGGCGGGCGTGCGCGGCATGAAACTCGCCGCAGATCAGCACGTGATTTCCCTGCTTACCGCCCAGGACGAAACGCAGTCGGTGCTGACGGCAACGGAAAACGGATTTGGCAAACGCACGCCGATCGCCGAGTACACGCGCCACGGCCGCGGCACGCAGGGAATGATTGCGATCCGTACCTCAGAGCGCAATGGCAAGGTAGTGGCAGCGACGCTGGTGGATAAAGATGATGAAATCATGTTGATCACCACGGGCGGAGTGCTGATTCGCATGCGCGTTTCCGAGATTCGCGAAATGAGCCGCTCAACGCATGGTGTAAGGCTGATCGACCTCGGGGATGGCGAGAAGCTTGCAGTTTTGGGTAAAGTGGTCGAAAGGGACGAGGAAAACAACGGCGAGGGAACTCATTGATGAACGATGTAAAGCCGTATACGGCAACGCTACGCGTCTACAATTTCAGTCCCGGACCGGCAATGCTGCCACAGGAGGTGCTGGAGCGCGCGCGTGAAGAAATGCTGGATTGGTGTGGCAGCGGCATGTCGGTGATGGAAATGAGCCACCGGGGCAAGGAATTTACCTCCATCATCCGGCGCGCAGAAGCGGATTTGCGCGAGCTGATGCGCATTCCGGCTCATTACAAGGTTTTGTTCCTGCAAGGCGGTGCAAGCATGCAGTTTGCCATGGCGCCGGTCAACCTGTTGCGCGGAAAAAAATCTGCTGACTGTATTTGTTCCGGTGAGTGGTCGAAGAAGGCGATAACCGAGACAAAAAAATTTTGCGCAGTGAATATTGCCGCTTCATCCGAAGATGCCGGATTTACTTATGCGCCGGCGCAGGATCAGTGGCGGCTTGACCCTAATGCGGCCTACGTGCATTACACACCCAACGAGACCATAGGTGGCGTCGAGTTTCACTGGGTCCCCGAAACCGGTGATGTTCCGCTGGTGGCCGACATGTCTTCGAATATACTGTCGCGCGAAATCGAGGTCAGCCGTTTTGGGCTCATTTACGCCGGGGCGCAGAAGAATATCGGACCTGCCGGGCTGACCATTGTCATAATCCGCGAAGATTTAATGGGGCGAACGCTGCCCGGCATGCCATCAATGCTGAATTATAAAATTCATTCGGACAACGAATCGATGTACAACACGCCGCCTGCTTACGCAATATACATCGCTGGCCTCAACTTTCAGTGGTTGAAGAAGAACGGTGGTATTGCAGCAATGGAGGCACGGAACATTGCGAAGTCCAGGCTGCTTTACGATTTTCTTGACAGCAGCCGATTTTTCCGCAATCCGGTGAGAAAGAATGACCGTTCGCGCATGAACGTCCCCTTCGCTCTCAAGAATTCCGCGCTCGAAGAAGAATTCCTGAATCGCGCGAAAGCGAAAGGACTGGTGCAGCTTAAAGGACATCGTTTAGCAGGTGGCATGCGCGCGTCGATTTATAATGCCATGCCCCTGGAAGGCGTGCGCGCTTTGGTTGACTTCATGCGTGATTTCGAGAATCAGCATGGCTGAAACCTATCATGTCCTCACTCTCAATCCGATATCAGCGCATGGCTTGAAGCGTTTTTCGCATAACTATGTCGTGGGCAACCAGGTCACCGAGCCGGACGCCATCCTGGTACGTTCGCACGATATGCACGGCATGCTGATTCCACCGAAAGTCAAGGCCATTGGCCGCGCCGGGGTCGGCACCAATAACATTCCGGTAAAAGAAATGAGCGAGCGCGGCGTGCCGGTGTTCAACGCGCCCGGCGCCAACGCCAACGCCGTGAAAGAGCTGGTTTTGGCGGCGCTCTTGATAGCGGCGCGCAACCTGGTGCCTGCGATGCGTTTCGTCGACGCGCTACAAGGAGAACAGGAAACCATGAGCACAAGAGTGGAGGAAGGGAAGAAACAATTTGCCGGAATCGAGCTGCCTCACCGTTCGCTGGGAGTAATCGGCCTCGGCGCTATCGGTGGCATGGTCGCGGACGCGGCACTCAAACTCGGCATGCGCGTAGTCGGTTTTGATCCGGAAATTACTGTGGACGCGGCCTGGAATGTGCCTTCGCAGGTGAAAAAGGCGCATAGTATCGAAGAAGTACTGAAAGGCAGCGATTTCGTCACCCTGCACGTGCCGCGCTTGGAGGTGACGCGCAACATGATAGACGGCGGGCGCATAAGCAGCATGCGCCACGGCGCGGTTCTGCTTAATTTCGCACGCGATGGAGTAGTGGACGAAGACGCGGTGCTGGCGGCGCTTGCGACGAAAAAGATCAAATATTACATATCCGATTTTCCGTCCCCCAAGCTTATTGGGCAGCAGGGTGTGTTGATGCTGCCGCATCTCGGCGCGTCCACACAGGAGGCCGAAGACAATTGTGCGGCAATGGTGGTGGACCAAGTGCACGATTTTCTGGAGCACGGCAACATTCTCAACTCCGTGAATTTCCCCAACGTAGTCATGGAGCGCGAATCGTCCTATCGTTTGGGCATTGCCAACGCCAACGTGCCGAACATGGTGGGGCAGATCTCTACTGCTGTCGCCAAGGCAGGCATCAACATTCACAACATGGTGAACAAATCCAAGGGCGAAATGGCATATACGCTGGTGGATTTGGATAGTCCGGTGCCACGGGAACTTATTCAGCAAATTGCCAAGATTTCCGGTGTGCTTTCGGTGCGTTATCTCCCACTGGCGGCCGGATAGCTCTCCATAGCAGCGGCAAATAGACTTATTTCCGGATATCACCTGCGGGATTCAAGATTGCCGCCTCGGAAATTGGGCTCGGCGGACTCGCAAGTATTTGATTTAAAGCGATGGTATAATGTCGAGCCTTATTTATTTTCATCATGAGCGACGAGCTAAAAAAACTTCGCGCAAGCATCGATGCGCTGGATCAAGAGATGCTCGAGCTCATCAACCGGCGCGCAGCGCACGCTCGTTCCATCGGCCAACTCAAGAATGGTGCGGTCTACCGTCCCGAGCGCGAGGCCCAGATCTTACGGCGCATTAAGGAGGCTAACCCCGGTCCACTCTCTGACGAAACCGTGGCGCGGCTGTTCCGTGAAATCATGTCGGCCTGTCTGGCGCTGGAAAAGCCGATGGCGGTTAGTTACCTCGGGCCACAAGGAACATTCAGCGAGGCGGCCGCGGTTAAGCATTTCGGCCATGCGGCGCATGCCATAGCGTGTATTTCAATAGATGAGGTGATGCAAAAAGTGGAAGCCGGCGAGGTGGACTATGCAGTGGCGCCGGTTGAAAATTCCACTGAAGGTGCGGTAGGCAGGACTCTCGATTTGATGCTCGCTACCCCGCTCAAGATCTGCGGCGAGGTGGTGTTGCGCGTGCACCAGCATTTGCTGGGCAAATCGAAACGGTTCAAGAAAATCAAGCGCGTTTATTCGCACGCGCAATCGTTTGCCCAATGCCATGAGTGGTTGAACCGGAATCTTCCGGGCATTCAGCGCGTGCCGGTGGCGAGCAACGCCGAGGCAGCGCGTCTCGCGGGCAAGGATACGGGAAGTTGTGCAATTGCAGGAGACATGGCGGCTGAACGCTACCGCCTGAACATTTTGACCCCAAATATCGAGGACGAGCCGAACAACACCACGCGTTTCTGGATACTCGGGGCGCATGATGCTGAACCTTCAGGCAAGGACAAGACTTCGCTGGTGATGTCCAGCAAAAATGTTCCAGGAGCGGTGCACCAGCTGCTGACGCCGCTTGCGCGTCATGGAGTCAGCATGAGCAAACTGGAATCACGTCCTTCGCGCACCGGTCTCTGGGAATACGTGTTCTTTGTTGACATTGAAGGGCACCAGCGAGAAGCGAATGTGGCGAAGGCGATTGCCGAGCTTGGCGAAAAAGCGGCGTTCTTGAAAATCCTGGGCTCGTACCCGGCCGCAGTAGTTTGACTTCGCCTGCAGCCGTACCTTCGAGAGAAAAAAGCACATGGATTTATGTGACCTGGCTCCTCCCTATATCCGCGCCATGGCGGCGTACCAGCCCGGGAAACCGATTTCGGAACTGGAGCGCGAGCTCGGGCTGAAAGGGATCGTCAAGCTTGCATCCAACGAAAATCCGCGCGGTGCCAGTCCCAAAGCACTGGCCGCGATACGCGAAGTCCTGTCTGAAATCGCTCGCTATCCCGACGGCAATGGATACGCCTTGAAGCAGGCCTTGTCTTTAGGGCACAAAGTGAATTCTGAGCAGATTGTGCTGGGTAACGGCTCAAACGATGTGCTCGAGCTCGCGGCGCGCGCATTTCTTGCTCCCGGAACAAAGGCGGTTTACTCCCAACACGCTTTCGTAGTGTACCGCCTGGCAACACAGGCGTGTGGTGCGCAGGGGGTGGAAGCGCCAGCGAAAAATTTTGGCCACGACCTGGATACGATGCTGGGTGCGGTAACCGCGCAAACGCGCATCGTATTCATTGCCAACCCCAACAATCCTACCGGTACCTTGCTTTCCGAGGCGGAACTGCTGGCTTTTTTGCGCCGCCTCCCCAAGCAGGTATTGGTGGTTCTGGATGAAGCGTATAAGGAATATTTACCCGACGAACTGAAAGTTCCCAGCGTGAGCTGGCTGAAGGAATTTTCCAATCTGGTAGTCACGCGCACCTTTTCCAAGGCTTACGGTTTGGCCGGCCTGCGCGTGGGTTATGCATTGGCACATCCTGCAGTGGCGGACCTGATGAACCGTGTGCGGCAGCCATTCAATGTCAACAGTTTTTCCCAAGCAGCCGCGGTTGCGGCGCTGGCTGATCAGGAATTTGTCAAGCAAAGCTATGAGCTCAACCGTCAAGGCATGAAGCAAATTACGCAGAGCTTTGAGCGCCAGGGAATCCGCTTTATTCCATCCTTTGCAAATTTTGTGTGTTTTCACGCGGCTGATGCCAATGCCTTGTATCAAAACCTGCTGAGGCGCGGCGTGATCGTCCGTTCCATCGCTGAATATGGGATGGCAGAGTGGTTGCGCGTAAGCATCGGGCTGCCCGAAGAGAACCAAAAATTTCTTAGAGCCCTGGAACATGGAACCTCTGAATAAGTCCCACGCGGTTGCGACGGTGGCTTTCCGGGATAGGATGCGCGAAGCGAGGCGCAGCCAATGGCCACTCCCCTTGGCAAGCCGAGCGACAAAGCAGACCGCTCGAAAAGCCCTGTGCCTGCGGGTTGCGGCAAAATGCGGTGTCTGCGTCGTTGCGCTCCTCGGCTTCGTAGTCCAAGCTACGACCTTCGTCGCGCGCCTCGCATTCATCCGCATTTTGCCAGCAACGCAAGCTGCGGAGGATTTAATCAGAGGTTCCTTAATCCGCGAAGCAGCATGAAATGGCGAGACAGTCACTCGATAAGCTGGTGATCTTTGGCGTCGGACTGATCGGCGGTTCATTTGCCCTCGCAGTAAGGCGCACTGGCAGGGCAAAACGCATCGTCGGCGTCGGCCGAAGCCGCGCTAATATAGAAGAAGCGCTGCGCCGCGGCGTGATTGACGAATCAGCTGAAAGTATGGCGAGCGCAGTGCACGGCGCAGATCTGATTTTGTTGGCGCTTCCGGTGGGCCAGATGCGCAAAGTGATGCGGGCGATTGCGCCGCATCTGGAGATGCACACACTTGTGACCGATGCCGGCAGCACCAAGCAGGATGTGGTAGCTTTGGCTCGAGAATGCCTGGGGACGCACCTGAAGCGTTTTGTCCCTGCACACCCGGTTGCCGGCGCGGAACTGAGCGGGGTGGGCGCGGCGAAAGCCGATCTTTTTATAAACAAAAATGTAGTGGTCACGCCGCTGGCAAAAACCGACAAGAATGCATTGAGACGGGTTGAGAATTTGTGGGCGTCCTGTGGCGCTAGGGTCAGTCAAATGACGCCGCGCCAGCATGATGAGATATTTGCCGCCGTGAGCCATTTACCGCATTTGCTTGCCTACGCATTGATGGACGAAATTGCAGCGAAACCCGACGCAGCCAAGCTCATCAATTACGCGGGAAGCGGTTTCCGCGATTTTACGCGCATTGCCGGAAGCTCTCCGGAAATGTGGCGTGATATCGCTTTAGCCAACCGCAATATACTGCTCAAGCAGCTTTCGGAATATCAAGGGCAGTTGAAGCATGTCGCGCACCTGATCAGGAAAGGCGATGGTGCTGCGCTTGAAAAAATGTTCACGCGCGCGCGTAATGCGCGCAAGAAATGGCTGCGGGATAACAGATAACATGTCTCTCGATTACCGGGTCGAACCGGGAGGCGTGCTTTCAGGCAAGTTGCGCATACCGGGTGACAAATCCATTTCCCACCGCGCCGTCATTCTGGGCTCAATCGCCGACGGAGTGAGCGAGATCAGTGAATTTCTCGAAGCTGCAGACACGCACGCCACCATCGACGCAATGCGTGAATTGGGAGTAGGCATTGACCGACCCGCTTCGGGAAGAGTCCGGATTCGCGGCGTCGGTTTGCGCGGTCTGAAGGCGCCGAAAACAGTGCTGGATTGCGGCAATTCGGGCACATCGATGCGTTTGCTTTGCGGCGTGCTCGCCGGCCAGTCGTTTAACTGCGAATTGACGGGAGACGAAAGTTTGCGCAAACGGCCGATGGAACGCATAGCGGCGCCGTTGCGTGAAATGGGCGCGGATATCGATATCTCACACGGCGGCATTCCGCCGATCAAGTTGCGAGGCGTCTCCCAATTGCGCGCTATCAATTATCGAATGCCGGTGGCAAGTGCCCAGGTGAAATCGGCGCTGCTGTTCGCCGGTCTTTACGCCAGAGGCCGCACTTGCATTACTGAGCTGGCGTCCACGCGGGATCACACCGAGCGGATGCTGCAGGGCTTCGGTTACACGCTGCAACGCAACGGGAATACGATTTGTATCGAGGGCGGAAGCAAACTTAATGCGACGAATATCGAAATACCGGGGGATATTTCTTCGGCGGCATTTTTTATGGTCGGCGCCAGCATTGCGCCAGGTTCGGATCTAACACTCACCCATGTCGGAGTCAATCCCACGCGCACCGGAGCGATCGAAATTCTGCGCTTGATGGGGGCGGATATTGTTTTGCTTAACCTGCGTGATGTGGCGGGCGAGCCGGTAGCTGATGTGCAAGTGCGCCATTCCCGCCTCAAAGGTATTGTAATTCCGCGCGGCTTGGTGCCGCTCGCCATAGATGAATTCCCGGTTTTATTTGTCGCAGCCGCCAACGCTGAGGGGGAAACGGTGCTCACCGGCGCGGAAGAGCTCAGAGTCAAGGAAAGCGACCGCATCCAAGTGATGGCGGAAGGGCTGCAAAGACTAGGCGCCTTCGCCCAGCCGACTCCAGATGGCATGCGCATACGGGGTGGTGCCTATTCAGGAGGCACGATCGAAAGCCGTGGCGACCATCGCGTTGCGATGGCATTTGCGATAGCAGCCTTACGCGCCGCAAGCCCTGTCACCGTCCTTGATTGCGCCAACGTGGCAACGTCTTTTCCCGGCTTTCCCGCCACTGCGCGAAGTGCGGGAGTCAAGATCAGCGAGGTATAGGATTGAGCGAGGCAAGCAAACCGCCGGTAATTGCTATCGACGGGCCGTCGGCTTCGGGCAAGGGCACGGTGGCACAGCGAGTGGCGCGCGAGCTGGGATTTCATTGCCTAGATAGTGGCTCCCTCTATCGTCTCGTTGCTCTGACTGCGCAGCAGCGAGGCGTGGCGCTGGATGACGAAGCCGCACTTGGCGTGTTGGCGCAAGGTCTTCGGGCGCAGTTTCAAGGGGAAGAGGTTTTGCTGGACGGCGTGCGCGTTACTGATCAAATCCGTTCCGAAAGTTGCGCTGCAGGTGCTTCCAAAGTTGCGGCATTTCCTAAAGTGAGGCTGGCGTTGCTCAGCAAGCAGCGTGCGTTCCGCAAACCGCCAGGCTTGGTCGCTGAAGGGCGCGACATGGGTTCCACTGTGTTTCCCGACGCAAGGCTTAAGCTGTTTCTCACGGCGAGTCCCGAAGCGCGCGCCGCACGCAGGTATAAACAGTTGATGGAAAAAGGAATGTGTGCTAGCATTTCAACCCTTTTGCAGGAAATTAAAGAGCGCGACGCGCGTGACCGCGAGCGGCCGGTTGCTCCCTTGCGACAAGACGCCGGTGCTGGTCTTCTGGATACTACCGCGCTCACTGTCGAGGAAGTAGTTGGCGAAGTTATCGCAAGGTATCGTGCTCTAGGATCGTGAGTTTTTAAGTGCTTGAGGTTTGCCAAAACTTCAGGCTGTTTTTAACCAACCCCCGTCGCCACGACGGGTTTAAAGGTTTAAGTTTAATGATGATTAATGCTTCCCCGGCTTCGGATAACTCTGAAAATTTTGCGGCGTTATTTGAAGAAAGCCTGTCCCGGCAGGAAATGCGCGTAGGCGAGGTGATTACCGCCGAAGTTATTCGCGTAGACACGAATTATGTAGTGGTGAATGCCGGTCTTAAATCTGAAAGTTTCATTCCAGTAGCGGAATTCCAGAACGATAAAGGCGGAGTCGAAGTAAAACCCGGCGATTTCGTGGAAGTCGCGATCGAGGCCTTGGAAGACGGTTACGGCGAAACCCGCCTATCGCGGGAAAAAGCCAAACGGCTTGCAGCTTGGCACCAGCTCGAGGTCGCTCTTGAGAAAGGAACTCTGGTGCAAGGACTGATCAACGGCAAAGTCAAGGGCGGGCTCACGGTCATGGTAAACGGTATCCGTGCTTTCTTGCCCGGCTCATTGGTAGATATCCGCCCGGTGAAGGACACGAGCCCTTACGAAGGCAAGGAATTGGAATTCAAGGTTATCAAGCTCGACCGCAAGCGCAACAACGTCGTGGTGTCGCGCCGCGCGGTCCTTGAAGCGAGTCAAGGAGCAGAGCGCCACGCCTTCTTGCAGAGCTTGCAGGAAGGCGCAGTGGTGAAGGGCGTAGTAAAGAACATTACTGACTATGGCGCGTTTGTAGACCTTGGGGGTATCGACGGCCTGCTGCATATCACCGATCTGGCGTGGCGCCGCGTGCGACATCCTTCCGAAATTCTTTCCGTGGGTGATGAGGTCGAAGCGAAGGTGCTCAAGTTCGACCAGGAAAAAAACCGGGTCTCGCTGGGACTCAAGCAACTCGGCGAAGACCCGTGGGTCGGGCTCTCCAGACGCTATCCGCAGGGTACGCGGCTGTTCGGTAAAGTGAGCAATTTGACCGATTACGGCGCATTTGTTGAAATCGAGCAGGGCATCGAGGGTCTGGTGCATGTATCGGAGATGGACTGGACCAACAAAAATGTTCATCCATCGCGGGTCGTTCAGCTTGGTGACGAAGTGGAAGTGATGATTTTGGAAATCGATGAGGAACGGCGCCGCATTTCGCTCGGCATGAAACAATGCAAGCCCAATCCGTGGGAAGAATTCGCTCTCAATCACAAGAAGAACGATCGGGTGCGCGGGCAAATCAAATCGATAACCGATTTCGGAATATTCATCGGTCTGCCGGGCGGCATTGACGGGCTGGTGCACCTATCCGACCTGTCCTGGACGCAGCCGGGAGAAACAGTAGCGCGCAACTATAAGAAGGGCGACGAAGTTGAAGCAGTTGTGCTGTCGATCGACGTTGAGCGCGAACGAATTTCGCTGGGTATCAAGCAACTGGACGGCGATCCTTTCATCAGCTATATCGCCACGCATGACAAAAACAGCATCGTGACAGGCAAGGTAAAATCGATTGATGCCAAGGGCGCGGTGATTGCATTGGATACCGATGTGGACGGATATCTGCGCGCGACCGAAGTATCGCGCGATCGTGTTGAGGATATCCGCACACGCCTTAAGGAAGGCGATGAGGTAAAGGCGATGATCATTAATATTGACCGAAAAAATCGCAGCATCAATCTGTCGGTCAAGGCCAAAGACTTGGCCGAAGAATCAGAAGCAATGTCGAAAGTCGCAACGGAAAGCGCTGCCAATACCGGCACCACCAACCTTGGGGCGCTGCTCAAAGCAAAACTGGATGTAAAAAATACCGAACAATGAGGGGAAGCCCATGACAAAGTCCGAGCTGATCGTAAAATTGGCGGGGCGTTATCCGCAGCTGGTGGCGAAGGATGCGGAGCTCGCCGTGAAAATGATATTGGACGCCATGACCAAGAGCCTGTCCCAGGGCAACCGCATCGAGATCAGGGGGTTTGGTAGCTTCGGTCTGAACTACCGCCCGCCGCGAACCGGACGCAATCCGAAGTCCGGGGAAAGAGTAAAAGTTCCTGAGAAATATGTGCCGCATTTCAAGGCGGGCAAGGAGCTGCGTGAGCGCGTTGACAGCAATAAAAAGTAGCGCGCGTTGCCGTTAGCCAATCAAAGGCGGCATTCTGCAGATGCCGCCTTTGTTGCATGTAAAGTTTCTGCGTAAATTTATGCGATACCTGTCGTGGCTGTTTAAGATAATTTTGTTTGTTCTGCTACTCGGTTTTGCGATAAAAAATACCGAAACGACAGTCATACATTATTTTCTCGGCTACGAATGGCAGGCGCCGCTGGTCCTAATTCTGCTGATTTTTTTCTGCGCCGGTGCGGCGATCGGAATTATGGCCAGCTTCGGTTACATCCTCAGGCAAAAACGCAAGATGCGTCTGCTGGAACGCGAGCTCCGCCTGAAGGATGAAGAAGGCAGACAGGCCACACAATGACGTCCAATAAGCCTGGCTCAACGCTCCCCAATACCTTATTTCCTGGCAGTCAATACTCAGATGGAAATTGAATTCTGGTGGCTGCTCGCGTTTCCGCTATTTTTCGGGCTTGGCTGGATTGCTGCGCGCATCGATATTAAGCAACTGCTGTCGGAGTCGCGTGCATTGCCCATGTCTTATTTCAAGGGCTTAAATTTTCTGCTTAACGAGCAGCCGGATAAAGCGATAGAAGCGTTCATCGAAGTGGTCAAGGTGGATCCGCAAACCGTGGAATTGCACTTTGCCTTGGGTAACCTGTTCCGGCGCCGTGGGGAAGTAGAGCGCGCCATACGCATGCACCAGAACCTCGTGGAACGCGCCGATCTGGGGCAGGAACAGAAACTGAACGCCATGTTCGAGCTGGCCAGGGATTATCTCAAGGCAGGACTGCTTGACCGCGCGGAAGAATTGTTCGCCAAGTTGCAAAGCTCGCCACACGCGGAAGCGGCATCCAAGCATCTACTGGAAATCTACCAGCAGGAAAAGGAATGGGCGAGGGCAATTGAGACGGCTCGCGAGCTTGGTAAAATTACCAATCAGTCGTACCAGAAAGAAGTCGCCAATTTTTACTGCGAACTCGCGGCTTATGAAATCATGCACTCCAGGCCGCAGAACGCTAGGGCCCACCTGGATGCAGCGTTAGCGAATCATCGTAAGTGTGTGCGCGCCAGCATTCTGCTGGGTGACCTGGAGATGCTGGAGAAGCAGCACGAAAAAGCCATTGAGGCTTGGAAGCGGATTGAATCCCAGAATCCAGCCTATCTTTCGCTGATTGCGGAAAAGCTGCTTAACGCGTACCGCCAACTTGACAAGACCGACGAAGGGCTGCATCTGCTACGGGGCTATCTTTCCAATTATCCTTCACTGGATTTGCTGAATGTGGTTTTTCAGGCAACCCTGACACGCCAAGGCGCGGAGCCTGCCTACCAATTGGTGCGCTATGAAATGAAGCGCGCTCCGTCCTTGCTGGGTCTGGACAAGCTCCTGGAAGCGCAAATGCTTGAGGCGCCGCTCGAGCGGCGTCACGATCTGGAGTTAATGAAGAACTTGGTGCACAGCCACACGCGTGGTCTGGCCATGTACCGTTGCGAGACTTGCGGGTTCCGGGCAAGGCAGTTCTACTGGCATTGCCCGGCTTGCGGCGGCTGGGAGACCTACCCGCCGCGCAGGACCGAAGAAGACGAGCTGGCGGCATGAATGAACCCCGCATCATCGTTGCGTTGGATTATGCTGACGCGCGATCGGCTTTGCAGTTTGTGGACACGGTCGAGCCCCAGTACTGCCGTTTGAAGATCGGACAAGAACTGTTTACCTCTGCAGGGCCGGCGCTGGTCGAGCAATTGGCGCGGCGCGGATTCGGCGTGTTCCTGGATTTGAAGTATCACGACATACCGCATACGGTAGCACAGGCCTGCAAGGCGGCGTCGAGACTGGGTGCCTGGATGCTGAGCTTGCACGCATTGGGAGGAAGGTCTATGCTCGCGGCGGCACGCGAAGCCGTGGGAGGAGTTATGCCGCGTCCACTTGTCATCGCGGTCACGGTGCCAACCAGCATGGGGAGTGAAGAGCTTGGCGAGCTGGGGATTCGCGGTGAGGTTGCTACTGCCGTAATGCGCCTCGCCCGCCTCGCGCATCAAGCCGGTATGGACGGAGTGGTTTGCTCGGGCCAGGAGGCGCGCCAGTTAAAAAAGCAATTCGGCCGTGATTTTTGTGTGGTCACTCCGGCTATCAGACCGGCGCAGGCGGTTCATGACGACCAATTACGCGTGGTAACACCTCGGCAAGCGGCGCTTAACGGCGCAGATTATCTGGTGATCGGCAGGCCGGTCACGCGGGCAGCCGATCCGCTCCAGGCTCTGCAGGAGATCAATCGGGAAATGACAGGTAGCCAAGAATGAAAACTAATAAGACTCGCGGGCCGGAAAGAGCAAATCTGCGTGCCATGAGCAAAGCGCGTGTGCTGGTAGTTGGCGATGTAATGCTGGACCGTTACTGGTTCGGAGACGTGAGCCGCATATCTCCGGAAGCGCCGGTTCCGGTGGTCAAGATCGAGCGCACTGAGGAGCGCCCCGGCGGTGCTGCCAACGTGGCGCGCAACGTCGCGGCGCTCGGCGCGCAGGCGGAATTGCTTTCCGTGATCGGCAACGACGAAGCCGGCGCCTGCCTGGAACGCCTGTTGCGCGATGAACAAATTCCTTCTCAGTTGTACCGCGACTCCGCCATAGCCACGACTATTAAATTGCGCGTCATCGGACGCCAGCAGCAATTGCTGAGAATCGATTTTGATATTCAGCCCAGCCACGAAGTGCTGCTGTCCAAGCTTGCCGATTTCGAAAAGAAGTTGCCATCATGTGACGTGGTGGTGCTTTCCGATTACGGCAAGGGCGGCCTTACGCATATCGCGAAAATGATAAACATGGTGAACCGGTCCGGGAAACCGGTGTTGGTCGATCCCAAGGGGGACGATTTTGATCGCTACCGCAATGCGACCATACTCACGCCCAACCGGGCTGAATTCCGCCAGGTGGTCGGCGGTTGGAAGAGCGAGCGCGAGTTTGGTGAAAAAGCCCGGCAACTTGTCAATAGACTGAAATTGCGCGCGCTGCTGATCACGCGTAGCGAGGAAGGCATGACCCTGTTCAGCGATGAACAAATGGTGCATGTTCCCGCGCAAGCCAGGGAAGTTTTTGATGTGAGCGGCGCGGGCGATACGGTCATTGCGGTGCTCGGAGTAATGCTGGCAAGCGGCGCGAAATTGCCTGACGCGGTGCGTATCGCTAACCGCGCAGCGGGTATTGTGGTCGGTAAACTGGGTACTGCGGTGGTGCATCGTGAAGAGCTTTTTGCAGTTTAAGGAAAACTCGCCATGTACACCGTGGTAACCGGAGCCGCCGGATTTATCGGCTCCAATCTGGTTAAAGCCCTAAATCGGCGCGGAGAAAACAATATCCTTGCTGTGGACGAGCTCAAACCCGCCGATAAATTCGCCAATCTGGTGGATTGCGAAATCGCGGATTTTCTGGAAAAGGACGCTTTTCTCGAGCGCCTCATTGCGGGGGATTTTGATGAGGCGGTCGGCGCGGTTTTTCACCAGGGCGCGTGCACCGATACCACCGAGAGCGACGGCCGCTACATGATGCAGAATAATTACCGCTATTCCGCGCAGCTGGTGGATTATTGCCAGGACGAGGACGTGCCTTTCATTTATGCCTCCTCGGCCGCGATCTACGGCGCCGGCAAGGTATTCAAAGAGGCGCGCGAAAACGAGGCGCCGCTTAATATTTACGGTTATTCCAAGTTCCTGTTTGATCAGATGGTGCGGCGCAGGCTCGATGGGCACAGCGCACAGATCGCCGGCTTGCGCTATTTCAACGTGTACGGCCCGCGCGAGCGCCACAAGGGAAGAATGGCTTCTGTGGCTTTGCATTTCTTTGACGAATTCCGCGCCACCGGCAAAGTAAATCTTTTTCACGGCAGCGGTGGTTATACAGACGGCGAGCAACGTCGCGACTTCGTATCGGTCGAAGATGTGGTAAAAGTCAACCTGTTTTTCCTGGATCACCCCGGAAAATCCGGGATTTTCAACGTCGGTACCGGAACCCCACAGACTTTCAACGAAGTAGCGGTGGCCACGGTCAATGCCTGCCGCAAGAGAACTCCTGCTCTGACCCTGAAACAGATGCAAAGCCAGGATATCATTCATTACATACCTTTCCCTGAATCGCTGCAGGGCAAGTATCAGAATTTTACACAGGCCGATATCAGCGCCTTGCGCGGCGCCCGATACGAGGAGCCGTTTTTGAATGTGGAACAGGGTGTCGCCCGCTACGTCGAGTGCCTGCTGAAACAAGCTTAGCGCGCCTCTGCTCAAGACTTGGAAATTCCGCCGCGGCATTGGGTATGATATGAGGAGCGCATTGTGAAGGCACCGCATGTATAAAACCATCGAACAGTTTGTCGGCGATACGCCGCTGGTCAAATTGAAGCGCATCCCGGGAAAGACGACCAACACCGTCCTGGTCAAGCTGGAAGGCGACAATCCGGCAGGCTCCGTGAAAGACCGTCCCGCGCTTTCCATGATCACTCGCGCCCAGGCACGTGGCGACATTAAGCCCGGAGACACCTTGATTGAGCCGACCAGTGGCAATACCGGAATCGCGCTGGCCATGTGCGCGGCGATGATGGGTTATCGCATGATTCTGGTGATGCCTGAACATTTGAGCCTGGAACGGCGGCAGACGATGCGCGCTTTCGGCGCTGAATTCGTGCTCACGCCGGAAAAAGGCGGAATGGAGGCGGCGCGAGACACTGCCGAACGCATGCGCGATGAAGGGCAGGGTATCATACTTGATCAATTTGCCAACCCGGATAATCCCCTTTGTCATTACGAAGGCACCGGTCCCGAAATTTGGCGCGACACCCAAGGCAAGATCACGCATTTTGTCAGCAGCATGGGTACCACCGGCACCATCATGGGCTGCTCGCGTTTTTTCAAGGAAAAAAACCCGGCGATTCAAATCATCGGTTGCCAGCCTACAGAAGGCTCGCAAATTCCCGGAATACGCAAGTGGCC
>Ga0187773_10000338_pt1 | contig 18831 bp, 13 predicted proteins | sample 0216_BV02_MP05_1_FD_133133 | JGI IMG/M metagenome (GOLD analysis project Ga0187773, IMG submission 133133) | Tropical peat soil microbial communities from peatlands in Department of Meta, Colombia - 0216_BV02_MP05_10_MG | ecosystem: Environmental > Terrestrial > Soil > Wetlands > Peat | place...
CTACCGTCAGGCTGCGAAGCGTCTCCTCGATGTCGGATTGGAATTAGGGGGGAAGGACCCGGCCTATGTCGCGGAGGACGCCGCTCTCGACTTCGCCGTTGAGAACATCGTCGACGGCGCCTGCTACAACGCCGGCCAATCCTGCTGCGCCGTGGAGCGGGTCTATGTCCATCGCGGACTCTATCACGATTTTCTCGACCGGGCGAATTCTCTACTGAAGCAATACCGGCTCGGTGATCCGCTCGATGGAAAGACAACCATGGGGCCGCTTGCCCGTCGCGAGGCGCTTTCCTTTTTGGAAGGCCAAGTGAAAGAGGCGATCCGACGCGGCGCCCGGCTTCTCCTCGGAGGGAAGCGGCTCAAGGGAACGCGGGGGAATTTCTTCCCGCCGACGCTGCTGGCCGATGTTCCGAACGACGCCCGGGTGATGCAAGAAGAGAGCTTCGGTCCGCTTGTCCCGGTGATGCCTGTCGCCGATGATGAAGAGGCACTCGCCCGGATGAACGACAGCCGATACGGTCTGACCGCCTCCGTCTGGACGAGCGATCGCGAGCGCGCCGAGCGCTTCGCACATGACCTGGAGGTCGGAACCGTCTACCAAAACCGCTGCGATTATCTCGACCCCGCGCTTCCCTGGACCGGTGCCCGCGACAGCGGTATCGGCTCCACTCTTTCGCGGTATGGATTTTACCATCTGACCAGACGGAAGGGGATTCATCTTAGAGTTTCAAGACATTCCTCACCAATGTAAAATTTATCACTTGACCCAACTGACTATAACAGATAAAGTCCTCCCCATTTCTGGTGGCATTCACCTTTAAGTCCTTAAAAAGCCAGGCCATGAGGATTAATTGATTGCCGAGAGGAATAGTGTATAACGATCAAGCTCACCGGTGCGCGCAGCAAAGCGGAGCGCGTCCGAGTGCAGCGCCTAATTATGCAGTGGGTAATTTGGAATCTTTATCTTCCCCCACCTTAGGCAGACCAAAGTGCTCATGAAACTGTTTAGGGCCATTTGGAACCTACCATTGTTTAGGATAGAGGGGTACCTCAAGTCTCCTCTTGGCCCATCTTTGAAGAAAGTCGCGAATCTGCTCAAACCGCCAAGGCCTTCCCAAGGTAAAACAACGATTTTCCCTTGACATCACCGGCCAAACTCGTTAAGCTCACCACCGTCGTTTGGACGGATGCATCCGCCTACGAGGAGAGAACGATGGCCGTCTTGACCAAAACACCCTGGTTGTTGATCTTCTTCATCCTGCTCGGCGGGTTGCTGGGCGGGCTGTTGGGGGAAATTTTAAGGGCCATTGCGCCCCAAGGCCCCTTGCAGGAGATCTTTGCGAAGATCCAGGACATCGGGCTGAATCCACCGTTCACGATCGACCTGAAACTGTTCACAATCACGTTCGGCTTCACGCTTCGGATCAACCTGTTCAGTATCCTGGGAATCCTGCTCGGGATTTATATCTACAAGCAGGCGTAAGTTATTTCACCCCCAGCTCCATTTCCTTCAGTTTGCGAATCCGGTCGCGAAGCTCGGCCGCTTTTTCAAACTTCAACTCCTTCGCCGCCGCACGCATCTCCTTTTCCAGACTCCTGACGATCTGGGGAATCTCGTTCAAGAGAACATACTCCTCCGCTTCCTCCGCCGCCACCGGCACGGTGACGTAATCGGCCTCGGAAATCTCATACAGCGTCTTTGGAATCCCCTTCTTGATCGTCTCCGGCGTGATCCCGTGAACCTGATTGAACTCGAGCTGGATTTTTCGACGACGCTCCGTCTCGGCGATGGCCAGACGCATCGACTCGGTCACGGCATCCCCGTAAAGGATCACCTCCCCGGCCACGTTTCGGGCCGCCCGCCCGGCGGTCTGTATCAGGGACCGGTAGGACCGCAGATATCCTTCTTTATCGGCGTCCAGAATCGCCACCAGCGAAACCTCGGGAAGATCCAACCCTTCCCGGAGGAGGTTGATCCCGATCAGGACGTCGAACGTTCCCAGGCGCAGATCCCGGATGATCTCGGTCCGCTCCAACGTCTGGACTTCGGAATGAAGGTATCGCACCTTCAGACCCAGCTCGTGGTAATATTCGGTTAGATCTTCGGCCATCCGCTTCGTCAGGGTGGTCACCAAAACCCGCTCCTGCCGGGCCACCCGTTTCTTGATCTCGCCCAGAAGATGATCCACCTGGCCTTTGGCCGGCCTGACCGTGATGAACGGATCCATCAACCCCGTCGGCCGGATGATCTGCTCGACGACGCGGTCCCGGCTGTGCTCAAGCTCATACGGGCCGGGCGTGGCCGAGACGTAAACGACCTGGTTCATGTGGCGTTCAAACTCCTCGAAGGTCAGCGGCCGGTTGTCGAAGGCAGACGGCAGACGGAACCCGTACTCCACAAGGTTTTTCTTCCGCGACCGGTCGCCCTCGTACATCCCCCCGATCTGCGGGACGGTCGCATGGCTTTCGTCGATGATCAGGAGGTAATTCGAGGGAAAATAGTCCAAAAGGGTCGGCGGCGGCTCGCCCGGCCCGCGTCCGGAAAGGTGCCGGGAATAATTCTCGATCCCATGACAGTATCCAACTTCCCGGATCATTTCAAGATCGAACCGCGTCCGCTGATCGATGCGCTGGGCCTCCAGAAGCTGCCCGTTGTTCCGGAAAAACCGGATCCGCTCCTCCAGTTCGGCCTCGATGCCTTCGAGGGCCTGCTTGAACCGATCCGGCGGGATCACGTAATGGCTGCTGGGGTAGATCGCCACTTTGGGCAGGCGCCGGAGGACTTCCCCCCGCAGCGGATCGATCTCGGAGAGGGCCTCCACGGTGTCGCCGAACTGTTCGATCCGGATGGCGTGGCTTTCGGCCGAAGCCGGGAAGACCTCAAGGATATCGCCCCGCACCCGAAAGGTTCCCCGTTGCAGATCGTAGTCGTTGCGTTCGTACTGGATCTCGACCAATTTCCGGAGGATGGCCTCCCGGTCGATGGACATCCCCTCTTCCAGATAGACCAACATCCCGTGGTAGGCTTCGGGCGAACCGAGGCCGTAGATGCACGAAACCGACGCCACGATGATCACGTCGTTCCGCTCGAACAGCGCGCTGGTGGCGGCATGCCGCATCCGGTCGATGGCATCGTTGATCGAAGCGTCTTTCTCAATGTAGGTGTCGGACTGGGGAAGATAGGCCTCCGGCTGGTAATAATCGTAGTAGCTGACAAAATAGGCGACGGCGTTCTCGGGAAAAAACGTCCGGAATTCGTGGTAGAGCTGCGCGGCCAGGGTTTTGTTGTGAACGATCACCAGGGTCGGCCGCTGGACCCGCTCGATCACGTTGGCCATGGTGAAGGTCTTTCCCGATCCGGTCACGCCCAGAAGCACTTGATGTTTTTCTTCCCGCAGGATGCCCTCGGACAAGGCCGCAATCGCCTTCCCCTGATCGCCCTTGGGAGAGAAGTCCGCGCAAAGTTTGAATCGTTCCATCGATTTCACCCGCGACTATCATAGCATACCTTTTTTCGGACCGCGACAGGTTTTAGATCCTTCAAACCTACTTTCGAGTAGTTGCTTTATACGGCGATGTTTTGTAATATTTATAAAACCTTGAGGTGTGTTTGGATGGTTGTCTATCTGATTCTGGCAAGCGGAAATCTGGCCGCATGCCTCATCCTTGTCGGATGGGTCAAGGCGGTTTTCCCGGACGACCTGCTTCCCCTCCTTGAAGTTTTGGGGATCTACATGGTCCTTGGGCCCTTCCCTCTTTTGATCCCGTTCAAGCGTCGGCATCCGGACCCACGACCGGGCGAATTGATTCCGGTCTACCTGATGGCCCTGGTCCTCCTGTCCATCACGGCCGCATTCAGCCTGGAGTTTCACCGGCAACTGATCGAGTTGCAACTCCCGCTGGTCGTTCGAGACCCCGTGGGGCTGACCCTACTTTTTTTTGCCGGTTACATGCCCGCCGCCCTTCTGCTCTGTTTCGGCCTGGCCCGTCTAACCTCCCGGGCCATCGTCGCCAAACCGCTCCTGCTGAGTCCGGGTTACGGCATTCCGATTCCCACTCGACCGGAGGAAACCATGGCCAAACCGGCCGGGGTTATCGCCGTCGAGCCGACGCCGACAAAGGAACCGGAAATTCAATTGACATTGAAAGCCTCGCAAGTTATAACCGAGCCAATGATTGCCAGAGACCAAGGGAACGATAAGAACGTCTTAAGCACCAAATTTTCCCGGTTGATGACGCTGTTTACGCTGGCAGCAGATCTTAAAAACGACCCCTCGGACCTTATTCATACCCTGCTGAACTCCCTCGGAATCCTGTTCAACCTGAACGCGGCATCCGTCTTGCTCTGGGATCGGGATCGGCAGATTTTTAAAACCGTGGCGACATTCGGCCAAGCCTCGGAGCCTCTCCGGAACTATCAAACGGATGCCGCGGTGGACCCGCTCCGGACCTTGACGGAACAGCAACGTCCCGTCTCCATTCATGAAACGCTTGAGATCCTGAGAGCCGGTTTTCCGTCCGGAATCACATCGGTCTACCTCTTTCCGCTGTTCACCTCAAACCAGCGCGTCATGAGCCTGTTAGGCATCTTCGACACATCCATCGATGACGAGACCGCCCGAATCATCTCGGCCTTCTGCCAACAGGCTTCCCTGGTTCAGGAAAACGCGCAACTTCAACGCGAGAGTCGGGATCTGACCAAAGACGTCTCGGTTTTTCTGGAAATCGCCAAGACCGTGGGCTCGGCCATGGACGCCAAAGAGATCTTCAGCATCATTCTGGAAAAGTCCACTCAATACGTGCAGGCGGAACAAGGCTCGATCATGATTTTAGACGAAGACCGCCGGGAGCTGTCCATCAAGGCCATGAAGGGGCTGAACAAAAAGGTGGTGGAACTGCTGAAGATCCACCCGGGTGAAGGCATATCGGGCCAGGTGCTGATGAGCGGAAATCCGCTCATGGTGGCGGACATTGACACGGACAAACGCATCACACAGGAAAGACGGCCCCGTTACAAAACAAAGTCGTTTATCAGCATCCCGCTGAAATTGGACGGCCGGACCATCGGCGTTCTCAATGTCGCCGATAAAATGAGCGGGGAGGTCTTTTCGAAAGAGGACCTTCAACTCCTGGTCTCGATCGGGGCTTACGCCTCGGTGGCGATCGAACGGTCCCGGTTTAATCAGCAAATCGAGGAATTGAAAAAAATCTCGATCACCGACTTTCTGACGGGGCTCTTGAATCGTCGTTACTTCCAAGAACGCATGTCGGAAGAGATCGAACGATCCCGACGTCACCATCTGCCCTTGTCATTGATCATGATCGACGTGGACGACTTCAAGCGGGTAAACGACAGCCTGGGGTATTTGATCGGGGATGAGGTCTTAAAAGCAACCGCCCGGTGCATTCGAAACAGCATCCGGACGATCGATGTGGCCGCCCGTTACGGGGGAGAGGAATTTACGGTCATCCTTCCGCAAACCACCAAGGCCGATGCTCAAATCATTGCCGAGCGTATCTGCGCCGAGGTCTACCGACTCGATCTTCCGTTCAACAAACCTGATCAGAAACTCGTTCTGAGCGTCAGCCTGGGCCTGGCGACCTATTTGGAAGACGCCGAGACCCTGGAAGACTTGATTCGCAACGCCGATATCGCGCTCCATGCTGCAAAGTCCCAGGGAAAGAACCGAGTCGTCGTCTACGGGAAGTAGGGTTTATCGCATGAGCGGGTGGCCGAGCTCGTTGGATTAATCCCCGAAAAGTCCTTCCACAAAATCCTCGGCCGAGAACACCTCGATATCCTCGAGCCCTTCGCCGACCCCAACCAGCTTCACCGGAATCCCCAGCTCCTCGGCGATGGCCACGACCACCCCGCCCTTGGCCGTTCCGTCCAGTTTCGTGAGCACTACCCCCGTCACCCCGATGGCCTCGTGGAACTGTTTGGCCTGGGAGACGGCATTCTGCCCGGTCGTCGCGTCGAGGACCAAGAGGGTCTCTTGAGGACTTCCCGGCAGGGCTTTGTCCATGACCCGCTTCATCTTTTTGAGTTCTTCCATGAGGTTGAATTTCGTATGCATCCGCCCGGCGGTGTCCACAATCACCACCTCCGTCCCTCGCGCTTTGGCCGCCGAGAGTCCGTCGAAGATCACGGCGGACGGATCCGATCCGCTCTGATGCTTGATCACGGGACAGCCCACCCGCTGTCCCCAGATGTCGAGCTGTGCGATCGCAGCCGCACGAAATGTGTCGCCCGCGACCAACAGCACGGACCGACCCTCTTGGCTAAACTTCAGGGCGAGTTTTCCAATCGTCGTCGTCTTGCCGACGCCGTTCACCCCTACCATCATGACCACGAACGGAACGGGGCCGCTCACCTTCAGCTGGCTTTCATTTTTCTTCAAGAACGTCAACAACTCGGTCTTCAGGAAAGCGTTTACCCGAGAGGGATCGTCCCGCTCATGGCGGTCCAGCCGATCCCGAAGGCCGGACAACAACCGCTGAGCCGTGTGGATTCCCAGATCGGCCGACAACAACATTTCTTCCAGGCGCTCCAGGAGATCGGCATCGATCGCTTTCTTTCCATGGAGCAGGCTTCCGAGACCCTGACGCCATCGCTGACGGGACTTGGACAGGGCCCCCTTTATACGCCTCAACATGCCGCCTCTTTCTTCGAAGGGGATTGCACTCACTATGCGGGTTCGAACAGGTGCCGGATCAATGTCCGCTCTTTGCGCCTCATCCGGCGCGCCTCATCCGCCTTTTCATGATCATAACCCAACAGGTGCAGAATACCGTGAATCATCAACCGGGCCATCTCGCGACCCAGGCTGTGACGGTACTCCCGGGCCTGACGACGGGCGGTCGGGACCGAGATGACGACGTCCCCCAGAAACGGAGGCGGGGGATGGGGTGCCCCGCTCTTCCATCGAATCGATCTCGAAAGTGCCAGGGGAAAGGCCAGCACATCGGTCGGTCGGTCTTTGCCGCGATAAATTTTGTTCAGGGATCGGATCCGGCGGTCATTTAAAAACGACAGGCTGATTTCCGCTTCAGGCCGCCCCAGCTTGCGAAGAACCTTTTCGCCCCACGTCCTGTAAGTTTCGGTCCGAAGGGGAATGCGGCGCTGCCGGTTCGCGACTCGAATCTTCATACTCCGATTCTCCATAATTCGGCAGCCCCATGCCGGGGTATTCGATTCGCTGGTGGAACTGTCCCGTCATGACCTTGGCAAAACTCTTCTGGATCGTCTGGAGATCCTTGAGAGTCAGGTCGCTCTCGCTGAGTTGCCCGTCGAGATAGATCGTCGTCACCATTTTCTCGACCAGCGTCGTGATACGCGCCGGGGTGGGATTGTCCAGCACCCTCGATGCCGCCTCGACCCCGTCCGCCAGCATGATAATCGCGGCGATTTTGGTCTGAGGCCGCGGCCCGGGGTAGCGGAATTCGTTCTCGTTGATCGGCGGTTGGTCCGGGGTGCGGTTCTTCTGGGCGCGGTTGTAAAAATAGGTCATCAATCGCGTCCCGTGATGCTGTGGAATAATGTCGAGGATCGCCTGAGGGAGTTTGTACTCCCGGGCCAGGTCCAGCCCTTCCTTGACATGCGAAGCCACGACCAGGCTGCTGAGTTGAGGGGACAGGTTATCGTGGCGATTGCCGTGCCCCATCTGGTTTTCAATGTAGTAGTCCGGTTTGAGCAGTTTCCCGATGTCATGGTAGTAGCAACAGACCCGGGCCAGGAGGGGATTCTGGCCCACCGCCTCCGTCGCGGCCTCGGCGAGGTTGCTGACCATCATGCTGTGATAATAGGTTCCCGGGGCCTGAACCGACAGCCGTCTCAGCAGAGGATGATTTAAATCCAAAAGCTCCAGAAGCCGGATATCCGTCGTAATGGTGAAAAGAGACTCCAGACCGGGCAGGAAACCGGAGACAATCAGACCGGACAGCAAACCGCCGCCCGCGCCGAACAGAAGATCGAAGACGGCCTTGAGATTCAATTGGGTGGCTTCGAAAAAATTGATGGCGGTTACGATGATCACATTCACAATGCTTACCGCCAAGCCCGCCATAAGGAGCTGGGTTCTCCGGTGGCAGGTAATCACGCTGAACACGGCCACGACACTCCCCACGAACGAATAGAGGGTGAATAAGGGTTCCTCCGGCACCACGATTCCCATCAACAGACTCATCACAAAGGAAAAAATCAAGCCCATGTGGGTATCGAACAGCAAGGTACTCAGCATGGCTCCGGCCGTTACCGGAATGGCGTACACTATCGATGCGGGATCGACCATCGGAAATTTATCGGCGAAGGCCGTCATAAGAAAATAGGAAAATTTGGACACTGCAATCGTGCCGGTCAAGAGAATTCCCAGGAGGAGCAACTTGGAAAGATCGCGAGTCATGGGCGCGCGATAACGGAGGATATCCAGATAAAAAATCGACAGGATGGCCGTGACCATGATGAGCAACCCGATCAGAACCCGCAGGACGAGCTCCCTTTTCTGATACTTTGAAAGTTCTTCCATAATCGGACGATCTTCATGGGCCACCCGATCGCCGGCCCGGAAAAGCAGCTCCCCCTTCTTGACTTTATAATAGAGCGGTTTGACCGAGGCCCGCGCCGATTGTTGGCGGGACTCCGTTTCACTCTTGTTCAGTGTCACGTTGGGGATCAGCACCCTGGAAACCAGCTCCCCAATGGCGGCGGCCTTGGACGGATCATCCGGAAAGGCTTGCGCCGACGCATCCCGCGCCAGGGACTGCGCCTCCTTGAGATCCGGAATCGACAGGACATTCTTGACGAATTGCTCCTGGCGCTCGCCCACCGTTCGAATCACGATCCCCCGTTCTTTCTCGCCGTTTGCGAACGTCCGGTCAGAAATGATCCCTCGGTCCATCACGGAACGCAAAGATTGGCGCACCAAACTTTCCAGATTCTCCTCATATCCGGTGGTTCTCAGCAAGGCGAGCGTCGAGGGACTCAGCCTCAGGCCCAACTTCTGTTGAAATTCCTGATCGATCGAGGAGGCCTTCGGTTTGGGCTGGACCGGATCGGTCCGGGCCCGCAGATCCCGAGCGGCCGAGAAGGCCTTGGCCACCTTTTGATCCAAAACCTCCACCGCGCCGAGATCCGAATCGTAGACCACCGGTACGGCCACCTCCGATTGATGTCGAGCAAGTTGCGTGGCGTTGGGATCCATCAACTCCAGATTTGTCGGGGCTTTAATATCCCGAGAAATGATTTCTCCAATGGTCAGCTCGGGGGAGAAGAACAAAAGATAGGGTGCCAGGAGATAAACCACGATCAACACGATGATCACCCCCAGGGCATATCCCTGATAGACCGGATCCCGATAGGGAGAACCCGCTTTATTTTCTCTTTCCTTTTCCAACCTTGCCCTCATACCGGTCGTAAGCCTTGATGATTTCCTGCACCAAACGATGCCGGACCACGTCCTGCTCGGTGAAATAGACAAATTGGATTCCCGGGATATCTCCCAGGATCTCCTGGATCTCGATCAGTCCGGAGGTTCGCTCGGTCGGCAGGTCCACCTGAGTGATGTCTCCAGTCACCACGGCTTTGGAATTAAAGCCGAGACGCGTTACAAACATTTTCATCTGTTCGGACGTCGCGTTTTGCGCTTCATCCAGGATCACGAAGGAATCGTTCAGCGTCCGTCCACGCATGTAGGCCAGCGGCGCAATCTCGATCTCCCCCCGTTCCACATACCGATTGGCCCGTTCGACATCCATCATATCGTACAGCGCGTCATACAGGGGCCGAAGATACGGGTTAACCTTCGCATACATATCCCCGGGGAGAAACCCCAGCTTCTCTCCCGCTTCGACGGCCGGCCGGGCCAGGATGATCCGGCTCACCTGGCGTTTGGTCAAGGCCGAAACGGCCATGGCCATGGCCAGATACGTCTTGCCCGTTCCGGCAGGACCGATGGCGATCACGAGATCGTATTTCCCAACCGCCTCGACATAGATGCGTTGTGTTCCGGACCTCGGCACCACCATCCGCTTCTTCGTGGCGATCGGAATCGCATCCAGAAAAAGGCCCTTGATGGAGACGGCCGGGTCTTCTTGAAAGGCTTGAATGGCATACTGAACGTCCTGCGGCCGTAGCACGAATCCCTCATTCATGATGCCGACCAGGCCGAGCAACAATCGCTCCGTCCCTTTGACGGCCTCGGACGATCCCTGGATCGTGATCTCGTCTCCACGTGCGGTTAAACGGACATGCAGGGCCTCCTCAATCCGCTTCAGATGGTCGTCGTAATGCCCGAACAGGGCCTGGGTTTCAATTCCGGCAGGCAATCGGATACGAGCGCTGCTTGATTTTTCCAATGAAGACGCTTCCTTTGTTATCTGAGGTTTGGTTTTATATTCAAGGGGCCTGCAGCCGGGGCAGAACGGCCTTTTTCATTTCTCCAAGGATCGCCCTAATTATACCAAGATATGTGCTCCCAAAACAACCCACCTATATCCCTTAATCGGCTTGAAGATGCTGGAGTGTTCCATCCGGGACAATCGTCCATATATCCTCATCGGGATCCGAATCGATGTTGCCGGCGGCGGTGGCTATATAGCTTGCGGACGGCCCGTTGGAGGCAGGAATGAGTTCCAGGGTCACCGTATAGTAACGAAGCGCGGTGGCGGGGTGGTACCCGATTTCATCCAGAGTCCCGTACCCGCCGTTAAATGCAAAATACATCGACTCCAATCGCTGGACCTCGTTGAGCGCCACCGGAGCCTCTACCTGGCGTGCCCGTTTGAGAAAAGAAAGATAGATGGGAACCGCAATCCCGGCCAGGATTCCCAAAATCGCACCCACGATCAAAAGTTCAAGAATCGTGAACCCTTTCTGGTTTTTTTTCCTCCTTATTATGCTTTTCGAGCCCGAGCCCTCCCCGCGGCACGTCATCGGATCGCCCCCGATCACGAACTTCTTTCGGGAACGCCCTCGGTCAACGACGAAGTTGATCCCGTACGGCCGAGCTTAAACTGCCGGAGGAGAGTCTCGACCTCTTCAATCTGGACCTGGATCTGTTCCAGGATCTGGCTGACTTGTTCCGGACTAAAACTTTTGCTACGAATCCCTCCCAGGATTTGCAGTAGGCGTTGATGAACGGCCTGAACCGTATGAAGCGCGTCACCCTCCTGATGAATAATCTGGTTCACCAACACGGCCAATTCTTGAAGATCATCGCCCGCCCTAAATCGGACTTGCAGCCCCAGATCTCCCGATGCGATCTGTTTGAGGGACTGTTCGAGGCGATAAACCGGTCCCGCAAACCGGTGCGTGAACCAGACGCTCAATATCATGAAAACAGGAACGCTGAGCAGAATCGCGGGCCAGAGCCGGTCACTCAAGGCGATGAATTGCGTGGCCGCGAGCGCCTGTTCCTCAAGGGGCAGGCCCGACCTCAATTTCAAGGCGGGTGGAAGAAAGAGCGCCACGGCCAGGACAAAGGTGTAAGCCAATAGCAACAAACAGGTCAGAAGCGCATACTTCCGTTGGATGCTATGGACGTAAAACCGCTTTCGGACCGTCATCGCGCTGTCCGAGGCTCCTCACAGTTCCATGATCTTTTTCTTCAGTATCAGAACCTCCAACGCCATCGCCAGTTTTTGTGTCAGCTTCCGGACATACGAAAGCGTTTGGATCGGCCGGCTCGAAAATTGGTTGTCCCCGTACAAGACGGCGACCACTTGCTCGTTCATCAAGACCGGGAGGAGCAAGATTTCTTTGGGATGATCACCGCCGAGCAACTGAAACAGGTCCCGGTAGGTCGGATCGTAAGGAGCCGGTCCCTGATAAAAGGTCTTGGCCGTCACAACGTCTTTAAAGAGGGACGGTTGCTCCAACGGGAATTCGAGACGGCCGATCTCGGCTTCATGGTACGCCGGGAACGCCCTCCAGCCGATCACCTTCCCGGCTTTGACCAGGAACAGGATCCCCCGATCCAGAACCGCATTCAAGGCCTTCAGAAATGTCCCGATCGCCTCATCCCGATTCCGAATCTCCACCCAGTCCTCTTTGGCCCGCTGCATGGCCGCGTCCATCTCTTCGGGGGTCGGCTCCTTCTTTGTCGTTCGATCCTCCTCCGTTTCCGATTTGAACCGGTGACGTTTCCGATCATCGTCCAGCACAGAAATGTACCGGAGGTGCCGATTGATCTGGTAGTACCGCTCCAGCAGGTAACGGATTCGGGCTTCGGAAGCGATAAAGGGTTTGATGATGCAGCCCGTGATAAATCGGAGTTCGTCGACCACCTCCAGATCCGTAGGGTCCAAGAAGGCCACGCTCAAGGTAGTCCGGTCGCGTTTGATCGGAACCACGTTATATTTTTGAGCGAGCTCGCGCGGAATGAGTTGAATCAGAGAGGGCTCGATATCATCCAGGCCGGATGCCTGAACGCTGGGGATCTTTAATTTTTTACTCAGAAACTGGGTGAGTTCGTCCTCGGATAGAAAACCGAGTTCAATGAGGTTGGTCCCCAGGCGCCCGCCCATGGTGACCTGTCGTTCGAGCGCCGACGAGAGCTGAGGTTCCGTAATCCTTCCGGCTTTGATCAGATATTCACCTAACCGCTCGGCCAAGGACCCCCTCCATGTGATTCGGTATCCTCATAACATTCCGGGGCGAAAAAGTCAATCATTCTGATGACCCGAGCGGCGCTCATAACGGCCCCTTGGAGGCACTTCCAAGGTTCTTCGGAGCGACGGCCCAAAAGCCATCAACGGCCCTGCGGAGGCGGAGAAACCGGTTTCTCCGAATAGTCAAAAATGTGAAGGTCGTATCGTTGGGAGGTTTTTGCACCGGTCGCATCGGCAACCACGATTTCAATCGGATGGATACCGACGTCCTTTTTGGTCACATCCCAATGGATCATTCCGCTCGAAGGATCAATCGTCATACCCGCCGGGGCCGATGTCAAGGAGTAGGTTACGGTATCCCCATCGACATCTTCTGCCGTCACCTGATAGATATAGGCGCCCTGCTCGTTGACCGACGGGGATGGCTGGGAGGTAATCTGCGGCGGGCTGTTCTGAACCGTGACCGGAATTGACTTTCGAGAACCGCCCTGGGTTTCATTATCGGACGGGGTGGCTTGAACTTCAATCACATCGCCTTTTGAGATCAACGCGCTGTCTAATGTCGCCCCCGTCTGGTTTTGGATCTCCGTCCCATTTTTGAACCATTGATACGTGAAGTTAACCGGATCATCATCAACGTCATTCCCTTTCACGACGGCCTGTACCGTTCCTTGTTTATAGAGAGGGATCGGCGTCACCGCGATGGATGTGATGATGGGCTCGCTATTTTGAATGATGATCGGATCGGACGTCACGGGCGTCTCCTGTTGCTGTCCGTCTTCCGGCGTCACCGCCACGGTGATGGTATCGCCTTTCCTGAATTCCGCGCTCGGCAATGTATTTTCCGTGGCTGCATCAATGACTTGTCCATTTTTTTGCCATTGATAGCTGTAGTGACGCTGCGCTCCGGGATTCTTTGCCTTGACGATAACGGTCAGCGCGTTATTCGCATACGCCGGTTGCGGAGAAAATTCAAGCGAGGCGATCTCCGGCGATGAACTATTGGCCCCCCGCGGTTGGCTGATTTGACTGCCGGCGGGATTCGGTGGATTCGTTCCGCCACTGCAGGCGGTCATTGCATAAATACCGGTCACAAGGAGAACGTAACGGACGACGACCTTAGCAGACATACTCACTTTCTTTTTCCTCCTTTGTATTGACACGACAACGCAACGCTCCCGCGCCAGGAGAATCGGACGCCGGGCGACTACTCTGATTCATCAGTGAAGAGCTCAAGCATTTCCGTTCCATTCAGCCGTTGAGGGAGCAGATAGATCGTTTGAATCTGAGGACCGCTTGATGTCGGCACCGCCTCCACAGCAACCCATTGTCCCGGAACAAGCCGGTTGGCTGAGACGGGTTTTTTATCCATGGACAAGACCTGCGTTGTTTTGGTCAGCCGTAGCGGTCGCTCACTGATCACGAGCGTCTCGCCTTGGCGCTCCATGAAAACCCCCTGGAAGCGAAGCGGGGAAGTATCCGCGGCGAGCGCTCTCCCGCCGGCCAGCCATACTAGCCCGATTACAAAGACCATCGCACCGATCCATACTGATATCCCCTTCCCACACCGTTTGGTCCTCATGGCCGCATCTCCTTCTCAGCGTTGAATATGGCTCTACGGTCGTTCCCTAGAACAGTTCCTTCCAAAAAATGCGCTGGGTCGTACCCCCGCAGCCTGTTTGCACTCCCTCCACACCGCCACCGATTCCGATCAGCGCCGTGGCATCGCACGTCCCATTGCCTTTTTCCGGAATCGCGATCACGACGGCGGAAGGAATCCCCGACCCCACGGTTTTTATCCGGTCGCTGCGCTGGAGGACGACGCCACCGTGTTGGGCCCGAGAATTGACATTCGCATAGTTGCTGTCGTTGGTACTGTCATAATTGTTGACCGCCTCGCCCGTTTGGTAATTGACTTGATAGATCCGCCCGATTCCCAGATTGGCCGCGCACGGATCCGAGGTGGCTGACGTAAAGTTCGGCTGGTAGGTTGAGATATTGACCCACTGACCGAACACAACCGGCGAGGAGACGACTTTTTCCCCGGTGTTTTCATATGGGCAATCAGTGGCTGGTTCGATTGAGGTGAGGGTTCCAGAGCAAACGAGCCTGATATACCAGCCGCTGCTCGACGCCAATGTGTTGAGATCATTCGCAATCAACGTGCTGACAGTGGATCCTGTCACGGCCTGGAGGTCATCCAGTGTGACATCGGTCAGGTTGGTTTCGTTTAACAGCGCCGTTGATCCATCCAAATCCTTCACGGAATAGATGCGATCGATGGTCGAAGCGGGGGCGTTTTGCCCATCCAACGGATGTTCCCGATCCCCCGTGCCGAAATAGAGATCGTAATAACCGGACTGGCGCGTCGCATCGGGTCTGTAGAAAATCTTCCGCCCACTTGTGCCGTCGCTGGGGCTGGCATTCGATTTAAAGAGGATTCGCCCGCTCCACAGGGTGGGGTTTGTATTGGTGACGTCAAATCGCCAGATCTGCCCCCCCACATCGCCGATGAAGAGACGATCGGCATATCCATCATCATTGGAATCAATCAGCGCCAAATCGCTTGGAATCGCATAGCACATCGCGGTACTGTTGGTCCCAGAAGCACACTTTGCCGGGGTTGCCCCAGACGTCGTGTAGGAATATTCCCAGATCTTGGTGCCGGCGACAAGATCCACGGCGTACACCGCGCGCCCTTGGGCATCGGCCGTTGCGGGCGTCGCGTCTTCGTTCGTGACGTCGTATCCCCCGCTGATAAAGAAGACCGGCTTGACCGTTCCATTGATATTCATCAAGGTGATCTGGGGTTGAGACCACGACTGGCCGAGCTCCCCGTACGTGGTCGTACTGGTGCAGGCCAGGGGCGAGGCGGTGCAGATCTTGGAGGGAGAAATGCTCCACAGAAACCGGGGATTGACGGGGTCCGTCACATCGAGCGCCCAGTAGTTGCTTCCGCCCCGTCGTTCGCCGAACACCACAATGACCTGATCCCCGCCGCCCGTCGTAATCTTTCCGTCGTGATTGGCATCGTTGACGTAGACCGACGGAGAACCGTCCACAAAGTAGCCGATATTGCTTTGATCGTGGGTCGAGCTGGTCAAAAGATTCAAGTTCGCGAGAAGATCCTGAGGAATAAACCCCCAGAGCTCCTGTCCATCCAAGGCGGGGGTGCCTCCCCCGGTATTGTTGGGATCCGTGTCTTCAAAGGCATGCAGCATTCCGTCATTCCCGCCCACGTAAATGACCGAGAGGTTCGTATTATAGTTGACCACCGCCGGCTGGGAATGAAGAATGTCCCCGAGAATCCACCCGCGCGTTGCCGATGGATTTATACCATAGGCATCGTAGCCATACACGAAATTGATCAAATTGGTCTGGCTCGTCGTGTCTGACGGGGTATATCCCAGCATCGCCGGCGTGACATTGGTCGTGTTGAACCCATTCGATGAGTTGGTCAGGAGGGCATTGGTCCCCAGATACGTATAGAGATTTCTCGTCGAAAGCGTCCGATTAACGAGAAGAGCGCCGACTCCGCCCTCCGTCACCAGGCCCGCATCCTGGACCGTGGACCAGTACGATTGCGCGGTGGAAACAAACGCCCCGGTCAACGGATCGGTCGCCGGATTGCCATTCTTATCCACGACCTGATCATTCACAAATCCGAATTTCTTCAGATTTCCATACCAGAATCCGCTGTTTTGAGGCATGAAGAACCCGACATAGACGCTCGAGCCGGAATAGGTTCGATTGGCGGAGCTGACCGGAACCACGGGCGCGACAAACGAGCTGTTGACCTGCAAAATTCCCCCGACGATGTTTGTCAACTGCTTGCTCAAGTCTTGGGCACTGCTGGCCAGGAAATATTCCCCGCCGCCGTTGGCCGCCGTATCCTGCAAGAGTTGCTGCCCCATCTTATCGTCAATGTTGCTGTCCGGTTGAAGACCGAAGCCGACCGTATAGGTCGTGACGGTTGATCCCGGCATTGAAGCAATCATATTATGCTCATGCATATACTTGGCCACGTCATCCATATAGTCCGTCCCGTTATTAGGAATCGGCGTCCCTTTGAAGGGGCCGGTGGTCCCGGCCGCGATCCCCGCGTCATTGTCACCGTCGCAATCGCCCTTGTTGCAGATCGTCTGCAACACAGGGGCATTATCGTGCGTGGACATACCGTCCGTCACGAACAACACGTAATTCAACTGGCAGCCGGCCTGGATCGGGCTGGTGTAGGTGATGTTGCCGTTTGCGACCGGAAACGCGGTGGCTGCGCCCTGGTAGTACCGCATCGCTTCAAAGAGAGTCTCGGCCAACGGCGTATAGGTATGCGCCGTGAGGGCATTGACGTTTGCGACCAGCTGCGCCCGAGTGGTCGAGGTCATCGCTTGGACATACGGCGTATATCCATTGTAAGTAATAAAAGATCCCCCCGCATCGGTGAGCTGGTTCGAATCGGTATTATAGTTCATCATCCCGAACCTGACACCCCTCGTTGAATTGATCAGGTTTGAGACCACCTCTTTTGCGATGTCAATCTTGGGCCGCAGGACGCCGTTACCCGTGGCATTCCAATTCATCCAATTCCCCGTATAGAAACTCCCCGATGTTGGCTTCGGATTTTTAGGACAGGTCCCGTTCGAATTGAGCCCACCGGCATATTGGCCGGTTGTGTTCAACGGGGTGTAGACCTTGGCGCAGCTCGACTGCACATCGGAGAGTTTTGCCCACGTCGTATAGGTTTTGTTCGAACTCTTGTACATATAGACCATGTTCGGGTCGCAGGCGATTTTTTTCCCTGACGCGTCCACACAACTGTTCGAGGAGGGCCAGGCGGTGTTCGGATCGTAGGGAGGGCCGCTTGGGACGGAATCGGCCATGCTCCCCGAATTGTCCAGGACGATCAGAACATTCGGTTGATAGGTCGAGGTCGCCACCCCGTAGATGGCGGTGTCATCGGCAAAACTGCCGGCAGGCCAGGTCAAAACCAAACCCACGATTCCCGCAATCATCCAATTCGTTTTCATGGCTTTATCCTCCTGGAACAATTTTGTCCATGACTAACTCTTGTTGGCTCGATGCGCCAAGACTCCCCGTGCCGGTGGTGTCAATAACGAAATAATTGGCTTTAAATCCCCCATTCATCAGCGCACTGCTCCCCGAACCCGCGGGTGCCTCATCGGTCCGAAGAAACGTCACGCATCCGGAAGCCGACATCGTCCCGGATGGAATCGTAGACTGCAACGTGCCCCCATTCGGCAATGTTAACGATGAAAACGGTATCCCTGACGGGCATGGATTGGGATCGGGAACAGTCTGAGGCACATAGAAGTTGCTCGTATCGATCAGCGCCGTTTCCATCACCCCCGCGGCGGTATGAAAGGCCTCCCGGGATCGCCGGTAATTTGCGGAGAGGGACAATTCCGTGGAGGACGTTGAAATGGTCGCAATGCCGATAAATGTCAACATCACCAGAATGAGCATGGTCATGATGAGGGCGACACCGCGCTCCTCATCCAACCCGACGACCGCATGATCCCAACATCGCTTCACGCACATCATTGTCGTTGTCCCCCGGTTCTTCATGACAGATCGTTCCTCAATCGAATGACCGTGCTGAGTTGCCGCGTCCGCGCAAGGCCGTTGGATTCGGAAACAGTCTGCACCGTTTGCGATGTGATCGTCACCTGCACCAGTCGAACTTGGCCGAACGTGTAGGATCCCGTCACGGCATTCTGAACCGTTCCGTCGCTCATTGTGTATTGGAATTGAAGGTCGAGAATGTGATCGGCCAGATTCTCCGGCGCCCCATTGAGCCAGCGCTGCAACAGAGACGTCCCTGGGTTAACTGGATCGTTCGACAGACGATATTGGATGAGATTGACTGTGTTCGCCACAAGATCCCCCTGGCGGACCGTTGCCGGGGGAGTGGCGGATAAAATTAACTGTGTGGGTCCCGCCACGGTATTGATGGCATACGGCCCAAGCTGGCTTTTGTCCAACACGCTCAAGAGATTCAATTGAGTACCCGCGGTAAACCCCGCGGTGGAGTTGACGTTGATGGTTGAGCTGGCCGGGGTGGCCGTCAGAAAGGTTGACGCGCCCTGCGCCGCCTGGAAGGTGATCGAATCCGGATTGCCATCGGTTGTGGCCGTAATTCCCGTTTGGCCCGCCTGAACGCCGTAGCCGGCCGACCGCAAATCCCGTGTTAACAGGTCAAGGCTC
>Ga0187773_10000340_pt1 | contig 18747 bp, 14 predicted proteins | sample 0216_BV02_MP05_1_FD_133133 | JGI IMG/M metagenome (GOLD analysis project Ga0187773, IMG submission 133133) | Tropical peat soil microbial communities from peatlands in Department of Meta, Colombia - 0216_BV02_MP05_10_MG | ecosystem: Environmental > Terrestrial > Soil > Wetlands > Peat | place...
TTCTTTTTCTGAGAACTTCATAAAAGTTCAAGAAATCGATGTATGTTAACGCCTCCCTCATCAGCGGTCCGCTGTTCACCATGACATCCATATGAATGAGATAGTAGCGTCGGACGCCAATGTCCCCCAGGAGATTAACAATAGTCTGAGCGTCCTCTATCATACTCTTTGTCACGACCGTCTTGACGATGGGATCGCGGTTCATGGAAACGAGGTATTTGATGCTTTCGAGGGCAAGAGTAAAATGACCGGATTTTGTAACAAGATTATGTTTTGCTTCGGTGCTCCCCTCGAGTGATATCCCGATATGGGCGAGGCGTGGGTCGATTTCATGCAATGCCCGAAGCGCTTTGCGAGCACTTCCGTTCGTACTTATGTTCACCATCAAGCGGCTCTCTGCAGCTATCTTCACAAAATCGGGCATCCACGGAAGAAGGAGCGGCTCACCTCCCATAATATCAATCTCCCTGATACCAGAGTGTAAGAGGATGCCCAGGAGTTTGAGGGCCTTGTCGAAAGAGAGGTCCGGCAAGGTTTTATTGCCGTGGTTGAAACAGAAATAGCATTTCTGATTGCATCTCGTCGTAGGATAGAGTTGGACATACTGAGGAACGGGGTAAGACATTCAGATTATGAGGCGACAAGCGCTTTCCCGGCCTCGAAGGCGTCCTTCAGTGCGGTCGGATGCTTTAAAATCGCCCCCTTTTCATCGATTCGCAAAAAACTGAGCACCTTATGTTCTTTCACGCTTACCGTCCTGAAGAAGGCCTTTGCTGTAACCTCCGAACATTCAACACCTATCTCCATCTTCATGCCCCCGACAAGAAGGAGGAGACCTTTGCGACCGTATTCGCCTTCGGGAATAGGCTTTTTCAGAAGGTACTTCTCACACCAGAAGCTCTGACACCGATCGATCATGGCCTTCGATTGGGCGCTGAGAGCGAAGAAGAATATGGGGGAGGCCAGAATTATCCTGTCGGCGGTCCGGATGTCCGGGTATATTTCCGACATGTCGTCATTCAGGATGCATTCACCCGTGGCATCGCATCCTCCACAGTCCTGACAAGGGATTATATGCATCGAATTCAGGTTGAAGGTCTTGACAGCGAACCCCGATGTCTCGACCCCCTTTATTGCCTCATTGAGGAGTAATTCGGTGTTTCCGTTTTTCCTTGGGCTGCCGAGAAAGGCGATTATTTTCACGCGGTTAACACGCTCATTCAAGAGGGCGTATTATGCCCGATTCACCATCAACCTTGTGTGAGGATAGCATCTGAACGGTTTCAGCGGCGCGCATTGCATCACCTGAAAGGATGAGCGCCGGTGCCTCGGAGGTCCAGAGCTTCGACGGACCGAGAATGAGAGAAGGTGCTGTCCTCACACATATATTTTTGATGGTGGATTCCAATTATTTTAACTCACGGATTGAATTGTTTATGATACTCCTTGACCCTGTTTGCAAAATTTCTCCCGAATTCATAGCATTTTTTTTCATCTTCAGAAGAAGGCCTGTAAAGCGCTTCCACTCCGGGTTCAAAAACCTCAAGTTTCATCTCTTTCAGCATTCCATAAGTTTCTTTGACAGCGCCGCCCCCCCAACCGTAGCTCCCGAAAGCGCCGGTGATCCTGTTCTTCGGACGCAGCCCGGCAACATGATGCAAGAACTCGGCAACCGAGGGGTACATCTTGTTGTTCAGGGTCGGCGTCCCTATCAAGGTGGCCCTTGCCTTCCAGAACTCTTTTATGGCTACGCTCATCGGTGTTGCCCTGAGCTTTATTATCTTGCAGTCAACACCCTCGTCTCTTATCCCCCGCATTATCGGACGCGTCATAATCTCGGTGCTGTGCCACATGGTATCGTAAATTATGGCGACCCGCAGGTCGGCTGCGCCGTTAGCCATGTCCATATACATATTCAAAATTTTCCCGGGATCTTTCCGCCAGATTATTCCATGGTCCGGGGCAATGACCTCAATCTCAATTCCCATTTTTTGCATTTCGGCCAACTTATTCTTGATAATGTTTCCGAAAGGCATCAGGATGTTGGCATAATAATCTATGACAGCGTCCTCCAGTTCCTGCAGAGAAGCACATTCTATGAACTCATCGTCAAACCTGCTCGCAGAGGCAAAGTGCTGGCCGAACCCATCCTGGCTTATGAGAATTTTTTCCTCTTTTATATAGGTCATCATCGAATCGGGCCAGTGCAGCATCGGGGTTTCTATGAACATGAGGTTTCTTTTGCCTATATTGAGGGTATCGCCTGTCTTCACGGTCTTGATCTTCCACGACGATATATCATAAAACCTTTCGAGTCCCTTCCTGCCTTTTTCGGTTATATAGATAGTCGCGTCAGGAGTAAGACTCATTATATTGTTTATGCTTGTGACATGGTCGTTTTCGATATGGTTTATGACTATGTTTTCTATCTTTGAAGGATCGACGATCTCCATGATATTTTTGATCGTTGTTCTCGCAAAGTCATACTTTACGGTATCGAAAAGTGTTATATGGTCATCAACCACGAGATAGTTGTTGTACGTCGTACCGTTGGGTGTAACATAGCCGTGAAAGTCCCTCACGGCCCAGTCTATCGCACCAACCCAGTACACATCAGGTCTTATTGATATCGCCTTCATGAGTGCCTCCTCAGACGTAATATATAACTGACTTCATTATAACAAAGAGAGTGCAGGCAATACAGGTTCAGTGAGTGCATCAATGTCTTCTTTTATCCGTAGCGGTTTTTTGAGACACCAGGAAATGTGTTGCGGACCGGGATTTCTTTTAGTAGAATGTGAACAAGAAAGGGGTGATACAGGATGAAGACTCTCAGAACAGCTATATTCGTTGTCATCGTGTTGGGGTTGGCTCTTTCGGTCGCCGTTGCGATGAAACCCACACCCGAAGAGCGGGGGAAGGCGTACTTCAACGACCCCAATTTCGCGGGGGGCACAACCGCTTGCAGTTCGTGCCATCCGGACGGCAGGGGACTGGAAAAGGCGGCAGAAAAGAAGACATTGATAACGCCCGCGGGGCCTGCAAGAACTCTTGAGGAGGCCATTAATATATGCATCGTAAAAGCCAATAAGGGCAGAGCGCTCGATCCAAAATCCAGAGAAATGCAGGATGTGGTGGCTTATATTAAGTCACTCGGAAAGAAAATGCCGAAGGCGTCAGGATAGTAGCCGGAAACCGGGGAACGACTCTTTCAAGGCGGTCCTTTGCGCCTGAATTAAAGGTCCGTGGGAGCAGATCCCTTTTGTAGGACAAATACTTACAGAGGTCGGCTGTAAAATCTTACAAAAAAAACGGAATTAGCCTGATATTTTTCTGCCTCTCTCATCTCTTATCATTATTAAACCGTAGCTTCAGTTGCGGTCTCCACTGCCTGAATAAATTGCGAGACAAAGGGGGGTTTTCAGCATGGGAAAGATTTTGGAAGTGCTCGATTATTCCGATGAATATGTCGAAAGAGAGGACCTGGATTTTCTGGAGCATAGCGAGACAGGAAATCGAGATATGTTCTGGTCGGACTCTGGGGATTCTGAGGATGAAATGGAGGAGGAAAAGAAAGTCTCCCTTGTAGACAGTGACTATGAGCCGCTGAAAATGTATCTCAAGGAGATGGGGTGTATTCCCCTTTTGACACGGGAAGGAGAGATAGAGGCTGCAAAGAGGATTGAGAGAGGCAGGGGAAAAGCGATGAGAGCGATCTTTTCTGTTCCCTGCGCTATAGAGAAGCTGATAGCCCTCAGCACTTCCCTGAAAGAGGGAGTGGTCGGAGTCGATGATATTAGCCAGAGCAGCGGGGACTCCGACGAGAGTATCATGGATGAAACGAAAAGAGTTCTAACGGTTATCGGGCAGATAAGCGGCTTATATAAAAGGCCGAGAATGGGCTTCTTAAGGGTGAAGTCGTCGAAGGGGAAAACTGTCGTCGGTCAGCACAGCGGCAGAAATCGGAAACCATCTGACGGCAACCTGCAAAGGATCTTAGATCTGGTCGGCAGCTTAAGATTGAAAGAAAATATTATACACGCTTTTTACGAGGAACTGCAGAGAACGGTAAAACGCATAGAAGAAACTCAGAAGGAAATGATCTCTATAAGCAAGAGACTTAAAGCCTCTGGATGCCACATAAAAAACGACCGCTTTAAAAGGCCTGCGGATTTTCTGAAAAAGCGGTTGAATCGGAAAATGAGGGGAAAAGAATCTCTTGCAAAGATATATCTTGAATGCCAGAACAGAATAGGCCAGTGTGAAAAGTCAATCGGCATGAAATACTTCGACATGAAGGACGTCATGCAGGACTTTTCGACTGGCCGGGATGAAATCTCTGAAGCAAAAAAGGCCATGGTCGAAGCGAACCTGAGGCTTGTGATAAGTATCGCCAAGAGATACATCGGAAAGGGATTGAGCTTCCCGGATCTTATCCAGGAAGGCAATATCGGACTGATGAGGGCTGTTGACAAATTTGAGTATCAAAGAGGATACAAATTCAGTACATACGCCACCTGGTGGGTCAGGCAGACGATAACGAGGGCCCTAACTGACCAGTCCCGGACAATTAGGATACCTGTACACATGGGTGAAGTAATCGCCCGTGTTTCAAAGGTAACAAGAGAACTCGTTCAGGAGTTGGGATACGAGCCGCAGCCGGAAGACATAGCGGCGAGAATAAATCTGCCCCTGTCAAAGGTCAAGACGATACTGAAGATATCGAAGGAACCGGTTTCCCTCGAAACTCCGATAGGCGAAGAAGAAGACAGTCACCTGAGAGACCTCATTGAAGACAAGACGTCGCCATCTCCTCTCGACAAGGCGGTCGGCCGGGATCTTAAGAAACAGATTGAAAGCGTCCTCCGTACCCTCAACCCAAAAGAGGCGAAGATCATAAGGCTCAGATTCGGCATTGGTGAAGATAACACGCGTACGCTTGAAGAACTTGGACAGGAATTCGAAGTCACGAGGGAAAGGATAAGGCAGATTGAGGTCAAGGCCATACGGAAACTGCGGCACCCATCAAGGAGCCATGGTTTGAAGACCTTTCTCGAGAATCGTTAAGAAGCGTATAGAGCGCCGGAACAGTCGCCTTTTTTTAAAAAGGTAATACATGTATCTGGCTGAGTGGACTAAAATCTCATCCTGACCCTGTACGTGAGCTTGGCTTCCGAGTCTTTGGGTACAGGGATATCGAACTCCGCGGCAAAGGCATTGGTTTTCTTGAACGTGTAGGAGGAACTGAGCATCGTCCAGTCTCCCGGAATCGGTTCAACGACCTTTACCAAGACATCCTCTTTCTTGTGATTCCTGAGAGATATCTCAAAGGCGGTCTCATAGGTATCATAGGCGATTTTTTTCCAGTCGGTCTGCTTTCTGCTTCCGACTACATCAAAGGCGTCTCCGAGCTTTATTCTGATCTTCTCATCCTTCGGGGTATGCCCTATCGCATCTTCTCCGATAAACTGCAGGCTCCCCTCGGCATCCTGCTTGTAGACGCGGACTGTACCTTTAGGCAGAGGGATGCCGAGGTTGTTCTCTTTCTTATTCCATATCTCGACAAAAACCCCGACTTTCTGTGATGTCGCCGCCTGATTGTACTGGCTGTAATAATAGTATCTCTCACCGGAGAAGAGCAACTCCTTCTTTACCGGTATGCTGAAGGCGTTCAAAAGACTTATCTGCTTCGTCTGATTGTCTTTGATCGTCGACGGCCTCTGGAGGGTATACATGTGATACTCAAAGAATCCCTCTTCTTTAAATTGAGACGGCATCGCTTCTGCCTTCGCTGCAAGCAGCCTTTCTCTGTATTCTTCTTCCTTGACCCTGTGTACATCTCCCGCCACGAGTTTGACCTTTGCGTTTTTGTAAGCTGTACCGGACTTGTTGTCTATCGTAACCCATCCGGAGATGTCGGCCCTGTCGTCACCATCGTGCAGTGTCAGCACATAATCGCTGCGCCAGGTAATACCGTTTGTGAGATACGATGCCTCAACCTTCTGGACGGACGAAAGGCTGTTTTCGACAAGCCAGACGAGAGTCGGTTGAGAAATGAGGTTTTCTGGCACCCCCGGGAAAATTATTCTTCCGGGGTGACCGAAGGTTATCTCGTCGCCTATTCTGAATATCGGTCCGCCGTTGTTTGAAATGAGTGTGGCACTCACAATCTCTTCCCTTTCTGTGTAAGGGTTTTTGGAGTAAAGTTTCACGGTCTTTCCGATGTATTTGTCGAGAAGCTTCTGAGCGTTGAGCAGGTCATATTCATAGTTCTGTTCGAGGATATGAAGACTGTCCGGACTTACGAGAGATTTTATGTAAACGCTCGACGGGATTATCTGCGAAGCTACGTCCATGAACTTCAGCTCGCCCGTTCCTTCAAAAAGTCTTATCTTCCTCTCGTCTTTCACGAGCCCGAGGTTGACATTATAAATAGTGATAGACAGCCCGGTCTGGTCTTCCAGTCCCGTCGAGAGAAAAGTATTTTTCATCCCCTCACTTGCTGAGGAGGATGTAGTTTCAAATCCAAGCGAACATATGATTACCACAATGAGCAAAATAAATCGTGCTTTCATTTCTTGCCTCCTGACATCGCGTTGAAAAAATTCTTCGGTGCTCATCCTGTGAGAATTATAGCAGACATCCTATCCGACCGAAATAAGATCGTATTTGATTGTAAGCCAAAACGTGAAAACTTCAGAATAAAATTCTTGCACGGTTCCTCTTTTTGTGTTATCCAGTAAGTATAGTTACTAATAAGTTCATTAGTATACTGTCATTCCCGCAAGTGCAACGCGTCGGGAATCCTTCTTACAGAGAGACTCCGGACAAGCCGGAGTGACATACCATGTAATCTTACTTATGAACCCCTTAGAAACTTTTTGAGAAAGGAGAAGGACTCTCATGGATTCCTTTAAAGAAAGATTCCCGCACATACCTGACAGAATTTTTGGCCTTGGTGAGCTGGCGTTCAATCTCTGGTGGAGCTGGCATCCGGAAGCCAGGATGCTCTTTAAGATGCTCGACCGGACGGCGTGGAAAGTGAGCGTCCATAACCCTGTTAAAATGCTCCATTATCTCGACAAGAGCATTCTCGATGCCGCCTCAAAGGATGCCAAATTCCTCAGACACTACGACGCTGTCATGTCGAGATTCAGGGCCGAAATGCAAATCGGTTGCAACTGGTTTTATAACAACGTCTCCGATCCGGGCAAACTCCCTATAGCCTATTTTTCCGCCGAATACGGACTTCAACATTCCCTCCCCTTTTATGCCGGAGGACTTGGTTTTCTGGCAGGTGATTTTCTGAAGGAATGCAGTGACCTGTGCGTCCCGGTCATTGCCATAGGGTTTATGTATCCCGAGGGATATTTCCGTCAGAAGATCAAGCCGGACGGGTGGCAGGAGAGCGAGAACGAGATCATCGACAGAGAGAACGCTCCTATATTCCGCGTATATGACGATCAGGGAAACCGTCTCGGGGTGAAGGTCCCAATCATTGACCCCCCCATATATGTTGAAGTGTGGAAGGTTCAGATAGGCAAGATATCTTTATATTTGATCGACACCGACATAGAGTTGAACGACCCATGGAACCGCGGCATATCTTCTCATCTGTATATCGCGGGACCGGAACTACGCCTGAGACAGGAGATCGTCCTTGGGATCGGCGGGGCACAGGTGCTCAATGCGCTCGGTATAAGACATTCGGTCCTGCATTTAAACGAGGGCCATCCGGCATTTGCGATCCTTGAACGGATAAGGGAAAGAGTAGATTCGGGGATGAGTTATGGCGAGGCGGTGGAGCAGGTCAGAGCGACCACCGTCTTTACGACTCATACACCAGTGTCTGCCGGACATGACGTATTCCCTTTTTCAATGATCGAGAAATATTTTAGTGGCTACTGGTCTTCCCTCGGCCTCGACAGAGATGCCTTCATGAGGCTCGGCATGAACCCCGACGATCCATCAGCCGGCTTCAACATGACGGTATTTGCCATGAGGATGTCTGAGCATCGTTATGCCGTCAGCAGGAGGCACGGGGAGATTACGCGAAAGATGTTCCATTCGCTCTGGCCGGACAAGAGTGTCGATGATGTGCCGATAACTCATGTCACCAACGGTATCCACATTCCGACATGGATCAGTCCGAAGCTTGAGCTTTTATTGAATAGGTATCTGGGGTCCGACTGGCTGAATGAGCAGGACGTGATAGATACATGGCGGCTCGTAGAGGACATCCCTGACGAAGAGATCTGGCAAACTCATTACTGGATGAAAATGAAATTGATTATAACAATCATGGAGCGGGCTCGCCGGCGGTGGCACAATGATCGGGTTGATCCCCAGATCGTCCTTGCCTCGGGCGTTATGCTTGATCCTAACGTGCTGACCCTCGGTTTTGCCCGCCGATTTGCGACATATAAGAGGGCCGACCTGATCTTGCAGAATGCCGAACGTCTCCAAAAAATACTCAATGACCGTTGGCGACCGGTTCAGATTATCTTTGCCGGGAAGGCGCATCCGGATGACAATCCCGGGAAATTGATTCTGCAGACAATCTTCAATACCGCAAGGGACCCATTTTTCGGCGGCCGTATAGCCTTTGTGGAGGACTATGACGAGCAATTCGCTCAGTACCTCGTCCATGGCGTCGATGTGTGGCTGAACAATCCTCTTCCACCTTTCGAGGCCTGCGGTACAAGTGGGATGAAGGCGTCTCTCAACGGAATTCCTCATCTGAGCATTCTTGACGGCTGGTGGATAGAGGGATATAACGGCAGAAACGGATGGGCCTTCGGAGGACAGGACGGCGGAGACAAAAAGGATGGCGAGGCAATCTATGACATTCTCGAAAGAGAAGTGATCCCCCTCTTTTATAGAACGGACGACGGTATACCTCACGACTGGGTCAAGGTCATGAAGGAAGCTATGATAAGTGTCGCGCCGTTATTCAGTTCGCGCAGGATGGTGAAAGAATATGTGATGAAGTTCTATCAGGATGCCCTGAAGGCTGCGGTGTGATTTTGCGCAGCGCCGGCGCACGGGAAGCCAAGAGGTTTGGTGTTGTTTAATGACAGTCAGACTGACCGTAATGTATAATTTTGAGATAAGAGGTGTTGATGAAAAGGCTTGTAGTAAAGATCGGCAGCAATATATTGGCCGACGAAAAAGAAGGACTGAATACAAAACGCATCTCGTGGATAGCCTGTGACATCGCGGAACTGCAGAGGGCGGGATGCGATGTTGTCATTGTTTCTTCGGGCGCTATTGCAGCGGGTATGAGGAAACTCGGCCTCGGGGAAAAACCGAAGGATATCAAGCTCAAACAGGCCGCTGCGGCCGTGGGACAGAGCAGCCTTATGTGGGCTTATGAGAAGGGGTTTGGAGATTACGGCGCGAAAGTCGCCCAGGTACTCCTTACCCGCGATGATTTTTCGGACAGGAAGAGGTACATCAACTCTAAAAATACTCTCCTTACCCTGCTTGCCTACGGCATCATACCTGTGGTGAACGAGAATGACACCGTCGCGACCGACGAGATCAAATTCGGGGATAACGACAGTCTCGCTGCGCTTGTAGCAATCCTCGTTGAGGCCGAAAGGCTCATTATCCTCTCGGATGTCGACGGCCTCTACAGGGAAGATCCGAGGGTGAACGCCGGTGCGGAGTTGATCAGACAGGTTGAAGAAATCACCCCTTGTATCGAGGGACTTGCAGGTGGCGCAGGTAGTTCCGTCGGTACCGGCGGAATGTATTCCAAGGTCCTCGCGGCGAAGAGAGCGATATCTCACGGCATCGGGGTGAACATCGTCAACGGTCGCAGGAAGGGGCTTCTCCTTTCCGTGATCAAAGGCAGACAGCAGGGAACATTCTTTAAGCCAGCGAAAAACAGGCTTTCCCACAGGAAGGGCTGGATCGCTTACAGCAGCCGGCCCAAAGGCTCGGTTGTCCTTGATAGCGGAGCCGTAAAGGCTATAACGGAGATGTGCAGGAGCCTTTTGCCTTCAGGCGTCGTTTCTGTTGAAGGCGAATTCGAACTGGGTGATTCGGTGTATTGCGTTGACTCCGCGGGGAAACGTATCGCAAAAGGGCTGACGAACTATTCCTCATCAGATATAAAAAAGATAATGGGCAGGAAAACGTCAGAGATAGAGAAGATACTCGGCTACAAATATTCAGACGAAGCTATTAACAGAGACAATCTCGTAATTCTGTAGGACTATTGAAATATCCCTGCTAAGGCCGTCATAAGAGAAGGGTCGCAGATCGTCCCGCTCCCCTCGATCATCGCCTGACAAGCGCCCGCTCTGACTCACTTACCTCCACTATATTCTCTTCATTTGCGGACACCTCTCTATCACGCATTGAAAGACTCTGTGAAGCTGAGGACCGCAATGTGATGTTTCTTTAAACCCCTCCTGGGTTTGTGGTATAGTTTATGACCGGACAGTATCCATGATTTGTCTTCCGTCTCCAGTTTCAGGCGGGGGAGAGAGGTAAGTGAGAACCGGCTCTGATATTTCTAAAAAATAATGTCAAAACTTCATCTTATCCTTGCATTTCACAACCATCAGCCTGTCGGCAATTTCGAGCATGTCCTTGAAGACAGCTATAGAAAGTCATATCTGCCCTTTCTCGAAACGCTGCTCGATCATCCCCGGCTTAAGGTGGTCCTGCATTATTCCGGACACCTCTTATCATGGATACAGAAAAGACATCCCGAGGCGTTCGACATGATCAAGATTCTTGTTGGCACTAAGAGGGTCGAACTATTATCCGGTGGCTTTTACGAGCCGATACTCTCGGTCTTGCCTGAGAAAGACAGAAGCCTGCAGATAGAGGAATTGTCCATGTTCATAAAAAAAAATCTGGGCTATACGCCGAAGGGCATCTGGCTCGCGGAGAGGATATGGGAGCCTCAGATGCCGAGATTTATCGCGAAGGCGAATATTGAATATCTCCCTGTCGACGATTACCATTTCACGTTGACCGGCCTCGAAGAAAAGGACCTGCTCGGTTACTACATTACGGAGGACGAGGGCCGCTCAGTGAGTGTCTTCCCCGGCAGTGAGAAATTAAGATATCTCATCCCCTTTAAGACCGTTGATGAGGTGATATCGTATCTGAGGGAAATCTCCGTGGGCGCTGAAAGCCCTCTGCTCACCATGGCGGACGATGGTGAGAAATTCGGGGTCTGGCCGGATACATATAAACACGTTTATGAGGGACGTTGGCTTGACACTTTTTTGACGGCGATAGAGAACAATTCCGACTGGATAGAAACGACAACATTCAGAGAATATCATTCAAAATTCAGGCCCCTGGGTCTGATCTATCTGCCGACTGCTTCGTACCGGGAAATGGGAGAGTGGGCTTTACCGTCCTCTGCAGGACGTGAATACGAATACGCACTGAGCGAACTCGAGAAAATGATCGGCGAAAAATCGAAGCGGCTCCTCAGGGGTGGGATATGGCGGTCGTTCATGGTAAAATATCCTGAGGCGAACCATATACATAAGAGGATGTTTATGGTAAGCGGCAAGGTCCATCGCGCCTGTGCAGTCAACGAGAAGAAAGGGCATGAGGCTCTCGCCGAACTCTGGAAAGGTCAGTGCAATGACGCTTACTGGCATGGAGTCTTTGGAGGACTTTACCTCCCTCATCTCAGGTCAGCCCTTTACAGACACCTGATCAGGGCTGAATCCCGGGCTGCGGCAATCCTCAAAGAATATCCGGCTATCGATCGATGCGACTTCGACCATGATGGATATGAAGATATCGTCGTCAGCACAAAACATTTTACCCTGACGGCTTCCGAAAAGGGCGGCTCTCTCACAGAAATCTCCCTTTACAGGCAGGCGGTGAATATCTGTGATACCCTATCGAGGAGACCCGAGGCATATCATGCAAAGATCACTGGTGCATCAAGTCCATCGAAACAGGGGATAAAAACCATCCATGACCGGCTGTCTGTGAAGGAAGAGAATCTTGCCGGCTATCTCATTTATGACGACTACAGAAGGTCTTCTCTCATCGATCACTTCCTCCCGGTATCTGCCGGCATCAGCGATCTCGCGTCCGGCCTGCATAGAGAGCTCGGCGACTTTGTCAGCGGAACATATGCCTTGAATTATACCCCTAGGGGGAACGAAGTTACCCTTTCTTTATCGCGGGACGGAATGGTGCGCGGAAATAGGGTGAAGATTGAAAAGATAATCGGGTTGGCGGGGAAGAAGATTCATGTCGAATATCTCATCGATGGGAGATTTTCCGGCCTCTTTGCGATAGAGATGAACATGTCACTGCTTGGGTCGGCCCTCTCGGTGATACGGACCCTGGACAAGGAATTGACCGTGAGGAGCACAGCGGAGTATAACAGTATAAGAGAGTTTGGTCTCAGGGATTCATATTTAAATCTCGCTGTTGACTTTGAATTCAGCGAGAATATAAAACTCTGGCATTATCCTGTGGACACGGTCTCCCTTTCAGAAGAAGGTGTAGAAAGGGTTTACCAGGGCACTGCTTTCCTCTTCGTGAAGGAGATGGATTTGAAAGGAAGGGAAAAGGTGAAATTTTCGATACAGTTCGGAGAGAATGAAGAATGAAAAGAATTGCGTTTATCTTTTTTTCTTTTTGTATCATGATTGCTTCCGCGCATGGTGAAGAGGACCCGTTAACGAGACTGAAAGAGGATACCATGGCGTATTTCAAACCGATGACGGGGACGGTGGTTAGTGTAGATGCGAATACTGTTACTATGACAATTGGAGAAAAGGATGCGGTCAAGCCCGGCATGAGGCTTAAAGTATTGAGAGAGGGAGAGCCGTTTATCCACCCTGTAACAAAGGAATTGTTGGGAAAAGTCGAATCAACGGTGGGGAAGGTAGAGGTAAAAGAAGTAGAAGCCGAATTGGCGAAGGGCGTTCTGGTCGAAGGCGGTGCCAAAGAAGGAGACAAGGTGAGGCTCTCGGATACGAAGATCAGGATGATCTTCTGCCAGGATAAAAATATCGATTGGTACCTTGCCGATGATTATTACAGAAAGCTGAAAGCGACGGGCAGGGTGGAGATGGTAGACACTGCTCTCGAAACGGGCGATGAGTCGAAGGTACTGGAAGAGGCGAGGAGACTCGGGGCTGAGGTAGCCCTTATCCTTACCGGGGGAGAAACCGACAAGGAGACCTTCCTGAGAGAGAGGCTCTATTGGGTTTCGGATGGTTCGAAATTTATTGATAAGGAAGCAAAGGTCGGCCCTGAATACTCTCAGGGGCTGAAATTCGGACAAGAGTATTTCGCTCCCAGGGTCGGGGAGGCCATCATGATGTTTGATCTGCCCTTCGGAGCTCAGCTCATGGCGATGGGCGACGTTTACGGAGACGGCAAGAGGGAAATCCTGCTCAGTTCAGGCAGGACTATCCGGATATACAGAACCGGCGTGGACCTGCAGCTCCTGGGAGAAATAAAAGGTTCCACAGCGGACGATTTTATCTGGCTCGACGCTATTGACTTAAACAAGAATGGAAAAGATGAAATTGTCGTTACCTCCATGAAAAATGGGGAAATCATCTCCTATATCTATGAATTTTCTGAATCAGGGTTCAAACTCGTGTGGCAGGGCAAATACTTTCTCAGGAAATTGGGCGAAGACCTTATTGCCCAGGCGTATTCTGGTTCAGAAGGATATGCAGGCGAGATCTTTAAAATGACCTGGAACGGAGAATATCATAGAGGCGAAAAAATTGTATTACCCAAGGGAATCAATATATATGATTTCGTTTACATCGAAGGTGATGCAAAAGAACCGTTTATTTTTGCCTATGACGACAGAGGGTTCCTGAATTTATACGACGAACGGGGGACAAGGGTGTGGAGGAGTAGTGCGGATACAGGGGGGTTTGAGACAACATTTAAGAAGAAGTCTCCCGGGATATTCAGGGATGCCGGAGAATGGGCAGTGAAAGACAGGCTTCTGGCAAGGCAGAAGGAAATCCTCGCGATCCAGAGGGTGCCCATTATAGCAATGGCAAAGGGGCTGGGGTACAAGAGTTCCCGCCTGAAGGATTACTGGTGGAACGGGTTTTCGATGGAAGAGGGCATCCTGATAGACGGTATTAAAGGGACTGTGCTCGATTATGCGCTCTCAGGCGACACCGTTGTGGTGCTTACGAGCCCCATCATGGGAATAAAGTTCAGCAACATCTTGAAGGGCGAAAATCCTCTCGGGACCGTATTATTTATCTATGCGGTCAAAGGAAGGTAAGACGGTGAATTTGTCAGGGAAAATGCCATCTCATATCGGGATTATCATGGACGGCAACGGGAGGTGGGCCCAGATCAGGGGCCTTCCCAGGATAGAAGGCCACCGGATCGGCGCAGAAAGGGCGAAGGAGGTCATAGAGGTCTCTGTCGAGCTCGGGATTAAATGTCTCACGCTCTACACATTTTCGACCGAAAACTGGCAGCGTCCTCAGTCTGAGGTTTCAACGCTGATGAGGCTGCTGGAAGTATATCTCAGAAGAGAGCTTTCTGGATTGATCGAGAAAGATATCGTATTTAAGGCGATAGGCGAGACATGGCAGCTTCCTGCCAATATACAGAGCCTTATCAGGGAAACCGAGGAAAAGACTGCTTTCAATAAGGGGATGACGCTGGTTACAGCCTTGAGTTACAGCGGCAGGAACGAAATTATCAGGGCTATAAAAAAGATCATGAATTCGGGAGTCAAACCTGAGGAACTGACGGAGACGATTTTCTCTTTCAACCTCGATACTGAGGGTCTTCCGCCCCCTGACCTTGTTATCAGGACGAGCGGCGAAAGGAGGCTGAGCAATTTTCTTTTGTGGCAGAGTGCTTATGCCGAACTCTATTTTACCGACACGCTGTGGCCTGATTTTGACAAGGAGGAATTCATGCTTGCGATACAGGATTTTCAGGGCAGAGAACGCCGCTTCGGCGCTATCCCTGTGAGGTCGAATGCATCGTAGGCGGCTCGTCGTTGCATGCATCCTCGTGCCGATCTTCTATCTTTATGTTATGTATCTTCCGTCAAATTATTTCCTCTTTCTTCTTTCTTTTATCACGGCAGTCGGACTCGGAGAGTTCTATGACATGTTCGAGATAAGTGGCGTGTTGAAGTATGCCGGCATCTTCTGGGGCGTCGCACTCCTTGCGGTATTTTTTTTGACACGGATTTTTTTTACCGACGCATTACTTTTATCAGTTCTCACCATAATGGGTCTGAGGCTTTTTCTCAGAAGGGACCCGAGGTCGTCACGTGGCAGCGTGGCTGCTGCAGTTCTTGGACTGCTGTATATTCCGGGACTCCTCGTGTTCCAGCTCAGTCTTGTGCAGGCCGGTCCTGCATGGATCATTCTCCTCTACGCGTCGGTGTGGACCGCGGACAGCATGGCCTATTATATCGGGAAAGGCATTGGCAAGAAGAAATTATATGAGGAAGTCAGTCCCAATAAAACGATCGAGGGCGCCATGGGGTCACTCCTCGGGGGCGTTGTTGGATGCGCCATAATTAATGCAGCCGTCCTGCATCAAATATCGATTTATCAGACGATCATTCTCGGCGCTGCGGTGGGAGCTGCTACGATCGTGGGGGATCTTGTGGAGTCGATGTTCAAACGGGACGCAGGTATAAAGGATTCAGGCCGGATGATCCCCGGCCACGGCGGAGTTCTCGACAAAATCGACGGGATCACCTTTGCAGGGCCGGTATTTTACTGGCTGTGCCTGAGTTTCGGACTGTTAAAGTAGTCCCTGCGAAAGATAAAAAACACTTTATTTAGTATAATGGGATGATCATGAAAAGAGTGACGATCCTTGGTTCTACGGGCTCTATAGGCCGTAGCACCCTTGATGTATTGGCGAATAACAGAGAGGATTTCAGGGTTGTTGCCCTTGCCGCCGGCAGGAACATTGAACTCTTTGAAAAGCAGATAAAGGCATTCAAGCCTGAAGTCGTTGCGGTTGCCGATAAAGAAACCGCCGATGGCTTGCATAAGAGGATAAAGGGCGTCGAAATACTGTCGGGGGAGGAGGGCATAAACCGCGTCGCCTCCTATGAAAAATCAGACTTTGTCCTGTCATCCATAGTGGGTGCTGCCGGACTCATGCCCACTATTGCAGCTATCCGGGCGGGAAAGACGGTCGGTCTGGCGAACAAGGAAGCTCTCGTCATGGCGGGCGAGGTCGTGGTCGCGGAAGCAAAGAAAAATGGCGTGAAAATAGTCCCTGTTGACAGCGAACACAGTGCAGTTTTTCAATGCATCGGGACCTACGAAAAAAAAGAGATAAGAAGGATCATCCTTACCGCATCGGGAGGTCCATTCTTTAACAAAACAAGGAAAGAACTCGAAAAGATTACGGCGCAAGATGCGCTTAAGCATCCCAACTGGAGCATGGGCAAGAAGATAACCATAGATTCGGCAACACTCATGAACAAGGGGCTCGAGGTGATCGAGGCCTGCTGGCTCTTTGATATGTCTTCTGAGAAGATCGACGTCTTGATTCACCCACAGAGCATCGTTCACTCGATGGTTGAATTCAGGGACAGGAGTTTCCTGGCCCAGATGTCGGTGCCGGACATGAGGGGCCCTATCTCTTATGCTCTCTCATATCCGAAGAGGCTTGCCGATCCTATTCCCCCGCTCGAACTTGACAGGATAGAATCTTTGACTTTCAGAAAGGTCGACCATGAAACGTTCCCCTGCCTTTCCTTCGCCTATGAGGCGATAAAGGCCGCAGGTACGATGCCCTGTGTGCTCAACGCCTCGAACGAGGTTGCCGTAAACGCTTTTCTAAAGGGCAGAGTGGGATTCAACGATATACCTCTTATAATCAGAAAGACTATCGATAATCATACGGTCAGGCCGGCTTCGACTCTCGAGTGTGTTATCGATGCAGATACATGGGCCCGGGACGAGGCCGAAAAATACATCAAGGAGTTGACGAAATGACGATGCTCTATGCTGTGGTGCTCCTCGGAATCCTGATATTCGTTCACGAATCCGGACATTTCCTTTTTGCGAAACTCATGGGGGTGAAGGTTCTGAAATTTTCCCTGGGTTTCGGTCCGAAAGTTATTGGCAAGACGTATGGGGAAACGGAATATTGCATATCCGCTGTCCCGCTCGGAGGCTACGTAAAGATGCTGGGGGAGGAGCCCGGGGAGGAACTCCCCGAGGCCGAAAAATTCAGGGCTTATAGTTACCAGCCGGTATGGAAGAGATTTGTTATCGTCTTTTTCGGTCCCCTTTTCAATATCGCATTCGCTGCACTCATTTTTTTTCTGATTTTTATCAACGGCGTACCCTATCTGCTTCCTGAGATAGGGGAGGTGACCGCCCAATCTCCGGCCCTGCGGAAAGGACTAACGAAAGGCGACAGTATCGTCGAGATCGACGGCACTCCGATAAAAAGATGGGACGATATGACGACGATTATACATACGAGTCCCGGAAAAGCGATACGGGTGAAAATCAGGAGAGATTCATCCGTCTTCGACCTTGTCATCACGCCCGAAAAAAAGGTTGTCAAGGACGTTTTCGGGCAGAGCCAGGAGGTCGGTTTGATCGGGATAGCCCCATCGGGGAAGACCGGGATCGAACGCGAAAGTCTTGTCGAAGCTTGCGTGCTCTCGGTCAGGAGAACGTGGGACATTTCCGTCATCACTGTCTTATCGATCGTAAAACTTATTCAGCGCATAATCCCTGCTGAGACAATAGGCGGTCCGTTGCTGATTGTCGAGATGGCCGGCAAGCAGGCTTCACACGGCGCTATGAATTTCTTCACCTTCATGGGTGTCATCAGCATTAATCTTGGCGTACTGAATCTTCTGCCGATACCGATCCTCGACGGCGGGCACTTGATGTTCCTCGCCATCGAATTCGTAAGAAAGAAACCCATCAAGGAAAATGTCATTATGGTGGCCCAGAGACTGGGTCTCATGATCCTCGTCGCGCTCATGGTGTTTGCCCTTTATAACGATATCCTGCGGCTGATCACCGGTAAGATGCTGCCGTGATGAAACACGTGCTGAAGATAAAGATATATTATGAAGACACAGACTGCGGAGGTGTTGTTTACTACGCGAACTACCTCAGATACTTCGAACGCGCAAGAACCGAATTCCTCGAATCACGGGGAGTGAGCCTGAAGAAACTGATGGACGACGGGATCTATTTTGTCGTTGCGGAAGCTTCACTTAAATATCGTGCACCCGGAAGATACGGCGATGTCCTTGAGGTCGAAACGATTGTTGACAAGGCAGGTCCCGCATCAATCATTTTCGGCCACAGGGTCTTAAGTGAACAGACGGGTGAGGATCTCGTGGAAGCGACAGTGAAAATCGGCTGTGTGGGGAAGGATATGAGGCCCATGAGACTGAGACATGATATAATAAAATCGCTGGAGGTCTAAGGAAAGTCTGTCTATACATATCGCGATTATTTCATTGGCGAAGGTAAGTCATTATAGCAAAACTTTTTTTCATGGTTTACATTTTTTTGTTTGTCATTCCGGCGTGTCCGGAATCTTTCTTTGTCTGAAGGAGGATTCTCGCCCCGGCGAATCGCAGAGGAGACCCGACGCGCTCCGATTGTCCGCACGGGCGGAGTCGCCGAGGAGAACGGGAATGACAAATTGGGCTGACTTTAATGTGACCGTGATACATACGAATCGCAAATTCTGGCGAAGAGATTTCCCTGTAAGACCTGAATCAAAAAAAATATGAAA
>Ga0187773_10000341_pt1 | contig 18729 bp, 20 predicted proteins | sample 0216_BV02_MP05_1_FD_133133 | JGI IMG/M metagenome (GOLD analysis project Ga0187773, IMG submission 133133) | Tropical peat soil microbial communities from peatlands in Department of Meta, Colombia - 0216_BV02_MP05_10_MG | ecosystem: Environmental > Terrestrial > Soil > Wetlands > Peat | place...
GCCTTCGCCCGGTACAACCTCGCTGCCTGCATCAAGGGCGGGCTGCAGCTACAAGGTTATGCCGTCGGCGATCCATTGCCTCCGCAGGCTCCGCTGTCCCCCGAGGGCATCGAGGAAGTCAGGCGCGCGCTCGCCGCCATCGGAGCCTTGTAACCCGCTCAGCCCGGGAAGCCGGTGACGCGAACCAAGGGACCCTGCGCTCGGCCTCGCTGCAGTACAGTGGCGCGCATATCGGCGCTTCAGCTGGCCTGATGCAGAAAGGAGAACTCCCATGAAGATCAGTCGGCACGGGATCGTCGAGCGACCCAACCACCTTCCCCACATCAGCGGCGCCGTCGTGCACGGCGACACCGTCTACCTCCAGGGCGTGACCCCCGACCCCGGAGGCGACATCGCTTCACAGACCCGGCAGGTGCTCGGGCGGATCGACGCCCTGCTCGCGATGGCCGGCACCGACAAGTCCAGGCTCCTCAGCGCCCAGGTCTGGTTGTCCGACATGCGGCTCTTCGAGGCCCACAATGCGGCGTGGAACGCGTGGGTGGATCGGGAGAATCCGCCGGTGCGCGCCTGCGTACGCGCCGACCTCGTGCGGCCCGGCCTGCTGGTGGAGATCATGGTGACCGCCGCGCGCTGACGCGGTCGCCCGCCCCCGGGATCCGCCCAGGCTTCGGGGGCTTACACATCGGGATTCGCAGGCGTAAGCTTCGCAAGAACTGGCGGGGAGACCGGCATGTCGATCGAGCTGTATTCCTGGCCCCGAAGCTCGGGCACGCGCGTCGCCTGGGCGCTCGAGGAGCTGGGCATTCCGTACAAGTACGTCGAGCTCGACCGGGAGAACAAGGAACACCTGTCGCCGAAGTACCTGGCGGTCAACCCGCACGGCAAGGTGCCCGCGCTCGTCGACGGCGATCAGCGCTTCTTCGAATCGGCGGCCATCCTGCTGCACCTCGGCGCGAAGTACGGCGCCGAGAAGAAATTGTGGCCGGGCGCGGGCGGCCAGGCCCAAGCCGATGCCCTCTGCTGGACCGTGTGGGCCATGACCGAGCTCATTTCATACATGATGCAGTACCTGTACCACGGCCTCGACACGCCCATTTCGTACCGGCCCGAGGACCGCAGCAGGACATGCGCCGAATACAACCGGACCCAGCTCGAGCGGATGCTGGGTGCCCTCGAAACGCGCCTGAGCGACCGCGACCACCTGCTCGGCGCGTTCTCTCTGGCCGATGTCGCCGCGGCGAGCGTGCTGGCACTGGGGACGAGGTTCGGGCTCGGGCTGGAACGCCACCCGCGCGCGGCGGCCTGGTGCAAGCGATGCACGGAGCGGCCGGCGTTTAAGCGCGCCCGCTAGGGCGCTCAAGCAAACCAAACAACTTGAAAGGAGGACGAAAATGACGGCATTCAACGTAGTGCGATTCCGCGTGAAGCCCGGGGAGGAGGAGCGTTTCATCGACGCTCACCGCGCGATGAAAACCGATCTCAGGGGATTCATGGGAGGAGCGCTGATCAGGACCGGAGACCGGACCTTCTGCATGCTTGGCGAGTGGAAGAACTTCCAGAGCATCGTCGACGCTCGTCCGCAGATGATCTCGCTCCTGGACGGCATGCGCGGGATGCTCGAGGACCTCGGCGGCGGCCTCGGCCTGACCGACCCGGTCTCGGGCGAGTCCGTCGTGAAGCTCGGACCGCCCAAGACAGCGAAAAGAAAGGCCCCCGCCCGCCCCAAGAAGAAGCGCGCAAAGGCGAGGCGCGCGCGCCGGTAGGGCGATTCGTGGGAGCGGCCGCAGGTCCCGGTGTGCTGCGCGCGGAACACGACGCCATGGTCACCGCTCCGCAGGACGTCGTCCGCCTGCTGCGCCAAGCGGCCGCGGCGGTCTAGACTTCGGGCTCGAACCTGCGCGCGGCAGAGGGCAAGCATGGACATGGACGAAAGCAACCGAGTCATCGTAGAAGCCTGGAATACCGTCCTCTACGAGAAGTTCTGCCGCTTCAGGCACCTGCTCGTGGATGGGCTGTCGCAGCACAGCGACGCGGCGTTCGACCGCTGCCGCCACCCGGCGGGCGCTCGCGTGCTCGACGTCGGCTGCGGCTTCGGCGACAGCACGCTGCGCATCGCCCAGTGCGTCGGCCCGAGCGGAGAAGCGGTCGGCGTGGACTGCGCCGAGAACTTCATCCGCACGGCGGAGGCGGAAGCTCGCAAAGAAAGCGTCGACAACGCGCGCTTCTTCGTCGGCGACGTGCAATGGGGCGACCTGCAAGGGCCCTACGACCACGCCTTCGCGCGCTTCGGCACCATGTTCTTCGAGATGCCGGGCGCAGCCATGCGCAACGTGCGCAAGGCGCTCAAGCCGGGGGGCACGTTCATGCAGATCGTGTGGCGCCGGCGCGAGGAGAACCCCTGGCTGCACGAAGCGGAGCTTCGCGTGAAGGAGATCGTTCCGGTCGTATCGCACGAGGAGACCGACCAGGTGCACTGCGGCCCGGGGCCGTTCTCGATGGCCGGCCCGGACATGGTGAGCACCATGCTGCGCGGTGCGGGCTTCGAGCGCGTCGCCTTCGAGCGCTACGACTGCGACATCTGCATCGGCCGGGACATGGACGACGCCGTCGAGTTCGCGATGGCCCTCGGCCCCGCCGGCGAGGTGATCCGCCTGGCGGGCGAGGAAGGGGAAAAGCGCAGGCCCCAGGTGGTCGCGGCGCTCAGGGAGGCGCTCGCCCCCTTCGCGCGGCGCGACGGGATCTGGGCGCCCTCGAGCACCTGGTTCATCACCGCGACCAATCCCGCTTGAAGGCGGGCGGCGATTCGTGCCCCGAGCTCAGCGCTTGGGCACGGTCCAGAAATAGATCGCGCTCTCCCCCGCCTGCAGGGTCTTCTGCGCCGGCCAGGCATCGCCGAAGTTGTACCGGTACGCGACGATGCGCGTGCCGGGCGCAAGCTCCTTGAGCAGCTTCGGCAGGAGGCGGCGGTTGACTTGCTCCAGGAGAAACAGCGTCACCACCGTCGCTTCGTGGATGTCCGCCTCGAAGAGGTCACCGCGCACGAATCGCACCCGGTCCTGGACCCCCGCGTGGCGGGCGTTGGACACTGCCATGCGCAGCGGCAAGGGATCGATGTCGATGCCGACCGCGCGCGCGCCGAAGGATTTCGCCGCGGTGATGACGATGCGCCCGTCTCCGCAGCCGAGATCGTAGACCACGTCGCTCGTGCCGGTGCCGGCGAGCTTCAGCATCGCGTCGACCGCCTCGTCGGGGGTCGGGAAATACGGCACCTCCGGATCGTAAGCGAGCGGCAGGCCGTCGGCGATCCGGTTGTCGGACAACTCCTGCTCGAGCGCGGCGCAGCCCGAGAGCACTGACGCCGCGGCCAGGACAATCAACAGTCGGCGCGCCACGGCCGCTATCCCGCCTTCCGCCCGGCAGCGGCCCGTCCCCGGTTTCCGAATAGGAGGACGACCGCGCCCACCGCGAGCACGGCGACACCCACCAGCGCGTGAGCGCGGTGGTACGCGAGGCTTGCGTAGAGCAGATAGGCGCACACCGCGATGAAGAGCGCCGGCACCACGGGATAACCCGGCACCCGGAAGGGCCGCGGCACCCCGGGCTCTCTCGCGCGAAGCACGAAGAGCGCGACGCCCACGAGCAGGAAAAATCCCCAGAAGACCGGCAGCGAGTACTCGACCAGGCCCTTGAATCCCGCATTCTGGATGGCGCCGAAAATCACCAGCGCGAACGCGATCGCGCCCTGAACCAGCATCGCCGTGCGCGGCGTTCCGCTCGCCTCGTCCCAGCGGGCGAGCCGGCGGAACAGGGGCCAGTCGCGGCCGAGCGCGTAGTTGGAGCGCGCGCCGACGATCATCGAGCCGTTCACCGAGGTGAGCGCGGAAATCGCGATCATGACCGAGATGAGCTTCTCGCCGCCCGGCCCCCAGACGCGCTTCAGCAGGTCCGCAGCCACAGCGTCGGAGCGCGCCATCGCGCCGTAGCCGAGCCCCTTCATGTAGGCCAGGTTGACGAGCACGTAGAGCACCGTCACGGTGCCGATAGCGAAAAGGAGCGCGCGCAGCATGTTGCGCTCGCGATTGCGCACTTCCGCGGAGATGTAAGCGGCGTCGTTCCAGCCCCCGTAGGTGAAGAGCACGAACACCATCGCCGAGCCGATCCCGGCGCCCATGTACCAGGGCGAGCCGCCGGGCGCCGCCGCCGCGGGAGAGGCGGGAACGGGGTCGGGGGCGAGCAGCAGCCCCGCGATGACGATGAGGGCCAGCCCCCCGCACTCCAGGAACGTGAAGAAGTTCTGCGTGAGCTTTCCCTCCTTGATGCCGAGAGTGTTGATCGCGGTCAGCACGACCACGACGAGGCCGGCCCAGATCGCCGAGGAATGCGCGCCGAAGCTGTACACGCGCGATACGTAGTCGCCGAACAGGTACGCGAAAACGGCGATCGAGCCGGCGACGATTACCGTCATGCGCGCCCAGCCGTAGAGGAACGCGAGATGGCGTCCGAACGCGCGGCCGAGGAAATCGTATTCGCCACCCGCCGACGGATACGCCGTGGCGAGCTCAGCGTAGCACAGCGCGCCGATCACGGAGAAGACGCCGCCCGCGATCCAGGCGGCGATCATCAGGCCGGGCGACTCGACCGCGCCGGCGACGATCGAGGGCGTCCCGAAAATCCCGGCGCCGATGATCAGCCCGACGATGATCGCGGTGGCATCGCCGAGCCCGAGCACCTGCGCGGGTCTCCCTGTCCGGGACGGATTTTCATGGTTCATGCCTCAGAGCTCCAGGTAACGCGAAGAGTGCGAATTGTGCCGGCGCAGCGACTCGAGGCATTCCCCGAGCGGCAGGCCGAAGAGGGCGTTCGCCGCGCGGGCGCGCGCCTTAAGCTCCGCCCAGGCGATGCGCCGCGATCCGCCTCGGCGCGCAAAAGCGATGAAGTTGTCCTCTTCCTCCGCCAAGAGCAGCGCCGGCCGGCGCCCGAAGCTCTTTTCGATCCTCGAGCAATAGGTCTCGAGCCGCTTGTCGTCGGACATGAAGTTGGCCACCATCACGCCCCCTTCGCGCAGCGCGGCGAATGCGCCGTCGTAGAACGCCTGCGCGCACAGGTCTTTCGCGGGGCTGCCGTCGATGAAGCCGTCGACGACGAGCACATCGCAGCTTGCCGGCCGCTCCGGCACGACCTCCGCCCCGTCGCCGATCACGATCTCGAGCCGACCGTCCTCCTCGGGAAACCGAAAGTACCTGCGCGCCACGGTGACCACGCCCGGATCGATCTCGACCACGCAGACGCGCGCCGCGGGCATCCTCTGGTGGATGAAGCGCGCCATCGATCCGCCGCCGAGGCCCACCATCAACACCTTGCGCGGCTTCGGGCAGAAGAGCAGGAACGCGAGCATCGCGCGCACGTAGTCGAGCTCGATGCGGTCCGGGGCGTCGAGGCGCATTGCGCTCTGGATCGCGTCGCCGCCGATCTGCAGCACGCGCACGCCGTCCTCCTCGACGATCTCGATGGCCTTGTGCGCGGCAAGCACGTTGCGCAGCCGCTTCACTTCTCGGGCTTCTCCGCGGAAGCGAGCACGGCCGGCATGGGAATCTGCACGGTGCCGTGATCCTGGAAGCCTGCAGCGGCCGCGCAGACCGCGTCGCGGATCGCTGCAAGCGCCTGCACGGCCTGCGCCTGCAGCAGCGCGCGCGTGCGCACGCTCCCGCTCAGGAACGCCTCGAGCAGCATGGCCGGATCGCTGAAGCGCCAGACCTGGGTGATCTGCCTCACGTCCACATTCCGGAAGCCGGTGACCTTCAGCACGGTTTCGCATTCGACCGCGTCGCTGAAGCGGAAGAACGGCGGGCCCGGGGGCAGCGGCACGTCGGGCCTGCCGTGCCTGCGGATCGCGTCGAGGACGATCGCGAAGCCGAGAGCGTCCTCGGGTTTCGCCCACACGGTGAACGCGTAGCGCCCGCCCGGGCGCAACACGCGCAGCGCCTCGGCGACCGCGCGATCGGGCCGCGCGAGGTGCAGCATGCCGAAGTTCATCACCACCGCGTCGAAGCCACCGTCGGGAAACTCGAGCTCTTCCGCGTCGCCCTCATGGCACTCGACTCCCGGATTCTGCGAGCGAGCGAGCTTCACCATCTCGGGGGAAAAGTCCACTGCCGTGACGCGCGCGCCGCCCTCCACGGCAGCGGCGGCGACGTAGCCCGGTCCACTCGCCACGTCGAGCAGGCGCGCTCCCGGGCGGAGCTGCGCCGCATCGAGCAGGGGCCCGATCGCCTGCCGGGTCAGGCTGCCGAAGGCGTCGTCGTACCCGCGGGCGGCGCTTTGCCAGCCCGCGTGCTCGAAGGCGTGGAATGCCGCCGGATCGGGGGTCGGCACCGAGGACATGCGCAGCCGGCTCCTTGATTGTTTTCAAAACGCAGCACCGCATACTACCCGAACTCGCGCGCGGAGCTTGAGGCGGGGGCGAGGGCGAGCCGCGCCGGGCATCTTCGACGGCGGCCTTCAGCGTGCCGCCGGGGCGGGCTCCTCGGGAGTGAAATCGAGCTCCACCTTCGCGCCGCAGGGATCGTGGCAGAAGATCTGCCAGGTGCCGGAGCCCACCTGCCGGCGCAGCGTGTACTGGATTCCGTGGGCTTCGAGCTTCGCCACGGTGCCCTTGAGGTCGGTTGCGCTGAAGGCAAGGTGGTCGAGGACACCCGCCGGTTCAGCGGGAAGCTTTCCTTCCGAGATGTGCAGGATCGGCCGGCCGCCCGCGTACAGCCATGCGCCGTCGAAATCGAAGGGCGGCCTCGGCCCTTCGGTGAAGCCGAGAATCCCCACATAGAAGGCCCGCGTCGCCGCGAGCTTGTCGGTGAGCACGTTGAAGTGATTCATCCCCTGGATTGCCATCGACGACCCCTCAGGCAACATCCGCCGAATGCATGCGCTTGACCCCGGCCTTCTCCATCTTCTCCCAGGCCGCGGCGAGCGAGCCCTGCATGTCGATCGCGCGGCAGGCGTCCTCGATCACCGCGGCGGCGAAGCGCAGCTTGCGCGCGTCGAGCGCGGTCCACGCCACGCAGTAGTCGGTCGCGAGGCCGCAGACGAACACGCGCTTTACGCCGTGCGCGCGCAGGTAGGCGTCGAGCCCGGTGCGGGTCTCGCGGTCGGCCTCGAGAAAAGCCGAATAGCTGTCCAACTCCTTGTGCCAGCCCTTGCGGATGACCAGCTGGGCATGCGGAACCAGCAGGTCCTTGTGCAGCGCCGCGCCGTCGCTGCCCTGCACGCAGTGGTCGGGCCAGAGCGTCTGCTCGCCGTAGGGTAGCTTGATCGAATCGAAAGGCTTGTGGCCCGGGTGCGAGGTCGCGAACGACTTGTGCCCGGGCGGATGCCAGTCCTGCGTGAGGACGACCCTTTCGAAGCGCTGGGCGAGCTCGTTGATGAGCGGAACGACCTCGTCGCCCTTCTGCACCGCGAGCCTGCCGCCGGGGCAGAAGTCGTTCTGCACGTCGACGACGATCAGCGTGTCCTGGGTTCCCGGCTTGAGCGGGGACGCCCGCGTCATCTCGGCCCTTCTCCGAGCGGCGCCACCTCGACCAGACAGTCGTAGAAGGTCGCGCCTCCGCCGATATCGCTCAGGGCCTGCGAGGTCACCTCGTTGGCGTTCCTTCCGTCACCGCTGAGCTTCTTCCACCACACCGAGAGCGCCACGACCACGCCTTCGCGCGCCTTCTCTCCGACGCGGGCGCGGGCGGTGAACTCGCCGCGTTCGTTGAAGACGCACACCGCGTCGCCGTTCCCGACGCCGCGCGCAGCGGCGTCCTTCGGATGCATGTCCAGGCCCGGCTCCCCGGCTTCTGCGATCGCGAACGGCATATTGGCGAAGGACGAATTGAGGAAATGCCGGTTGGGCGGCGAAATGATCGCAAGCGGGTATTTGGCGGCGAGTCCTGGATTGGACTGTGCCGACTCCCGCGGCGGGACATACGTGGGCAGCGGATCCATGCCCATTTGCTTCGCCGTCTCGCTGTAGAACTCGCACTTCCCCGAGGGCGTGCCGAAGCGGCCTTCCGCAAACGGGGCGAAGCGCTCGGGTACCGCCAGGCGCTGCCAGCCCCTGGCCTTGAGCGAATCCCACTCGATCCCCCGCATGGCCGGCCTGGAGGACTCGAGCGCCTGCCGGCAGATGTCCTCGTCGCTGTCCTTGAAGCAATCCTCGGCGAAGCCCATTCGCGCAGCGAGCCTCCTGAACACCTCGCTGTTCGGCAGCGATTCGCCGAGCGGCGCGATCGCCGGGCTGTTCGCCATGACGTACAGATGCCCGTAGGCAGTGTGCACGTCATGATGCTCGAGCTGCGTCGTCGCGGGCAGCACGATGTCCGCGTAGTCGCAGGTGTCGGTGGCGAACTGCTCGTGCACCACGGTGAAGAGATCCTCGCGCGAGAACCCCTTCAGCACCTTGCCCGAATCGGGCGCCACCGCGACGGGATTCGAGTTGTACACGTAGAGCGCGCGGACCGGGGGCTCCGCGCCGAGCAGCGCGTCGCCGATCGCCACCATGTTGATGGTGCGTGGGTTCGCGTTCTTCGAGAGCTCCAGCAGGTCGGGGCGCTCGAGCTTCGCGTCGTTCATCCCGAAGAATCCCGAGGTGGCGAGCACCGCGCCGCCCGCGGGATGGCGCCAGTCGCCCGTGAGCGCGGGCAGGCACAGGATGTTCCTCACCGCCATGCCCCCGCCCGAGTGGCGTTGCAGGCCGTAGTTGAGCCGGATCGCTGCGGGCCGCGTGCCTGCGTATTCCCGTGCGAGCGCGACGATTCTCTCCACGGGCAGCCCGGTAATTCCCGCCACCTTCTGCGGCGGATAGTCCCTGACGCGCTCCTTGAGCGACTCGAAACCCAGCGTGTATTTCTCGACGTAGTCGCGGTCGTAGCGGTCCTCGCCGATGATGACGTGCATCATCCCGAGGGCGAGCGCCGCGTCGCTGCCCGGCAGCGGCGCGAGGTGCTCGTGGCACTTCTCCGCGGTGAGGCTGCGATAGGGATCGATCGCGATCAGCTTCGCCCCGCGGCGCTTGGCTTCCTGCACACGCGACCAGAAGTGCAGGTTGGAGACGACCGGGTTCGATCCCCAGATGAGGACGAGCCTCGCCTCGTCGGCGCGCTCGGGATCCATCCCGTAGGAGCCGCCGAGCGTGATCTTCATTCCGGCCTTGCCCGCGGCGGAGCAGATGGTGCGATCGAGCCGCGACGCGCCCAGCCGGTTGAAGAACCGCCGGCCCATCGAATGCCACTGCACGTAGCCCATGGTGCCGGCGTAGTCGTAGGGAAGGACGCCCTGCGGATCTTCGGCGGCAATCGACTTGAACCTGGCGGCGATCGCGTCGAGCGCCTCGTCCCAGCTGATGCGCTTGAGCTCGCCCCGGCCTTTCGGCCCGACGCGCTTCATCGGGTGGAGCAGCCGGTCCTTGCTGTAGACGCGCTCGAGGTAGCGCGCGACCTTCGTGCACAGCGTGCCTGAAGTGAAGGGGTGGTCCTTCGCCCCTTCCACTTTCACCGCGACGCCGTCATCGACGGTGACGGTGAGCGCGCAGGTGTCCGGGCAATCGTGCGGGCAGGCGGCGCGCACGATCTTGCGTTTAACGGGAGCTTTCTTCGCTGGCGCGAGCATGGCATCGCGATGAGCCGAGTGGGTCGCCCAATTCTACGCCGTTCAGGGACGCACGCCCGGAAACGTCCCGAAGCGCGTGCGCAGCATCTGGCCGATGCGAGCGTGGGCGTGACGCGCCGCGGCGATCGCGCCGCCCATGGGAAGGAATCCGTGAATCTGGCCTTCGAAGCACTCGTAGACGACCGGGACGCCGGCCTGCGTCAGCCGATCGGCGTAGGCGTGACCCTCGTCGAGCAGGGGATCGAAGCCGGCCGTCACGATGTATGCGGGCGGAAGCCGCGAATGGTCGCGCGCGCGCAAGGGCGAAGCCCGCCAATCGGCTCGGTCGCCCTCGTCGCGAAGATACTGCCTCTGGTACCAGCGCAGCAGTTCGATCGTGAGCGAGTATCCGTGTGCGAAACGCCTGAGCGAGTCCGTGTCGCTTGCCTGATCGACCACCGGGTATACGAGCACCTGCATCGCAAGCCTCGGCCCCGACTCCCGAAGGGCGATCGCTGCGACGGCGGCGAGGTTGCCGCCCGCGCTCTCGCCCGCTACGGCAAGCCGTGACACATCGATGCGGAGCGAGCTCGCGTTCGCGCCGACCCAGGTCACCGCTGCCATGGCGTCCTCCACCGCGGCGGGAAACTTGTGTTCGGGCCCCATGCGGTAGTCGACGGCGACGACGGCGCAGCGGCCGTGTACGGCGATGCCGCGGCACACGCTGTCGTGCGTGTCGAGGTCGCCGCAGGTCCAGCCGCCGCCGTGGAAGTACACGACCGCGGGCAGCGCTGCGCCGGGCTTCTCTCCGAGCGGACGGTAGTAGCGCGCCTTCACGTCCCCTCCTGCGCCCAGAAAGAGGAAGTCGCGCGCTTCCTCCACGGGCACGCGAGCGGGCGCGAGCTCGAGGCGCGTTTCGCGATACAGGCGCCGGGCTTCGGCTGCGCTCAGCGAATCGAGCGCAGGGCCGGCCGAGCGCGCCAAGCGCTCGAGCAGGGCGCGCGCCTGCGGGTCGAGCTTGGGTGCCCCCGCCACGGCGTTCAGGCCGCCGCTGGCCGGCGCCTCAGGAGTAGCCAGAGGATCGCGATGGCTGCCGCGGTGACAAAGGGCAGCGCCAGCCAGTTCAGCACCTGCCAGCCCCTCTGGTCGATGAGCACCCCCGAGCTGAACGAGCTGGTCGCCATCACGATGAAGATGATCGAATCGTTCGCCCCCTGTGTCTTGGCGCGCTCGGCGGGCGTGCAGGCCTCGGTAATCAGCGTCGTGCCGCCGATGTAGAGGAAGTTCCACCCGATCCCGAGCAGCACCAGGGCAAACCAGAAGTGGGGAACGCTGATGCCCGAGAGGGCGATGCCGACGCAGGCGTAGAGGATCAGCGCACCGGCCAGCATCACCTGCAGCACCCCGAAGCGTCTGATGAGCGAGCCCGTGAAAAACGAGGGGCCGAACATGCCCACGACGTGCCAGCCGATCACGGTCGCCGCCGCCGAATAGGGATGACCGCACAAGCCCATCGCAAGCGGCGTGGCGGTCATGAGCAGGTTCATCACCCCGTAGCCGATGGCGGCCCCTGTCACGGCGACGACGAAGTTCGGCTGCGCCATGATTTCGCGCAGCGGACGCGCCGGCGCCCGGTGCTCGGCGCCGGAGAGGGCGGGAATGTCGAGCAACTGCACCACCAGCACGACCAGCACCAGAAAACCGATGAGCGAAAGATAGGCGCCCAGGTAGCGCTCAGCCAGCAGCTCGACGGTGTGCTTGCTGACCTCCGGACCGACGAGGCCGCCAACGAGCCCCCCGGCCAAGACCAGCGAGATGGCCTTGGCCCTGAAGTCGGTGCTTACCGCGTCCGCTGCGGCAAAACGGTAGTACTGGGCGACCGCGTTGTAGATGCCGAACACCATCGTGCCGAGGCATAAAAGCCAGAAATTTCCGAGATAAAGCGCCCAGGAGCAGATCGCGGCGCCGATCATCCCGATCAGAGCTCCGACGGTGAAACCGGCGCGGCGGCCGAAGCGCTTCATGAGAAGCGAGGCCGGAAAGGTGGAAAGCGCCGCGCCGATGACCCATCCGGTCACGGGAAGCGTCGCCAAGGCCTTGTTGGAGGCGAGCGCGTAGCCGGCGAGACCGTTCAGAGCGATGGCGGTCGAGTTGTTGGTGAACAGCAGCGCCTGGCAGGAGGCCAGAACGGCGACGTTTTTCCTGGCGCGATCCATGCGAGTGCCGTCAATCCGACAGCTTGGTGTCCGGGAACAACGGGAGGGCGGATCGATCGGGACTCAAGGCTTTCAAATTATAGCGAACCGGGGCCGCTTCCCAGCGGGAAAATCGACCGAAGGTGGTTGACTTTTCCCCCGGGTTGACGCACTCTCGCGTTGCCCGTACCGTTAGTGCGGCATCAACCAACCCCCGCTCGTAATTAGAGGAGAAATCTACGATGGCCAAGAAGAGAAAACCCAATGCTGCATTCATGAAGCCCATGACCCCCAGCGCCGCGCTTGCCGAAGTCGTGGGCTCCAAAGCGATACCGCGCACTGAAGTGACCAAGAAGATCTGGGCTTACATCAAGAAGAACAAGCTGCAGGATTCCAAGAACCGCCGCATGATCAATGCCGACGAGTCCCTCAAGGCGGTGTTCGGGGGCAAGAAGAGCGTCACGATGTTCGAGATGACCAAGCTCGTCAACAAGCACCTCAAATAATCCACGCCTTCCCGGGCAAGCGCCCCAGGGAAGGCTGCACGAGTGAAAACGCCCGGGGATCCGGGCGTTTTGTTTTGGAAACTCGATCGGACTACTTGCCCGCACCCCGGGCCGACTTGTAGCTCTCGACGGCCTTCTTCAGGTCGCGGTATTCCTCGCAGGGAAAGAAACAGATCTTGTTCAGCTGAGCGAGGTGTTCTTCGGCCTTGGGCAGGTTGTTCACCATCAGGTACGCCTCGCCGATGTATTCGTGCGCGCCCTTGTGCTTGGGATCGAGACGCAGTGCCTCGTTGTAGTGCTTGAACGCGAGATCGAGGTTGCCGGACTTGCGCCAGGCATAGCCCAGATAGTTCTGCACGTCGGCGTTGTTCGGGTCGTGCGTGGCCGCGCGGTTGAAGCTGTCCAGCGCCACTTTCCAGTTCTGGGCCTCGATCGCCTTCTTGCCGCTCTCGTAATCGGGATCGACGGGCCGCCCGGGCGGCGTTGATTCCGTCCCGGCAGCATGGAGGGAGGGGCTCAGGGCCGGTCCCGCGAGCAGGGCGAGCATGCAGATCATCAGCGTGCGCATGGTGGCTCCTTTCATTGCCTCAGGGGCAAGATTATCGTGAAACGGACGATGGGTATACCCATTACGCGGGGAGTTTATTCCCGTGAAGCTCCAGCCACACTCGAAAGCAGCCGCCTTGCCCCGCGCAGCGCGAGCGCGCCTGCGGCCCACATCGAAAGCAGCGGATCGAGCAGGTAGTCCCAGAGATTCCCCGACTCGTACCAGCCGAGCGCCCACGCGAGCAGCGCGAGCGCGATACACAGCGAAACGAACAGCATGCGCGCACCCCACGCGGCGAGCGCCACGAGCGAGAGCGCGCCGATCATCCAGGGACTTCCAAAGCCCAGCCGATAGGGGTCGAACGGGCCGGCGCCCAGAGCGAGCGGGTATAGAGCGACCGCAGCGCCAGCGATCAGGATCTGCAGCGCGAGCCTTTCCCTCGCCTCCGTGGGACTCCAGCCGAGCTGCCGTCCGAGGGCGGACCGCAGGAGCAGGAGAACGCTCGTGACGCTCAGGTCGCCGGTCGCGCCGCGCAGGTAGGCGGCAGGCGGCAGACCGCCGAGCGGCACGAGCGCGAGGATCGCGACGAGAGCCGCCAATGCCGCACGCTTGCGGCCCGAAAGCGGGGCCGCCATGCACGCCGAGGCTGCGGCGACCGCAAGGCCCGCCAAACCCGTCAGATCAGTGAAGCCGCTCATCGGATGACTTTGCGAGCTGCTCCTCCAGCCACGCGCGGTTGAAACGGACGTGCTTGATGAAGCTTCTGTTCCAGGTATAGGCGAGATGGAGATCGCCGTCGCCGGTCTGGATCAGGTACGGGTAGGAGAATTCGAAACCGCAGCGTCCCGCCTTGCAGGAGCGGAGCTTCACGGATTCGCCGATGGCGCTCGCGTCCGCGGCGACTGCGCCCGACTCCCTCGCGAGCGCGGTGACGATGCCGGCATAGCGCGATTCGTCGAGCGGTGCGACACTCGCCGCCCGCTGATTCTCCACGTCGCCCACGGCGCTCCAGTGTGCGCCGCCGTCGCGGGAAGTCGCAAGCGACAGCACGTCGCGATCGTGCTCGACGTCGTTGAGCGCGACGAGCATGACGCCGTCGCCGAGCACCACGCCGGAAAGCGCCGCGTTGGGATTCGAAAGCGGGGATTTCGCAGGCGGCGTCCAGTGCGCGCCGGCGTCGCGGGTCGAGGCGACGATCACCCGGTGCGGAGGCTCGGAGCCGGAGTAGCGCATCAGCGCGAGCGCTTCTTCGCCGCTTTTCACCAGCACGACCGGCTGAAGACTGTAGCGGCCGTGGCTCAAGCGCGTTTTGTCGAGGACCGCGCCCGCTTTGTCCAGCCGCAGTAACTCGCCGAACTTGCCGATGAATTCGTGATAGACGGGCAGCCCGAGGCTGCCGTCCGCGTAAAGGAACGGCGTTCCTTTCGCGAGCGTGCTCAGGTTGAAGAAGGGCGAAGTGACGAGCCGGCGCGCCGCGCCCCAGCTTTCCCCCTCGTCGTCCGAGGAGATCGCGGTGATCGAGCTGCCCGCCCATCCGCCGACGGAGACGGTCACGTAGAAGAGCCAGAGCCTTCCGTCCGCGCCCCGCGCCGCCACCGGGTTGCCGAGCTTGGCGACGAAGCGCTTGAGAGAGCGCTCGGTGGCTTCGCGGGTCGCCACCGCGCGCTCCGCGCCCCATTTTCCGGCGCGCGGATCGAGCACGGCGCTGCGGATCTCCACGTCGCGCGCGCCCTCCCTGCTCCCGGAGTACCAGAAGGCACGCACGCTCCCGTCGCGCAGCTCGACGAGCGAAGCGGCGTGGGCGAAAACGCCCTGTTGCGTGGAAATGAAGCCCGTCTGCATTCGCGGCGCTTCATTGCGCGGCTCCTGGATCCGGGACACCTGGAACGGCGCGGGGGCGGGGCGGCCGCTCGCCCTGAAGGCGCCTGCACCGCAGGCGGCGAGCACGATGCCGAGCACCAGAGCACCTTTCAGCGTGCCCCCTCTGGACGAAGCGGCCATCAGCGGCAGCTCTCCCGCGGCGGGATCGCAGCGGCGCCGACGGCGATGCCGGGAGATTCGATCAGCGATTCCCTCGCGAAGAGGTTCTCGAACACCTTCCCGCGCAGCATCTCAGCGGTTTCAGCCGTGCTCAGCCGGCCGCGCAGGTCCAGCCGCGTTCCGAGGATCTTGCAGTCTGTGCAGGGCGCATCCGCGATCGCCGATTGCACGACGAAGAGCGGAAATCTCGCATTCAGCTCGGCCAAGCTGAGATTGCGGCTCTCGCGGTAACCCTGCACGTCGGCGTTGGGAAAAATAAAGCGATAACGCTCGAAATCCGCCCTGAACTTGCAGGGCACGCCCACGCTCTGGCCTTCGGCAAGCCGGCGCACCTCCGGGGGATAGGTGCCGAACTCGCCGTCGAGCGGCCGGAGAAAGGCGGCCAGGGAAACGAAAGCAAGGAAGACGACGGCGCATGCCGCGGGGCGGGTGAACCGTGGAACGAGCACCCCGGCCGCGAGGAGCGCGCCGGTTCCGGCAAGGTGAATCCAGTACCAGGCGGGATACAGAGGCGCCCCGCCCGTCTCCACCTGCAGGCGCAGCGACAGCCAAGCCATCAGGGCGAGGAGCACTCCCGCCGTCGCCAGGCTCGCGACGAAGGCCCAGCGGCCGATGCGCTCCCAGTTGAGCGCGGCGAGCACCGCGATCGCCGGCATGGCCGAGAGCAGGTAGCGCCCCGAGCGCTGGCTCGGGAGGCTGAACACGATAAAGAGGGCGAGCACCCAGATCCACAGAAGCTTCTCGGCATCGTCCATCTCCCGGCGCCGCCTGAACGCGACGAAGAAGAGCAGCGCGACGGGGAAAACGAGCAGCCCCGCATTGAGCGGATACTCGAGCGCGAGGCTCCAGATGCTGGACCCGCCCCAGAGCAGTGTGCCGAGATAGCTTCCCCTCCCCCCGCCGATCTTCCCCATGTTCTCGTACAAGACGAACTCGTTCCAGATCGCCTGCGGATCGGGATCGAAGACAAACCACAGGGCGAACACTCCGAGCGCGACGAGCGCCGCGGCGCAGACCTTCCAGGCGTCGCGCCTGAGGAACTCGCCAGGGCGGTAGCGGCGGTGATGCAGATACCACCAGGCGAGGCCGAGGGTGACCGGCGCAACCAGCGCGAACGATTTGTACAGGGCGCCGATGCCGACCGCCGCGCCCAGAAGGAAGGGTGCGAGCCGCGACTCGAAGGCGGCGGGCCGCCAGTAAAGGAGCGCGAAGAAGGGCAGGAACAGCCAGAACGCCTCCGGCGGATTGGTGAGGAACGGCCGGCCGTAGCGGTAGGTGCTGAAGAAAGCGAGGTAGCAGAGCGCGCCGACCAGGCCCGTCTCGAGCGTGCCGGACAGTTTCCTCGCAAGCAGGAAGACCAGGAATGCGGTGAGGAGCGTGTACAGCACGCTCGGGGTGCGCAGATGCCAGAACGTCCAGTCGCGCGCGCCTCCCGTGGAGGCGATCCCCTGCCAGACCAGCATCGGCGGCTTGGTGTTGCGCATGCCCTCGAGCTGCGATTCGAGCGGCAGGAGATGGCCGCTCTGTCCGGTCAAGCGCGTGATGTGCTCGTACACGAACTCGTCGCCGTTCTTCGGGATATGCTGTCCGTCGAGCCCGTAGAAATAGGCGAACACCGCCAGCAGCGCGGCGCAGCCGTACCAGGCGAGGCGGGCCGGCGATTCAGCGATTGTCACCCGGGGGCTCCCGGTTGCGCGCGATCGACATGGACTTCATGCGGCCGAACGCCCACAGGTCGTTCAGCGCGAAATTGAAAACGCTCGCCAGCACGATCGCCGCCAGGTTGGCGACGATATAGTGCAAGCCCATCCCCGCAAAGGTCTTGGTGAAGACGATCTGAAGCACGATGGCGAACCAGCACGCGAGCGCGTATTGCCCGAACTGGAGAAGCAGGGGCTTATGGAGGTTCCTCTGCCTGCGGTCGGCCCAGGTCCAGCTCCTGTTCCAGGCGAAATTGTTCACCGTTGCGCAGAAGATTGCGAGCGCGAGCGACGCGTTCAGCCTCGTCCCGGCCGGCTCGATCGCCGCAAAGAGAAACTCCTGGCTCAGATACAGCACGCCCAGATTGACCACCGTCCCCGAGGCGCCGACCGCACCGAATTTCAGGAAACGGTGCCCGAGCACCCATCGGAGCCCCGGGAGGCTAGCGAGTCTGCCGATGAAGCTCATACGTCACCGGGGAAATCCCGAGCAGTTCGCGCGCCTTGGCGAGCGCCTGCTCCGGCGTGATCCGCTTCAGGCATTGGTTGTCGCCGTCGCAGGGCGAGGCGCGGTGATTGTAGGCGGTGAGGCAGGGCGAGCACGGCAGCGAGAGATGGAAGCAGTGGGCGTTCTTCGAGAGCGGCCCGTAGAGCGCGGGCGTCTCCGGCCCGAAGAAGACGAGGACGGGAATAGGCGTGAGCGCGGCGAACTGCCCCGGACCGCCGTCGTTGGTGATGAGCAGCGACGCCCGGTGAAAGAGGGCGAGCAGGTGGCGAACCGAGCGGGTATAGCCCGTCAGATCGACGCAGAGCGCGCTCGCGCAGTGCTCGACGATGGCGCGGCCGAGCGGCCGGTCTTCCGCGAGGCCGGTGACGCCCACCGCGTGACCGTCGCTCAGCAGGTCCGCGCAGAGGCGGAAGTAGTGCTCGATCGGCCAGGCGCGTATCGGCAGGATGCCGCCTCCCGGGTTGACGAGCACGAGGCTTCTCCCGGCCAGGGCCGGGAAGTCGGCCTCCAGCCGCGCCGCCGCCTGCTGAAGCTCCTCCTTCGTGAAGGTTGGGACGGGCGGGGGGCCGATTTCCGCGGGCACGACGTGCTTGGCAAGCGGCACGGTATCGGATTCGAGCGCCTCGACCAGGGTCAGGAACTGCTGCGACAGATGCCGGTAGGGGTTGTACAGGACCGGGCGATTGATGAACGAGCCGCGGTAGAGGCCTTCCTGCGTGTGGCGGTGGAATCCGGCGCGAAGCGCGGCGCCGGAAAGATACGAGAAGACGCTGCTCACCCGGGCGAAGAGCTCGCAATCGATGACTGCGTCGAACTTGAGCGCGTGCATCGCCGCGAACACCCTGAGGCTGTCGCCGACGAAACCGGAGAGGCTGCGATCGTTCACGGTCAGCACGTTCTGCGCGGGCATCACGCCGAGCAGGTCCAGCACCTCGCGGTTCTTCGCGAACACCAGGGCGTGGATGCTTGCCTCGGGATAGCGCTCCCTGATGCGTGCGAACATGGCGTGGGCAAGAACGAGGCTTCCCATCTCGGAGAGCAGGATGACCAGGATTCTGCGCGGCGGCGCCGCCGCTCTCGATCGAAGCCGGAACAGATCGAAAAAGGAGAGCAGCGCGCAAAGCGGCACGCCGGCGTAGCGGTCGATCGCGCGCTGGAGTCTGAGATCCACGCTGCAGATTATTGCATCAGCTCGGCAGCCATGTCGCGGATCGCCCGCGCCGCGGCCTCGGGCCGCTCGAAGGGAAACAGGTGCCCGCCGGGGATCCGCACCAGGCGAAAATGCCTGCGCGTCGTCGCGAGCCCCACCCGTCTCGCCTCCGCGGACTCCCGGCCGCAGATGAATCCGGCGGGCACGCGCAGCCGCGGAAGCCTGCCCGCCAGGTCGTGGGGAAGCGTGCGGTATATGCGGGACTCGATCGCGGGATCGAAGGCGAGGCGCACGCCGCGCGGCGAGGCCACCATGCCGAGCGTCGCGTAGTCGCGCAGGCAGTCCGGGTCGAAGCCGCGGAAGGCGCCGCGGTTGCGGAAGTGCGCGTAGGCCTCGTCGGAAGACGCCCATTCCGCGCGGCGGTCCCGCGTCACGCCCGCGGGCGTGACGCGGTCGGCGAGC
>Ga0187773_10000342_pt1 | contig 18706 bp, 16 predicted proteins | sample 0216_BV02_MP05_1_FD_133133 | JGI IMG/M metagenome (GOLD analysis project Ga0187773, IMG submission 133133) | Tropical peat soil microbial communities from peatlands in Department of Meta, Colombia - 0216_BV02_MP05_10_MG | ecosystem: Environmental > Terrestrial > Soil > Wetlands > Peat | place...
CCGTCGCGCCGAGGAGCCGATGGACCGCGCGATCGCGGCGAGCGGCGTGCTGGTGGTGGCGATCGACATGACGCTCGCGCCGGAAGCACCGTACCCGGCTTCGGTGCAGGATGCGAACTACGGCGTGCGCTGGCTCAAATCGAAAGCCGTCGGGTGGAACGGCGAGCCGTCGAAGATCGGTGTGTTCGGCAGCTCGAGCGGCGGCCACATCGCCGAATTGCTCGGCATGCGTCCGCGCGATGCGCGCTACAACGCGATCCCGCTGCCGTCCGCGCCGAGCATCGATGCGACGGTCGCGTACGTGGCGACGCGCTCGCCGATCAGCGATACCTTCGCGCGCTACCGGAACGCGGAGGAGAAGAAGCGCGAGAGAATGATCAAGAACAACACGACCTACTTCGTTCCGTGGGAGACTATCCACGAGGCGAACCCGCAGGAAATTCTCGAACGCCACGAGCAGGTCACGCTGGTACCGCTCCTGATCATGCAAGGCGCGCTCGACGACAACGTGCTCCCCGCCGTGCAGGAGAAGTTCGCCGCGACCTACAGGGCGGCCGGCGGCGATTGCCAGCTGCACGTATTCGAAGGCAGCGAGCACGAGTGGGTCGCCAAGCCTGGCCCGCAGACCGACCGCGCCCGCGAGATGGTCAAGGCTTTCATCGCGCGCAATCTGGCGGCTCGGAGCCGGGCCGCTTAAGACCGGGTTGGTCCCGGCTCGCCACGGTCGAGGGAGGTGACGATACGTCTTCGCTCGGCACGGTTGAACGCTGCGAATGAGCTTCCCGCTCACGGAAGACCGAATCCGGCCAGTACCCCGATTCCCATCGCCGCGAATAGTGCGGCGGCAAGATACCGGATTGCTTTGACCGGAATCTTCACCGAGGCTTTCTCCGCGAAGATCACGGCCGGCACGTCCGCCACCAGCATTCCGGCCGTAGTCCCGGCTACCACCGCGACGAGGTTATCGAACCTCGCGGCCAGTGCAACGGTGGCAAGCTGCGTCTTGTCGCCGATTTCCGCGAGAAAGAACGCGGCGCAGGTGACGGCAAATACCCCATAGCGGCCGAGCAGCGGCCGCTCATCATCAAGTTTGTCCGGCTTGATCGCCCAGGCCGCAATGGCGATGAACGAAATTCCCAATCCCCAGCGAAGCACATCCGGACCTACCGCGGTGCGGATCCAGCCACCAAACAAACCGGCCAGCGCATGATTGAGCAACGTGGCCACAAGAATTCCGAGGATGATGGGAAGCGGCTGTCTGAATCGTGCCGACAGGAGAAGCGTCAAGAGCTGCGTCTTGTCGCCGATTTCCCCTATGGCTACAATCAGGATTGATACAAGAAGGGCTTCCAAGGCAGTTCACCGAGGGTCGGGCCGCGATTAACCATTCACCGTTTGCTGCCGAGCAGCGTGCCGCGGCAGCGCCGCGCGCCGCAGTAGCAGGGATGCGCGCTCTTCGCGGCGGGCGTGTGAGGCTCGTCCAGAACCAGGTTGTAGTCGTAGGTCAATTCCTCGCCTGGGCGGATATCCCGGATCGCCTCGATGTAGATACGCCCTTCGTCGTCCACCGCCTCGCAGTTGGGGCTGCAGGAGTGATTGATCCAGCGCGCCGAATTGCCCCGGCGGGTTGCGTCGATGACCGTTTTCTCGTCAACGGCAAACAGCATGGTGTGCGGCGACCACCCATGCTCCGAGGTGTGGCGGCGATCGGCTTCGCGCTGGCCGATGCGCTCGCCGACATACTCGATAACGCGGGTGCCTTTGCGAATGGGCAGCAAGGCGAAGACGCCGCGGCCCTGTATGGCCGAGCGGCGCACGGAGAAACGCTGCGAGAGACGCTGCTTGCGGGGCATGACGCTTTGCGATGGGTGCGAGACTATCCTGTAGCCATCCAGTTGGTCTATCCTGGACGAATTGTGACGCTATGCATCAGGTCTGAGCTTGACAGGCGATACCCGCATTCGTTCGCGTTTCCAGTAGTCGAGACCGCTTGAAGGTCCCGGTTGTCGTAATCGGCGCGGGCGCCTGCGGTCTGGTGGCGGCGCTGGCGGCCAGGAAGGCGGGGGCCCTGATTCTCGAGCGGGACGCATCGCCTTCCGGCTCGACCGCCCTCTCTTCGGGATTCATCCCGGCAGCCTTGACGCGCTTTCAGCGCGCCCAAGGGGTGGACGACTCACCCGAGCGCATGGCGGCCGACATTCTGCGCAAGAACGAGCACGAGTCGGATGAGAGGCTCGTGCATGCGCTGTGCCGCGCGTCCGGGCCGGCCATCGAGTGGCTGCGGGACGATCACGGCGTGCCGTTCGAGCTCGTGCAGGGATTTCTCTACCCGGGGCACAGCGCGCTACGCATGCACTCGGTGCCCGAGAAGACCGGCGCCGCCCTGATGGCCGCCCTGCTGCGCGCCTGCGCGGGCATCGACCTGCTCTGTTCCGCGGTCGTCACCGAGGTCACGGCGACGAGCGTGATATTCCGCCGGCCCGACGGCGCCGTCGAGGAAGTGGAATACGGCTCGCTCGTCCTCGCCTGCTCCGGCTTCGGCGGCAATCCGGAGATGGTGCGCGAGAACATTCCCGAGATGGCGGACGCCATCTATTTCGGCCACGCCGGGAACCGGGGCGACGCCGTGAAGTGGGGGCGCGCGCTCGGTGCGGCGGTGAAGCACATGGGCGCCTACCAGGGCCACGGCTCCGTCGCGACCCCGCACAATATCCTCATCACCTGGGCGCTGATGATGGAAGGCGGAATCCAGGTGAACGCCGACGGCCGTCGCTTCTCGAATGAGCACCTCGGGTATTCGGAGCAATGCCTGCCGGTGCTCGAGCAGCCGGGCGGCTATGCCTGGTGCGTCTATGACGAGCGGCTGCACCGCCTCGGCATGACTTTCCCGGACTACCGCGAGGCGCACGCAGCGGGCGCCATCCGGCCCGTTCCCGACTTGCCTTCCTTGTCCGAGACTCTGAAGGAAGTCGAAAGCTACGTCGACGGCAAGCCGGATCCCTTCGGCCGCGATTTCACGACGAAGCCGAAGCTCGTTCCTCCCTACTACGGGGTCAGGGTTACCGGCGCCCTCTTCCACACCCAGGGCGGGCTGGTGGTGGACGAGCACGCGCGCGTTCTCGATGCCGATGGCAGGCCTTTGCCGAATCTGTTCGCAGGTGGCGGTGCGGCGTGTGGCGTATCGGGCGCGCACGTCTGGGGGTATCTTTCGGGCAATGGCCTCCTGAGCGCCGTCACGCTCGGCAGGATCGCCGGAACAGGAGCCTCACGATCACCGATGTGACTGCTGCTTGGCGCAGCGTCATCAGCGCCAGCAAACACACACCGCGTCCCTGTGCAACGCGCAGCCAGCCGAATCAGCAATGAAGGTTTGATCTCGATCAAAGGGTGGATTTCTACATCGCTCGGTACGCGACGTAGAGTCGAACTGCAACCGATATTGCAGGTATCCCCGGTGCCCGCTCTTGGCCGTATCCCTCCCATAGTGGTCTAATTCGGACTATGCAGAGAGTGCCGGACCTGTTTTCGCATCGCAAGTTCTGGGCCGCCCGCTTCGGCTCGGCGCCGTTCCTGCCGATGTCGCGCCCCGAGATGGACGCGCTCGGCTGGGACAGCTGCGACATCATCCTCGTCACCGGCGACGCCTACGTCGATCACCCCAGCTTCGGCATGGCAATCATCGGGCGCCTCCTGGAGGCACAGGGCTTTCGCGTCGGCATGATCGCGCAGCCCGACTGGGACTCGACCGACGATTTTGCGAAGCTCGGCGCGCCGAACCTCTTCTTCGGCATCACCGCCGGCAACATGGATTCGATGGTCAACCGCTACACCGCCGATCGCCGTCTCCGCTCCGACGACGCCTACACCCCCGGCGGCGAGGGCGGTAAGCGTCCCGACCGCTCGGTGATCGTGTACGCGCAGCGCGTGCGCGAGGCGTTCAAGGACGCGACGATCGTCATCGGCGGGATCGAGGCGAGCCTGCGCCGCATCGCGCATTTCGACTACTGGTCGGAGAAGGTGCGCCGATCCGTTCTCCTGGACGCGCGCGCAGACATTCTCGTCTACGGCAACGCCGAGCGGGCGATCGTCGAGATCGCCCATCGCCTCGCCAAGCGCGAGCCGATCGTGGGCATCACGGACTTGCGCGGCACGGCGTTCGTGCGCCGCGAGCCGCCCGCGGGCTGGATCGAGATCGACTCCACCTCGGTCGACGAGCCCGGGCCGCTTGCGCCAGCGGTCGATCCGTATGCGTTCGCGCCGGCACGACCCTCGCCTCCCGCCGCAGGCGCTCCCGCGACTTTGCGCATCGTACGTTTCGAGCGCCAGGTGCCGAACGCGATGCGCGAGAAGAGCGTCGTACGCATGCCTTCGTGGGAGGACGCGCGCGACGATCCCGTGCTTTACGCGCACGCCTCGCGCATTCTCCACGTCGAGTCGAATCCCGGCAACGCGCGCGCGCTGGTGCAGCGTCACGGCGACGTCGACGTGTGGATCAATCCGCCGCCCATCCCGCTCACGACGAAGGAGATGGACGCGGTGTATGAACTGCCGTACCGGCGCGTGCCGCATCCAGCGTACGCCGGCGCCAAGATCCCGGCGTACGAGATGATCCGGTTCTCGGTCGCGATCCAGCGCGGCTACTTCGGCGGCTGCACCTTCTGCTCGATCACCGAGCACGAGGGGCGCATCATCCAGAGCCGCTCGGAGGATTCCGTGATCCGAGAGATCGAGACGGTCCGCGATACCGTGCCCGGCTTCACCGGCATCATCTCCGATCTCGGCGGCCCGACCGCGAACATGTATCGCCTCGCCTGCAAGAGCCGCGAGATCGAGTCGGCGTGCCGGCGGCCCTCGTGCGTCTACCCCGCGATCTGCAACAACCTCGACACCGATCACTCGCCACTCGTCCGCCTCTACCGGCGCGCGCGCGAGCTGCCGGGCATCAAGAAAGTGCTCATCGCCTCGGGCGTGCGCTACGACCTCGCGCTCAAGTCGCCGGAATACGTGAAGGAGCTCGTCCAGCATCACGTCGGCGGCTACCTCAAGATCGCCCCTGAAGCGATCTCCGAGGGCCCGCTGAAAATGATGATGAAACCGGGCGTCGGCGCCTACGACCACTTCAAAGCGCTCTTCGACAAGTTTTCCGCCGAGGCCGGCAAGGAGCAGTACCTCATCCCCTACTTCATCGCCGCGCATCCGGGCACGACCGACGAAGACATGCTCGAGCTCGCGCTATGGCTGAAGAAGAACGGCTTCCGCGCCGACCAGGTGCAGGCCTTCCTCCCGGGGCCGATGGCGACCGCCACCGCGATGTACTACACGGAGCGCAACCCGCTGCACAAGATCACGCGGGACGGCGAGCGCGTTCACGTCCCCAGGGGCTTGCGCGTGCGCCGGCTGCACAAGGCTTTCCTGCGCTATCACGACCCCAACAACTGGCCGATCCTGCGCGAGGCGCTGAGGCGCATGGGCCGCGCCGATCTCATCGGCCCCGGAAAGCATCGGCTCGTTCCTTCGTGGCAGCCGGCGGGAACCGGCGAGCAACACGAAGGTCGGCGGCGGCCGCAAGCCTCGAAACCGTTTCGCACGCAACACACCGGGCTGCCCGATGCGGCGCAGAGAAAGAGCGGAACCGCGCGAGCACAGGGCAGGGCGCGCCCCGCGGCGACGCGCGCGAAGGAAGCGGCGGGCAGGAAGATCGGAAGGTGACTTGCGTCGGCTGGCTGACCGAGATGTCGATGGTTGTACTGTGTCCCCGAGAGATGGCGCGCATTCGAGTGGTCCCGTGTACGAACGCCCGCCGCAAACGCGAAGCCCCGCGATGATTCGCAGGGCTTCGCAGTCTTGCCACTTGCCGTGGCCTTGTTTCGTCACGTCACCGTGACATGCCCGCCTGTCGTTGCGGGCTTCAGGGTCGTGCTGTAGTAAGGTTCATCGATAGTCTTCTCCATTCACGATTTCACGCTACGCCCTGCCTGCTTCGGATCCCCGGCTCGGGGTAATCCTCAAACGTCGTGTCGAGTGTGGTCGCCGTCCGTTCGCCTCAGGTACACCCGCAAAACGGGGCGCGCACAACAGCGAAACGCGGGTACAGCAACCGGATCATCAGCCGTTGGTTTGAGAATCCGTCCCGAGCCGAATCACCGAAGCAATTTTAGTGAACGCCTTTTGCGGGTCGCCGTCAAGGAGTATCGGCGGCCAATTGCGTGCTTGTCTGATTTAGGTCAAAAAACGTCCGCTTCCGGCCGAATGCGGGAATTCCGCGCCTGCCGGTCCGGTCTAACGTCTATCCGCTCTCAGAGCCCCTGCAGTATCGCGCGCCGCCGCTCGTCGTATTCTTGCTGCGTGATCAATCCGTCCGCCTTGAGGCGGTCGAGCGCGATGAGCCTGCTCTGGGCCTCCTGGTAACGGCTGTCGGCAGTGGCCGGAGTGGGGGCGGTGCCCGGGGGCTGCTGCCTTGCCGCCGGCGGCGGCGGCGTGTCGAGGGCTATCCAGTCCGAGCGCCCGTCGGCAAGGCGTCCCCCTTTCGGCAGGAGCTTCCAGCCCGTGTTGGAGGCCTGCAGGCGCGAGCCGGGCGGAAGGCGCGGCGTGAGCGAATCCACGAACCCCACATCCGGGCCTTCAAAGTGCTCCTGAACCAGCCCCAAAATGACATTGAGATGTCCATCGCGTGCAAAGAGCCGGCCGGTAGTGACTGAGGGCGGCGAATAAGACCCCAAGGGGCCGTGCTTGCCGACCACGGCAAAGCAGACGTCCTCCTTGGGACGGGCCTTCGCGAGCGCGGCGACGAGATAGGGGACAAATTCCTTCAATTCCCCGTCGTTGAACAAGGGCGCGGCTCCGGTCTTCTCGCCTCCTTTCACCTCAAGGCTCGCGAGCAACCGGCTGAGCGCGTCCGGCGAAATATCGAAAGGATAGTCATTGTCGGGAGCACCCGTCTCGATGCGCTCGATGCGCACGTATCCGACTTGCGGCCGGTAGACGTAGCTGACGACTTTCGAGGTATCGTCCCGGACCTCAGTCGTACTGCACGCAGATAACGCCATTGCCGCGGCCACTGGCAAGCCGATGCACACCAATGCGCGAAGCAATGCCCGGGACTTCTGCTGTTCGATCACGATTTTCCTTCTCAGTAGGAAGAGCCTGCCCCCATAGTCTAGCGCAACTGCCGTGCGGCTGAGTTCCCCGTCGGGATGCGCTAGTGCAGTTCACTCGCCAGCAGCCGGCGGTATCGGCGCACGAGCTCATCGTCCCCGCCGGCAAGGGTGAATACGTGAAGCATGGCCTTGCGCGCGGTTTTGCGGCGCGTGCCACGGTCCGAGCGGCGCCCTCGATCAGATGAATGCCCGGATTGATCCAGATCAAACCGGCGGCGCGTCAGGTCGATAGGCTGTTCGCCATCTGGATTGGCAGCGTGCCCGTGAGGAAACTGAATCGACTGACGGAAGACAGAAAACTTGCCGGCATCTGCGCCGGCCTCGGCGAATACTTCGACCTCGACCCGGTCTTCTTCCGCCTTTTCTTTCTCGCGACGCTGCTGTTCGGCGGGCTTGGTGCGCTTGCCTACCTGCTGCTTTGGATCATGGTGCCCGAGAAGCCCGCAACGCAGGGCGAGTCCAGGCCCGCGAGGCGGCTGGTTCTCTCGAATTCCGATCGCAAGGTCGCGGGGGTGTGCGGTGGCCTTGGAGCATGGCTGGAAATCGACCCGGTCTTCTTGCGGGTCGCCTTCGTCGTGCTTGCGCTGGTGTGCGGCCTGGGGATTGTCGTCTACATCGTGCTCTGGCTGGTGATCCCCCGTTCCTCGACGGCTCGTGCAGCGAATGCCTGATTGCCTTGCCTTCGCGGAGCGTTTGGACTCCCCCGCGCTCCTCGTCTACCATTGCCGGCTGATTCGGATTCCTGTTTGAGCGATCCGTGAGAGTCTCCGCGCTGATCTTCCTTCTCCTCGCCGGCTGCGCGACGACGGGCGAAGAACTCGCCCAGGTCCGGGACAGCTGGCAGGGCGCGACGTACGACGAGGTCGTGCGTAGCTGGGGCGCCCCGGCGCGAAGCACCCGGCTCACCGATGGCAGCAACGTCTATACGTGGGTCTCCGAGGGCGCGGGAACGCGGGGAAGCGTGTCGCCGTCGATCGGTATCGGCGTCGGCAGCGGCGGAGGCGTCGGAATTGGCACCGGCGTGATCTTCGGGGCGGCGGGCGGGGAGTCGGTCCGCTGCGAGCGGACGCTGATATTCAGGGACGGTCGCGTGGCCGAGCAGAACTGGCAGGGGCCCGAGGAGTACTGCAGCAGTTTTCGCCGAATAACGCGGTAGGACGCGAGGCGGTTTCGGAAGAGCGCCGGGGAACGGCGCGGGGGCAGCGGGCGCCGCTCAGGACGACGCGAGCGCCTTCTTCCGGATTCGCGCGAGCAGCAGGGCCAGCAAGACGCCGATCGCGCACATCGCGCTCGTCGCAAGAAACCCCCACTTGAACGTTCCCGCGCTGTCCTTCACCACGCCGAGCGCGTAGGCGAAGGTGAGCGAGCCGAGGTTGGCGAACATGTTGCCGAAGCCTGCGGACATGCCGGCGAAGCGCGAACCGAGCACTTCGACGGGTACGTGAAAGAGCGGCCCGAAATAGAACTGGATGAAGACGGCGTTGACCGCCACCACCAGCACCAGAACCGGGATCGATTCCACCACCACGAGCAGGGCGGAGGTGCAGGCGAGCATCGCGAGCGATCCGCCGATCACGAGCGGGGGATTCCTCAGGCGGTCCGAGGCATAGCCGCCGATCGCGTTCGAGGGCCCGGTCAGCGCGAAGCCCATCGCGGTGATGAGTCCGGCGGCTTCCAGCGACAGACCGCGGTCGGCCACCAGCAGCGAAGGCAGCCAGAAGTTGAACGACGTTGCGACGCCGAAACGGATGAACTGGATGCCCGCGCACACCCACATGATCGGGTAGCGGAACAGCTGGAAGACATCGACCACCCCCACCGGATGCGGGGGACCCGAGGCGGGCCGCTCCTTGCCGAAGGCGAGGTACACGAATGCCATGCACGCGCCGAGCGCGGCAAACGCGATGAACGGCGGGCGCCAGCCGTAGTGGCTGACGAGAAAGGGGCCGATGAGCGAGAGAAAGATGTTTCCCGAGACCCCGCCGATCACGTACACGCCCATCGCGGTCGCCTTGCGGTCCGCGGGAAACCACGATGCCACCAGCGTCAGGCCCGGCGCGAAAATCATCGCGCGGAAAACGCCGGACACGATCTGGTTTGCCACGGCAGCGGGATAGGACTCGATCATCCCGAAGTTGAGCGAGAGCAGCGTCGAGCCGAGAACGCCGAGGAAAAAGACGCGCTTCGGACCGAAACGGTCGGCGAGGTAGCCCCCGGGGATCTGGCCGAGCGCGTAGGTGAAGGTCGCCGCCGCCGAGAGCATCCCTGCCTGCGCGAAACTCATCCCCAGATCTTCGCGGATGAGCGGCAAGAATAGGGCGATCCCGCCCAGCGACAGCATGTTGAAGCCCTGGCAGAGGACGACGAGCGTCACGGTGATCGCGGCGTCGCGCTTGCGGGGAGACGCGGGAGGATTCACGGGCCGGTGCCGAGCGCAAAACCGCAGAGGATAGCGGTTCCGCAGCGAACGGGCTGGGTCGCGTGGGCAATTGTGCCCGGCTTGCGGCCCGCTTCACTTGCGCCGCAGCAAACGCCGAAAGATAATGTCAGGCATCGGATTTCATTCTCGGATCGTCCGCGCATGGCCGGACCTCAGACCCTTGGTCGCTACCAGATCCAGCGAGTCCTCGGCAAGGGGGCGATGGGGGTCGTGTACGAAGCGCTCGACCCGAAGCTGAACCGCAAGGTCGCGATCAAGACGATCCTGATCAGCCAGCTCGACGAGGAAACCGCCAAGGATTTCTCGATGCGCTTCGTTCGCGAGGCGCACGCGGTGGCGCGGCTCAACCATCCGAACATCGTCCAGGTCTACGATTTCGGCGAGGAAGGCGGCCTCGCCTATCTCGTCATGGAGTTCATCCGCGGCAGCGAGCTGAAATCCTCGCTCACGGGAAACCAGCCTCTCGATCGCAAGGAATGCGTGCGCATCATGTGCGAGCTGCTGGAGGCACTGGATTTTGCGCACGACGCCGGCGTCATCCACCGCGACATCAAGCCCGCCAACGTGATGCTCGACAGCCAGGGCCGGACCAAGCTCACCGACTTCGGCGTGGCGCGCGTCACCGATGCCGATCGCACCAATGCAGAGCGCACGCAGGCCGGCACCATGGTGGGCACCCCCGCGTACATGTCGCCCGAGCAGGTCCAGGGCCACAAAGTCGACCGGCGCACGGACATTTTTTCGGCGGGCATCATTCTCTACCAGTTTCTTACCGGCCAGAAGCCTTTCGTCGGCGAGGGCGCCTGGACGGTCGCGAAAAAGATCATCCTCGACGATCCGCCGGTGCCCTCGTCGCTCAACGTGGGGATCTCGCCGGAGTTCGACCGCGTGGTCGCCAAGGCGCTGGCGAAGAATCCCGAGCAGCGCTTCGCTACCGCGCGCGATTTTGCGCGCTCGCTCAGGCGCGTTTCCGAAGGCAAGCCCGCCTTCGACGAGGAGGAAGCGACGCTCGTCGTGCCGCGCGGAAATGAGATCCCGACGCAAGCGCCTCATCCAACCGCACAGGCCCAGACGTCTCAGTCGCGGACCTCCGGTGAAATGGAGCTCGAGTTCTGGCGCTCCATCAAGGACAGCGAGGACCCGCACGACTTTGAGCTCTATGTGCGGCAGTTTCCGCAAGGCGTTTATGCCTCGCTCGCGGGACGCAAGATCGCCAGGCTGCGCGGTCTGCCCGGAGCCGAAGACAGCGGCACTCGTCCGCTGGAAAGAACGACTGACGGCACGCGCTTTTACAAGGGAGCTCCCCGTGCCGAGGCCGAAGCGAAGGCGATACAAGAAACGGCGGGGCGCACGCGACCCGGGACGGAAACGACTGTCAGGCTCGCGCCCTCACCGGCAGCGGAACCGGCATCGGCTCCAGCCGGCAAAAAGAGCTCGATGTTCGTGGCGGCGGCTCTCCTCTTGCTTGCGGCGGCAGGCGCGGCCGCCTATTTCTTTGTGATCAAGCCGAGCCCGCCGGCGCCCAGCACTCCAGGGATCGCCGCGGAAGAAAAGGCCAAGCGCGAGGCGGCCGAAAAAGCCCGGCTTGCTGCCGAGGCGCAAGCCAAGCGCGAAGCCGATGCCAGGGCGCAGCGCGACGCCGAATCGCAGGCGAAACGCGAATCAGAGGCCAAGGCGCAGCGCGACGCTGAATTGCAGGCCCGGCGCGAAGTCGAGCTGAAGGCGAAGGCCGCAGCGGAACTGCGGGCCACGCGGGACGCCGAGGCCAAGGGCAAGCGCGAAACTCAGGCGAAAGCGCAGCGCGAAGCCGATGCGCAGGCGCAACGCGAAGCCCAGGCGAAGGCGCAACGCGAAGCCCAGGCGAAGGCGCAACGCGAAGCCGAAGCCAAGTCCAGGCTCGCCGCCGAGACGTCCTTATGGAATTCGATCAGGGCAAGCAGCAACCCGGCCGACTTCCAGAAATATCTGGGCCGCTACCCGAGCGGCCAGTATTCCGATCCCGCGCGCCGGCGGCTCGCGGCGTTGCAGGAAGAACAGAGACGCGTCGAGGAGGCGAAGCTGGCGGAGGATCAGGCCCGGCTGGACGAGCAGCGCACGCAGGCGCGGGCCCGGGATGCCGCGGCAGCCAGGAAGAAGGCAGAAGCCGAGAAGCGGAAGTCCGCGATTATCGTTCCGACTTTCTAAGCTTTCCGTATCCGTTTTTCTCCCGCCGTCACGCGCTTCATGAAATCGGCGAAGGCCTGTGCGATCTCCTCTTCGTACGGCGCCCACTGCTCGAAGGGAATCAGCGCGACGTCCTGATCGGCAATCTGCAGCGCGTGCATCTCCGCGCCTGGGATCAGGCGCGCCGCGGCGCGGCCGCTTTCGGAAGAGTGCGTCTTGTCGTTGCCCGGGATGACGAACGTGGGAACTCCGATCGAGCGCAGCTCGGCTTCGGTCACTCCCATTACGGGCAGGCGGGCGCCCGCCACGAAGTTGTCGCGCCAGCGCGACATCACCTCGACGTAGCGCTTCGGATCCATTTTCATCAGGCGCTCGCGGTTTGCCGGGTTGGCTGCGATACGTTCCCGGTACTGCTCGGTCGCGCACACCGCCGCCATGCCGCCTTCTTCGGCAGCGCGGATGAACTGCCCGTAGTACACCTCGGGCAGGCGATTCGCGGCGAACTCGCCCCCGGTCACACGCAAAAGGAGCAGGGCGCGCGGGGCCTTCGGGTGGCGCAGGGCGAACAGGATCGAAGTGCGTGCGCCCGACGAGGAGCCGCCGATGAACGCGGGCAGGGCGCCCAGCCGCGAAAGCAGTTCGTGCAGGTCGTCCGCCCAGATGGTTTCCTCGACGTCGTCCCCCTCGATGAGGACATCGGAGGCTCCGGTATTGCGGCGGTCGTGCAGCAGCACGCGGTAGCCCGCGGCGGCGAGCTTCTTCGCGAGCGGCACGAACTCCTGGTGGCCGCGCCGTCCGCCGGTGGTGAGCGCCAGCCAGGGACCTTTGTCGCCGATGACCTGGTATTGGATGTTGAGTCCGCGGATTTTCGCTGTTGGCATGGATGCTTCCCGGCCTGGGCCTTCTGGCGCATGATTCGACCAGGCGAGTGGGAGAATTCTGCCCCTTTTTGGCACCTTGTCCAATGATCAGACGCCCCAACTTTACAGAGAGTTCGTCCAACTAGTCCGAGGTGATGGTGAACAATCGTTTTCCGACACTCTATATTCCGCACGGCGGGGGTCCCTGCTTCTTCATGGAAGTCCAGCCGGGGCTTCCGCCGGACCTCTGGGATCGGATGGCGGCGTATCTGCGCGGCATCGATGCCTCGCTTGGCGCGCGTCCCAAGGCGGTTCTCGTGATTTCCGCGCATTGGGAAGCCCCCGTTCCGACCGTGAACGTGTTGGCACGCCCGCCCCTGCTCTACGACTACTACGGTTTCCCGGAGCACACGTACCGGCTCACCTATGCGGCGCCGGGATCGCCGGCGCTCGCGGCGCGCGTGCGCGAGCTGCTCGCTAAGGCCGGCATCGCCTCGGCCGAAGATTCGGAACGGGGCCTCGACCACGGGGTCTTCATTCCGTTCAAGCTCATCTACCCCGGCGCCGACGTGCCGGTCGTGCAGCTCTCGCTGCAGCAGGGGCTCGATCCGGCAAGCCATCTCGCGATGGGCCGGGCCTTGGCTCCGTTGCGCGACGAGGGTGTGCTGATCGTCGGAAGTGGAATGAGCTATCACAATTTGCGCGAACTTTTCAACGGCGCGGACAGCCGCCTCGCCGGGGAATTCGACGCGTGGCTCGCGCAGGCCGTCGTCGAGCCGGCGGGCCGGGACGACAGCTTGAGCGCCTGGAGCGAGGCGCCGGGAGCGCGCGCCAGCCATCCTCGCTCCGAGCACCTGCTTCCATTGATGGTGGCCGCCGGCGCGGCCGAAGGGGAACGCGGAAAGCGCACCTACCACGAAAAGCTGATGGGCAAGGCCATATCGGGGTTTCAGTTCGGCTAGCTCCAGTCGCGCGTCAGACGCGCAGCGGCTCCTCGTCCATCAGCGCAATCTGCTCCTTCAGCTCGAGTACCCGATCCTGCCAGTAGCGCTGCGTGTTGAACCAGGGGAAGGCCGCGGGAAAGGCCGGGTCGTCCCAGCGCCGCGCGAGCCAGGCGCAGTAGTGGATGAGGCGTAGCGTGCGCAGGGCTTCCAGCAGGTGCAGCTCGCGGGGATTGAACTCGTGGAAATCCTCGTAGCCGGAGAGAACGTCGCTCAGCTGCCGCGTCATCGATGCCCGATCACCTGAGAGCAGCATCCACAGATCCTGAATCGCGGGTCCTGAGCGGCAATCGTCGAAGTCGACGAAGTGCGGGCCCTCGTCCGTCCACAATACGTTGCCGGCGTGGCAGTCGCCGTGCAGGCGCAGCGCGCGCACGTCTCCCGCGCGCTCGTAGCAACGGGAGACGCCTGAGAGCGCGAGGTCGGCCGCGCTCTTCCATGCATCGATCAGATCCGCGGGAATGAAATCATGCTCGAGGAGCCATGTTCGCGGCTCATGGCCGAAGGCTTCGATGCCGAGGGCGGGCCGCTCGGTGAAGGGCCGGAGCGCGCCCACTGCGTGGATGCGGCCGATGAAGCGGCCCATCCATTCGAGCGTTTCGCGGTCCTCGAGTTCCGGCGTGCGGCCCCCGCGGCGCGGATAGACTGCGAACCTGAAGCCTCCGGATTCGTGCAGCGTCCTGCCGTCGAGAGGAAGCGGCGCGACGACTGGAATCTCCCGCTCGGCGAGCTCGATCGTGAACTCGTGTTCCTCGAGGATTTGCGCGTTGGTCCAGCGCGCGGGGCGGTAGAACTTGACGACGACGGAGCTCGCCGCCTGCGCGGACGCCTCCAGCCAGACCTGGTAGACGCGGTTTTCGTAGCTATTGAGCGCGAGCAGGCGCCCGTCGCCTTGCAGGCCGACGCTCGCGAGCGAGTCGAGGACTGCGTCCGGCGTGAGCCCGGCGTAAGGCGGCTCGATGGGCATCGCGCCATTGTACGGGCCGACGTGCCGGGGAATGGACAGACGAAAACGAAAGTCCGCCCGAAGGCGGACTTTCGTTGATGCGCGAAGGCGGGTCTGATTTCAGTAGGGCGCGAGCTGGCTTCCGATCGCCGCCCCCATGACCGTTCCCGCGGCGATGGCTGCGACGCGCCCATTGCCATGGCCGATGGTGCTGCCGAGCGCAGCTCCGGCGATCGCTCCTCCGACCGCGCCCCAGTTAGGGTAGACGGGAGCCGGCGCGTAGTACACGGGCGTGGGCTGCGCGTAGTAGACGGGAGCCGGACGGTAATGCGCCGGGCGATACACCACGATAGGACGCTCGACGACTACGACGCGCGGGGCGCTGTGGAAGAGGTACGGCCGCGCATGGCCGTTACCGTACCCAGCACCCTCGTGCGCCCAAGCGGGCACGCTTGCGGCCACAGCGGACGAAGCGAGTCCTGCCAAAATCATCAGCCGGATTGTCCTGGTCTTCATGAGCACCTCCTTTTGGGCGTAATGAGCCCAAGAACGGGCGGCCGAACCGAGTGTTGACGGCCGACTCTGTAACGGCTTGTAATCCGTGTATCGGCCGTAACAGCCGGTGGCCTGGGTGCTCGCAGACTCAAGGCGCATGCGCATCGGCATCCCCAAGCGCCCGCTCATGATGATCGCGAGACAGCCCAGAGGACTGCGGCGGCAAGCGAAACGGCGGACCCGGGCGTGCGGCGCACGCCGGGTGGTCATCGTCTGAGGTCAGACGGATGACTTGTCGGCTTGCGACGATCAGGCTTTGCCGGTCTTGGGAATGAAGCGCAAGGCCACGCCATTGTTGCAATAGCGGAGCCCCGTCGGTTCCGGTCCATCGTCGAAAACGTGGCCATGATGTCCGCCGCAGCGTACGCAATGATATTCGGTGCGCTCCATGAAGAGCTTGCGGTCGACCGTGGTCGCGAATACGCCCGGTATAGTGGTAAAGAAGCTCGGCCAGCCGGTACCGCTGTCGAATTTCATCGCCGAAGTGAAGAGCGGCAGGCTGCAGCCCGCGCAGACGAACACGCCCTCGCGCTTCTCGCGGTCGAGCGGGCTCGTGCCCGCGCGCTCGGTGCCTTCGTGACGCAGCACTTGATAGGCGGCCGGCGAGAGCCGCTTCTTCCACTCGGCATCGGAGAGCTTGAGCGGCTCGCTGCTCGTTGCGACGTCGGCGCCGTTTGCGAGCAGAGTCTTCCAGTTCTTTTGCAGGTCCTCCACGTTTACGGCTCCTTTCCTCGGCTTCTGTCCCCATCCGGGTCGGACCAACCCCGCGAGCGACAGCGCCATCAAAGCCTTAAGCCAGTTGCGGCGTTCCATGTTTTCACCTCCGGTAACGGCAAGTATAGACTGCCTTGTCCGACGGGAATTCCCTGTAGGCCTTGGTCGGAACAGGCTTCCGGGCCTTACATGCCGGCTCCAGGTCCCCGGCTCCGATACAATCGGTTTCGATCCCACGGTTGCCATGGACACCGCTCCCCACAACATCTGGCTCGCCGCAGGCCTGCGCACGCCTTTTTCGCGAGTGGACGGCCCGAGCGCCGGTCTCGGCGCAGTCGAGCTGTCGGCGCGGGTGATGCGGGCGATGGCGGGGCTCGACGCCGGCCGCCAAATGCCGGGGGCGAATCCCGACCTCGTCATCTGGGGTACGGTCATTCCGAATCTCGGCTATTCGAACATCGCCCGCGAAGCGCAAATCGAGGCGGGCCTCGACCAGACCGTACCGGCCTTTTCCACGGTCCTCGCCTGCTCGACGAGCATGGTGGCCGCCTTCGAGGCGGCGGCCATGCTCGGTCGCGGCGGCAGGGAGCTTGCACTCGTTGGCGGAGTGGAGAGCATGAGCCGCGTGCAGGTCGGGCTCTCGCAGGGTCTGTCCGACTGGCTGCGGCGCCTGTCGCAGGCACGCTCGACGAGGCAGCGCCTGGCCTCGCTGAGGAACCTGCACGCGCGGGACATCCGCCTGCATCTTCTCGCCGTGGCCAACCGCGCTACCGGCAAGAGCATGGGCGAGCACTGCGAGGAGATGGCCAAGGCTTGGGAAATCGCGCGCGATGCGCAGGACAGACTCGCGCTCGCGAGCCACGCGAAGGCGATCGCGGGGCAGAAGTCCGGATTCTTCGACGATCTGATCGTGCCGGTGGAGGGCGCCTCCCGCGACGGTTTCCCACGGGCCGACACGAGTCTTGAACGCCTTGCGAAGCTGCGGCCGGCGTTCGACGCAAAGACCGGCAAGGGCACGATCACAGCGGGCAACTCATCGCCCTTGACCGACGGCGCTGCGGGCCTGTGGGTCGCAACCGAAACGGGGCTTTCGCGGCTACCTGCTTCCTTGCCACGCGCCCGGCTCCTCGATTGGGAGATCGCGGCGGTCGACATTTTCGCCGAGGGCCTCCTGATGGCGCCCGCCTACGCGATACCGCGCATGCTCCAGCGAAACGGCCTCGGGTACGGGGATATCGCGTTGTGGGAAATTCACGAGGCGTTCGCGGCGCAGGTACTATGCAACGTCGCCGCGCTCGAGCGCGCGGATTTCCTGCGCAGCAAGGCGGGCGTCACCGAGGATCTCGGCAAATTCCCATGGGATCGGCTCAACCCGACCGGCGGGTCGATTGCGCTCGGGCATCCGTTCGGCGCGACCGGCGCGCGCATTCTCTCGCAATCGCTCAAGGAGCTCGCGTCGATGCCGAAGGGAAGCCGCGCGGTAGTGAGCATCTGCGCAGACGGGGGCCTTGGCACTGTCGCGCTGCTTCAATCCGCATGAACCGCCCCGTCATGCTAGATTGCGGGAAGGTCCTTGCGCAGTGCAGCCCGTGAATCCCTCAACCGAAAACCTCGTCGAAATCTCGGATGTCGAGTTTGCCTACGGGCCGCGCAAGCTCCTCAAGAGCCTTAGCCTCGCGATCCCGCGCGGCAAGGTGGTGGCGATCCTCGGTTCAAGCGGTTCGGGAAAATCGACGCTGCTGCGATTGATCGGCGGCCAGGTGAAGCCCGACCGAGGCACCATCAGGGTTGCAGGCCAGACGGTGCACGAACTGGACACCCGCGCCCTGTATGCGCTGCGCCGCAAGATGGGCTTGATGTTCCAGGCGGGGGGGCTGTTCACCGACATGTCGGTGTTCGAGAACATCGCATTCCCGATGCGGGAGCACTACCATCTGCCCGAGAGCATGCTTCGCCGCATGGTGCTGATGAAATTGCAGGCGGTAGGGCTGCGCGGCACGCAGGCCATGGCGCCGAGCGACCTTTCGGGCGGAATGTTGCGCCGGGTCGCCCTCGCCCGCGCCATCGCGGTGGACCCGATGCTGGCGATGTACGACGAGCCGTTCGGCGGCCTCGACCCCATTTCGATCAACGTCATTGCGAATCTCATCCGGCAGCTGAACGACTCGCTCGGTGCGACATCGATCGTGGTGAGCTACGACGTGAGCGAAGCAGTGAAGCTGGTCGATTACGTGTACGTCATTGCCGACGGCGTCGTTGCCGGCGAGGGGACCCCCGATGAGATCCTCGCTTCGCGGGATCCTTACGTGAGCCAATTCATGCACGCCCGGCCCGATGGTCCGGTCGCGTTCCATTATCCAGGCCGCCCGATCGACGTGGATCTCGGACTGAAACGCGATCGGCCTCCGCCGCCGACCCCGTCGCCTCGCTGAGCCGCGGGCGCGCTCGGACTTCTCCCGCCGGCTCAATCGACTCGTATGTTCTTCTCGCGAATGATCCTGCCCCACTTCGCCGACTCGGATTTGATCAGCTCGCCGAACTGCTCTGGCGTGCTCGCGACGATCTCGGCGGCCTGAGCGTCGAATTTCTCCTTCATGTCGGCAGAAGCGAGAATCTTCGCGAGGGTGCCGTTCAGCTTGTCGACGATCGGACGCGGCGTGCCCGCCGGCGCAATGAGCCCGACCCAGGATGTCGTTTCGAAGCCCGGGTAGAACTCGGCGATGGTGGGCAGGTCGGGGAAGTGCGGGGAGCGCTGCCGGCCACTGGTGGCAAGGCCCACGAGCCTGCCCGATCTGACGCTCTGCCCGATCGCGCCGCCGGCCTGGATCAGCATGACCTGCACGGTTCCGGCCAGCAGGTCGTTGATGGCG
>Ga0187773_10000348_pt1 | contig 18570 bp, 16 predicted proteins | sample 0216_BV02_MP05_1_FD_133133 | JGI IMG/M metagenome (GOLD analysis project Ga0187773, IMG submission 133133) | Tropical peat soil microbial communities from peatlands in Department of Meta, Colombia - 0216_BV02_MP05_10_MG | ecosystem: Environmental > Terrestrial > Soil > Wetlands > Peat | place...
ACTTATGGCGAAGCGCGAGTGAAAGAATTGATCAAAGGACTCGGCTTTCCCTTCCTCGCGCTGAACATCCGTGACACAGAATGGAACGAGCCGGCCTTTGAAGCGATGAAGATGTTCGAGAAAGGCGGGGTAAAGATCGCCGTCCTCGGTCAGGCTTTCCCCTATACGCCCGTCGCCAATCCTCGCTGGATGATACCGAAATGGTCGTTCGGAATTCGCGAAGACGATGTTCGCGCGAATGTGGAAAAAGCGCGCAAAGCCGGAGCCCAACTTGTCGTCCTTCTTTCGCACAATGGCTTCGACGTTGATCGCAAGCTCGCCCGCCGCGTTTCAGGCATCGACGTTATCTTAACTAGCCACACGCACGACGCCTTGCCGGAAGTCGTGAAGATTGCGAATACGCTGTTGGTGGCCTCGGGTAGCCATGGCAAATTTGTGTCACGTCTGGATCTCGATGTGCAGAACGGCGTGGTGAAGGGCTACCGCTTTAAGCTCATTCCTTTGTTCTCCGACGTCATCAAGCCTGATGCGGAGATGTCAGCCGCGATTGCGAAAGCGCGCGCGCCTTTTGCAAAAAACCTCTTACGCGAAGTCGGCCGGGCGGAATCCCTCCTTTATCGGCGGGGGAATTTCAATGGCAGTTTCGACGACGTCATCTGTGCGGCGCTGCTGAAGGAACGCGACGCGGAGATCGCGCTGTCGCCCGGATTCCGCTGGGGCACCAGCGTCCTTCCGGGACAACCAATCACCGTTGAGGACATCCATAACGCGACTGCGATCACTTATCCGCAGGTCTATCGCGTATCTATGACGGGAGAGCGGCTGAAAGAAATACTCGAGGACGTCGCCGACAATCTATTCAACCCCGATCCCTATTATCAGCAGGGCGGCGACATGGTGCGCTGCGGTGGCCTCGGCTACGCGATCGACGTGTCGCAGCCCATCGGGCAGCGAATTTCCGCGATGGTCCATCTCAAACCGGAGAAACCGATCGAACCGAAGAAAGAATACGTCATCGCAGGCTGGGCCAGCGTAAATGAGGGCACTGAAGGGCCGCCGATCTGGGATCTGGTTGAACGCTATGTCGCTGCCGAGAAGACGCTGCGGGTCCCACCGAATACCAGCGTCAAAATTTCCGGGGCATAGTCACGGCTGCTATTACATTCATAAAACAGAATATGATAAAGCCTGCCGCTATACGATTTGCCGGAGGTGTAGAATGACCGACGCGATCGATTCATGGCGCAGCACGCGCCGCCGGTTTCTTGCCGGTGCTGCCGGCCTTGCCGCAGCGGGCGCTGCCGGCGCCCGCGCAGAAAATGCAAAAAACCTGCCGCCGAATGTTCCGAGTTGGACGCGCCAGCTGGGCGACGGAGTTGGCCTGCGTCCTTACGGCAATCCCTCCAAATACGAAAAAGATGTCGTTCGCCGCACCGTGCCTTGGTTGACGGCCACGCCAGAGTCATCGGTCAGCTTCACCCCGCTGCATCAGCTGGATGGAATCATCACGCCGAACGGGCTGTGTTTTGAGCGTCACCACGGAGGCATCGCCGAAATCGATCCCGGTGACTACCGGCTGATCCTGCATGGGCTCGTCGAAAAGCCGCTCGTCTTTACGCTTGACGAGCTCAAGCGTCTGCCGCGCACCAACAAGATCTATTTTCTCGAATGCGCCGCCAACTCAGGCATGGAATGGCGCGGATCTCAGCTCAACGGATGTCAGTACACGCACGGCATGGTGCACTGCGTGCAGTACACGGGTGTATCGCTGAAATTGCTGTTGGAGCAGGCTGGCCTCAGGCTTGGTGCGAAATGGATCATGGCGGAAGGCGGCGACGCTGCGGCAATGAATCGTTCGATCCCGGTGAGCAAGGCGGTCGACGATTGTATGGTTGCCTATCGCATGAACGGCGAAATGCTTCGTCCCGAACAGGGCTATCCGGCACGTCTTGTCGTGCCGGGCTGGGAAGGCAATGTGTGGGTGAAATGGCTGCGCCGGCTGAAAGTCGGCGATCAGCCTTGGTTCACCCGCGAAGAAACTTCGAAATACACAGATCTTCTCGAAAACGGCAAAGCGCGCCGGTTTACCTTTGTGATGGATGCAAAATCGGTGATCACTTCGCCGTCGCCGCAAGCGCCCGTAAAGCAGAAAGGCTTCAACGTGATCAGTGGGCTCGCCTGGTCTGGGCGTGGCAAGGTCAAGCGTGTCGACATTTCGCTCGACGGCGGGCGCAATTGGCGGACCGCCCGCATCGACGGTCCGGTCTTCGATAAGGCCTGCGTGCGCTTTTACTACGAGTTCGAATGGGGCGGCGAGGAGCTCTTGCTCCAGTCGCGCGCAATGGACGACACCAACTACGTTCAGCCGACAAAAGATGCCTTGCGGAAGATCCGCGGGGTCAACTCGATCTACCACAACAACGGCGTCCAGACCTGGGCACTGAGATCGGACGGGGAGGTCGAAAATGTCGAAGTCGGTTAGCCTCGCTCTGTCCGCCGTGCTCGCGCTAGCCTTTGCCTGGCCGGCGCTCGCGCAATCCAAAAATGGAGCCACGCACAACTACGGTATAGGGCACGCTATCAACGCCGAGCAGATTGCCGGTTGGGACATCGACGTCCGGCCGGACGGACAAGGTGCGCCGCCGGGCCGCGGCTCTGTCAAGGAAGGTGAAAAGGTCTACCTGGACAAGTGCTCAGCGTGCCATGGCGAGTTTGGCGAAAGCGCCGGACGCTGGCCACAGCTTGCGCAAGGGAAGGGCACGCTAGCTTCGCATGATCCGGTGAAGACTGTTGGTTCGTACTATCCTTATCTGTCGAGCGTTTTCGACTACATCCGGCGCGCCATGCCCTTTGGCGACGCGCAGTCGCTTACCAACAATGAGCTGTATGCCGTGACCGCCTATGTGCTCAATCTCAACGACATCGTCGATGACAAGTTCGTCCTGTCAAAGGAAACCTGGGGCAGCGTCAAAATGCCGAACGAAGGCGGGTTCTTCGATGACGACCGCGAAACGACCGAAAAGGCCTTCTGGAATCCGAACCCCTGCATGAAGGACTGTCGGGGGCCGGTGAGTATCACGGGCCGCGCCAGAGCCGTCGACGTGACCCCGGATGAAAAGGCTCAGAAGCGCGGGGTGGAGTAGCATCCCGGTCTCATTTCGCCTATGACATGCCGGCAACTTTGACTCCGGCCGGAAATCTCATGGGCAAACTCAACCTTTCAGTTGCCGTGCGCGATTACGACCGCACCCGGCCCTTGTCCGACGGTGTCGTGCAGATCGACGGCGTCGATCCGGTATTCATGGCGCTTGACCCGGAGGAAATATTCTTCCGCGCGTTTCGCCGTGTCGAATTCGATATCTGCGAATTGTCGATGTCGAGCTTTACGGTCAAGACCGCACAGGGCAACTGCCCCTATGTGGGGGTCCCGGCTTTTGTCTCACGCGCCTTCCGGCACACGGCCATCTATGTCCGCACCGATCGCATCAAGAAACCGGCGGATCTCAAGGGCAAGAAAATCGGCGTGCCGGAATATCAGCTCACGGCAAACGTCTGGGCCCGGGCGATTCTTCAGGACGATCACGGCGTGAAGCCGTCCGATATTCATTGGATCAGGGGCGGCCTGACCGAAGCCGGGCGGCTGGAAAAAATCACGATCAACCTGCCGAAGGAAGTCAAACTCGACGACATCCCCAAGGGCCGGACGCTCTCCAGCATGCTCGACGCGGGCGAGATTGACGGCTTCATCGGACCACGCGTTCCACCGAGTTTTGAACGGGGCGCGCCTAACATTGGCTGGCTGTTTGCCGATCCTGTAGCCGCCGCCAAAGACTACTACAAGCGCACCGGCATTTTCCCGATCATGCATCTGATTGGCGTGCGTCGTGAACTCGCCGAACAACATCCTTGGCTGCCGGGTGCAGTGTTCAAGGCGTTTGAACAATCAAAAAAAATTGCGATCGAAAAACTTGCCGATACATCATCGACCAAGGTTACGCTGCCTTTCGTTGAAGAACGTCTCTTCGAAGCGCGCGCGTTGATGGGTGACGATTTCTGGTCCTATGGCGTTGCGCCAAACCGCAAGACGCTGGAGACTTTCCTGCGCCATCATCATTCGCAGGGTCTTTCGTCACGGCTGGTGGCGGTGGAGGAAATGTTTCATCCCGGTACGCACGAGACTTACAAGCTTTAGCCGGCAAACGCACGCGAGGAATGATGGCAGCCATCAAGGTCATGAGCGGCGGCGCGCCGAAGGAAATTTTCCTGAAACTGACGCCGCAGTTCGAGCGCCAGACCGGCCACACAGTCGAATATGTCTTCGCCGTAATGTCCGCGCTGCGCGACAGGCTTGCGGCGGGGGAAACGGCGGATGTGCTGGTTATGCCGACCAACATTCTGGACGGCTACCGGAAAGATAACCTGGTCAGGGCACAAGGCCGCGCCATTCTCGGCCTCGTCAGTATCAATGCTGTCGTGCGTACTGGCGCGCCCAAACCGGATCTATCGACGCCCGAGAAGGTCAAGCAGGCCATTCTCAATAGCCGCGCCATCACTCACGCGACACCGGGCGCAACTCCGAGCGGCACTCATATGGGCAAGTTGATGGAACAGCTCGGAATTGCTGGTGCGATGAGAGACAAGATCATTCACCGTCCGGCGCTTGAAGGTGGCGTGCAGCTGGTCGCAAGCGGGCAAGCCGAAATCGGCTTCTATCCGAAGAGTGAGGTGGTCAACACCGCTGGCCTGACCCTGGTCGGGCCACTACCGGCCGCAATTCAGCTCACCACGATTTATGGGGCGGCCGTGACGACCGCGAGCGCGGTTGCAGATGCTGCAATCGCGTTTATTACCTTCATGAGCAATCCGGCGCATCGAGCCGCATGGACCGAGGCCGGGTTCGATCCGCCCGGCTAGGTTTTGGCCGGCTTGAGCTTCACGTGGATGTTTTTTTCCTGCGTGAAGGCGAGCATCTCTTCAAAGCACTCTTCGCGGCCAAGCCCGGACTGCTTGAAGCCGCCGAAGGGCGCGCCCAGGAAGTGCTTGCTCACCTCGTTGATCCAGACATAGCCCACCTGCACCGCCATCGCGGTACGGTGCGCGGTATTGAGGTCATTGGTCCAGATCGAGGCAGTGAGGCCATATTCGACCGCGTTGACGGTCTCGAGCATTTTCGCCTCGTCGTGCCACTTGAACACGCCGAGCACGGGACCAAAGATTTCCTCCCGCGCGATTCTGTTCTTCTCGGTGACCGCGAAGACGGTCGGTTCAATGAAGAAGCCGCCCTTGAGCGCCGGATCCGCCGGCGGCCCGCCGCCGGTGATAAGTTCGGCGCCCTCGCTCTTGGCGGAATCGATAAAGTTCATGATCCGATCGAACTGCGTCTTGGAAACGATCGCGCCCATGGTCGTTGCCGGGTCGGTCGGAATGCCGGGCTTGTAGTATTTGATTTTTTCCCTCACCCGCGCGACCACAGCGTCGTAGATTTTTTCATGGATGAAGGCCCGGCTCGTTGAACCACAGGACTGGCCGCACCAGGTGAAGTTCATGCCACCGATGACAGCACCGGCGACGTCATCAGGTTCGGCATCCCCGTAAGCGATCAGCGCGTTTTTACCGCCGAGCTCCAGCATGGTTCGTTTGACCGTATCGGAGGCCGCTTTCATGACAGCACGGCCGGTCGGCACGCTGCCGATCAGGGCAATCATCGCGACGTCGGGATGGCTGGCAAGTCGCTGACCCGCCTCACGTCCACCAGGAACAACGTTGAACACCCCTGCCGGCAACAAGCCGCCGATCAATTCGGCGAGCCGCAGCGAGGAAAGCGGCGCCTGTTCCGGCGGCTTCACCACAACTGTGTTGCCGGCAGCAAGCGGAGCAGCGGATTTTCCCGCGCAGAACATGAAGGGGTGATTGAACGGAATGATACGGCCGACTACTCCGACGGGCTCGCGGATCGAGAAGTTGACGACGTCCGGGCCCATCGGGATCGAGGCGCCTTTCATTTCGGTGACAAAGCCGGCAAAGAACTCGACCTGCGCAGCCGCAATCATCGCATCGCTGACCATTTCCTTGACCGGATTCCCGCAGTCGGCAGCATCAATCATGGCAAGCTCGTTGGCATTCTGGCGCAAGATTTCGGCGATGCGCCGCAGCATCTTGGCGCGCTCGATCGGCAACACGCGCCGCCATTCCTTGAACGCAGCCTTTGCTGCGGCCACCGCGGCGTCGATGTCCTCGACACCTGAGTCTGCCACTTTACCGAGCGACTGGCCGGTGCCGGGGTTAATCGTGTCGGCGTAACGCCCGGCCTTCGGCTCGTGCCAGACGCCACCGTAATAGGCGCCCCGGTTCTTGGGCAGGACAACGGCCTGAGCGGATGCGGATTGCGGAGAGACTGCGGTGGTCATGCTACTCACCCTTCAGCGCTTGATGCTATCGAGCCCGCCGAGCTTGCCAATAAGAGAATTGGCGCCGATCGCCAGGATAAAAAGCACAATCAGCATCGCGTACATCCCAGGCATATCGAAAACACTGTAAGTCTGGATGATTAGAAAGCCGATGCCTTTGTTGGACAGCTTGGTTTCGGCGAGCAATGTGCCGATGAGCGCGAAGCCAAAACCAAGCCGCACGCCATTGATGATCGGGTGTCGCATCGCCGGGAGATAAATCTTTATGACCATTTGCCAGGTGCTGGCGCGGAAGCTTTTGCCGACCCGGATCAGCACTTTATCGATCTGTCGCATGCCGGCCGCGACGGAAAGCGCCACGGGAAAGAAGCAGGACAGGGTACCGAGTGCAACTTTTGATTCAGGACCAACCCCGAACCACATGATCATGACGGGGAAGAAGATGATCTTCGGCGTAGGTCCGAGATAGTAGAGATAGGGCTCGAACGCCCTCGACAGGAAGCGGTTGGCGCCGAGCAAGAGGCCGACCGCGAGACCGGCCGTGCCGCCAATGGCCAGCGCGGCGCCGATCTCCGCGGCAGTGACGCCAAGATTGAAATAGTAATTCGGATTCGCGATCAGGGCAGCGAGCGCGTGCCCGATCGACAGCAGGGAAGGGACTACGTCGCGGTAAAGCCAGCCGGAATGGGCCAGGAATTCCCACACGGCCAAAATACCGAGCACGATCGCGATGCGCAGCAAGGTGACCGGGCTTACCAGGGGCGCGGCGGTCGCCGCTTGTCTCAGTCGACCGGTCTCAGCCATCGCTCGGCCTTTTCCAGCGCGATAAAGAAAAGCACACTCGCCAAAATGACGAAGCATATGGCGGCGTATGTTCCGGCCAGGTCGTAACGCTCCGCCAAATCGTTGATTAACTGTCCAAGCCCGCCGAAATTGATGAGGAATTCCGTGCCAACGATATTGATCAGCGCAAAGATCAATCCAAGCCGTACACCCACGAAGATCGTCGGCAACGCAGCGGGAAACAAAATCTTCCAGAACTGCTGCGTCGCCGTAAGGTTGAAGCTGCGCCCGACATCGACCAGCACTCTGCGCGTTCCCGAGATGCCCTCGATGGTCTTGAGTATCACCGGCGGCAATGCAGCCAAAAAACCCATCATGATGATGGTCCAGGCATTACGGCCAAAGATGACCATGAATAACGGGTAGGTAAGCACCAGCGGCGCGGCGGCAAACGCGGCAACCCAGGTCTCACACGCCTGCTGCAGCAGCTTGAACCGCTGCATCAGCACGCCGATGGTCACGCCGCATATGGTGACCATGACGCCAGCAGTCAGGCATTCTCCGGCTGTGACGAAAAAGCGATGGGCGACATTCTCCTCGAGAAACAACCGCCCGAAGCTTGCGATGATCTCCGATGGCAGGGGAATAATGTACCGGTTAAGCGCGCCGGCACGCAGCAGCGCCTCGACCATCAGCACAAACGCAATGAAGGACCCGAAACCAACGAGCGGGGCAGCATAGCTCCGGGTCAACAGAGGTGCGGACGAAGCGGTAATTGTCATCGCGCGCCCTCATGTGCGCTCAGTGCTTCTTTCTCCTCGTCACGCATACCGCGATTTGCCTCTTCGCGCAGATCGTTCCAGATCTGCGCAACATAGCGACCGAAAGCCTCACTGCTCACGATTTCCGACGTGCGCGGTCGCGGCAAACTAATGTCCACAATACGTTTCACTTTCCCGGGACGGTAGGTCATCACGAGAATACGGTCCGACATCTGAACGGCTTCCGTAATATTATGCGTTATCAGCAGCGTGGTCTGTTTAAGTTGTTGTTGGATTTGCAGGACCTTGTCTCCGAGCAGCAACCGCGTCTGCTCATCCAGCGCTGCGAATGGCTCGTCCATCAGCAGGATTTTCGGCTCGGAAGCGAGCGTCCGCGCAAGCGAAACACGCTGTCGCATACCGCCTGACAATTCGCCCGGATAGCGATTCTCAAAACCATCCAGGCCGACCATCCTGATAAAGTGGCGCGCGCGTTCGGTACGTTTCGCCCTCGGCATACCGACGAGTTCGAGTGGAAAGGCGACATTGTCAGTGACAGTGCGCCAGGGAAATGTCGATTCTTCCTGGAACACCATGCCGATGGACCGGTGCGGACCGGAGACAGTTTCGCCGCCGACCTTCACGACGCCCTCATGGTGACTCAACAAGCCGCCGATAACATTGAACAAGGTCGATTTTCCGCACCCGGATGGACCGATGACCGAAACGAATTCACCGAGTTTGACGGTGAACGACACGTTGTCGACCGCTGTGATCGGCCCTTCGGGTGTCTCGAAGTGCACTACAATGTCGTCGGCCACAAGGATGGCGTCATTTGATCCTCCGGGAGTCGGCATCGGAACTAGTCGCTCGTTCGGGTCATGACCGCGGTTACCGGGGCAGTGTAACCTGGCTCAACCCGTACATCGACGACGGCGACGTAGCCTGCTTCGACGGCGGCAATTGCCTTCGCGAATGTCGCATCGAGATCGCGGACGGCTGTCACCGGCCCGAAACCCTGCGCACCTTGAGCGCGAGCCATGGCGGCCAGATCAATATCGGGCTCCGAGATCCGCTGGCCGACCCAGCGATTTTCAATCGGCCGATTGCGCACGCGGGCAACTCGTTCCTGATGCAACTCATCGTTAAAGAACGAGCGGTTATTGGCGACGACGATCAGCAACGGAATGTGGTAATGCGCCGCTGTCCATAGCGCGGTGACACCCATCAGAAAATCGCCGTCACCGCAGACCGCGACCGGCAGCCGGCTCGAGCCCTTCAATGCCAGAGCTGCGCCGACGGAAATACCAGGCCCGCCGCCGACACCGCCCCCGCCATCGCCACCAAGGAAGTCTAGCGGGTGGCGGAATGGCCAGACTGCGCCGTTCCACGAGAGTGAGATATGGGTAAGGGACGTTGGCCGATCGCCAAGCGAGCGATACAGCGCATGGGCAAGATGATCGACAGTGAGCTTTTCGCCGGTTGGCTTGAATGGCTCGACGCGACGGCTTGGTACGAGATGCGGTTTGGCTTGCCCGAGCGCGGCTAGCAAGGCCGGGACCGCTACGTCCGGCTCACAGTCGATCATGACGTCGACGGGAGGCAGACCCTGATAGTCCATGCTCCAGCCGTTGTGCAGGCGATGATCAACAGATACCTGCACGAATTTCGCGGTGGCATTGCCGCCGGCGTTTTTGAGCGTACCTGCAACGTCGACCCAGTCGAGACTGAGGATCACATCGGCGGCACGAATTGCTTCTGCCGCCTCCGGCGAAAGCACCGTACCGCCTGGAGCGCCCGCGTGCAGGCTGTGATCAGTTGGGAATGCGGCTCCGATCTTGAGATCAGTGACCACGCGCGCACCAAGTCGCTCCGCCAGTGCGATACGCTCTTTCCAGGCATCAAAATCGCGAGATACGCGGCCGGCCAGGATCACCGGATGTTTCGCGTTGCGCAGCAGTTCGACGGCCTTGGCCACCATTGCGGACGGTGCCGCGCTTTGCACTTCCGGCATAAAGCGCGCCGCATCGATCGGCGCCACTGCGTCGGAAAGTTTCTCCTCCTGCATGCCGGCGTCGAGATTGACATAAGTCGGTCCGCGCGGCGCCGTGTTGGCGATCCAGCCGGCGCGCAGTATGGCCTCGCGTGCGGCGACGGGTGAGGCCGGCTGATCATCCCACTTGGTGTAGCCGCGGATGAGTGCGCCCTGGTCGCGCGCCGTATGGATCCAGTCGATCCATGGCCTGCGTTTCACTGCGTCGACCGGTCCGGTTGCGCCAAGAACGACCATCGGCATGCGGTCGCACCACGCGTTGAAGATCGCCATGGTGGCGTGCATCAAGCCGACATTCGAATGCACTGCCGCCGCCATCGCCTTGCCGGTGACCTTGGCGTAGCCATGCGCTATGGCGACTGCGCTTTCTTCATGCAGGCAGAGCAGCATTTGCGGCCGTTCATTGCCGAGATAGTTCACAATGCTGTCGTGCAGGCCGCGGTAGCTCGCGCCCGGATTGAGCGCGATGTAGGGAATATCGAGAGCACGCAAGGCATCGGCCGCGACGTCGCTGCCGAACTGCGCTGCATTAACTCCGGCCGGTACCGGCCGGTCGATTGCCGCTATCGCGGGATCATGAGCGGGCTTTGCCTTGTTTTTGGCGCCATCGCGAAGGGAACTGGTCACGGTCAGGGGTCCTGCTGCTCGCCCGCCCGAAAGGCGGGCCGGCGGCATCCAACCGGATTACGCGCCCTGACGCAATCGGGCGAGCACTTTCAGTCCGGCATATCCGTCGGCCGGGTCCATTCCGACCTTTTTCTGGAAGGCAAGAATGGCCCGTATGGTGTCGCTGCCAACGCGGCCGTCAATGCCGTCGGTCTTGAAGCCCTGCTCATTGAGACGGCGCTGGATTTCCTTGACCTCTTCCAAGGTCGGGGCGCGCTCTCCACCGGGGAACTGTTGGCGGAATGGCGGGTCGCCGCGGATCAGGTCGCCGAGATGACAGAGCGCAAGCGTGTAGCTTGTTGACGGGTTGTAGGAGTGGACGGCACGGAAATTCTGACCGATGAGAAACGCCGGACCGCCCGGAACCGGCGACCAGAGCTTCACCTTGTCATTCGGCCGTGGAAAAGCGGCGCCATCCGCACGCCGCACGCCGAGGTCCCCCCACTTGGCGTAGGAGCGCATTGTCTGATTGTTCGCGAGCCGCGTTTGACTAGCGGCGATGGTGACCTCGTAGCCCCAAGCCTCGCCGTGTTGGTAGTTGCCGCGCTCAACAAGAAAGCGCGCAGTACCAGCAAGGGAGTCGTCCGGCTTGCCAAAGGGCGACGTGCGGCCATCGTGGTCGTAATCGACTCCCATATTCAGCCATACCTCAGGCATCCATTGGGTGTGCCCCATGGCGCCGGCCCAGGAGCCGATCATGTCCGACGGCTGCGCCCAGCCGCGATCAACGATAGTGAGTGCATTGAGCAGCTCGGCTTCCCAATAGCGGCGGCGGCGCGGTTCGCCCCAGGCGAGCGCGGCAAGCGCCGGGATGATGGGGCGCATGTATTTCGGATTCACGATCACGTCACCGAAAGACGATTCCATTCCCCAGAGGCCGAGCATGATATAGCGGTCAACGCCATAATCTTTTTCGATGCGTCCCAGCAGATCGGCATAGTCCTTGGCGCGCGCCATGCCGGTGATCACTCGCCATTCGGAGCAGCGGCGATTTATGTATTGCCACATCAATTCGGTAAATTCGGGCTGCGACCGGTCCTCCGCGATCACGCTTGTGTCCGGGGTCACCGCGCCCATCACCCGGTCATAGGTTTGCTCCGAAATACCGCGACTGAGTGCGCGCGGACGAAATCCGGCGACCCAACGCGCGAAAGCCGGCGACTGCGCAGCAGCCGCAAGTCCGCTCCATGCAGCACACGCGCCGGCTAAGATCGCGCTAGTGATAAGCCTGCGGCGTGTCAGGCATCGGCCTGGCAAGGCTGTGCTGCGGATTCTTGGCATGGCGGCATTCTAGTCGGGAACGAGACGTGCACAATCCGCGCCTCCTCAACTCTCGCCGTGTTTGGGTTACTTGCGAAACGTGCCGTTTTGTGTGCGGCTTTTCCTTTACCTTTTGCGGTGGTGTGGCGGCGGCCGGCTTTTCGCTCGGCAACGGGGGCGCCAGCGCGACCGCAGGTGTTTCGGGATGCTCGATGATGGGAGGAACGCCATGCACCGCAGGGACGGGATCACCCTCCTTGATTTCGGTGCCGCGCGCGCTGATGAGCCTTTCATATGCGGCAACAAGCGTCATATATGGATTGACGAACACCCAGCCGACTTTGGTGGGCACCTGCATGTCAAAATGCAGATGATAGGTCGTGCCGCGCTCGCGGTTGTTGTAGTTGCCGACTTTCCCGATCTGATCACCTGCATGCACCAGCTTACCGTTCAGAATGCCGTCGGCATCGAGCTGGTTTGGATTCATATGCATGTAGCGCAGGCGCACGTGAGTATCGGGTGTGTTGATGAATAGATAAACGGCCTCCTGCTTGCGCGCGCGCAGGATGAATCCGTCATGCGCTGCCACGACGTCGTGTTGATACGGCTGACAGCGGTCGGCGCCCTCGTTGAAAAGTGCGCAGGAGCTCGGCCGGATGTCCTGCCCCTGGTGGCCCTCGCCACCCGGACACTGGCCAACGAAATAATTGCGATGCTCGCAGAAATTATCGCGCCAGGGATAGGAGTAGTTGGTTGGCGCGCTTTCGTTGAAAACCAGCGGCCGGTCATTCACTTTGCACGAGTAGGATTGACCCTTTTTGTGCGGATTGCGGACCGTGCGGCCGGTGAAGTCGCAATCGCCCCAATTGTTGAATGATTGCGAATTGGCGAAGGCAGGAGCTTCCTTGATCGGGAAGCGCAGCCGCGCATAGACCGTGTAGTCGGCCCGTCCGCCGAGATCTTTTTTCAGTCCGGTGCTGGGAATGAGAAAGCCAGGACTGAAATAAGTGAAGTCCTTTGACGCTTCCTTCGGTTGGCCCAGCGGCAAAGGTGCCACCGCTCGCCGCGCCGGAGCGGAAGCGCCGCCGCCCGCGAGCATGAGCGCGCGCAAGAAGCGCTCCATCACGCGATCCGCCTGTTTGCAGGTGAGGATCTTCGCGCGCGGTCGCGTGTCGAGGCAGTAGATCGCTGCAACATAAGTCACGCCGTAACGCTCAAAGGCGTAACGAATGTATGATTCGTGCAGATAGCGGCGGATACCGGGGAAGTCGTTTTGAAGTGTCTTCACTAATTCGCCCTCGGGCAGGGCGGGGCCATCAAGTTGGTACGTCATGCTGAATCCGGAGAACAGGACGTAAACCGGATCGCCGTAGCGGATATCGGAGAGCTCCCGGACATCGGCGAGCTTGAGCGCAAATGTTGCGTCGTAGCCGGCAGGCCCGGGAACAAAAAATTTCGTTGCGCCAAAACCGGAGCGCATAAAGCGGTCGACGGTTTCGGCTGTCTTGTCCGCCTGCTGGTCGGGATTGGCGTCGCGTTCCTTTGCGAAGCCTTCGACGTCGAAGGGCAGGAGCACCGGTACGGAACTGCGGGAGATGCCGGGAAACCCCGGTTCGGATACTCTATTGAGCTTGGCGAAAGCGTCGGCCGGCGTGGCCGACCGTTCAGTCAGGCTCGCCGCCGCCGCATCCCAATCGGCTTGTATGATTGAGGTATGCGGCTCTCTCATCTCCTCCGCGGGGGCGGCATTGGCGATCAGCCAAGCGAGGCCAACAAGGACGGCACGTTTCAATCCAACTTCCCTCGTTCTGCCACATCAACGAAGACTCAATAGGGAGGGGAGTTAAAGGCATCAAACCGGAGCATACAAGGGTCGTATCCTCGTGTAGGGTGCGCCGCGGCGCCGCATCCCGGCGCTGGAAATCCCCGGAGCACGCGAGAAATGACGGTGCATGAAGCAAATCCAATGGCTGCGTCAAACGCCGAGCGCGAGCCGGAGCTTATGGAAAGCGGCGGCACTGCGCGCCTGCACCTGACCCTTGCCGCCACCGACTACGACCATGTGCGCGACCTCGTAAACGGGGTGGTGCGGCCGGAAGGTATCGTGCTGACCGCCTTCGTGCTCCCGGTCGAGGAGATTTTCTACAGGTTCATCAAGAATCGCGAGTGGGACGTTTCGGAGATGTCCTTCGGCAAGTTCATCGGTTTCGCCTCGCAGGGCAACTCGCCGTTCGTCGGGATTCCGGTCTTTCCCTCACGCGTGTTTCGACATTCTGCGTTCTATGTACTACGTGACCGTGGCATCTCGACGCCGAAGGACCTGGAGGGCAAGCGCGTCGGCATTCCGGAATGGGCGCAGACCGCCGGCATCTATGCGCGGGGATTTCTGTCGGAAACAGCCGGGGTTGATCTGCGAAAGATTCATTGGATTCAGGCCGGCATGAATGAGGCAGGCCGCGAAGAAAAAGTCGAATTCAAGCTGCCGGCCGGGATCCAATATGAACAGCGGCGCGACACCAGCGTCAGTGGGATGCTGCTCTCAGGCGAGATCGATGCGGCGATTTCGGCGCGCGTGCCGGAAGCATTCAGCAAAGGCAATGGCAAAATCACGCGACTTTACCCGGATTACCGTGCGGAAGAGGAGCGATACCATGCCGCGACTGGCATTTTTCCGATCATGCACGTGATTGCTTTGCGGCGAAAAGTGTTCGAGCGCTATCCGTGGGTGGCAATGAACCTGTTCAAGGCCTTCGACGAGGCCAAGCACCGCAGTCTCGATCGTATCCAGGATTTGACTGCATCACGCATACCGGTGCCGTGGGCGGCCGCAATCGCGGGTGAGTGGAGCGCAAGTTTCGGCGCTGATCCGTTTCCGTATGGCCTCGAAGACAATCGCAGGACGCTCGACGCATTCTGCCGTTTTGCTCATGTGCAGGGCATCACGGCGACGCGACTGTCACCGGATGATCTGTTTCCCAAGGAAGTGCGGAGCAGCGTGCGAGTTTAGTCCTTGGCCCGCTCGACATACGAACCGTCGGCAGTGTTTACCACCACGCGGGTGCCGACCGTAATATGAGTTGGCACCATGGTGCGCACGCCGTTGGAAAGGGTCGCCGGCTTGAATGAGCCTGACGCGGTCTGGCCCTTGACCACGGGTTCGGTGTCGGTGATTTCCAGCGTCACCTTCTGCGGAATCTCAATCGAAACCGGGCTGCCTTCGTGGAGGGCCAGGCTGACAATCATGCCTTCCTGAAGATATTTGGCGTAATCCCCCACGATATCGGCCGGCACCTGCACCTGGTCATAGGTTTCCTGGTTCATGAAATGGAAGCCGGCGCCATCCTGATAAAGGTACGAGAACTCATGATCCTCGACGTGGGCGCGCTCGACTTGGTCGGTGGTCTTGTAGCGCTGCGAGGTCTTCACCCCGTCGGAAATCCGGCGCATATCGACCTGGGTGGTCGGCGTACCCTTGCCGGGATGAAAATTTTCTGCAGTGAGAACAACGTAGAGCCTGCCGTCGATGTCGACGATATTGCCCTTTCGGAGCGATGAGGCGATGACTTTCACGATAACTGTCCTTGACTTGCGGGCGGGACGCCGCGGTTTCGGGGCGCACCATAGCGATCTTCTCGTGCGATGCCAGCCTTTCTCGCTTGTCCGTTCGAGGTAAAGGTGCCGAAAAGTCCGCCTTTTTGGAATGCAGCCAGCCATGCTGCCCGGCGACCACATCTGTTGGCGCGTGGCCGCGTTACCGCGGCCTTGCGAGCCTGGTTCACGAAACACGATTTCTTGGAAGTTGAAACCGCAGTCCTGCAGGCATCGCCGGGCAATGAAACGCATCTGCACGCTTTCGTCACCGACTTGATCGCGCCGGGCGGGGAGCGTCACGGTCTTTATCTGCGTACATCGCCGGAATTCGCCTGCAAGAAACTATTGACGGCAGGCGAGAGGCGTATCGTCGATTTCGCGCGCGTCTTCCGCAATCGGGAACGCGGCGCCTTGCATCATCCTGAATTCACCATGCTGGAATGGTACCGCGTCAACGAGTCGTATGAAATCCTTATGGCCGATTGTGCGGCGCTACTGGCCGAAACCGCGTACGCTGCCGGCACGAAGGAATTCAAGTTTCGCGACAAAACCATCGATCCTTTTGCGGTACCGGAGCGCTTGACGGTTGCGGATGCGTTCGCGCGCCATGCCGGCGTCGATCTGCTCGCCACTGTTAATGGGCGCATGGCTGACCGGGCTGCGCTTGCCACGCAAGCGGGCAAGGCTGGAGTCGCCGTCGCCAAAGACGATACGTGGGGCGACATCTTCAGCCGTATTCTTGCCGAGCGCGTGGATCCCCACCTCGGCATCGGCCGTGCTACGATACTCTATGAGTATCCACTCCCCTTGGCGGCGCTCGCGCGCGCGAAACCCGGCAGTGAAAAAGTTTCCGAACGTTTCGAGCTCTACGTCTGTGGCGTTGAGCTCGCCAACGCCTTTGGCGAGCTGACCGACGTCGCCGAACAGCGTGCGAGGTTTGACGCTGCGATGGCGGAAAAGGGACGCATCCATGGGGAACGGTATCCGTTGGATGAGGATTTTCTCACTGCACTCGGTCAAATGCCGCAGGCTTGCGGCATCGCGCTTGGTTTTGACCGTCTCGTCATGCTCGCGACCGGGGCCCAGCACATTGAGCAGGTGATCTGGACTCCGGTCATCGAGCCGTAAGCAAAGGGACAGAAAACAATGACGACACTACGCACACCCGCACAACTGTGTGAACGTGGTTTGACCGCCTCCGAAGATCTGCCCGCGCTTGAGGCGGTCGCTGCCCGCTATGCCGTGGCGCTGCCCTTGCCAATAGCACAATTGATTGATCGGAAAGATCCGCGCGATCCGATTGGGCGGCAATTTGTTCCCGCTGCCGAAGAGCTGGACCGGGACGATGCGGAAATCGCCGATCCCATCGGCGATGACACGTGCAGCCCGACGGAGGGGATCGTTCATCGTTATCCCGATCGGGTTCTGCTTAAGCTCACTCACATTTGCGCAGTTTATTGCCGCTTCTGCTTTCGCCGCGAGATGATCGGTCCGCACAAGCCAAATGCGTTGTCGCCTAAAGCGCTTGGGCGTGCTCTTCACTATATCCGCACACATCCGGAAATATGGGAGGTGATCCTGACCGGGGGCGATCCCCTGATCCTGTCACCGCGGCGCCTACGTTCGGTCATGAGAAATCTGGCCAATATCGATCATGTTAAAGTCATACGAATTCACACGCGCATGCCGGTTGTCGCGCCGGTGCGTATCACCGCCGAGCTGGTGCGTTCAATCAAGGTCAAGGGAAAGCCGACCTATGTCGCAATCCACGTGAACCATCCAAGGGAGTTGACGACTGGGGCGCGCATTGCCTGCGCGCGTTTGGCGGACGCCGGCATTCCATTGCTTTCGCAGTCGGTGCTGCTGGCGGGTGTAAATGATACGCCCGAAATTATGGGCGACCTGATGCGAACGTTGGTCGAATGCCGCATCAAGCCTTACTACCTGCACCACGCCGATCTCGCGCCCGGCACGGCGCATCTGCGAACCGATGTCGCTACCGGGCAGAAGCTAATGCGCGATCTGCGCGGGCGTTGGTCCGGGCTATGCCAGCCGACCTATGTGCTCGATATTCCGGGTGGCCATGGAAAGTCTCCGATCGGTCCAAACTACATCGAAGCCAGCGCGGCGCCCGATCTTTTCGTCGAGGATTTCAACGGTCGACGGCACGCCTATCCGCGGCGTGCGCACGCATCGAAAAAGAATGATTCGGAAGGCCACCGCTATGGGCGCTAATGGCGAATCGACCACAAGTCGAGGAACGCGGCAGCCACCGCGAGACTCGCGAAGCCGATGAACACGACGGCTATGACGGCGTGCCAGACAAAGGACACGTCGCGCCGAAGTGCCGCTACGACGTTTTGCCTACTAATCAAAGCCTGACGCTCCTGAAGAGCTGCCTGCAGGTCAGCAAACTTACCTGCTAGGGGATCATCCGGCCCATAATTTGTATGTTAAAAAAAGTGTGAGAAGTGCCGCATCTTCGCATGGCTGCCATGAGAAGGTATGCCTTCGGAGGAGTAGCCGGCTGAGGATACCTCCGTGAACTAATTGCAGAAATTCGAAATTCGATCGGGTTTTTGACCGAAGAGCCAAATTGCCGCGGGGTTCCGGGAGACGATTTGATCAAGCTCAAAGCTTCGAGACCGATTCCGAGCTTCTGTCGCAGCTGGAATTTGCCGGGTTTCATTAGGGACGCAGTTCATCATGGCAGCAAGGCCAAGCTCGGGCGCATCGGGGCAGACCCGTGCACTCTGGATGTCAACTATCGCGTTCACCGTGTGTTTCGCGGTGTGGACCATCTTCGCCATCATCGGCGTGCAGATTAAGCAACAGCTTGGTCTCAACGAGACGCAGTTCGGCCTACTGGTCGGCACGCCGATCCTCACTGGTTCGCTCGTCCGCATCTTCCTCGGCATCTGGACCGATCAATATGGCGGCCGCCGAATCTACACGGTGGTGATGCTGGCGGCGGCGGTTGCGACCTTCCTGCTGGTTTACGCCCACACCTACATCCAGATTCTGATCGCCGCGCTCGGCGTTGGCATCG
>Ga0187773_10000349_pt1 | contig 18543 bp, 20 predicted proteins | sample 0216_BV02_MP05_1_FD_133133 | JGI IMG/M metagenome (GOLD analysis project Ga0187773, IMG submission 133133) | Tropical peat soil microbial communities from peatlands in Department of Meta, Colombia - 0216_BV02_MP05_10_MG | ecosystem: Environmental > Terrestrial > Soil > Wetlands > Peat | place...
AAGAACTACGCCGACTTCCTGCCCAAGCAGCTCTACATCGCGAGCGCGCTGTGGGCGGCGTACGGAACGCCGGGCATCGATCCCGGGGTGACGAAGGCGCAGAAGGCGTTCTACGAGGAGTACGCCGCGACGGGCCAGAAGCCCGACCTTCCCGCGAGCATCGCGTGGAACACCGGCCTCATCGTCGTCGACTCGCTGCGAAAGCTCGGAACGAACGTCACTGCAACGCAGCTTCGCGATCACATCGGGAACCTCAAGGGGTTCGCGGGGATCGACGGCGTGCATGACTTTCATGCTTCCCCGCAGCGGGGCCTCGGCCTGTCGGACGTGGTGGTGACGCGCTGGGACGCGGCGAAAGGCACCTGGATCCCGCTGAGCAAGCCCGGCGGCGAGCCGCTGCGCTGACTCCCCGCGCGTAGCTCCGCTTCCGTTGGAGGGGATGCCCTCCTCGGCGAGGACGGGAACGGGCGATCGATGGAACAGGCGATCCAGACCGTCATCGGCGGGCTGCTGCAGGGCAGCGTGTTCGGCGTCGTGGCGCTGGGGTTCTCGCTCGTCTTCCGCGTCACCGGCGCGATCAACCTCTCGCAGGGCGCGTTCTGCATCGTCGGCGCGCTCGCGATGTACTCGTTCGAGGTCTCGCTCGGCTGGCCGGCGTGGATCGCCGCCGCGGCCGCGGTGGCGGTCACCGCCGCCGCGGGCGCGGCGATCGGAGCGGCGACGTTCGTGCCGGCGCTCTCGCGGCTCCCCGTCAGCAGCATGCTGATTCTCACCGCGGGGCTGCTGACGACGCTCGAGGGCCTGTCGCTCGTCGTCTGGGGCAGCCAGCCCTACGCGCTTCCGCCCTTCTCGGGCGAGGCGCCGGTGACGGTGCTCGGCGTCCGCCTGCCGACCCAGGGGTTCTGGATCGTCGGCGCGGCCGCGGCGATCATCGCGGGCGTGTGGTTCCTGCTGATGCGGACCGCGCTCGGGCGGGGGCTGCGCGCGTGCGCGGAGAACCCGACCGCCGCCCGCCTCATGGGCATCGACGTGCCGCGCATGACGCTCTTCAGCTTCACGCTCGCCGCGCTCATCGCCGGCGTCGGCGGCATCGTGGTCGCGCCGATCCTGTCGTTCCAGTTCGACACCGGACGCCTGTTCACCATCTCGGGATTCAGCGCCGTCGCGATCGGCGGCCTCGGGTCGCTCGCGGGCTCGGTCGCGGGGGGCGAGCTGCTCGGGGTCGCCGAGCAGCTCGCCGCGGGCTACGTTTCGTCGCTCTTCGCGAACGGCATCGCGCTCGCGCTCCTCATCCTCACGCTCCTCGTGCGCCCGAGCGGCCTGTTCACCGCGAGGCGAACGCGGCGCGAGGACGTGCGCGACGAGCACCGCATCTACCACCCGGTGGTGCGGCTGAGAGGCCGGCGCGCGGTCGTATTCGGCCTCGGCGCGGTCGCGGCGCTCGCGCTGCTGCCGTGGATCGTTCCGGCGGGCCTGATGAGCTCGATCGTCATCACCGGCATCCTCTTCATCGGCGTGCTGGGTCTCGACGTCCTCATGGGCTACTGCGGGCAGGTGAGCCTCGGCCAGGCGGGCTTCATGGCAGTCGGCGGCTACACCGCCGCCATCCTCGCGACCAACTACGGCTGGCCGCCGCTCGCCGGGATCGCCGCGGGAATCGCGCTGTCGCTGGCCTGCGCGGTCGCGCTCTCGCTCGTCACCATGCGCCTGCGCGGGCACTACCTCGCGCTCGCGACGCTCGCCTTCGGACTGCTCGTCGACTCGCTCACCGTCGGCATGACCGAGACCACCGGCGGCCCCTCGGGTCTCGTCGGCGTGCCCTCGTTCGCCGTCGGCCCGCTCGACTTCGGCTCGCCGGTCGCGATGTACTACCTCGTCGCCGCCCTGATCGTGGTCCTCGTCCTCGCGCTCCTCGGGGGGATCCGCTCGGGCTTCGGCCGCGCGCTGCAGGCGGTGCGCACCGACCAGACGGCCGCCGCGGCGCTCGGCATCGACGTGCCGCGCTACAAGATGGCGGCGTTCGCGATCAGCGCCGCGCTCGCGTCGCTCTCGGGCAGCCTCTACGCCTTCTACTTTCACTTCCTCTCGCCGGAGATGGTCGGCACGGCGCGCTCGCTCGAGATGATCGCGATGCTCGTCGTCGGCGGCGAGGGCACGCTGGTCGGGTCGCTCTTCGGCGTCGCGCTCCTGACGCTGCTGCCGACGATCTTCCAGCCGCTCGCTCTCTACAAGACGCTGGCCGAAGGGCTGCTGCTCGTGCTCGCGGTGCGCTATCTTCCCGGCGGGATCTTCGGCGCGCTCGCGCAACGGTTCCTCAACCCGCCGGCGCGCGCGGCGGAGAGCGCCCCGTGAGCGCGCCGGCGCTGGAGGCGGTCGGCCTCGCGAAATCCTTCGGCGGCGTGCGCGCGGTAGACGACGTTTCGTTCTCGGTTCCCGAGGGCAGCCTCACGGCGCTGATCGGCCCGAACGGGGCCGGCAAGACGACGCTCTTCAATCTCGTCACGCGGCTCTACGAGCCCGACGCGGGCGAGGTGCGCTTCCGCGGCCGGCCGCTCGCGGGCCTTTCGCCCGCGGGAATCGCCTCGCTGGGGCTGGTGCGCACCTTCCAGTCGGCGCGCATCTTTCCCGGGATGACCGCGCTCGAGAACGTGCTCGCCGGCGCGCATCTGCACGTGCGCGCTCCCGCCTGGCGCCAGATGCTGTGGCTGCCCGCGGCGCGGCGCGAGCAGCGCGAGCTGGTGCGAAGCGCGGACGCCCTTCTCGATCTCGCCGGGCTCCTGCCTTTCCGCGACGCCGCCGCGACCGACCTGCCGATGGGCGCGCAGAAGCTGCTCGAGGTGATCCGCGCCCTGATGGCCCGGCCGCGCGTCGTGCTGCTCGACGAGCCGGCCGCGGGGCTGAACGACGCCGAGACCGCGGAGCTCGCGTCGCTCCTGCGCGCGGTGCGCTCGAGCGGCGTCACCGTGGTCGTCGTCGAGCACAACATGTCGCTCGTCATGGGCGTCGCCGACCGGGTGATCGTCGTCGACCTGGGCGCGGTGGTCGCTTCCGGAACGCCCGCCGAGATCCAGGGCAACCCGCGCGTGATCGAAGCCTACGTCGGCCGGGAGGCGGCGTGACGCTCGAGACGCAATCGCTTTCCACCGGCTATGCGGGACGCGCGGTCGTGCACGAGGTCGACCTCGCGCTGCAGGAAGGCGAGATCGTCGCGCTCGTCGGCGCCAACGGCGCGGGGAAGTCGACGCTCGCCAAGGCGATCTCGGGGCTGCTGCCCGCGCTCTCCGGGCGGATCCTCCTCGACGGGGCGCCGATCGAGAGGACCTCGCCTGCCGAGCGGGTGCGCCTGGGGATCGCGCACGTTCCCGAGGGACGCCAGGTGTTCTCCGGGCTGTCGGTCGCGGAGAACCTGCTGCTCGGCGCGTGGGTGCACCGCGGCGCCCTGAGCGAGCCCGAGACGGAAAGACGCATCGAGCGCGCCTGCGAGGCGTTCCCGGCGCTTCTCGAGCGGCTGCAGCAGCCCGCGGGCACGCTCTCGGGCGGCCAGCAGCAGATGCTCGCGATCGCGCGCGGCCTCATGGCCGATCCGCGCTACCTCGTCCTCGACGAGCCCTCGCTCGGCCTCTCGCCGATCCTGGTCGTCGATATCTTCCGCATGATCGAGGCGCTGCGCTCGCGCGGGATCGCGATTCTCCTCTCCGAGCAGAACGCGCGCATGAGCCTCGCCATCGCCGACCGCGCCCTGGTGATCGAGACCGGCCGGGTCGCGATCGAAGGAGCGGGGCGCGAGCTGCTCGGCCGCCGCGACGTCACCGAGCGCTATCTCGGCGTCGGCAAGGGTGTCGGCGCGAGCGACGACGGCCGCAGCGCGCGCCTGACCGAAGGGCTGCGAGCGATATTCCCGCCGGCCGCCCGCGGCTAGGAGCCGGCCGGCCTGAACTTCTGCACGCGCTTGCCGGAAGCGACCTCGGTCGTATACAGGTTGCCCTTCGAGTCGATGCCGATGTTGTGCACGTAGAGGAACTCGCCGGCGAAGCGGCCCGGGCGGCCGAAGCTCGCGATCACCTTCCCCGATTCGCGCTCGACGGTGCGCACCTCGTCGTTCGTGCCGTCGGCCAGGTAGAAGTATCTCTGCTGCGGGTCGGTCGAGAGCACCAGATCCCAGGAGGAGCCCGAGGCGAGCGTCTTCTCCTCGAACACGAACTGCCTCACGAAGGTTCCGTCTTTCCTGAACACCTGGACGCGGTTGTTGGCGCGGTCGCAAACGTACACGAGTCCGTCGTTCGCGAGGCGCACGCAGTGAACGGGGTTCGCGAACTGGGGCGAGCTCGGGTTGTACATCGGCAGCTTCTCGTCGCCCGGGGCCTTGCCGTAGGCGCCCCAGTGGCGCTTGTACGCGCCGGTCGCCGCGTCGAAGACGATGACGCGCTTGTTGCCGTAGCCGTCGGCGACGTACAGCTCGTTGGCCTGCGCGTCGATCTGCATGTGCGCGGGGCGCCCGAGCTGCGTCCTCGAGTTGCTGCCCTCGCTCGCGCCGGCGTGGCCGATCTGCATCAGGAACCTGCCGTCGGGCGTGAACTTGAGGATCTGGTTGTCCTTCGGGTCGTTGCCGCCGATCCAGACGCTGCCCTGCGGGTCGATGTAGATGCCGTGCTCGTTCTCCGGCCACTCGTAGCCCTGCCCCGGCCCTCCCCACGCGCGGACCACGCTGCCGTCGGGGTCGAACTCGATCACCGCGGGCGCGGGCATGCAGCACTTCGCGCGCGGCGGATTGAAGGCGGCGCCCTTCTCCTCGTCGACCAGCGTCCTCGGGCGCTGGATGATCCACACATGGTCGCGCGCGTCGACCGCGATCCCGGCGACCTGGCCGAGGATCCAGTTGTTGGGGAGCGGCTTCGGCCAGGAAGTGTCGACCTGGAAGCCGCCCGAGGGCGCGCGCGTCGGCGCCTGCGCGCAGGCGGCGAGCGCGAGGGCTGCGAAAGCTGCGGCGAGTGCTTTTTTCATTTGATCTCCCCTTTCTATCTCACCTTGCCGAGCGCCCGCAGCACGACCTCGGGCGTGATCGGCTGCTGCGTCACCTTGGCCCCGAGCGGCCGGAGCGCATCGTTCACCGCGTTCATGATCGCGCCCGGCGCGCCGCCCGTTCCCGCCTCGCCCGCGCCCTTGGCGCCGAGCACCGATGTCTTCGTGGGGGTCTGCACGTGAGCGCACACGATGTCGGGCATCTCCGCCGCCATGGGCACGAGGTAGTCGGCCATGGTGGCGTTGAGGAGCTGGCCGCGGTCGTCGTAGAGGCAGTGCTCGTAGAGCGCGCCGCCGATGCCCTGCACGATCCCGCCGCGCGCCTGCTCGTCGACCAGCTTCGGGTTGATGACCCGCCCGCAGTCGTCGACGCACCACATCTTGAGCAGCTTCACAAATCCCGTCTCGGTGTCGACCTCGAGCGAGCAGCCTTGAGCGCCGTTGCTGAAGACGAAGGCGTAGTCCTTGACGCGGTAGTGGCGCGTCACCACAAGCTCCGGCTGGAAGTCGACCGGCAGCTCGTTTCCGCGGTAGTAGCAGATGCGCGCCAGCTCGGCGAGCGTGAGGCCCTGCTCGGTGCCCTTCTTCACCACCTTGCCGTCGACGATGTCGAGCTCGGAGGCGCTCGTCTTCAGGATCACCGCGCCGACTTCCAGAATGTTCTTCTTCAACGCGAGGCTCGCCTGCAGCACCGCCTCCCCGCCGATCCCCGCGGCGCGCGAGGCCCAGGTGCCGCCGCCGTAGGGCACCTTGTCGGTGTCGCCGGTCAGCACTTTCACGCAGCTCATCTCCACGCCGAGCGCGGTCGCGGCGATCTGCGCCATGATGGTCTCGGTGCCTTGGCCCTGCTCGGTGACGCCAGTCGCGGCGATGATCGAGCCGTTGGCGTCCAGCTTGATCGTGCAGCCGTCCTGCGCCGCGATGCGCGCGCCGCCGACGCCGTAGAACATGGGGCTCGGATTGGTGACCTCGATGAAGGACGACAGGCCGATGCCGCGGCAGACGCCCTTCTTCCTCAGATCGGCCTGCCCGCGCCGGAGCTGATCGTAATCCATCAGCTCGAGCAGCTTGTCCATGCACGCGTGGTGCGACAGCGCCTCGAAGCGCATGCCCGAGGGCGACTTGTACGGATAGGCGTCGTCCGGGATGAGGTTCTTCCTTCGCATCTCGGCGGGATCGATGCCGAGCTTCGCCGCGGCCTGGTCGACCATGTGCTCGGCGACCGCGATCGCGATCGGATGCCCGACCGCGCGGTACTGGCACATCATGTTCTTGTTCTGGAACACGACCGTCCCTTTCGCGCGGTACTCCTTGTGCTTGTACGGGCCGCCGGTGAGGTTGAGGATCTGGTTGCACTCGACGCCCGATGAGCGCGGGAACATCGAATACGGCCCGACGCCGGTGAGGTCGTCGATCTCGAGCGCCAGCATGTTGCCTTCGCGATCGACCGCCAGTTTCGCCTTCACGCGGTGGTCGCGCGCGTGGATGTCCGAAAGGAACGATTCGTAGCGGTCGGCGGCGAACTTCACCGGGCGGTTGAGCATGAGCGAGAGCGCGCACGCCGCGATTTCGTCGCCGTAGGTGTGGATCTTGATGCCGAAGGAGCCGCCGACGTCGCGCGCGACGATGCGCACGCGGTGCTCGTCGAGCGACAGGCGGCTCGCGACGATGCCCTGCACCATGTGCGGCGACTGGCCGCAGTGGTAGACGGTCATCGACTCGTCGGCGCGGTTGTAGTCGGCGAGTACGGCGCGCGGCTCCATGGTGACGCCGGTGTGGCGGCCGAAATGGATCGTGTCCTCGACGACGAGGTGCGCCGATTTCATCGCCGCGTCGACGCCGCCCGTGTCGACGGTCCGGGTGAAGCACAGGTTGCTGTCGAACTCCTTGTGGATCTTCGGCTCCGAAGGATCGAGAGCGCGCTCGGCGTCCAGGGCCGCGGGCAGCTCCTCGTAGTCGACCTCGACCGCCTCCGCGGCGTCCTCGGCCTGGGCGCGCGACTCGGCCACCACCGCGACGACCGGCTCGCCCTGCCAGCGGGCGACGTCGACGGCGAGCGGGTACTGCGGCGGTGAGCGCATGCCGGCAAGGTGGGTGAGCACGCCGACGTAAGGCTTCACGACCATCGCGATCTCGGCGCCGGTGACGATGCGCACCACGCCCGGCATGGCGGCAGCCTTCTTCGGTTTGATCCCGAGGATCCTCGCGTGGGCGTGCGGCGAGCGCACATAGGCGACGTGCACCATGCGCGGCAGCACGATGTCGTCGACGTACTGCCCTCTCCCTTGAGCGAGGCGGCGCGCGTTAGGGCGCGTCACCGAGCGGCCGACGTAGCTGTTCGGCGCGTCGAAGTTGAGGGTCTTCGTGGTCTCGTCGAAGTCGCTCATCTCGCTCTCCCGGCGCGGGCCTTCGCCACCGCCGCGATCGCGTCGACGATCGCCTGGTAGCCGGTGCAGCGGCAGTAGTTTCCCGACAGGAACTCGCGGATCTGCTCGCGCGACGGGTTCGGAACGTCGCGCAGCAGCGCCTGCGCGGCCATGAGGATCCCGGGCGTGCAGAAGCCGCACTGGAGCGCGTTGGTGAGGACGAAGGCGCTCTGCAGCTCCTCGATCTCGCGCGAGTCCGAGAGCCCCTCGACCGTGTCGACCTTGCAGCCGTCCGCCTGCACGGCGAACATGAGGCAGCCGCGGACGATCTCCCCGTCGACGCGCACGGTGCAGGCGCCGCACACGCCGTGCTCGCAGCCGACGTGGGTGCCGGTCAGCTCGAGCTCGAGCCTCAGGAAATCGGCGAGGTTCGTCCGCGCGGGCACCGTGCGCTTCACGCGCTCGCCGTTGACGGTCAGCTCGACCTCGACGGTCTCGGCGGGGGCGTTCATGTCAGCTCCTTGAGCACGCGGCCGGCGAGCACGCGGGCGAGGTGAAGTTTCATCGTGGCGGAGGCGTGGAGATCGCCTCGAGGCGCCAAGGCCCCGACCTTCGAGAGAACGCCGTCGACTGTATCCGCCTCGATGACTTCTGGTCGGTCGCCGACGCCGAAGAAGACGGCGCGCACGCCCCGGTTCGATCCGAGCGCCGCGACCCCGACCATGGCATAGTCGCCGTGCCTGCGCGCGAGCTCGCCGAAGGCGGATTTCGATCCGGGCTTGGGCAGAGGAAATTCTGCCGCGATCAGCAGCTCGCCCGGCTTCAGCGCCGTGGCGTAGAGCCCCTGGAAGAAATCCTTGGCGGCGACCCGGCGCTCGCCCTTCTTTCCGGCGACGACGAGCGTCGCTTCGAGCGCGAGCGCGCAGGCGGGCAGCTCGGCCGCGGGGTCGGCGAGCGCGCAGCTCCCGCCGAAGGTGCCGCGGTTGCGGATCGCCGGGTGCGCGATGTGCGGCATGGCGGCGGCGATAAGGGGCAAATGCTTCGCGATCTCGGGCGAGCGCTCGAGCTCGACGTGGCGGGTGAGCGCGCCGATGCGAACATGGGACTTCGTGACCTTGATGCCGGAAAGAGCGGCGATGCGGTTGATGTCGACCAGCACCTTGGGCGCGGCGACGCGGAAGTTGAGCATCGGCACGAGGCTCTGGCCGCCCGCGAGCACGCGCGCGTCGTCCTTGTGCTTGTCGAGCAGGGCGAGCGCCTCGGCGACGCTCGCCGGCCTCGCGTACGCAAAGCGCGGTGCTTTCATCTCCTCTCCCCGGTGCCGTATTATGCCGCATAGCTTTCGAGGAGGTCTCCATGGAATTCCACGAAACCCTGCGGCGCCGCGGCTACTCGAAGAAGGAAATGCTGATGCGGGTCGCGCGCTTCAAGAAGCTCAAAGGCTCCGACGGCGGCCTGCCCGACTCGAAGATGCCCGGGTGCGAGCGCATTCTCTACAACGTCATCGGCTTCCAGCCTCCGAAGGTCGAGCGCGGCGGCAAGCAGTCGCCCGTGGGCCTGAAGGCCGCGCGCATGGCGGCGATCAAGATCTCGGAAGGGTTCAACCTCGGCTACTGCCGCGCGAAGCCCGGCAAGGGGCCTATGCTCCACAACCACGACACCAACGAGACCTTCATCTGCATGACCGGGACGTGGCGGGCGATCTGGGAGAACAGGAAGGGCCGGCTCGAGCACGTCGACTTGAGGCCGCTCGACCTGATCTCGTTTCCGCCGGGCGCGATCCGGCGCTTCATGAACGTCACCCGTGGCCCGAAGAACAAATACTCGACCCTGATGTTCGTCATCGGCGGCAACGCGCCGAGCTCGGAGTTCACTTCCAGGTCGATGCGCGAGATAGAGGAAGCAGGCGCTCTCTAGTACGGAAGGTCGAGGAATCTATGATCGAAATCGCGGCATGGGCGGCGTCGGCGCTCGTCTTCCTGACGTTCTTCATGAAAACGATGATCCCGCTGCGGCTCGTCGCGATCGTGAGCAACGTCGCGTTCATCGGCTACGCGCTGCTCGGCCTGCAGTACGGGATCTTCGACAAGCTGCTCCCGATCCTCGTGCTCCACGTGCTGCTGCTGCCGCTCAACGTCTTCCGCCTGTGGCAGATGAAGCACGTGACGAGGAAGTTCTCCAGCGCAGCAACGAACCAGGTGCTGATCGAGCGTCTCGTCCCCTACATGAAGAGGGAGGCGTTCGCCCAGGGGAACGCCCTGTTCAGGAAGGGCGACGCCGCGGACAAAATCTACTTCATCGAGTCGGGCGCGGTCGAGGTTCCGGAGGTGAGGAGGGTGCTCGCCAAAGGCTCGGTCTTCGGGGAGGTCGGGATATTCACGCCCCACCTGAGGCGCTCGGCGAGCGCGATATGCGCGCAGGCGTCGGTCGTGTACAGCATCCATCGCGACGAGGTCCTGCAGCTCTACTACCAGAACCCCGAGTTCGGCTTCGTGATCGTGCGGCTGCTTTCGCGCTACGTCTCGGAGAACGTCGACACGATCATGGAGTTCGCGCACGGCAATGACCTGCCCGCGGGCGCGCTCGGCTAGACTGCTTCCTGAGGAGCAGATCCACCGCTACACCGTCGTGAGCGTCAAAGGCAGTCACGGGCGTCTCGGCGGCATCGGCGGGAGACTGCTAGATTCGCTTGACGACACGCAGCTCGCGCGCGCCAGGATCGATCTCGACCTCGTCGCCGCTGGTTATCTCGGCGGTGATATCGGAGTCGAATCCACAAAGCATCGGCAGCCCGGCGAGCGCTGCGCCCTGCGCGAGGATCGGATTCACCGAGTTGAACACCAGCGCGAGCGGCACCACGCCGCGCGAGGCCATCTCATAGAGCATCCACGCCGAGGCGACGCCGCCTTTCGCGGTGTCGAGCACGAGAACCTTTCCCGAGTACGATTGGCCAGCCAGCTTGTGCTGCGGTCGTGAGAAGACGCCCTTGATTCGGTCGAGGTCGTAGCGCGCCGAAAACCCGTCCTTCGCCGCGAGGGCCGTGCCGCGCACGGTCGCGCCCATCGCATGTCGCGCCCGGTAGGACGCAGGCTTCACGCGAGCTTCCCCGTGCGCGCCGCCTCCACGCACTCCTCCATCGAGGCGAGCATCGGCCGGTAGCCGTAGCCGCCGAGGATGTTCACGAGCTTGGCGCTGTTTGTCGCGAGGCGCTTCCAGCCGTTCGCCTCGGCCATCTCGCGGGCATAGGACTGATAGAAGCACATGCCCGCGAGCACGGTGCCGCCCGCGGCCTCGATGCGCTCGACGAAGCCCATGCGCTGCGCGTCGGGCTGCACCTGCGGGCTCGTCACCGCGAGCATCGGCACCGTGAACCGCTTCCCGTCGCACAACTCGGCGAGCTGCGCGAGCTCGATCAGGCTCAGCTGCGGTGCGGAGAACACCACCACGTCGACGCCATTGTCGGTGCGGTACCCTGACCGCAGGGCACGCACCTCGGCTTCTCCGACCCGGTGCTGCGGCAAACCGCGCCGGGCGACGTCCTCGAAGCGCGCGGCCTCAGGCGTTACGCCGACGATGTGAAAGAGCGCGATCGAGCCGAAGCTCGCCATCGCCGCGCCGAAGTGCTTGAGCGCATCCGATCCGGGAAAAGCGTTCATCGCCTCGATGACGGGCACTGCCCAGTAGTTGCCCGCGATCCTGCCGATCACGCCGCCCAGCGCGCCCCATTCGTCGAGCGAGCGCGGCGTCCACTCGACGCGGATCGCAAGCGTCGCGCGCCGTGACTCGTCGAGGTGGTAGCCGTAGCGCGGCGTGCGGCCGGTGAGGCCCGCCGAAAGCGCGGATGGCCCGCCTTCGAAGTTCGAGCGCGCGCCGCACACCGAGTTGGAGTAGATGACGACACCCGTATCGCCGAAGGCGACGTGCTCGCCCCGGGTCGCGGGCAGCACCGTCTGGTAGTTGATGCAGGTGTCGGTCATCAGGACGCCGAGCTTGACGAACGCGGCGATCGCCCTTCGCTCGAGATCGAGCATCCAGGGCGCCTGCCTGAGTGCGGCGGCCTTCGCGAAATCGGTCCCGCGCGGATCGGTGATGGTGGGGATGCGGACGCGGCGCTCCCTGCTCGGATGGCTCGCGAGTTTCTCCAGCCAGGCGACGCCGGCCTCCCCCAGGCTCTCGGTGTCGGCCATGATGTGTGCCTGGCTGACGCGCACGAAATCCGCGGCGCCGAAGAAATCCCCCACCTTGAGCTGGTGCTCGAGCGCGAGCTTGCGCACCGGCCCCAGCTCGCCGGCGAGCATGGCGCGCTCCTCGTCGTCGAGCTTCACGCGGCGATTCTAGTCGAGCGTCGCTCCGGAGGCACGCACCGCCTTGCCCCACTTCTCGATCTCGCGCTTCTGGAATTGCGCGAATTCGGCGCGCGAGCCGCCCATCGCCTGCACCCCGAGCGGGCCGAGGCGTTCCTGGAACGGAGCGGAGTGCACGACGCGCTCGGTCGCTGAATTCAGCTGGTTCGCGAGCGCTTCGGGCAGGCGCGCCGGCGCGAAAACGCCCCACCACGCGGTCGCCTCGAAGTCCTTGAGGCCCGACTCGGCGAGCGTGGGTGCGTTCGGCAGCACGCTCGCGCGCTTCGCGCTCGAGACCGCGAGGATCTTCAGCTTTCCCGATTGGACGTGCGCCATCACCGACTGGAGCGGGTCGAACATCAGCTCGATCTGTCCGCCCAGGAGATCGGTGACCGCGGGGGCGCTGCCCTTGTAGGGAACGTGCCTCAGGTCGACCTGAGCCGCGCTCTTGAACATCTCTCCGGTGAGATGGCCGGGCGTTCCGTTGCCCGCCGAGCCGTAGTTGAGGGAGCCCGGGGCACGCTTTGCCCGCTCGATCAGGTCGCGAATCGAGCCGATCGAGGTCGTCGGGTTCACCACGACCGCGACCGGCGCGGCGGCGACCAGGTCGATCGGGGTGAAATCGCCGACCGCATCGTACGGAAGTTTCTTGTAGAGCGTCGGGTTGATCGCATGCGTGCCGACGGTCGCCATCAGCAGGCTGTACCCGTCCGGCGCCGATTTCGCCACGTTGTCCGCGCCGATGACCCCGCCCGCGCCGCCGCGGTTGTCGACGATGACCTGCTGCTTCAGTTGATCGGTGAGCATCTGTGCGAGCGGTCGCGCGACGATGTCGGTGGGACCGCCGGGCGGGAACGGCACCACCAGGCGGATTGGCTTGGCCGGGTATGTCTGCGCCGAGATGGCACCGCAGAAAATTGCCGCAGGCAGCAGCCCGCAAAGCGTGCGAACGGATTTCACGATGATCCTCCCGTATTGTTGTTCGTGCCGGCCAGGCGGCGCGGCACGCAAACGGGAGTTTACCCCGCCTTCGTTCAGCCTACGTGTTTCCTCAGGAACTCCAGCGTCCGCGTTCTCGCGGTCTTCGCGCTCTCGGCGTGGTACGAGGCGCCGACGTCGCGGTTGAACGCGTGCCCCGCCGGATAGGTGAAGGACGCGACCTCGGGGTGGTCGCCCGCGAATTTCCTGACGCCGTCGATGGGAATCCCCTGGTCCTGCTCGCCCCAGTGGCACATGACCGGGCACTTCGGCTTCTCGCCCGAATTGGCGACGATGCCGCCGCCGTAGTAGCTGACCGCGGCCGAGAGGCCCGAAAGCCGCGACGCGCTCATCCACGACACGGTGCCGCCCCAGCAGTAGCCGACGATGCTGGTCTTGCCGGCCGATTTCACGTTCGCGAGCGCCGCGCCCGCGTCGAGGATCGTCTTGTCCCACTGCAGCTTGGGAGGGAAGGTCCGCCCGCGCTCGACGTCGGCGGACGCATAGCCGATGTCCAAGCCGCGCTCGACGCGATCGAAGAAGGCGGGCGCGATGACGAGGTAGCCGTCGGCGGCGTAGCCGTCGGCGACGCTCCTGATGTGGCTGTTGACCCCGAAGATCTCCTGCACCACGATCAGGCCGCCGCGCGGCTTGCCCTTGGGCTCGGCCCGGTACGCGCCGAGCTTGTGGCCGTCGCCGGCCGTGAGTTCGATCATCTTGCCCACTGTTTCTCTCCTCTCGGAATTCCGGGAGCGCAAAGTGTACTTCGTTCTTTGGCATAATGTCGCCGATCGCCACGCCTGGGAGCGCGCCATGCCCGTCACCGAGCTCAACCACTTTCTCATCCGCTGCAACGACCTGGAGCGCAGCAAGGACTTCTACTGCAAGGTGCTCGGCTTCGAGGTCATGCCGCGGCCCGACTTTCCGTTCCCGGGCTACTGGCTCGGCATCAACGGCAAGATCCAGGTTCACATGGCGCAGGCCGGCGTGCCGAATTCGCAGCTCTACTACCTCGGCAGCCCGAAGAACGCCGCGACGAGCAACTCCGGCGTGATCGACCACGTCGCCTTTCTCGCGACCGATCCGGACCGGTTCGTGAAGCACCTGAGCGACCTCGGCGTCGCCGTGCGGCCGCGCAACTTCCCGGAGTCCCAGCTCTACCAGCTGTTCATCAAGGATCCCGACGGCCTCACCATCGAGCTCAATTTCTTCGGCGTGACCCAGGCGCCCGCCTGGGGCGGCGAGGACTACTCGAAGATGCCGCGCGCGGCGGCGAAGAAGAAGACGAAAGCGAAGGCCCTCGCGTGAACGCTCCGCAGTCCCTGCGAAAAGGCGGCGCGGGGTTCGCCGGCGTCTCCCACGAGGAGGCCATGGCGCGGGCGAGCGCGCTCGTTCCGGCGCTCCGCGCGCGGGCGGCGGCCTCCGAGTCGGCGCGCACGATGCCTGCGGAAACGATCGCCGACCTGCACGCGAGCGGCGTCGTGCGCACGATGCAGCCGAAGCGCTGGGGCGGCATGGAGCTCGACTACGTCGCCTACGTGGATTTCCCGATGGAGCTCGCGCGCGGCGACGCTTCGGTCGGCTGGAACCTCGCGAACCTGCAGATCCACCACTGGATGCTCGCGCTGTACGATGAGCGCGCGCAGAAAGAGGTCTGGGACGAGAACCCCGAGGCGTTCATCGCCTCGGGCATTGCCTTTCCTCAGGGGCAGGGGCGGCGTACCGAAGGCGGCTTCGTGGTCTCCGGCAGGTGGAACTTCTCCAGCTGCTCGAACATCGCCGACTGGAACATGCTCGCCGTCACGGTGAAGGACGGCGACAAGGCGGTCGATTACCGCATGTGCCTGCTGCACAAGTCCCAGTACCAGGTGATCGACGACTGGAAGGTGCTCGGCATGCGCTCGACCGGCAGCATGACGGTGACGGCGAAGGACGTGTTCGTCCCGGAACACAGGGCGCTCTCCATGACGACCACGCGCGGCGGCGCGGAATTCCCCGGCGCGAAGGTCAACCGCAACCCGGCGTACCAGGTCCCGACCAACCCGCTCCTCGGCCACGGCATCGGCGCCTGCGCCGTGGGCAACGCGCAGGCCGCGCTCGAGCTCTCGGTCGAGGCCGTGAAGCAGCGGAGCACCAACTACACCGGCGCGAAGATGCGCGACTTCCAGGCGGTGCAGCTGCGCGTCGGCGCGGCCGGGGCGAGGGTCGACGCGGCGCGCCTCATCTTGCGCAACGACTGCATCGAGGCGCAGAAGATGGCCGCGCGCGGCGAGGTCGCGGACGCGCTGAAGAAGCTCTCGTGGAAGCGCAACCTCGCCTACGCCGTGAACCTGTCGACCGAGGCGGTCGACCTGCTGCACGCGATGGCCGGCGCGAACGGCATCTACGAGACCTATCCGCTCGAGCGCCTGTTCCGCGACGCGCACTCGCTCGCCGGGCACATCAGCTTCAGCTTCGACGCGCAGGCCTCGGCCTGGGGCCTCGCCGCGCTCGGAGGCGAAGTCTTCAACCCGACGCTATGAGGATCTGCCGCTTCGACAGGGACCGCCTCGGCATCGTCCAGGGAGACGAGGTGCTCGACGTCACCAGGGCGCTCGAGGCGATCCCCGGGCAGCGCTGGCCGCTCGCCCAGGGCGACCCGTTCATTCTTCACTTCAGGAAAGTCGTTGCCGCGGCGAAGAAGCTCGCGCCCAGAGCGAAGAGAAAGAAGCTCGCGAAAGTGAAGCTGCTCTCGCCGGTGGCGAATCCCGGCAAGATCATCGGCGCGCCGATCAACTACAACGACCACATCGCCGAATCGATCAAGGACCCGGGCATCGCGCACGGCCGCACCAACATCGAGAAGGGAATCGGCGAGTGGGGCCTGTTCCTCAAGGCCGGGTCCTCGCTCATCGGCTTCGGCGAGGCGATCCGCCTGCGCTGGCCCGACCGGCGCAACGACCACGAGGTCGAGCTCGCGCTCGTGATCGGCAAGAAAGGCAACAAGATCCCGAGGGAAAAAGCTCTCGAGCACGTGTGCGCCTACGCGATCGGCCTGGACATGACGGTGCGCGGGCCCGAGCTGCAGTGCTTCCGCAAGTCGATCGACACCTACAGCGTGCTCGGTCCGTGGCTGACGACCGCCGACGAGATGGCCGACCCCAACAAGCTCGATCTCTCCATCACGGTCAACGGCGAGATCCGGCAGAAGTCGAACACGCGATACCTCGTCTACGACGTCGAGCGACTGATCGAGTTCGGCTCGTCGATGTATACGCTCCATCCCGGCGACGTCATCATGACCGGGACGCCGGCCGGCGTCGCGCCGGTGAAGCCGGGCGACGTCCTGCACGCCTACGTCGAGGGCGTCGGCGAGGGCGACGTGCGCATCGCGCCCGCCTATGCCTGAGCGCAGCTTCGCCACGATCGGAGGGGGCATGCCCGCGGAGAAATCAGTGCTGACGCCCGAGCTGCGCCTCGACGTGCAGGAGTTCTACGCGCGCTACGCCGAGTGCCTCGACGGCGGCCGGCTGCAGCAGTGGCCCGAGTTCTTCCTCGAGGCCTGCGTCTACCGCATCACCACGCGCCGCAGCCTGCGGCTCGGGCCCGAGGAGGACCTGGTGTGCGTGACCACGCGCGCGGCGATGTTCGACCGCATCGTCGCGATCGGCCAGTCCGAGGACTACGAGCCGCACATGCAGCGCCACACGATCTCCAACTTCCGCATCCAGGCGGCCTCCGCGCAGGAGCTGCGCGCCCAGGCGAACTTCCAGATACTGAGGAGCTTTCCCGACCGCAACACCGAGTTCTTCGTCTCGGGCAGCTACAACGACCGCATCGCGGTGTCGGCGGGGCGCCTGCATTTCCGGGAGAAGATCTGCGTGCTCGACTCCGATATCGCGCCCACCACGCTCGTCTATCCGATATGAGCCTGGCCGTGAGATATTGCACTGCGGCAAATTGACGCGCAGGGCGGGTTTCCCTTAAAATTCTGCGGTTTCTTGCGGCGGGGTGGGGCGTGTGGCAGGTCTTCCGCCCGGTGATCGGGTTGCAGATTGCGTGCACTGCCGCTGCAAGTCTGCTGTCGGCCTGGCTCGCCGGGACACACGGCGCGATCTCCGCGGCATTGGGAGGCTCGATAGGCATCATCGCCGGCCTGGCTTTCGTCGCTCTGGCGGCGCGCAGCAAACCGCAGTCTGCAGGGGAGGCGCTTTACGCCGCCTTGAGGGCCGAGGCCGTCAAGGTGATCCTCATGATCGTCCTCCTGTGGGCCGTGTTGGCGACGTACAGGAACGTCGTTGCGATCGGGCTGGTGGGCACATTCATCGCCTCCGCTCTGGTTTTCACTTTGGCAGCATGGGTTCGCGCAAAGTAGGGTTGACCGAGAGTTTCGAGCAATGGCCGCCGAGCAAGAAGCACTGACCCCGGGTTCCTACATTGGCCATCACCTCGCGTTTTTCGAGAAGCCCGTGGGCCAGGGCGGCTTCTGGACGCTCAACCTGGATTCGCTGCTGGTGTCCGTTCTGCTCGGCGTCGTCGGCATCGGCTTCATCTGGTGGGTGGTGCGCGGCGCGACCTCCGGCGTGCCGAACAAGCGCCAGGCCTTCGTCGAGCTCGCCTGCGACTTCGTCGACAAGCAGGCGAAGGACATCTTCCACGGCGACCGCAAGTTCATCGCGCCCGCCGCGCTCACCGTGTTCGTGTGGGTGCTGCTGATGAACGCGATGGACTTCCTGCCGGTGGACTTCATGGGGTTCCTCACGCATCCGTTCGCGCCGCACGGCTTCCGTATCGTGCCCACCGCCGACGTCAACACCACCTTCGCGCTCGCGCTGTCGGTGTGGCTGCTGATGATCTACTTCTCGATCGCGGCGAAGGGCGCGGGCGGCTGGATCCACGAGCTGTTCTGCGCGCCGTTCGGCTCGAACCCGCTCCTTTGGCCCGCGAACCTGCTGTTCAACCTCGTCGAGTACATCTCCAAGCCGCTGTCGCACTCGCTGCGGTTGTTCGGCAACATGTACGCGGGCGAGATCATCTTCCTGCTGCTGTGGATGCTCGCCGGCGCCGGCCTCGCCGGGACCGTGTTCGCGGTGCCGCTCGCGCTCGCCTGGGCGATCTTCCACATCCTCATCGTCGTGCTGCAGGCGTACATCTTCATGATGCTCACCATCGTGTACATCTCGATGGCGCATGAGAGCCATTGAAATGCGCGATCTGACATGGGGGATCTGCAAGGGGGGGTACCCCCTTGTTCGTCTCGGCTCGATGGCGCATGAGAGCCACTGATCGACTACTGACGTCCTAGAAAGGGAAATACATAATGGAAAAACTCCAGCTCGTCGCCATGATCCAGGCCTACACGGGCATCGGCATCGGCCTGATGGTCGGCCTGGGCGCGCTCGGCGCCTGCGTCGGCGTGGGCATCATGTGCAGCCGCTTCCTCGAGGGCGCGGCGCGCCAGCCCGAGATGATCCCGGCGCTGCAGGCGAAGGTGTTCCTGCTGCTCGGCCTGATCGACGCCTCGTTCATCATCGGACTGGGCATCGGCATGTTCTTTGCGTTCGCCAACCCGCTGCTCGGCGCACTGGGCGGATGAACATCACCCTCACGCTGATCGCGCAGGGCGTCGCCTTCGCCCTGTTCATCTGGTTCTGCGTCAAGTTCATCTGGCCGCCGCTGACGCGCGCCATCGAGGAGCGCCAGAAGACGATCGCCGACGGGCTCGCCGCGGGCGAGCGCGGCAAGCAGGAGCTGGAGGCGGCCGGCAAGCGCGCGGGCGAGGAGCTCTCGAAGGCGCGCGATCGCGTCGGCGAGATCATCGCGTCGGCGGAGAAGCGCGACTCGCAGATGCTCGAGGA